>Ga0180436_10004479_pt1 | contig 12548 bp, 7 predicted proteins | sample SS_ome_2_FD_132434 | JGI IMG/M metagenome (GOLD analysis project Ga0180436, IMG submission 132434) | Hypersaline lake sediment archaeal communities from the Salton Sea, California, USA - SS_3_S_2 metaG | ecosystem: Environmental > Aquatic > Non-marine Saline and Alkaline > Hypersaline > Sediment...
CCCGAAACGGCAAGTGTCCGTTGCCGGGCGCGCCGCTCGCGAACGGATCAGCCGATCAGCAGCTTCGCGGACTCGACGTTGGTCGCCAGACGAACCGAGATGTCGCGGTGGACGACGGCCTGCTCGAACAGCCGGATGTCCGAGTCGTGCGCGTGGGCGACCATCGGGTCCTGGAAGAAGACCACGTCGTTGCACAGGTCCTTCACCACGGCGTAGGCGATCTGCACATCTCCTCCGTAGGGGCCGGAGTTGCATCGGCGGATTCGTCCGATGGCTTCGGCGTCTCTCCCGCACGCGGCCATGAAGTCCTGCAACCATCCGCCTGTGGTCCCCGTCGCCAGAATGTACTTGTACTTCTTGAAGATGAGGTCGGCATACCGAACCGCGAAGCAGCAGAGATCGAGCTTCATCTGATCGTGGGCGATCATGGCGAGGACCTCATCCTCTTCCGCAGCCAGATCGAGGTTCCCTACCGGCGAGGGCATCGGATGGTTGCGAGACGGGAAGAGTTTGGTGACACCCCGGGCAATGGCGCCCTTCCAGGTCTTCGCATAGGCGTCCGCCGTGGCAAGGTCCAGCGCGATCGGGACGTCGTGGACGTTCGCCTGTCTCGAGAGGACGGCGCTGTCCGCCTTGGCGCTCTTGTCCTGCCAGTCGGCGAGATGGATGACGGCGTCGACATACCCTTCGACGAGTCGATGAGTGACGCAGATCATCCCCGGCACGCTGTGGGCCTCCGCGTTGTGCTCGGTGTTCTCCTTGATCGTGGTGCGCCACTGCTCGAGCAGCTCCGGAGTGAGCTTGTCACAGTTGAGATCGTCGCAGATCCGGGAAGTGTCCGCTGGATCGGGTTCTGCTGCGATGATCTCGTGGATGAAGTCCTTCGTTCGCCCGGTGCAGACGACGTCGAAGTGGCGGCAGAGGCTGTACATGTGCGTGAGGATGAACCGCTCCGCTTTTCTTCGGCGCTCCTGCCGGTAGACGGGCGTCGTGATGAAGGCGATCGTCCCCTGTTGCGTGGTCATCTCTCCTCCTTGCTGTCATCCTGTTGGAGGGTATCCGGCGCGTCCGGCGAGCTCAACCGGTCATCGGAATGCGTTTGCGCGCTGCGTAGGCGGCAGTCGGAACTAGTGGCTCGTCGCCTCGCGCAGGCTCCGCCGGTGGAGTGCTCCGCCGACGAGCATCACCAAGAAGCCGAGGGCAGCGATGCCGGCCATCACAAGGAACATCCCCTGGAAGCCGGACGCAGCAACGAGAGGCCCGGCGATGAAGGGGCCGACTGCGCCGAGGCCTCGCGAGGACTCATACAGCCCGAGCATCTGCCCGTGTCGATGATGGGGGACCCGGTCGCCGATGTGCGCCGCAGCGCCGACGTACATCGAACTGAAGGAAAGCGCGAGGGTGACGTAGCCGGCGACCATGCCGCCGACGCCTTGCGCGAAGAGGAAGACGCACGGCGTGACGGCAGATAACGCGAAACCGAGCATGTAGATCGGACGTCGACCGACGCGATCGGCGAGCCGCCCGAACAGCAGGAGCGCAAGCACCTGTGTCCCGGTGTTGGTCGCTCCGATGACCCCCATCACTCCCGGAGGGATCCCGAGCCTGGACATATAGACGACGAGAAGGGAGAACGTGCCGAAGATCGCCATCTGCCGCAGTGCGGTGGCGACGTAGAGGTCGACGATCCCGGCGGAGAGGATCTCGCGGAACGGGAGGTGACGTTCTCTGGCCCGGACCGGGTTCTCCGAAGGGAGGAGGGCGAGGATGCCGAGGCCGACGAGCGGAAGCGCCGCGCAGAGTGCGAAGGCGGCACCGAAGTTCAGGATCTCCAGGACGAAGCCGGTGGCGATGCTTCCCGCCGCGAACCCGAAGGCTCGGGCCGATGAGATGTACGAGAGGTTCTTCCCTCGGCGCTCGACGGAGCTCGCGGCGGAGATGATGGCGACCGAGACCGTGCTGAACCCGGAGAAGAAGAGGAAGCGCGCGAAAGCGGTCCCCAAGACGACTTCGGTCGAGGGGAGAAGGGCGAGGGTACCGATCAGCGCGGCGAGGCCGAACGCAAGGAACGCCAGCAAGCGTCGCCGCTTCACATGGTCCGAGACGATGCCCCAGAGCCCAGCTCCGACGAAAAGCCCGATCCCGTTGATTCCGAGAACCGAACTGATGACCGGCTCCGATGCCCCAAGGGACTCGAGATAGAGCTGAACGGCCATCCCGAGGCCTCCGACGGATGTGGCGATGAAGAAGGACGATCCGGCCAGAGGGATCGCCCGACGACGGCCGGCTCCGGTGGGTTGCGCGTCAGGATTCGGTTCCACGGCGGCGCAGGGTATCCCTCTCCGTCAGCCGAATCCATCGAAAGGGACCAATGTCCTCGGTGGTCGGTCAGTTCCGAGGTTCTGTCGCGGTCTCCTCGACGCACAGGTCGGTGATCAGCATGTGGCCGGGCGCATGGGTGATCATCCGGGGGATTCGTGCGTCGATCGCAGCCGCCTGTGCGGTCACCCCACAGGCCCAGAAGACCGGGACCTCGCCGGGGAGAAGCTCGATGGCGCGTCCGAAGTCGGGGGCACCCAGGTCGTTGATGCCCAACGCCTCCGGGTTCCCGATCTGGATGGGTGCACCGTGTGCGTGCGGGAGGCCGCGGGTCAGTTCGACGACCCGCTTGACATCCTCCTCCGGAATCGGCCGCATCGACGCGACCAGGGGACCGGAGAAGACCCCGGCGGGATCGGTCATCCGTCCGGTTCGGTACATCGGCACGTTGTGTCCGGCCTCGAGGTGTCTCAGGGGGATCCCGGCGACTTGCAGGACCGTGTCGAACGTGAAGCTGCAACCGATGAGGAAGGCGACGGAGTCTGCGTGCCAGAGGGTGACGATGTCGGTCATCTCCTCCACGAGCTCGCCGGCGCGGTAGAGGCGGTACCGCGGAAGGTCGGTTCGGACATCAGCCGTCGGAGCGACACGATCAGGTACCGGCGAGCCCGGCTGCGTCCGATCGAGGAGCGGGAGGGCCTGGGGGTTTCGATCGCAGAACGCTTGGAAGCCATCCGCGAGATCCCGGGGTAGGACGACGAGATTCGCCTGGACGAAGCCCGGGGCGAGCCCGGCCGTCGGCCCGGTCCACTCCCCGTTGCGGATCCGCGCGCGTGCAATCTCAAGGGACTCCAGCTCGACCTCCTCGGGACGCGAATCTCCCTGCCAGGATCTGCTGCAGGCTCTGGCCCGCTTCACTGGAGGTTACCCGACGTTGCACTCCTGAATGGAGTGCAACGAGTGTGGTCGCTGGTTATCGCATCAGGGGAAGAGGAGCAGGAGGAGGAACGAGAGCGAGCCGGACGTCGTCGAAGAGAGGAACGCCTTGAGCTTGTTCTCGTCACAGCTCTTCAACGCTTGGGCAACGGCGCTCTGGAAATCGAGGAGCGGAAGGGGGTCCTTGGGGTCACGGGAAGAGTCCGGGACCGTCCACTTCGTGTGCGAAGTGAGGATCCTCTTGACGTCCTCCGGCTTCAGACTGGGATCGATGGCACGGACGGTCGCAGCGACACCGCAAACGAGGGCTGCAGCGTACGAGGTTCCGCCGGGATCGGCGAAGTCCCACGTTCCGTCCGAGAGTGTCGTGTACACGTCGCTTCCTGGCGCCGCGATGTCGACTCCGGGGCCACGATTCGATTTCCACCGACTGGTGGAGACAAGCTCCGTCCCCTTCGGGTTCGTGGCGGCGACGGTGATGCAGTTCGGCTCGTCGATACCGCCTGGTGCGTGCGGGAGTTGTACATCGTCAACCCCTACGGGGAGCACCAGGCCCTCATTCCCAGCCGAGCAGACGAAGAGGACATCGGGATGATCCCTGAAGAGCTTCCGGAAGGACGCGGCTTGGGGCGGATCGGTCCCGAGGGAGAGGTTGATCACGACCGTCCGGAATCCCAAGCTTGCGAGTTCCTCATCCTCTGTGTCGGTCAGCCGATCGAGGGTCGCTCCTGCGGCCTTCTCGATGCAGTCGCTCAGAGAGGCGAGGTCCTTATGGTACCGGTAGACGTGCAGCTCAAACTCGCCGCAGACTGCGGCGAGCAGGCCGACGGCCTCGACGTTGTTGTTCGCGGCTCCGATGATCCCTCCGACCTTCGTGCCATGGCCGTCGGTGTCCGCGTACCACCGAAGCGTGTCCTCGCCTCCTCCGGCGACGTAGCTGCGTCCGCAGATGCGTCTGCAGTCGGCGAGTTCCTTGAAGTCCTCGTGGTCGGCGTCCAGCCCGGTCTCGATGATCGCGACGCGAACCGGATCGATGTGAACGTTCGCCTCTGCGTGCACTTCGTAGTCGCAGAGCAGCTCGAAGGCCTCCTCCGTTCGGATCGTATCGAGGATCACCCGCTCATCTCCCTGAACGTGTCCCAATGGGGACGGGCCGTCGCAGAACGCGCTCTCCTCATGCCCGACGTAGTTCTTGGTCACGGAGTATCCAGGGGGAAGGGCACCGTCGAGCGCGTAGATCCAATCGGTCAGGTCCTGTTCCTCGTCTTCCGCCGGGACCTCGATCAGATGCGCGTTCAGCGACGGCAAGAACCCGACGAAGTCTGCGTCAGGGACAGCAGTTCGGATGGCCCGTTTCGCCTTCGACGTCCCGATGTCTTCCGGCGCCTGCACGATGAGTTGTCCGGCGACGAACTCGTAGGTTCGCCCGGAGAGTGTCGAGTAGCTCTGGATCGCGGTCTCGGAGATCGGATTGCAGTACCCGGAGCGCGAGGGGAGGAGGAGGGGTGGAGAGGTCATCGCGAAGTACGTGCCGACGCCGACCGCGACCGATGGGAGGATGATGTCTGTGTTCACGTGGACGGGAATGCCCTTCTCAGCGGGCAGGGAACGCAGTCCGGCGTCGTTCACGACGACGAGGGTGACCTTGTAGTCCCCCACTCGCTTGAAGGTGTGGGTCGGCGCTCGTCCGTAGGCGTTCTTCCCCGTGTCGCTGAACGTCCAGATGTACTGCACGATCTCTCCCCCCGGATTGGTGTCTCTCGATCGCTCGGCATCGAAGTGCACCTCTTCATCGGATATGGCATCCGCAGGGGAGTACTCGAACTCGGCAACCGGCTTCGTAACCCCCGTTCCGGTAACGCGGAGGCGGATCGGCGTGCAGACCACGCCATCGACCACAAGGCTCGTTCGCACTTGAGCATCCTCGCAGCCGACGCCGGCGCTTGCCGTGTACTGGTGCGCGGTGCAGAGGCAGAGGGAGAGCGTCTCGTCGAAGGGGCCCGTCGCGTCCGGCTCGAAGGCCAGGGTGAGGAGGAGGGTCTCCTCGATCGATCTCCAGGTCGTGGCCAACGGCGATACGGAGAAGGCGGCATGGCTCGGAGTGTCAACCTCGAGTCTCCACACGTTGTGCTTGTGAAGGTGTGCTGGTGAGGGAGGGCAAGGCACCTCGACGACTCGCGAGGTCCGTGCGTCTACCTCGATGGGGCCGAAGTCGACCGGCTCCCAGACCTCCGGATCTCCGCAACCGGGAGGGCACCCGTCCGTTGCGCAGACAGCGAGCCGCGGCTGATCCGGGCCCCCGGGCCATCCGTCCGGCGTGCGTGTCGATGTACCCGACCTGTTCGGCTCGTTCCCTTGCGGTGGGATGGCGATCCACCTCGTTTGCGCTACGCCGCCCGAGGTCCCCGGCACCGTATGCACGAGCCCGAGGCCGGCCGGCGGCACGCGGAGCCCTACGGACGACTCCTGGACGTCGTCGTTGATCCAAGCACGCGCGAGGGAGAGGTCAACGAAGTGGCCATCCCAGGCGATCGAAGCCTCGGACGTGGTGTTCCCACCGTTCGCGGCGACCTTCCCGGCGAGGCGAATCCCTTCTGCGGGCGATCCGGCGAGTTCGCAGAACGCGGTATCGACGATGGCCCCTTGTATGCTTGAGAGATTGAGGCGAAGCCCAGGCGAGAGCGTGAAGCGATCGGTAGCGAGCTCCAGCTGGGCCGCCAAGTAGTAGTCCCCGCCTGTTGCCTGGAGTTCCCAACGAAGCGTGCTGGGTCGATCAGCTGCTGACATCGTCAGCGAGAAGCTGGAATCCACGGACCCGATGCGCGGCGAAGCCTCGAACCTGACCTCTAGGTTCGCCCAGGAGGCCATGAGTCTGACAGACACCTGATTGCCAAGCGGCAACGGAGACGAGACGCCGAGGGATAGGTGGTCCTGGGCCAGCGAACCGAGGCCGAGCGCAGCAGACACGAGAGCTGCTAGCAGGAGCCGCGCCTTGCGTTGCCGGAGCTCAGTCATCGCCGCCCCCTTCGATGCGATCGATTGAGAGCCTGCTACTGAGAGACCGGTGCGTGCCGACAATCGATGGCGTAGAGACGGGGAGTGGGAGGGGCGGCCAACCGAGCGACCGCTTCCCGGACTCTTCCTCAGTGCAGACCACCCAGCCGAACAGGGCGAAGGCGCCATCATCCGATTCTTCCCACTCGACCTGGAACCTCGTGAGGGCGCGGAAGAAGCTCGCCGGGATTCCCGGAGGGAACTCCAGCGGAATCTCGGCCTTCGCTTTTGTGTCCGTCAGTTTGATCGGATGGACGAGGGGCCGAAGGAGAAGAATCTGAAGCTCGACGTCGCAGTCCACCTTGGGTGCCTCGGTGTGGACTGTGCTGTCCAGCCTCTCCACGAAGCCTGAGGCGTCTTCGAAGAGAACTGCAAGTTCGGCCTGAACCTTCAGTGCGTCACTCAGCGACTCTGAGAGGGCGGAGGTCGACTCCGCATCCGCGACGATTCTCTCAAGCTTCTGGACCTGAAGGTTCGCCTCCTCGAGGGAGTGCTCCAGCATCTCGAGTGCGTCTCGCTCCCCGGAATGCAGGGACTGGAGCCCGTATCCGATGCCGCCGCCGAGGAGGAGCATCGCCAGGAAGATCCCCGAAACGGCACGAAGGGCTCGCCGTTCGTCGGTGGAGGACTTGAGGGCCAGAGCCGTGGCCCCGGCGAGGAGGACCAGCGCTGGGTTGATCAGGCCGGAGAGGACTGCCGTCCGGCTCAGCCCGACCACGAACCCGATGGCGGAACCAAGGAACGCGAATCCGAAGTACGTACGAACCCGGTTCGCGGCAGTGCCAATCGTCCATCCTGCGAGTGCAGTGCCGACGAGGAGGCTGCCGAAGAGGAGCACGTTTCTCTCTCCCCCCCACCACGCGAGTGGCGTGTCTCCGGCATCCGGCAGGATACGGGCGACCGCGCCGAAGTAGACGCAGAGGACCAGCAGGACACCGAATCCGACCACGGCGCTGGCGAGGGTGCGACGTTGCTCATCGTCCTCGGCAAGCGCCGCGGCGAGGAGTCCCCCCGAGAACCCGAGAACGGACGATGCGACAGACTGAACGATGGGATCAGTGCTGGCGCCGGTCGCCAGCCCGACGAAGGCTCCAACCGCCGCCGCGGCGAGTACCAGGTAGGGATCATCACGTCGCTTCGAGCCCCAGATTCCGAACACGGCGATGCCTGCGAAGGCAATCAGGATGGCGGGAAGGCCTTGCTCCAGTCGGAACCAGAGGGGGGCGTCCCGACAGAGGGACGCTCCGAGGAAGCTTCCCGCGATCATCGGGATCGCGAAGGCTGCCGCCGCCCGACCTGCGTACGGGCGATAGGGCTTTCGGAAGTACAGCAGGCCGAAGAACCCCAGCAGCGTCGGAGCGGCCATTCCCGCGAGCGACTCGCGACTCACTGCCACCCCGAAGCCGGCGGCCGCGCCGGCGGCCGCAATCAGGATGCCGAGAAGTGCTCTGCGTGGAGTCCTTCCGACGAGCCATCCCATCGCGACGATCAGCGCGCAGGTGAGCGACAGGCCGATGGGCTCAGCGAGGAGGCTCGCCAGAGTGATCGGTGAGGGATTTGCGTTCTCGGCGCCGAAGAGCGGAACAGCGAATGCCACGAACAGGATCCCGAGGCACAGCGCAGTGCGTCGTACAGCTCCGGGCATCAACCGCCGGTGTTGAATCATGGGAACCCAGCAGACCGTACCATAGAAAAACGTAGAGGACAAACCCCGAGGGGCGACGGAGGAGCACTCCCCTCGCCCTCTGCCTGTTGGGGTCACGTCCGCTGGGATTGACAAGGTTGAAGCCCGCTCCTAGTCTGGGAGACCCAACGAACGGAAAGGAAGAGGAGATATGGAAGAGCGGATGGTGGCCTACTGCGGACTGATCTGCACCGAATGCGACGCGTTCATCGCCACACAGGCCGAGAACATGGAAGCACTGGAACGAATGGCGAAGGAGGCGACGAAGCAGCTCGGCGCGGAGATGACCGTCGCCGATGCGATGTGCGACGGATGCCGGGCTACCACCGGCCGGCAGATCGGCTACTGCCACGAGTGTGCGATACGTCTCTGCGGCGTGCAGAAGCACATCGAGAACTGCGCGCACTGCGGCGACTACCCATGCGAGAAGATCGAGAGCTTCTCGAAGCCCGGCTCGGCGCATCGGAAGACGCTGGACGGGATTCACGCTTCCCTGCAGGCGAGCTAGAAGACGGCGTTCGCGTCTCGGCTAGTGCAGCTCGACGTACCTCCGAAGTCCCTCAAGGTCGGCTTGCTCGGGCTCCTTACAGAACCGGGCGTCACGGGACTGCCGGATCAATGCCGCGACGCATCGCTCCGCTTCGTTTCGATTGCGGAGGGCGTCGCCCAGCGCCTCGTAGAGCCGGCGGTACTCGAGCTCGATCGTCGTGTTGAAGATCAGCGGATCGTCCGAGCCGACGGCCACGAAGGAGGGGAGTCCGACGCTCGCGACCTGGACGATTGGATGGTTCTGCGGCGAAGTGTATCCGCCGATGACCGAGTTCGAACTCGGGCAGACCTCGATCTTCAGGCCCCGTGACTCGATCTCTCCCGACACGAGATCCCGTAGCGCCTTCCAGCGGGCTTCGAGAAGCCCGGCCTTCGCCTCGGAGCGGGGTGGCATCACGACGTTGACATCCCGGAGCTTCGTCTTCTCGGCTTCGTAGAGTCCCCAACAGCAGAGGTAGGTGCGAAGTGCCTTCTCGACATCCGTCAGCTCCTTGTCTTCCGACCGCCTTCGCCTCTGGAGAGCACCCCAGGTCTCCCAGGCGAACCACTCGACCCCCTGACGGTCATGGACGAGGCCGAGATCGAGCAATGCATCGAAGTTGAAGCGCAGCTCGTAGGCACGCCACAGCTTCAGTGGCGACGCTCCGGTGTACGGGCTCGGATCGCCGGCGGGGCCCTCCACCGAGGCTGCCAAGCGGGCCAGGTGTTCGCAGCATGTCTCGATCTCGGCCTTGACGGCGGCCTGGAACTCGTCGGCGGGGATGTCGTCTCGATCCTCGAGAACCTTGATGGCCCTGTCGCCGTGTCGCCTCCAGATCCCCCACTCCCAGATGAGATCGTCCAGATAGACGCCGAGCGTCGCTTCCGGATACTCGCTTCGAAGACCTAGCTCGAACAGGGCGAGGCCGTGTCCCAGGCGATGCCCGCAGTCCTTCGTGAGCCGGGCCCCGACGATCGCCTCATGCATGGCGCGCAAGCCGCCCACTGGGGTCGTCCAGTCCTCCCCGGCATGGAAGGTCTGTCCGACCTTCGGTTTCCGGGGAATCCGCTCAGGATCCGTCGCTGCTCGGACGAAGAACTGGTAGACGAGGGCGGGGGCCCAATTCGGTAGGGCCGTCTCTCTCCCGAAGGTGTCGAGGCCTCGAACGGCGTCGAAGATCGCGCCGTGACGGGAGCCGACGTCGATGTACCGCTCGACCTGGCGAACGTAGGCGTTGATCTCCGGGGCACCGCGAACCCACGCACGCCGTGCAGCTTCATCCGGTGGCCCTTCCGGGCGTTCCAGCGGCTTCCGGAGGCCGATCGAGAAGAAGACGGACGGGCGTGAGTTCCCGCCGTCGATGGCAGTGTCCGCGTAGTCGACGAAGGCCCGCGCAATCGTCTCAGGCTTGAGCTCCGCCCCCGCGCGGATCTCGAGCCCTTCGACTGCTCCCGTGAGCTCGAGGGCCCGGATGCGATCGCCGAGCTCCCACCGGACCCCGGCGACCTCCCGAAAGCGCCGCGCCTTGCCGAACCACGTCGTGAAAGCCTCCAGGCCCAGGTAGCGCGGGTTCTGCGTCACGCAGTCGTAGACGGTCGTGCGCGCTCGGAGCATCTGGTCGAACGCCAACAAGAACGGGGAATCCTCGCCGAACGGTCGTGCCCTTGCTTCCAGCTCGAAGGCGACGGCGACCTGCTGTGCGTCGAGTGGCGAGAGCGGCTCCGGGTCGACCCCTGGCTCGAGGAGTTCCCTCCAGCGCGAGATGGCCGCATCGGCTCGAGCCTCCCAGTCGAGCTTCTCCCGGTCCTGGCGCAGGGTCTTCCGGATTCGAAGGGCGCACGGACCCGTCGCAAGGAGCGCTTCCCGGACTCGGCGGGCGGCGACGGGATCCTCGATGGCAATCTCCTCGTTCAGACAGCGTCGAACGACGCCTGCCGTCAAGCCGTGCAGGAGGTGAATCCCGAGGGGATTGGCCTGATGGCCCATTCGGTAGCCGATCCACTTGCGCTGCTCGCCGGATCGGGCGAGTGCCTCGAGTCCTTGCGAGAGGAAGCCCGTCGCATCGTCGAGCGTTCGGAAGGTCGGGAGCAACTCGGAGTAGGAGAACGCAGCACCCCAGTGGACGTGCAAGTCCCAAAGACCCACGCCGAAGAGGGCGCCGAGGACCTGCGTGGAGCTCGTCAGATCGCCGGGGCAAGGAAGGTCCGGGTACCGCCAAGCGGCGGCGCAGAGTAGATCGGAAGGGATGTGCCGGGTGAGCAGGAACCACAGGTCCATGCTGGAGCCTTCGGAGACGGCGATCTCTCCGGACTCGCGCAGGGTCAGGTTCCGCGCCGCGAGCTGACGGAGGGCGTCGGCGGCGAAGGTCGGACGCAGATCGTTCTCCCACGTCTCCTTGCGAAGGTCCCCGATCGTTCCCTGCGTCACACCCGATGCCGCCCCTTCGGCTTGCACCCAGGCGAGATGCTCGTCACGCCAGTCCTCCTCCGTCCACGGCTCCCACCAGTTCGGATCGAGCGAAAGGGACCACGGATGAAGAAGGGGCAACGTCATGGTCGCGACCCGAGCTTCCGGATTCACCGGGGGCCTCGGGACTTCTCGGAGGTGTCGCTTCCCGTGGATTCAGCTCCGAAGACGCCAAGGACCAGCTCCCGCAAGGACGGGTCAACCGTGGACAGTTTGGCGAGGATCACTGGGGTGGGACCCTCGGAGAGAAGGGTGTCGGACTCCTCGTTGGTGAGGATGCCGCGTGCCCGGAGTTGCTCTGCGAGCTCGTACTGACCGCCGATCCGGTTCCGCAACGCCTCGGTCCAGCGAGCATGCAGGTCCTGTGCGTTGGCCCGGAAGTACTCGGGATCGAGGATCGCCATCGACTCCAAGTGGTCGGCGAGGACGAAGGCCGTGGCAATCGACTCCGGATTCCACCGAACGCGGCGCCAAAGCATCTCCCATACCCAGTCGGTTCCCTCGAAGCCTCGGAGGAGATCGAGCGCCGGCGGGAGGAGGTTCTCCCGAACCCAGGCGATCGCGTCATCACTGAGCAGGACTCGAGTCGTCCCGTACAGCGCACAGACGGCGAAGTCGGCCACGAAGGCGATGCGGGAGTCGAAGAAGTGGTTCGGCACACCCTGGGCGATGTAGCGCTGCAGGAGTTCGATCGTTTCCTCCTGACGCCTGTGGGTGGCGGCTCGGAGGAGGTCCGGCGTCGGGCGGGGTCCGATCGGATCGCCGACGTCGAATCGGGTCCCTGTCTCCACGGAGAGGATGAGCTGGAGGTGCTGGGCGAACAGAAGATCCTTGGTCGCCGAACCGATCTCGGCCAGTCGCGCGCCTTGGTGGGGATCGTCGACGTCGAACTCGATCCCCCGGGTGCGATCGACCATTTCGTTCCAGGCTGTTGCGTAGAGGAAGTACGGGAAGTACCAGTTCCAGTCCGGAATCATGAAGAACAGGTCGTCCGATTCCTGGTCGGAGACGGTGATGGTGACCGTCCCGCTCCAGTCGACCGTGCCCCAGTAGCGAATCTCCCCCCAGTGCCCGTCGAAGATCCCCTTGGAGATCTTCGTGATCTCGTGGACGAGTTCGAGAAGCCGTCCGTACTGGACGCGTCTTAGACCAGGTGGGGTTCCATCTTGGGCGGCTCTCGTCGAGGCCGAACGGGTTCCGTTGTCGGTCTCCGGAACGATCCGGAACGATGCGAAGTCGCCGATGCGCACGACACGGGTCTCCGCCATCAGAGGTTCCGTGATCGCGGGAACGATCCCCTCGATGTCGTCTCGGCTGGAGAGTCCCTCGCGCATCCGAAGCTGCGGAACGTCTTCCGCCAGGAGTCGGCGGGTGCCCTCGGTGCGCGTCGTGCGGAACCCGGTACCTCCAGAGTAGGACTTGAGGAACCGGAGGCTCCGGAAGTCAAGCGAGATGCGGCCGGAGGGGAGGAACTCGATCACATCTTGCAGCTCCGAGCGGTCCCGGTGCGACATCATCAGGGAGGAGACGCGAACGAGCCGGTCGAGAAGGTGGAAGAGC
>Ga0180436_10004480_pt1 | contig 12546 bp, 9 predicted proteins | sample SS_ome_2_FD_132434 | JGI IMG/M metagenome (GOLD analysis project Ga0180436, IMG submission 132434) | Hypersaline lake sediment archaeal communities from the Salton Sea, California, USA - SS_3_S_2 metaG | ecosystem: Environmental > Aquatic > Non-marine Saline and Alkaline > Hypersaline > Sediment...
CAGCCTGAGCAGTAGCTCGTGTTTCAGCCTCGGCCAGGGCTTCTGCCTGGGCGGTTGCTCGAGCCAGTCCCTCGGATACCGCCACGTTTCTTTGGGACCAAGCCAATATACTCAAGCCCACCGCCACCATAAGTCCCACACCAACTCCGACCAGGGTCATTCGCTGCCGGCGTGTGGCATCCTCACGACTTTTTAGGATGTATTCAGTTTGCACTCCGGTTGGCAGAGGATCCTTATTGGCACTGTCCGCCAGCCAAGCTTCGGCATCACTCAATTCCGTCCCCCGTAGTAGAAGCCCACGATCACTTCCCTTCCTTTCCCAATCCAGAGCCTTCTTCTGAAAACGCGTATGGTCTTTGACCCAGGCCTGGTCTACCGTGATGGCCGTTACCAAGTCATCCATAGCTTTTTCAAACTTCTCGCCTGCATCATCAAAGAATATCCAATTCAGAACAGATAGCTCAGGGGGTACTTTATCAGCCTCAACATCTTTGATGACGATTGGGATCAAGCGCTTATTATGCTTGAAAGCATGGTTGATCTCTAGTCCGCAGATCTCAGATGCCAGTGAAGTCTCACTGATAATGAACACAAATGCATCAGTTTCTTCAATTGCTTCAAATACCTCCGCCAGCCAATCAGCACTGGGTGGTATATCCTGCCAGTCGATCCAGGTTTCCAGGTTGTTCTCTACCAGGGATTGGTGCAGCAAACGCGCAAAGGCGATATCCTTGCGGGAGTAGGAGATGAATACGTCACTCATGGGTGTGTTTACCTCTCATAATTTATTTCATAAGATTGTTTTACTCAGGAAAGGCTGATTCATTGATGGATTGGCTACCAGTATTGCCATCACCGCTCTCAATTACTAGGGACCATTGGGAATAGGTGGTTTCAGTCGCAGTGAACTCGAGAGGATCCTTCAGCTGCTCATAGCTGGGGGCATCCCGAAAACGCCTGTCAGTGGGCATCCAGGTCAACCCAGTTGTCAGGTATACCTGATAGCTCCCATTGGAAATGAACTCCATGGTAGCTGATTCCCCTGCCCGGATATACATCCAATGTTGGTAATTGTGTTTCTCTTCATCTTCCTCATGGGGGGGATCAACCCTCTTCAGAATGACCACTGCATCCATTTCACCCTGATTAGAGACTTCCAACTTACCGGATCCACCATAACCAATTTTCCAGCTATTACTGGCAGGTCGAAGGAAAATCTCTTCTATATCAGAGCAGTCCCGGTAAAGAACAACATCGTCATTGACATAGATCCAGGCTGCTGGAAACTCAGGGGTCGATATTCTCACGTATCTGCAATTGTTATATTGGCCAGTAATATCTAATTCTTCAAAACTTTTCAAATAACCCAGTTCGTTGAAACTTCCGCTTTCCTCATAATCCTTGACTTCAACTCGCCAGTTCACCAGCGCAATTTCCGGGATAGGAGTATTTCGCTCAGGTGGATCAGGGAGGGTGATGGCGGATGAGACACATCGAAAACCATAATCACTGCTCGAATAATACGGGTCCCTTCCGAAACGAGCTGCTGTTCGGGCTGCCGTCCGGATAGTACCGTAGCCCCCTCCACGGACAACCCTGTCCTCTCCAGTTGACAGATTGACAGGATTTTTTAAGTTTTCTCGGTAACTGTAGTCTTCAGCATACAAGTCAAAAACCCATTCCCTGATATTGCCACCCATATTCATCACGCCAAAAGGACTTGCCCCTTGAGGGAAACTATCAACGGGGGCAAAATACTCATAACCATCATCCAGATCTGAATTCCTCCAATCTGCAGAATAAGACAAACTATTATCCGCCAGATTGGCACTATCGTTATTGGGATGATCATCACCCCAAGGATAGAGGCGTAAATCTGTACCCCTGGCTGCCGCCTCCCATTCCGCTTCGGTAGGCAATCTGCGGCCAGCCCATTTGCAGTAAGCCCAAGCATCATACCAGCTGACATTAACAACTGGATTGTTATCCTCAGCAAGATCTTCATCATATTGAGGATGAGCCCAGTTCGCTCCTAACTCCGGATCCCAATCATCCCCATAAAAAACTATTGAATATTGGAACCTCTCCGCATCGGTTTCATAACCCGTTTCATCCACAAATTTTCTGAACATGGCCACACTGACTTCATGCATATCGATCCAGAAGTCATCCAATTGAGCTGTATGCTGGGGCAACTCATCCTCCCAAGAAGAATGTTCGCAGCTATCCATGAATTCCAGGCAGCTGTTCTGCGCCAATTTGATATCCTCCTCCGTTGAGCCCAGAATATATTCCCCCGATGGGATAAAGACCATATTCATCCCGTCCATTTCTGATTGCCGGATCTGCCCAGGAGCTAGAGTGGGAGTTAAAGTTGGTGTGGGTGCCTGTGCTGTCTGAGTGCCAATGATATTCAATGCTATCTGGGTAATTGTGGCTTGAGCCTCGCTCTCAGAAGGACCGCAGCCAGCCAACAGGAGCAAGGAGAAAAGCAAAATAATGAACGGAATCCAGTAGTATTTTTTCATTTGTATCCTTTCTAGGGTATCGGGTCTTCCACGCCATATCGGTTGGCAACATAATCCCAAATAGGTGCCTCTATGGCTTCGAGCTCGGCGGGTTCAACTCCATAGACATTTGTCAATGCTTTGCGGAAATAATTTACAGCTGTATTGGCCTTTGACCTTGCTGCAGATATGCGGCCAGAAGCACCCAATCCCCAGGGACCCTGTCTGAGACCGTTATTGGCAAAGAGCAGGGATCCCCAATGAGGATCACAATCATCTTTGTGATGGCTGAGTGTTCCAGCTTTAAGCGCTATCCCGTCTACAACAATAGTGTCATCTCCCACTGGCAGATTTTCACGATCGTAAATCCTTATTCGTCCCAAACGCTCATAAAGAAATGTATTGAGGTCCTGTAAAATTTGATCATTTGACTTAAAAACCCCATCCCGAAATGTGTCAGTCAGGATATTGTGCACTTTCCAGTCAGCTTGAATGATTACAGCTGCTTTGAAACAGACCTTTAATCTTTCCACCCCTTCTGCGGTTAAAGTGGCTGTGGGTGGCATAGGAGTATTAGTGATGGTGGGCGTATTGGTTATGGTGGGTGTAGGCGTAAAAGTCGTTGTGGCTGTAGGGGTTAAAGTTGCCGTGGGGGTGGGCGCCAGGGCAGTCTGAGTGCCAAATAACTCGTATGCCACCTGAGTAACAGTGGCCTCCAGGGCTCTTTCTGAACTTCCGCAAGCAGATAACACAAAGGCTAACAATAGTATTGAGATAAAATGTCTTTTCATCCTTTCCTCCCGGGAAGCATCTAGTCGATTAACTCCCCGAATATATATAAGACCCTGTTACTACTCGATTATGATAAGTTTTTCATGTAATTAGATATGTTTGGCTTCAAATCAGTATCACCAATCCAAAAAATGAAAGTAATGCCCAAGACGTTCTGCTCAATCCATCATAAACTAACTGCTTTCATAAGCATTTATTTCATAGATGGGGGGGTTGTAGGCAATTAATTTTCGCATGAAAAGATCTCCGGAACATCAGTGAAAGTCCTAAACAAGAAATTGCTCAAGCAGAGTAAAGATCAAGCATGCAGTCTATCCGCCCAAATAGCATTATTGAGGTGGGAAAATGATAAAAAGCCAAATAACTAATTAGCTAATAATTGAATGTGAAAAGCTGGTAGAAAGCCCCTATTCACGCATAAAATATTGTTGGCTTCAACACCTGGTTCTACAAACTGAAAATTATTATAAAACCTTTCCCAGATATAAAACCAATGCCTTAATTACAATTCAGTTAAGATAAAGGTAATTTATAAGGGCCAGTAGTGATCAACGATATTTATGAGAAGAATTATTCGATCATGACAAATGGAGTAAAATACAAAGCAAAATACTCAAACAGGAAATCCTATGAACGCTCTCGCATCTTTACTTCAATCCGGTAAACCCATCCTGCTCGACGGCGCCATGGGCACCATGCTATTCGCCGCGGGGTTGGAAGCCGGGAATTCTCCCGAAGAGTGGAATGTCCTTCACCCCGATAAAGTCCGGCAGATCCACAGAGCCTATATCGAAGCCGGCTCCCAGGTCATCCTGACCAATACCTTCGGTGGTTCGCGAATTCGCCTGGAAAGCCATGGTTTGGCTGATCAGGTCCATGAGCTGAATGAAGCAGCGGCAAAGAACGCCCGCGCCGAAGCTGAAGCCGTTGATCGAATCGTAGTGGTGGCCGGGTCTATCGGTCCTTCCGGACAACTGCTAGAGCCTGTTGGAAAGCTATCGAAAGAAGAAGCGCGTGAGTCATTTAAAGCCCAGGCTGAAGGTTTAGCCGATGGTGGTGTGGATATGTTCTGGATCGAAACCATGAGCGATCTGGAAGAGGTTAAAGCCGCTGTGGCAGGCATCCGGTCAGTAAATGATCTGCCCATCGCGGCAACGATGTCCTTTGATTCTCATGGCAGAACGATGATGGGAACAAGCCCACAACAAGCCGCTCAGACCCTTCATCTTGAAGAAATCCAGCTTCTCGGTGCAAATTGCGGGACCGGTTCAGATGAATTGATCGAGGCCATCAAGGCCATGAAAGCCACCAATCCTGAACTCCCCCTGATTGCCAAGGCCAATGCCGGTATCCCTCAAATGGTAGGAACAGAAGTGGTCTATAATGGCTCTCCCGAACTCATGGCTGATTATGCAGTTACGGTTTGGAAAGAAGGAGCCAGGCTGATCGGAGGCTGCTGCGGGAGCACCCCGGAACATATTAAAGCTATGGCGGAAGCGTTGTCAGATCTACACTGATCTCCTGTACCAGAGCCATTCGCTGGAAGACGAAAAGTTGATGGATTCAAAAGAAAAAGCCAATCCTGAACCTCGGGAAAACGAAATAAATTGTGGCAAATCCCAATTTAAATGCTGTTCTTATATTCAAAAGAAATAGGTTTGATATCTGAATAAGATGTGACACTTGTCATACTGTAAGCTTTAATTTTCACACCTATAATATCCTACATTGTAGAAAAAACTCTTATTTGATCCATAACTAGTGCTCCATCCCGCCCGGCTGTGCAGACAACCGGTTGACAAATTGTCAATTATCTAATATATTACAAATATATTAGATAAAGAAGGGGGGAGGCCAGAGTAAATCGTTTGGTCCAGATCAGCTGCGTTATTTCTACGTCATTCCTTCATCAGTACAATAGACAATCAGGTTTTTTACCTTGATTGCACTCACTTGCAGGCAGTTTGTCATCCTTAAATTCGATCATACACGGTCCAAGGAGGTGTCAGGCGCAAGATTATTCTCACAAAGATAGTAGATCCCTGTTGTATTAACACCATATTAGGAGGATTTTTAGATGGAATTGAAGAAATCAAAAGTATTCACCATTGTGGCGGTTTTAATCGCGATGGCTCTCGTCCTGGCAGCCTGCCAGGCACCCGAGCCTGAAGTCGTTGTTGAAACAGTCTATGTCGAAGGCGAAACAGTTACTGAAGTTGTTGAAGTTGCCAAAGAAGCTGAAGTATTCAAGGTCGGTTTCTTGGGCCCATTCAGTGGCCCCAGCGCCCAGACAGGCAAACAATTCAAGGGCGGCGCCACGATCGCACTTGAAGAGTTTAGCTACCGGATCGGCAACTACACCATTGAGCCAGTTTGGGTTGACTCCCAATCAGATCCCGCCAAAGCCTCCCAGGCTTATGAACAGGCAGTAGTGCAGGACGGCATCCAGGCCGGCGCACTCAACTGGCACAGTTCAGTTGCTGTAGCAGTAATGGAAGTGACCGCCAAACACCAGATTCCGCACATCTTTGGCTTCGGAGCCACCGAGAAAGTGAATGAGACTTTTGCCTCTGATCCCGAGAAATACGGCTACTGGTCAACCAAGGGCTGGCCCACTCCCGCAAAACTTGGCAACAAGTACGTTGATGCCCTGCAATACTACATTGAACAGGGTGTTTATTCTCCTGCAGAAAAGACCGTTGCTATCTATGGTGAGGACACCGACTGGGGCCGCAGCTTTGCGGCTGGCGTGATTGAGCTCTTTGAAGCCGCTGGTTGGGAAATCATCTCAGAAGAATACTTCCCACTTGAACAGACTGAATATACGGCCTATCTTAACCAGGTGAAAGACCTGGCGCCAGCAGTTTTGGCCGGCACCAGCACCTCCCCTCCCCAGATCACCTCTTTGATCAAACAGGCTGATGAAATCGGCCTCGAAAGCCTGATCATTGCCGACGGCCTGGGATGGGTGGACTTCTGCAGCCTGACCGGCTCCTCAGCCACCATGGTTATGGACCAGATCGCTGGTTGGTCTGGTGAAGCAGGTTTTGCCTTTGCGGATGAATTTGAAGACAGGTACAACCTGATCCCCAGCACTTCCTCCGCTGGCTTAGCTCATGACGGCACCGTAATGCTCCTGGAAATCATGCAGGCAGTCTATGATGAGCATGGAGAACTTACCAGTGAACTCATCCAGCAGTTTGTGGAAGAGCAAGTTTGGACCGGTGAATGGACCATGACCGACGGTATCGTGATGGTTGAGTACAAATACACTGAGGAAACCACACCTGATCCCGTGGTTGGCCCTGGCTTCTACACCTTCCCCGTACTGCAGTACGAGTATGTTGATGGAAAATGCCTTGGCAAACCGATCTATCCAGTTGAAGGTGCAGTAATGGACCTGATGGTTCCCTAATAGGGTGATCATACCCTAATGAATCACATGGGGTGGCGTGTTATCTAACCCGCCACCCCTTCTGTTAGATGAGGAATGAAACCATGATATTAGACACAAAAGAGGTGACCAAAAGATTTGGTGGATTGACCGCAGTCAATCAGGTTTCCATGCAAATCGAAGAGGGAGAAATCTTCGGTTTGATCGGTCCTAATGGAGCCGGTAAAACCACTTTTCTGAACTCAATTGCCGGGAAATTTCCTCCCACCAGTGGAACAGTGTTTTTCCGAGGTGAGGAGACTACGGGATTGCCAGCAGAGGTGATGTGCAAACGGGGGCTGGCAAGAACCTTCCAGATTCCAAGGCCTTTTCCCAAAATGACCGTCCTCGAAAACGTGAAAGTTGGCGCGGTTTTTGGTCCCTCCGCTCACAGATTGAAGTCCGCCGAAATCAGAGCTCGAGAGGCTCTTGAATTTGTCGAGTTCAACCAGCCAATAGACACACCGGCATCCCAATTGAATGCCGTACAACTGAAACGAATCGACCTGGCACGCGCGATCTCCTGTCAACCGAAATTATTATTGCTGGACGAACTCGCTTCCGGACTGACACCGGGTGAGCTGGATTCTATGATGGCTTTGATCAAACGCATCCGGGATGATGGCGTAACCATCATTGCCATTGAACATATCATGCGTGTCATCAAAGGGATCTGTGACGAGGTAATGGTGATCGAATATGGCACAACCATTGCCCAGGGCACAGCTGATGAAGTTCTCAATAATCCCAAAGTCATTGAAGCTTATTTAGGAGAAGAGGAGGTCCCCGATGCTGGAGCTTAAGAACCTGGACTCCGGGTACGATTTTTTGCAGGTATTGTGGGATGTCTCTTTTATAGTTGAAGAAGGAGAGTTCATCGCCCTGATCGGTCCAAATGGTGCTGGAAAATCCACAACTTTAAGGACCATTGCGGGGCTGATCAAACCCAAAGGTGGGGACATCCTATTCAAAGGGGAATCCATCATTGATAAACCCCCTCACATCATCAGCAGGATGGGTATCAGTTACGTTTCGGAAGCGCTGAACCTATTTACAGACATGTCTGTCCAGGAAAACCTCCTGCTTGGTGCTTATGCAGTAAAGGAAAAAGAAACCCAGCTGAAGACGCTGGAGTATATTTTTGAACTCTTCCCTCGTTTGGAAGAGCGCAAGGATCAGCTGGCTGGCACCATGAGCGGTGGTGAACGAAAAATGCTCGCAATTGCCCGGGGCATGATGTCCACCCCCACCTTGATGCTGGTTGATGAGCCATCCCTGGGACTGCAGCCAAACTTGACTTACGATGTATTTGCAGCTTTGCTCAAACTGGTCAAACAGGGAGTTACCATACTGCTGGTTGAACAGAATGTCAATGCAACACTGGATATCACAGATCGGGCATACATTCTGGAACAGGGCAAAATTGCAATGAACGGACCGAGTCATGAAATGAAAGCCAACGAACATGTCCGAAATGCTTATCTGGGCATCTGATCGGCTGTTTTACCTTGTACAGCAAAATAATTTGCTGTACGCCTAAGGAGAAAAGCTTATGACAACTGAATCCTCTGCGGCACCCATCACCACAGTAAATTTCCTGACTCGGATCAAAGACAATTTACCTGTTGTAGTGGTGTCATTTTTTTCAATAGTACTCTTCATTTTGGTTGGCTTCAAAGGAGGAGCACCCCAGTTATTAAATGTGCTCGTGACCGGTGGTATGTGGGCCCTGCTGGCCACAGGATTGGCACTGGTCTTCGGCGTCATGAATATTCCCCACTTTGCTCACGGGGAATCCTTCATGGTTGGAGCTTATGTAGCATATTTTGTATTCAATCCTTTGAACAAGATCTTCCTGTCCACAGGAAGTAAGTTCCTGATCTATTCTGGACCCATTCTGGCAATCATCGCAGCCGGCCTGGCCGGGTGTGTTCTGGGGATCATCATCGAAAAGATCATCTTCGCCCCCCTGCGCCATCGCACCAAAGAGGGCTGGGTAATGAACGCTTTCCTGCTGACTGTGGGATTATCCTTTATCCTGGTGAATGGTACAACCCTGACCCTGGGGCCTAACTTTCGGGGCATCCCGCGCTACTACGATGTCAAATCCCTTGAGATTTTGGGAGCCTATATCGCTGTAGATCGAATTGTTGCCACATCGATCGCGCTAGTAACAATCGGGCTGCTGTGGTTTTTCTTACGTCAGACCAAGACCGGAAGGGCCATCAGGGCAGTATCTCAGGACGAAACCGGCGCCCAGCTGGTAGGCATCAATCTGGACTTCATCCAGACCCTGACCTTCTCTCTGGCCACCGGCACTGCAGCCATCTCGGGGGCCTCGCTCCTGTTCATGTTCCAGGCCTATCCTACAGTTGGCCTTACGCCGCTCTATTTTGCCTGGTATGTGGTCATGCTGGTGGGTCTGGGTAATATTGCCGGGGCCATTGTTGGCGGTTTCATTGTAGCCCTGCTCCAGTCTGCCACCCAGCTATTTATCGGACTCTCCTGGCAGTCAGTTGTTCCAACCGCAATCATGATCCTGGTGCTGATCCTGGCTCCTTCCGGTATTTTTGGAAGTGAAGTCAAGGGTGTTCAGGAACAATAATTGAGGAGATTTAAAAAAATGAACTCAACTACAACTTCCGTAGAACAAGTGAATATCTGGAGTAAATTTGTCTCCTTCCTGAGCAAGATCGGCTTCTCTCCCCTGGGATTGGTTCTGCTGATCGTCCTGGCACTGCTGCCGAATTTTTACCCTTTTTCCCAAGAGTATATCGTGCGCTGGCTGATCATGGGCGCCTTCCTCGCGGCCCAGTCTGTAGCGTTCGACTTCACAGCTGGTTATATCAACATCGTCAACTTTGGTTTTGCCGCTCTGCTGGGATTGGGTGCCTACACTTCGGGTATTTTTGCCAACACCACACCTTTCTTGCTTTATGCTCCCGGGCTCAATCCCTGGTTCACCATCTGGCTCGGTGCCATTATGGCCGGGCTGGTAGGCTTTGTACTGGGTATTCTTACCCTTCGGCTTAGAGGTATTTTTGCAGCCGTGATGGCCTGGTTTGTAGGCATCGCCTTGATGGGTTTGGTTAATAACTTGACCGACCTCACTCGCGGTCCGTTGGGAATGAACCCGGTGAAATTCATCGAGACCCCCGATAACCTGCCCTATTTTTATATAGTTTTAGCCATGATGGTATTTATTTATGTCGTGTTAAAACTAGTGGTGGGGTCCAATATCGGTTTGGCCTTCAAAGCGATCGGGCAAAATCCGGATGCAGCCAGGGCATCTGGAATTAATCCTACCAAGTATCTGGTTTTTAACTTCACGCTCTCGGCTTTTTTCGCAGGCCTGTTGGGAGGTTTCTACGCCCACTTCTTCGGATCACTCACTCCCTCCACTTTAATGCATACCTCAAAAACTGTTGAGGTTCTGGCGATCGCCTACATTGGTGGAAGAGGAAGTCTGTGGGGTGGTATTACAGTTGCCTTCCCATTTGTCTTCTTTATCGAATTCCTGCGGTCAAATCTATCCAGCCTGCCCGGTCTGCACCTGGTGATTTACGGGGTTCTGATGGTAGTGATCATGATTTATTACCCATCAGGATTCAGCGGCTTTTACTTCTGGGCTGTTGCCAAAGTGAAAAGCCTTTTCAAGAAAAAATGAAGCTTGATACCCCGGGAAGGAAAACTATCGTTCACAACCCGGGGTTTTCAGGAACACAAGAAATCTGCTCCATTCCCTTTTGTGTATCCCCCAAACAGCAGTAAATAACAGTCTCATTTAGGAGAATTATCCATGCAACCGACCGATTTCCTCACTGCCTCTGACCTGGAGGCGATCCATCAAGCAACGATGGATATTCTCCAGGGCACAGGCATACACTTCCCTCACCCTGAAGCCCTGGATATCTTCCAGAAAAACGGATTCAAAGTGGATGGCCAGCTGGTTTTTTTCCAGGAAGATCAAATTATGGAAAAGATCAAGGATATCCCCTCTTCGTTTTCCATTCAGGCCAGGAACCCAGAACACTCCGTCTCCATCGGGAATGGTATTCCAGTGTTCACTCCCGGTTATGGGGCACCTTTTTTGATCGATCCCGAAGTTGGCAAACGTGTGCCAACTATTGAGGATTACAGGAACCTGGTCCGCCTGGCCCACATGCTGCCCAATCAAGATATGAGCGGCCATCTCCTGGTAGAACCTCAAGATATCTCCCCAGAAAGCGCCAACCTGCAAATGGTCGCCGCTCACATCAACCTCTCAGACAAAGCCTTTATTGGCAGCACAGATGGCAAGATTGGCGCCCAGCGCACCATGGATCTGCTAAACATCCTCTTCGGAGATCCCACTAAAGCCCATTACACCACCGGCCTGATCAACCCACTCAGCCCACTGGGATACAGTGTGGACATGGTGGACGCCTTGCTGATCTTCGCTCGTTCCAACCAACCGGTTGTGATTGCCAGCTTGATCATGGCCGGCTCCACCGGGCCAATCACATTGGCAGGCGTTTTGGCGCAGCAGAATGCTGAATTACTCTCAGGGATAGTCCTTTCACAGCTAGTCAATCCTGGTTTGCCCATTATTTACGGTTCCACATCCACCAATATCGACATGAAAACTGGCGGATTGGCGATCGGCAGCCCAGAACTGTCTATGTGTATTGCCGCTCATGGACAGTTGGCCAGATATTACGGATTGGCCAGCAGAGCAGGAGGCGCCTTGACCGATTCCAGCACGCTGGACGCCCAGGCAGGCTATGAATCTATGTTCAGCCTCTATTCCACAATTGCCAGTGGCATTGATTTCGTTCTCCATTCAGCCGGCATCATCAGTTCCTACCTGGCTTTTTCCTATGAGAAGTTTGTCATGGATGATGAGCTATGCGGGATGTTAAAACACTTCTTCCGGGGCATGGAGATCTCTCCCGAAACCCTGGCAGTGGACGTGATCAATACTGTTGGCCATGAAGGGCATTACCTGGGTGAGTCTCACACCATCGAACGCTGTCGGACCGAGTTCTGGCTGCCCAAGCTGGGTGATCGCAGCGGTCTGGAGGCCTGGTGGGGAGAGGATCAGGAAGATACCACCAAGCGCAGCACCAACCGGTGGAAGGAATTGCTGGATGAATATCAGGAACCGGACCTGGATCCATCCCTAAAGACTGAGGTCCAAGCTTATCTCGACCAAGAACTCAGTTAACCCTGGATTGGGGCGATAAAAATCACAAAATTTCATTACAAATATCAACTATTACCCCAATCCCCCCTTTCTCTGATATATTTGTAATATACTAATAAAAGAAATAAAGTATACGCTCGTATTGTGCAAGGAGAAATCATGACAGAAAACCTAAAAACCATCATCAGTTCAGAAACAAAATCAGTTGAAATCCATCGCTCCCAACCCACAGTGATCATTGGTGAAAGGATCAATCCCACTGGTAGAAAATCCCTGCTGGCAGAACTCAAGGAGGGTAAGTTTGACATAGTCAAAAGAGATGCCGTTGCACAAGTAGAAGCAGGTGCAGCCATAATCGATGTCAATGCTGGCGTGCCAGGAGCTGATGAAGAACCTATCTTAAAAGATATGATGCATGCCGTAATGGAAGTCACGGATGCCCCACTCTGCATCGACACAGCTGATACCACCGCCCTCGAATCCGCTCTTTCCATTTATAAAGGGAAAGCCCTGATCAACTCGGTCAACGGCGAAGAAGAAAGGTTAGAAGCTGTGCTGCCCCTGGTCAAGGAATATGACGCCTCTGTCATTGCCCTTTGCATGGACGATGACGGCATCCCCCCCACAGC
>Ga0180436_10004481_pt1 | contig 12546 bp, 14 predicted proteins | sample SS_ome_2_FD_132434 | JGI IMG/M metagenome (GOLD analysis project Ga0180436, IMG submission 132434) | Hypersaline lake sediment archaeal communities from the Salton Sea, California, USA - SS_3_S_2 metaG | ecosystem: Environmental > Aquatic > Non-marine Saline and Alkaline > Hypersaline >...
CATGATTCCATCGGTGAAATCCAGGAGATTATTGATCAGTTGCAGTCTGGCACTAACAAGGTCATCCGTCAGATGAAAGGTGTGCGTGAAAATGCGGCCAACAGTGTTGCGCCTGTGACCGAGGCTGGAGAAAAGCTGCGTTCCATTACCGAAGCGGTTGAAAGCATCAACACGCTGAACGCACAGATTGCCACAACAGCCCAGACCCAGAGTCAAACCGCTTCAGATGTCGATAGCAATATTGTGAATATCAGTGATATGGCAAATGAGTCGACTGAAAACGCGCAGACGTTGATGAATGCCACAAATACGCTTACTCAACTTGGAGATGAGTTACAGCAGTTGGCTAGCCAATTTAAAGTCAGCTGATCAGAAAGGACTTTTTCCTCCATAACTGTGTTAAAAGCCAGTTTCAAAATGTTCATTTACTATCTTGTAAACTCCGCTTTTTAAACTGGCTTTTGCCTTGTTCTGAAGAAAAAACTCTCTTTCTGGGTTCTATCAGGTCAAAGAATAATTTCTTTGGAACCTGGGTTATGGATTTGTTAGTTTTTTTACGAGTTGGTTTAGTGCTTTGCCGCGATGGCTCAGGCGGTTTTTCTTTTCGGCAGAGAGTTCTGCCGCACTGCAGTTTTCTTCTGGTACATAAAACACAGGATCATAGCCAAAGCCATTTTCACCTTGTGGTGAAGTGAGTATTTTGCCTTCCCAACTACCCTGGCAAATGACGGGCACTGGATCGTTCTCATGGCGCACGTAAACCATGAGGCACTGAAAACGGGCTGTGCGTTGTTCGTCTTCGACATTCGCCAGGGCCTCAAGCAGTTTTTCCACGTTCTGCTGGTCACTGGCATCTTCGCCGGCATAGCGGGCTGAATAAATGCCAGGCTGCCCATTGAGGGCATCCACTTCGATGCCCGAGTCATCAGCAATGGCGGGCAGTCCGCTGGCCCTGGCGGCAAAGCGTGCTTTTTTGATAGCGTTTTCAACGAAACTGAGGCCATCTTCTACAGCTTCTTCGCTGGTGAAGGCTTTTTGTGGCAGGACTTCAAAACTCTCTTGAGCCAGCAGTGTGTTGATTTCTTTTATTTTTCCAGCATTGTTGCTGGCTAAAACAATTTTATTTCTTGAATCCGACATGAATTGATATTTCGCGTGTAAATACGTGAGTTTAGGTGATAATTAGTGAAAGCCTGATGGTTTTTGTGTTAATTTCACTAAAAACAACAAAAGTAATAAAGGTTTTTACCAGAGGAGATGGCAAATGGCCAAAAAAGTCGGCTTATTTAGCGCTTTGATTATCTTTATTTTGGGTATGGGATTTGCGGGTGCATTCAACGTCGGCCTTTCCAAAACCAACGAGATGGACTTTTGTACATCCTGTCATTCAATGAAAATCAATCTTGAAGAATACAAGGAAACCGTCCACTACAAGAGTACCTCCGGGGTGCGCGCAACCTGCTCAGACTGTCATGTGCCAGAGCCTTTCATTCCCAAGATGGTTGCCAAGGTAGTGGCGGCCAAGGATGTCTATCACGAGATAATCGGCACCATCGATACACCGGAGAAGTACGAGGCCTATCGCTGGCAGATGGCTACAGCTGTGTGGCAGAAAATGAAGGCTTCAGATTCGCGAGAATGCCGTACCTGCCACGATTTTGACCAGATGCTGCTGGATGAGCAGAGTCGTATGGCGCGCAACAAGCACAGTGCGGCCGTAGACAAGGGGCAAACCTGTATCGATTGTCATAAGGGTATTGCTCATGAAGAACCGGATGAGCCTGATGACTGGGATGAGGAAAATGCCCCAGTGCACTGGAGTGTGAAAATCTCCAACTGGTTTGCACATATCGATAACTAATTCAGGAGATATTCAATGAATCACTGGCTAGTGAAGTTTGGTTATCGTTTCGCCGTAGTCTTGCTGGTTGCTACCATGTCGACATCTGTAGTGGCGGCCAAGAAAGAAAAATTCAAGGAACCACCGGAAAACAAGGAACTGCGTCTGGCGGCATTGATTGATGATGTAGAAGCTATTGAGAAGTTGCTTGATAAGGGTGTCAATGTTGATGCCCCCAACCAGTATGGCCGTACCGCACTGATGAATGCGGCACAAAACGGTAATATTCTGGCGGCTTCAATTTTGCTTTCCAGGGGAGCGGATGTGAACGCCAAGTCGGTGGTGAATTGTACAGCGCTGACCCTGGCTTCCGAAATGGGTGAGATTGAAATGACGGCGTTATTGCTGGAACGTGGGGCTGACATGAGTGTTCAGACACGTGCCGGCTGGAATGCGCTGATTACAGCAGCGCGTTATGGTCTGTATGACATGGTTGAGCAGTTGCTGTTTAAAGGATCTCCGCTCAATGCTGTAGACAAGGAAGGGCAGAGCGCCCTGATGTACGCGGTACGCTATTCCCACCTGGGTGTAGTGGAATTATTGCTCAAGGCCGGTGCTGATATTCACCTCAGAGACAAGCATGGAAGAACTGCCATGATGCTTGGCGCCGAGCAGGAAGAGTCACGTATTGTTGATGCGATAATTACAGCGGGTGGCAAGGTTAACGATGCATCCAAGGATGGTGCCACGCCGCTGATCTGGGCTGCCAGCAAGGGGCGCGTGGATAATCTTGTGTTATTACTGGCTCATGGCGCCGAGGTTAATGCCCGGGATGAAATGGGTCTTAGCGCTTTATCTGAAGCTATATCAGTGCGTTCACTCGATAGTGTCAAAATCCTGCTTGAAAACGGTGCTGATGCTGAGCTTAAGGACACTGATGGGGTTTCAGCCAGGAAGCTCGGACAGCGCTCCAGGGACATGCAGATTAAAGCGCTATTTACTCAATAGGGTGATTAATCGCACCCCGCTTATGCGGGGTGAAAGTTGTTTCAGCGATTGGCGCCAAAACCTCCTTTGCGAACAAATGACGGGAAGTCCGGGTTAGTATAGCCTTGCGGAGCAATCTTGCTTTCAGGCGGTCTGAGGCGCGCCGCGTAAGACAGGATTTCAAGTTCTTCCCTGAGTCCCATATTCTTGATCTGTTTGGTCATTTTCGGATCTGCATTGCGTCTTCTTTCAGTCCTGATCCAGTCAAACTGTCGTTTCAGATAACTGAAATGCTGTGCATGTAAAGACGGGCCGTGATCAACGGGGTCGCCTTCACCTTTTTCGCCATGACACTTCGCGCATTTTTCATCGTATTTTTCTTTGCCCTCGTCGGTATGAGGCGGGCCTTTGTCAACATCGGTTGTCATGGGCATATTAGCGATATAACCGGCAACGTCGGCAATTTCCTGGGGGCCGCCCAGCGCGCGGGTGCTGCTGAAAGCACGCATGATCGGGTTGTCGCGGTTGCCTGCTCTGAAATCTGCCAGTTGTTTAATGATGACACTTTTTAACTGTCCGGCAATTTGTGGATAACTGCCCGACTGGGTTCCCCAGCCTTCCGGCCCATGGCAAGACACGCAGCCGCGATAGAGTTTCTTGCCGTTTTCAAGATCTGACTGCAGGGTGATGGCTTCAAGAAACTCCGGAGGATAAACTTTCTTTTCCTGGTCCTGCTCTTCCATGGCCTGGATATTTGTGGACAGAATCAATGCCGGTAATAGCGACAGGTTAAATATTTTATGTTTTATTTTCATAAGCGTTTCCTTTGGTGTGCCAAATATTAAGGCACTAACCTCTTGAAAAAACAAGATTTGAAAAGGATTTAGTTACCGTGATCTGTATTTTATGAGAAGATTCTTGACCTCAATCATAATAAAAAGCCGGATAACGATTAATCTTTCCTGATGCTAAAAGTGTCCTCTCTCGAGTGTGTGCGTGGCGATCGCAGCCTGTTTCGCGATGTCAGTTTTGATGTCTGCGATGGTGAACTGCTGCATCTGCACGGTCATAATGGCAGTGGCAAAACCACGCTGCTAAGAACATTGGCTAGCCTGGTCAAGCCTGCGGAAGGCGATATTCACTGGGAGAATGAGTCAATTTACGAACTGGGTGAAGATTACACCCGTCATGTGATGTATATCGGCCACAAAAATGCCATCAAAGATGACTTGACGGCGGTTGAAAATCTGATGATATCCACTGTGCTCGACGGCCATGATATCTCTGAGGACCAGGCATGGCAGGCACTGGATGATATCGGCCTGCGTGGCGCCGAGGATTTGCCCGTAAAAGTACTCTCACAGGGGCAGAGGAGACGGGTCGCGTTATCCCGTCTGTTGGTGACGGACACCCGTCTGTGGATTCTGGACGAACCGTTTGTGGCACTCGATAAAGCCGCTGTCGCACTGTTGCAGGATGTCATTCGCAAGCATCTTGAAAAGGGCGGAATGAGTATTCTCACCACCCACCAGGATGTTGAATTGACCGCGGGTGATCCCAAGCAACTCAAGCTGGGGTGGAAATAACCCGATGTTCAGAGCCTTTTTAACCGTTCTCAAACGTGATTTGATACTGGCAATGCGACGCAAGTCTGATGTGACTTCAACGCTGTTCTTTTTTGTGGTTGTCGTCAGCCTGTTTCCACTGGCTATCGGCCCGGAACTGGATACCTTGCGCATGATTGCCCCTGGTATTGTTTGGGTGGCCGCTTTGCTGGCCTCCATGCTGGCACTGGATCACATGTTTTCCGTAGACTACCAGGACGGTTCACTCGAACAGCTGTTACTGACGCCGCAACCATTGACGATTCTGGTGGTTGCCAAGGTGCTGGCGCACTGGCTGATAACCGGTCTGCCGCTGGTAATGATTGCGCCTTTGCTGGGAATTCAGTACGACCTGTCGAACGAGGCTATCAGCGTATTGTTGATTACCCTGCTGATCGGCACCCCGGCGCTAAGTCTGATCGGGGCCATCGGTGCCGCGCTGACACTGGGACTGCGAGGTGGTGGGGTGCTGGTTTCCCTGCTGGTATTGCCCCTGACGATTCCGGTGCTGATTTTCGGGGCGGGCGCGGTCGAGGCCAATGTTTCCGGGCTGGGATCCGAGGGGCATTTATCGATGCTGCTGGCGATTCTGGTGATGGCGCTGTTGCTGGCGCCGCTGGCAACGGCTGTGGCATTGCGGATTTCGGCCGAGTAGTTGAGCGAGGTCACTGTACAAGGCGCTTCAGGCTAGTGATAATCACTGAAAAAAATAATACGAACCAAATTCACTCACTGTGGTCACACCTGAACTAGCAAACAGGCGCAATTGTGAATATCTGCTGCGATAAAAATAATTATGTCGAATAAATTTATAAATCTTTTCAAATACTCTTCTCCAGCCTCTTTTTACCCATTGGCTGGTTCAATTGCCCGCTGGTCAACCATAATCGCAGTAGTTTTGCTGGTCGTCGGTCTTTACATGAGCTTTTTCGTGGCGCCGACTGATTACAAGCAGGGTGAGGGGTACCGTATTATCTTCGTGCATGTGCCTGCAGCCTGGATGTCCATGTTCATCTACCTTGTGATGGCTTTCTGGTCTGCCATCGGTCTGGTCATGAACACGCGCCTGTCAGCGATGATGACTTCGGCGCTGGCCCCGACGGGTGCCATGTTTACTTTTCTGGCTTTGTGGACAGGTGCTTTCTGGGGTAAGCCCATGTGGGGAACCTGGTGGGTATGGGATGCCCGTCTGACTTCCGAACTGATCTTGTTTTTCCTCTATTTAGGCTTCATGGCATTGCAGTCAGCTACCGATGACAGGCGCCGCGCTGACCGTGCTGGAGCGATCCTGGTACTGGTTGGTGTGGTGAACATTCCCATCATTTATTATTCGGTGGAGTGGTGGAACACGCTGCACCAGGGCGCATCTGTGTCCATCAAGAAAGGCTCAAGCATGAGCACCATCATGCTGGTGACCATGCTGATTATGACGTTTGCCTTCTGGGCTTATACTATCGCTACGGCTTATAAACGAGTTCGCTGTATCATTCTGGAACGTGAGCGCGATACCCAGTGGGTGAAGAATCTTCCTGAAATACAGGCTAGCAATGCGAGGCGCGGCTAATGGCTGAATTTTTTGATATGGGCGGTTATGCCCTGTATGTGTGGGGATCATTTGGTGCAACAGCGTTATTGATGATCGCCGAACCTATCCTGTTGTCACGTCGTCGCAAGGCTGCAATTCAGAGCGTGGCGCGTTTGCAGAGAATGAATCAAGAGAGTGGTTATGAAAGCGAGACATAAGAGACTGGGCTTTGTGGTATTTGGCATGGTGGCACTGTCACTGGCTACCTGGCTGGTGATTAATGCATTGGACAACAATCTTTCGTATTTTTTCTCACCTACAGAAATATCTGAAAACAAGGCTCCAAAAGATCATCTGTTCCGCCTTGGCGGACTGGTTAAACCGGCCAGCGTCAAGCGCCTCGAAGGTGTCGATGTTGAGTTCGTGGTGACCGATAACAGGAATGAGATCAAGGTGGTTTACTCGGGCATCCTGCCTGATCTGTTTGAAGAAGGTCAGGGCGTGATTACCCAGGGCAGGCTGGGAAGTGATGGCGTATTCAAGGCCCAGGAAGTGCTGGCCAAGCACGACGAAAACTATATGCCTCCTGAAGTGGCTGATGCTTTACAGAAATCACATGAGGCTGGCGTTGCCGGCATGGCAAAGGAGCAGGGCATATGATTCCAGAACTTGGGCACGTCGCCCTGATAATTGCGTTAATGCTGGCGCTGGTGCAGTCAGTGGTGCCGATGATAGGTGCACAGACCAGAACCTCCTCCCTGATCAGCCTGGCAAGACCTGTAGCCCGTGCCCAGTTCACCTTTACTCTGGTCTCCTATATTGCATTGACCTACGCCTTTATCACCCATGATTTTACCGTTGAATATGTGGCCCACAATTCCAATACCCAATTGCCTCTAATCTACCTGATTTCAGGCGTATGGGGTGCGCATGAAGGTTCGTTACTGCTGTGGGCGCTCACTCTGTCACTGTGGACTCTGATGGTAACTTATTTCAGCAAGTCAGTGCCGGAAGTGATGGTCGCGCGTGTTCTATCGGTAATGGGCATGATTACTGTCGGCTTCCTGCTGTTCATGCTGTTGACTTCTAACCCTTTCGATCGCCTGGTTCCTGCACCGCCTGAAGGTCGTGATCTTAATCCTTTGTTGCAGGATGTTGGCCTGGCCATCCATCCTCCAATGCTGTACATGGGGTATGTTGGCTTTGTGGTACCTTTTGCCTTTGCCATTGCTGCCATGATTGGCGGTCAGCTTGATGCCGCGTGGGCACGCTGGTCGCGCCCCTGGACCAACGTGGCCTGGCTGTTTCTGACGCTGGGTATTGCCCTGGGAAGCTGGTGGGCCTACTACGAACTTGGCTGGGGTGGCTGGTGGTTCTGGGATCCGGTTGAAAATGCCTCGTTTATGCCATGGCTGGTAGGAACGGCGTTAATGCACTCTCTGGCCGTGACTGAAAAACGTGCCGCCTTCAAGGCATGGACCGTATTACTGGCCATTTTCGCGTTTTCGCTGAGTTTGCTGGGCACCTTCCTGGTTCGCTCCGGTGTATTGACTTCTGTACATGCCTTTGCCTCCGATCCGGAGCGCGGTGTATTTATCCTCATGTTCCTGGTGGCCGTCGTTGGAGGCTCTTTGAGCCTGTACGCATGGCGTGCCAGCCAGATACGCAGTCGCGTACAGTTTGAGGTGTTTTCACGTGAAACGGCACTGTTGCTGAACAATGTGATTCTTGTCGTTGCCGCAGCCAGTGTATTACTGGGAACGCTTTATCCGTTACTTCTTGACGCGTTACAGATGGGCAAGATTTCCGTAGGCCCTCCTTACTTTAATGCGGTATTTATTCCGTTGACGGCGCCGCTGATTGTACTGATGGGCGCCGGCATTATGGTGCGCTGGAAAAAGGACAGCCTGAAAAATCTGTTGCCCAAGTTATGGGTGCCGCTCATTGCCAGTTTTGTTGGCGGTATCACTTTCGTGCTGGCACTGATGCCCGAGTTCCATCTCGTGGCTGCGCTGGGAATGATACTTGCGCTGTGGGTGGTGTTCGGTGCCATTGCTGATGTTCGCAGTCGGCTCGCCAATGGCCGTCGTTTCTGGTCATTGCCGTTGGGTTATTTCGGTATGCTGCTGGGGCATACTGGTATCGCGGTGTTTGTCGTTGGTATCACCCTGGTTTCCCTGTACGACACCGAAAAAGACGTGCGCATGCAAAAAGGCGATAGTGTTAATCTTGGTGGTTACGAATTTACTTTTGAGGGTGTGCGCGAGTTCAGAGGTAAAAACTATGTTGCCAGCGAAGGCATTGTGAACATTACCAAAGATGGTGAAGAAGTTACCCGGTTACTGCCTCAGAAACGTGTTTACCTGGTGCAGAAGAGCCCGATGACCGAGGCCGGTATCGATGCCGGACTGACCAGAGACCTGTTCGTGGCACTGGGTGAGAAACTCGATACCGAGGGAGCATGGAGTCTACGTGTCTATCACAAGCCTTATATCCGCTGGATCTGGCTGGGTGCCATTATCATGTCACTGGGTGCCTTGTTGGCTGCGGCTGATCCACGCTACCGCAAACTGGCGCGTCGACAGGTGGAAGCCAATGCGGCAGCAGCAGGGGCGCGTGCATGAACAAGGCCGCTATTCCACTGATCATCTTTCTGCTGATGGCCGGTTTGTTTCTGTTTGTGCTGCAGAAAATCAATACCGGTGAGTATGATCCCAGGGATGTTCCTCGGAACTTATTGATCAGAAGGTGCCTGAATTTAACCTGGTTAACTTGCTGGATACCAATGACACCGTTAAGTCTGCCGATTACCTGGGCAAGCCGTGGTTATTAAATGTCTGGGGAACCTGGTGTGCGCAATGCTGGAAAGAGCATCCTTACCTGATGTTTCTTTCGCGTCAGGGTATACCGATTGTCGGTATAAACTGGCGTGATGACATGGTAGATGCACGCGCCATGTTAAATAGCGAAGGCAATCCTTTTGTTGAAACCGGTTTTGATCCGCAGAGTGATGCTGTGATGGAGCTTGGCGTATATGGCGCACCTGAGACCTTCCTGATAGATGCGCAGGGTATGATCAAAGTCAAACACAAAGGCGAAATGAATCCCCGGGTCTGGGAAGAAAAATTCAAACCATTTTTTTAAGCCTGATTATATTCAAGAAACATGATGATGCGATCTCTATTAATAGTTATTTTGCTGTTTACTTCTGCGCAGGCATCGGCACGTATTTCCGCGTACGAGTTTGATAATGCAGAGCAGGAGTCTATTTACACCGAACTGGTGGATGAACTACGTTGCCTGGTCTGTCAGAACCAGACTATTGCCGATTCCAATGCTGAACTGGCCCAGGATATGAAACGTAAAACCCATGAGCTGGTCATGCAGGGCAAGACCAAGAAAGAGATCAGTGATTTCATGGTGCAGCGTTACGGCAACTTTGTGCAGTATAAGCCGCCGGTAGAACCAACAACCTACCTGTTGTGGGCAGGGCCATTTATCATTTTGTTTATCGGTCTGTTCTTTCTTATCAAAATCATCCGTAACCGCAAGATTGAAAAACCTGCGACATTGTCAGACGTTGACAGATCCCGAGCAGAAGATCTGTTGAATATCAAAGACGAGTAAGCGTAAAGGCGAAAATAATTATGACATTCTGGATTCTGGTTAGTGTGCTGGTAGTAGTGGCTGTTGCCTGGCTGGCACCTGTATTACTTCGAGAAAAACCATTACGTGAGCTTGACCGTAAGCAGCAAAACGTTGCTATCGCTAAAGAGAGGCTCGATGAAATTGCTGCCGAGCATGCTTCCGGTGAAATGACCAGCGATGTATATGAGCAGGTCAAAGGTGAACTTGAAGCCAGCCTGATTATCGATGTCGATGATCAGGATAAAGACACCGGACAGCAGATGAAAGTCTCTGGCTCGGGCAAGTTGGTGTTGTTGCTACTGGTGTTTTTGATACCGCTCGGCACCATTGGTATGTATCAGAAACTGGGCTCCCCGGAATTTCTTGACTATGCTGGCGCCAGTGCTGGCCGTGAACATTCGATTGAGCATGTGGCAAAGGGTGCTGAGAGCATCGATGATCTGATCGTCAAGCTCAAGGCACGCCTTGAAAAGAGTCCCGAAGATGGTGAAGGCTGGTATCTGCTGGCAAGAACCCATATGTCACGCCAGGAATTTGCAGAAGCACTGGAAGCTTTGCAGAAAACCCACGCTATTATGGGCGATCACCCCGCCATTCTCACCGGCATGGCTGATGCTACAGCTATGATCAATTCAGGTGACCTCACCGGCAAGCCGACAGAATATCTTGATAGGGCGTTGGAGCTGGACCCGCAAAATACAACCGGTCTCTGGTTGGGCGGTATGGCTGCTCAGCAGGTGGGGAATTACCAGTTGGCTGTGGATCGATGGACACAACTGGTTCCCTTGCTTGGAGATGAAGCCGGTAGCCAACAACAGGTACGGGAACTGATCAATCAGGCTGTACAGGAAGCGGGCACCAAGGGTATCGAGGTTAAGGTTGCCAATGTCGAAGCGGCTCCTGCCAAGGCAATCATGGTGAAGCTCACCGCTGATGTGCCGGCGACCGTCAGTCCGGACAGTCCGGTCTATGTGTTTGCGGTGGCAGCTTCAGGGCCGCCAATGCCGCTGGCTGCGGTCAGGGTCAACCTGTCTGAACTGCCAACAGAAATCACCCTGGATGACAGCAATGCGATGATGCCCGAGCTGAAAATATCCAGTATTGATGAAGTTATTGTGAGTGCACGTATTGCAATGAACGGTGATCCTTTGCCACAGGCTGGGGACTATTCGAGTCACCGTGTCAAAATGGAAATTAGCGAGGCTGCTGCAGTGGAACTGGTAATCAACCATAAGATGTCCGATGCCTCAGATATCCCCACCCGTGAACTGCAGGTATCCGCTGCTCAGCAACAGCTGCCGCCCGGACATCCATCAACAGACCATCCATCAACAGATCAACCGCCAACAGTGCCTGCACCAGCCGCTGATGCACAACAACCTGTCGCTATTAAAGCCTGGGTGAGTCTTGATGCCGCAATGAAAGACAGCGTATCCGCTGATGATATTGTTTTTGTCATGGCAAAAGCCAAAAACGGTCCGCCCATGCCTCTGGCAGCACAACGCCTGACCGTGGCAGATCTGCCATTGGAAGTGACTTTGGATGACAGCATGGCGATGATGCCACAGATGAAGCTGTCCGGATTTGAAGAAGTCGTTGTTACAGCACGTATTTCGAAAAGCGGTCAACCCAGGGCTGCTGCAGGTGATATTTCCAGTGACACCGTAGATGTCAGTCTCTCCGGTACCGTAGGTGTAAACCTCAATCTCAACACGGTCGTTCAGTAACCAACGGATATCGCCATGAAATGTGACGACTGCGTAACTGCCGAGCCCAAGTCACTTAAGCCAGTCGATGAAGCATTGGCATTTCTGCTGGAACAGGTAGAGGTTTTAAGCGATACAGAAGAAATTGATACCGCGTTGGCACTGGGCCGTGTGTTGGCTGAACCAGTTACTTCAACCATCAATGTACCAGCCTGGAATAACAGCGCCATGGATGGCTATGCTTTCAAATTTGATGATATTGCAGAAGGTCAGCCTGTCAGGATCAGTCAGCGTATTCCAGCCGGGTATGAAGGTACGCAGTTGGATGCAGGCACCGCAGCAAGAATATTTACCGGTGCGCCGGTGCCGGATGGCGCAGATACAGTTGTCATGCAGGAGCATTGCCATGCTTTTTCTGAAGCTGGTGAAGATTTTGTTACCATAGAAAAGAAACCCAAGGCAGAAGCTAACATTCGCCTCGCGGGTGAAGATGTTGCAGTCGATGAAGTGGTGCTGGAACGCGGCAAGAAACTGCAACCACAGCACCTGGGGCTGGCCGCATCGGTTGGCGTTGCCAGGTTAACTGTTTACCGAAAGCTGAAAGTGGCGATTTTTTCATCAGGTGATGAACTGCTTATGCCTGGTGAACCTTTGGCTGCAGGAAAAATTTATAACTCCAATCGTTTTTCACTGCTCGGTCTGCTGGAGAAGCTCAATTGTGAAGTGATTGACCTGGGTATGGTTGAAGATACGCTGGATGCCACCTGTGATGCCCTCGCCAGGGCTGCCGAGGAAGCTGACCTGATACTGGCCTCTGGTGGTGTCTCTGTGGGTGAAGAAGACCATGTTAAGCCAGCGGTAGAAAAACTCGGATCATTGCAGCTCTGGAAAATTGCTGTCCGCCCCGGCAAACCCCTGGCCTACGGTCATGTCAACAATGTGCCTTTTATAGGGGCTCCCGGTAATCCTGTTTCGTTGTTTGTCACCTTTTGTGTATTTGCACTGCCCTGGATTAAAAAGCAACAGGGTATGAGTGGTGAGCTGCAGCCAAGCGTGATTCCCTGCATTGCTGATTTTGACTGGCACCGACCCGACAAACGTCGTGAATATGCGCGTGCGCGCCTCAAAGCCAATGACCTCGGACAGCTGATGGCGGAGGTTTATCCAAGCCGTTCTTCAGGGGTGCTCAGTTCGGTTACCTGGGCCGATGGCCTGGTGATTATCGAACCGGGTGAA
>Ga0180436_10004482_pt1 | contig 12546 bp, 12 predicted proteins | sample SS_ome_2_FD_132434 | JGI IMG/M metagenome (GOLD analysis project Ga0180436, IMG submission 132434) | Hypersaline lake sediment archaeal communities from the Salton Sea, California, USA - SS_3_S_2 metaG | ecosystem: Environmental > Aquatic > Non-marine Saline and Alkaline > Hypersaline >...
ATGATTATGACGTTTATAGTCAATTATAAGGTGTTGGATAAGCTGGGGGGAGGGATTTATGCCATAAGCGTAATATTACTGGTACTTGTTTTGATCGTCGGAAAACATGTCAGCGGATCAACCAGGTGGCTTGTTGTGGGCCCCGTTACAATCCAGCCGTCCGAACTTGCCAAAATCGCTGTAATTATAGTAATGGCAAAGCTATATGCAAAAAGGGCCAAGGTGGATGGATTTCGCTTAAAGGAACTTTTCGTTCCTTTCCTGACGGTTGCGATTCCTTTTTTCCTGATCGTGAAGCAGCCGGATCTGGGCACGGCCATGCTGATTGTTTTTATTGCCGCATCGATGACGGTTTATGTGAAGATTGAAAGAAGGTCTATGATATGGCTCATTGGATCCAGTGCGGTTCTGGTTCTTATGGCATGGTTTTTTTTCCTTAAGGGGTATCAAAAACAGCGGATACTGACATTTTTGGACCCTGACCGTGATCCCTTAGGAACCGGGTACCATATTATTCAGTCAAAAATCGCCATTGGATCGGGAATGATATTCGGCAAGGGATTTTTAAAGGGAACCCAGAACGCCCTTTCCTTTTTACCCGAACAGCATACGGATTTCATTATTTCGGTCCTTGCGGAGGAATGGGGGTTTGCAGGCACCGGCGCTGTCCTGTTTTTATATATGATCCTGGTGTTATGGGGCTTGAATATCGCTCTCGGCTGCAGGGATGCATTCGGAACTATTCTGGCCGTGGGGATCTCATCAATGATATTTTGGGAGATATTTATCAATGCCGGGATGGTTATGGGGTTGATGCCGGTGGTGGGGGTCCCGCTCCCGCTAATCAGCTATGGAGGTTCTTCGGTGGTTACAACCATGATCGGAATCGGTATTTTAATCAGTATCAGCATGAGAAAATTCGTTGTGGAGTAGGTTGTTATCGCTGACAAACAGATGGCGACAGGTGGGTTTGAAAGCAATGGTACAAAAATAAAAAATTTTCCAAAAAACCTTTGACAAAATCACTAATATAATGATAGGAAATCGCTTTGTAGTTGGCTCAGAATGTTGTTTAAGATCTCCTAATTATTTGTTATTAAAAGCAATTAAGGCTTTGCCCGGTTGGAGGAAAACTAAATGATAAATGTGAATTGGTCGGTTATCGTTCAAATAATCAATTTTTTATTTTTGATTTGGGCTCTTAACCTTATTTTATATAAACCGATTAGACAGATTCTGGCTCGTCGAAAAGAGAAAATTGAAGGCATGGAAAAAACCATTCAAGATGCCAACAGTGATGCGGACCAACGGGGAGAGGCATTTCAGGCCGGGGTAAAAGAAGCCAGGGTAAAGGGGATTGCTGAAAAAGAAGCGCTGATCCAGTCCGCTGCTGATGAAGAGAAAAAGGTCATTGATGAGATTAATAAAACGTCGCAGGCAAGCCTGGCTGAGATCAAAGAGAAAATTGCAAAGGATACGGAAGAAGTAAAGGGATCCTTGCAAAAGGAAATTGATGCATTCGCTGAAGCCATTGGGCAGAAAATTCTTGGGAGGGCTGTTTAATGAAGTTTTCCGGTGTCTCGAAAAAACGAGTTGCTTTTTCTATTATAACGGCAGCAATGGTTCTCTTTTGCTGTGCCGCTCCCGCACTGAGCGCCTCCGGTGGTGGGGACCATGGAACCAAGGGGTGGGTTGAAACAGATACGTATCGTGTAATGAACTTTACTGTTCTTGCCGTTGCGCTGTTTTTTGTGCTGCGAAAACCCGTATCCAAGGCCTTGAACGGCCGGATAAAAGACATTCAGGATCAGTTAAGTGATCTGGAACAAAAAAAGAAGGAAGCGGAGAGTAAGCTTGCCGAATATGATAAGAAAATAGCAACCCTGGACCAAGAAGCTGAAAAAATTATCGCTGAGTACGTGAAGCAGGGACAAGAGGCCCATAAAAAAATTCTGGAAGAGTCTAAAAAAGAAGCGGAAAAATTAGAATATCAAGCCAAGAGAAAAATAGAGCATGAATTTACCGCCGCGAAAAATCAACTTCAGGCAGAATTACTGGAAAAGGCGCTGGCAAAGGCAGAAGGCCTCGTAAAGGAGAAGATTACTTCAGAGGATCAAGATAGGTTGGTGGATGAATATTTAGATAAGGTGGTGGTGCAGTGAAAAACTTATCGGTTGCAAGACGTTATGCTAAAGCTCTGATGCTCATCGCACAAGAAGACGGCAGAGCTGAAAAGTACAGGGAAGAGCTGGCCGCTGTTGCCGGTTTAATGCAGAGGGAGCCGAATCTTGAAAAGGCGGTCTCCAATCCGTTGTACGCATCTGATGGACGAAGAAATGTCCTGAAGGTGGTCATTGAAAAGGCGGAGTTGACCCAGACAATGAGATCGTTTCTTCTTTTGCTTTTTGACAAGGGTCGTATCGGATTTTTAGGACCTATCAACGATTCTTTTCAGAAACTGGCTGATGAACTAAAGGGAATTGCACGGGCAAGCCTGGTTTCGGCAACCGAGCTTTCAACCGATGCAGTGGAGAAAATACGTACATCCCTTTCGAAAATGGTCGGCAAGGATATTATCCTTGACTTAAGTCAGGATGCCGGACTTATAGGTGGGGTGGTGACAAAAATCGGGGATCTTGTACTGGATGGCAGTATTAAAACTCAATTGTCAAATATGAGACAATCTTTAAAAAGGGGTGAGAGTGTCTAATGGAAATAAAAGCTGAAGAGATAAGTCAGATTATCAAAGAACAGATTAAGGATTTCGACAAAAAAGTCGAACTGAGCGAAACCGGCATCGTCTTGTCTGTCGGTGACGGCATCGCCAGGGTACATGGTCTTGAGAAAGCCATGGCTAATGAGCTTGTTGAGTTTCCCGGTGGCATCCTTGGCTTGGTGATGAACCTTGAAGAGGATAACGTGGGTATTGCTGTTATGGGTGAAGTTATTCACATCCAGGAAGGTGATACCGTCAAAAGAACCGGCCGAATCGCAGAAGTTCCAGTGGGTGAAGCGGTTCTGGGGCGAGTTGTGGATACAACAGGCGCTCCCCTGGATGGAAAGGGCCCCATTGATTCGAAGGAGACAAGCCGAATAGAAGTTGTGGCTCCCGGTGTTATCGCCAGAAAGAGCGTGCATGAACCCCTGGTAACCGGATTGAAGGCTATCGATGCAATGACACCGGTGGGCAGAGGACAGCGTGAGTTGATTATCGGCGATCGGCAGATTGGAAAAACAGCGGTGGCAATTGATGCCATTATCAGCCAGAAGAACACCGATGTGTACTGCATTTATGTTGCCTGCGGCCAGAAAAAATCATCTGTCGCCCAGGTTGCAGCTATTCTTGAAAAACATGGCGCCATGGAATATACGACCATTGTTTCTGCAACTGCAAGTGACCCTGCGTCTCTTCAATACCTTGCTCCCTATGCAGGATGTGCAATGGGAGAGTATTTTCGTGATAACGGCAAGCATGCCTTGATCATATACGATGACCTTTCCAAACAGGCCGCAGCTTATCGCCAGGTTTCCCTTCTTCTGAGGCGTCCTCCCGGACGTGAAGCCTATCCCGGAGACATTTTTTACAACCATTCACGGCTTCTTGAGCGTGCCGCCAAACTTAATGATGAGCTCGGCGCCGGATCCCTGACAGCGCTTCCCATTATCGAAACCCAGGCCGGGGACGTGTCCGCGTTTATTCCCACGAACGTAATTTCAATTACCGACGGTCAGATTTACCTCGAACCGAACCTGTTTTTTGCCGGCATAAGGCCGGCCATTAATGTTGGTCTTTCCGTATCCCGTGTTGGTGGAGCCGCCCAGACAAAAGCCATGAAAAAGGTTGCCGGAACACTTCGACTGGATATGGCGCAGTTTAGAGAGCTTGAATCGTTTGCTGCATTTGGTTCTGATCTTGATGCTGCCACACAGGCTCAGCTTACAAGGGGTGAACGCTTGGTGGAAATCCTGAAACAGCCGCAGTATCAGCCGCTAACAGGAGAAAAACAGGTCGCCATTCTTTATGCCGGAACAAAAGGCTATCTTGATAATTACCCCAAAGACGTTGTAGCAAAATACGAAGCAGGATTGTATCCATTCCTTGAAAACAGATTCCCGGAACTTTTACCCGGAATTGCCGAGAAAAACGATATTACGGATGAGCTTGAAGAGCTGATGAAAAAAGCTCTGGAAGCATATGATGAGGAATTCAAGGATACCATTAAATAAACTTATCAAGGATAGAATCGTATGCCGACGTTAAAGGAAGTACAAAATAAAATTTCCGGGGTAAAGAAAACTAAGCAGATTACCAAGGCGATGAATATGGTTGCTGCGTCGCGGTTAAGGGGTGCTCAAACCGGAATGGAAGAGTTCCGACCCTATGCCGGTAAATTTTCTGAAGTTCTTGGAAGCCTGGCCGAAAGAACTGGAGAGGATGCCGCAAACCCATTGCTGGTTCAGAAGGAAGAAGCAAAAAATGTACATCTGATTCTCTGTACCTCGGACAGGGGGTTGTGTGGCGGATTCAACCTCAACCTCATTGAAAAAGCAGAAAAGTTCAGGGGGGAGAAGACCGCCCAGGGAATGGATGTATCATTCACTGCGTTTGGTAAAAAAGGGCGTGACTGGATGCGAAAAAGCAAACTCCAGATTGCGGATGAGTATCTCGGAGTTGTGGGCTCAAGCTTCAGCTTCAACTTGGCGTCCAATGCCGGAAAAAAATTGATTGATGGTTTTCTGGATGGAACCTATGATGAAGTTTATATGGTATACTCAGAGTTTCTGGGTATGAGCAAACAGGTTCCGGTGTTAAAACAGCTTCTTCCGGTGCCTCCCATTGAAACTGAAGAAGGGGACGCCGGCGGGGCATATATGCCGGAACATATTTGTGAGCCCTCAGCTGATGAGTTGATGGGAGAAATGCTGCCAAAAAATGTTTATATTCAAATACATAGTGCATTGCTTGAGACATCGACAAGTGAGCATGCCGCCCGAATGCTGGCCATGGAGAATGCAACCAGTGCATGTAATGATATGATTGATGAACTCACCCTATTATATAACAAAGCACGGCAGGCTGCGATTACAGCGGACCTGATGGACATCGTCGGCGGCGCAGAGGCGCTTAAAGGATAAACCGGATTAAAAAATTACATAAAGCATTTAGCTTATTTTACAGGAGGGGTATAAATGGAAGAGAATATTGGTAAGATCACGCAGGTTATGGGCCCTGTAGTCGACGTTGAGTTCGGGCCGGGAAAACTTCCCCCGATATTATCGGCGCTTACGATTACAAATCCTGCAATCAATGATGAAGATGAAAATCTTGTTGTTGAGGTTGCGCAGCATCTTGGTGATAATATTGTTAGAAGTATTGCAATGGATGTTACGGACGGTCTTATGCGAGGGATGCCTGTAAAAGATACCGGCAGTCCGATCAAGATGCCTGTTGGGAAAGCCGCCTTGGGTCGCGTTCTCAATGTTGTAGGCAAACCTGTTGACGGTCTTGGGGAAGTCAGCCAGGAATTGACTCTTCCGATACACCGTGCCGCACCATCCTTTACCGAGCAGGATACATCGGTTCGTGTTCTTGAAACCGGCATCAAAGTTATTGATCTCCTCGTACCCTTCCCCCGTGGCGGGAAAATGGGCCTGTTCGGCGGTGCCGGCGTCGGGAAAACGGTTATTATGATGGAGATGGTTAACAATATCGCCATGCAGCATGGCGGTATCTCTGTTTTTGGCGGTGTTGGTGAACGAACACGTGAAGGGAATGACCTTTATCATGAAATGAAGGATTCCGGTGTTCTTGAAAAATGCGCGCTTGTTTACGGACAGATGACAGAACCTCCGGGAGCCCGTGCTCGTGTTGCACTTTCTGCATTGACAGAAGCCGAGTATTTCCGTGATGAAGAAGGTCAGGACGTGCTTCTTTTTGTTGACAATATTTTCCGCTTTACCCAGGCAGGTGCAGAAGTTTCCGCTCTGCTGGGGCGTATGCCTTCAGCTGTTGGTTACCAGCCTACACTGGCCGTTGACCTTGGTGAACTTCAGGAGCGAATTACCTCAACTGACAAGGGGTCCATTACGGCAGTCCAGTGTGTTTACGTGCCTGCAGACGACTTGACCGACCCCGCACCGGCGACAACATTTGCTCATCTTGATGGAACCGTTGTTCTCTCACGGCAGATTGCAGAACTTGGCATTTATCCCTCAGTTGACCCCCTGGATTCAACATCAAGAATTCTCGATGCAAACTTCATTGGTGACGATCATTACCAGGTTGCAAGACAGGTTCAGCAGATTCTTCAGAAATATAAAGAACTGCAGGATATTATCGCAATTCTCGGTGTGGATGAGCTGTCCGATGAAGATAAAGTAACCGTAGAACGTGCACGACGAATTCAGAGATTCCTTTCACAACCGTTCCATGTTGCTGAAGTATTCACCGGTGTTCCGGGTACATATGTAAGCATCGAAGACACGGTTAGAGGCTTTAAAGAGATCTGTGAAGGCAAACATGACGCACTTCCCGAAAGAGCGTTCTATATGGTCGGAGGTATCGAAGAAGCAGTGGCCAAAGCTGAGAAAATGGCGGAAGCAAAATAGTTGTAAGGGGAAACAATGGCTGAGAAAATTAAAATCCAAGTTGTAACGCCCGATAAGATCGTTGTTGATGACGAGGCCAATATTGTGATGGCTCCAGGGTCCGACGGCGAGTTCGGTGTGCTTAGCGGCCACACTCCGTTTTTAACCGGTCTTCAGGTGGGGACGGTCCATTACAGAGATGAAAATAACCAGGAACAGTTCATTTTTGTAAATGGCGGGTTTGCAGAAACCCTTCCGGATAAGGTGACAATTCTTGCCGAGTCCGCCGAAAGAAGGCGCGATATTGATAAGGTTCGGGCTCAGGAGGCGGTAAAGAGAGCAGAAGAGCGTATCGCAAATGCCGAAAGGGATGAATCCGTAGATATTGAACGTGCCAGGGCGGCGCTTGCAAGAGCCCTCTGGCGTTTGAAACTGGCGGAGGTCAAATAATAGCGCTCAGCAATGAATTGAGGCACTGTGGGTTTATGAGTGCTGATAATTGAACCTAAGAAAGGCGGGGTCACTGACCAGGTGATATCCCGCCTTTTTTTATGGAAGGTCGACGAAAGAGTGTGACAAATGAATCAACATGTTGCAATAATAATACTTGCTGCAGGACTTGGCACCAGGATGAAATCCGATAAAGCCAAGGTGCTTCATACGGTTTTGGACAAACCGATGATCTCATATGTTACGGAAGCCGCCGTTACGGTCGCCGGCAAGGAAGTCATCGTTGTGGTCGGTCATCAGGCAGATAAAGTTCGTGAAATCGTATTGCAGACAGAAGATGTAAAGTTTTCCCACCAGAATAAGCAGCTGGGCACCGGGCATGCGGTTATGTGTGCCATGCCGAATTTGTCTGAAAATGTAAAAAACGTCATCATTCTGTGTGGTGATGTCCCCTTGTTATCCTGGAAAACGATCAGAGACTTGGTGGACACCCATGAAAAAGACGGAAACGACATAACCGTGTTAACCATTAAACTTGACAATCCAAAGGGTTATGGCAGAATTGTGACGGATGAAAGCGGTAATGTATTAAAGATTGTTGAAGAGGCGGATGCGTCTGATGAGGAAAAAAGAATAGATACGGTAAACTCCGGGGTCTATTGCGTTGACAGGGAATATTTAATAACTACTCTGGGTCTGATTAATTCCGATAATGCCCAAGGCGAGCTCTATCTAACTGATATTGTAGGTGTAATTGCTTCCGATGACAGGAAGGCCGGAACAGTTTTATGCCCGGATGCGGAAGAGCTCATAGGGGTTAACAGTTTGGAAGATTTGAAAAATGCGGAACAGATAATGCAAAAGAAGCAGGGTAAAAAATCTTGACTTTAATGAATATTAAAACGTATAGTAAAAAAAATAGATGAGGTGTACCGGTGAGTGATGAAGACGTACTGAGTCAGTTTGACAAAATTGAAGAAAAGGTAGAAAAATTAATTGAAACATGCAGATCTCTTGAAGCTGCAAATATTGAACTAAATAATAAATATGAAAGGCTGAGGCAGGAAGCTGACGGAAAGGCTAATGCTGAAAAGCGTTATTTGGAGCAGAGGGACCTTATAAGGAGTAAAGTTGACAGTTTACTCTCCAGGCTGAATAGTTATTCAGAGTAAGGCCATGATAAATTAAGGTGCGATCAACCGATAAACAGAAAAATAACCATTGGAAAACATTATAACAATCGAGCTTTTTGGGGAAAGGTATTCATTTAAAGCAGACTCAGGTGTTGCAAACGCCAAGGAAGTCGGTGAGTTACTTACCAGGGAAGTTGCTTCCATTGAGGAGCAGATATCTGTTAACGCCGTAAACATGAACAAAATAAGCATAGTGGCGATGGCCGCGCTAAATATTATTAGCCAATACACTGAGATAAAACAGGCGCACGCAGATCTCGTAGATAAACTAGCCAAACGATCGGCATTGCTCTCGGAAAAGATTGATGTGACATTGCAGTGAATATGCCCATAGCTCTTTTTAAATGATGTTCAACGTACCGTTTTTATCACTTCCAATTTATATGGCCTGAGTTATTTGGAAGGATTATTCCAGCGCTGCTATCTTCTGGATTTAAGTTTACCCCCTGCCGTGATCGTGATTGGAAGATGTGCTTTGTCCCAACACCAAAAAAAAGGAAGCCTTCACTGGTTTTGGTGTGCAAGTTCTGCTAGTACAGAAAAGCCTAAAGAAGCTATAAGGCGTCCACCTGGTAACACTGGTTCAAAGACCTCCCAACACGGCATCTGGCGGGGGGCCATATCATGCCCTCACTAAGTTCCACCTTCCGTGGTATCTATTTTCAGCCTACTAATGATACTAATATTTGAATTGACGATTTGGTGTAATTAATCAATAACTTTTTACAAACTCAAAGGTGTTGAGGATTAAATAATGAATGAAATTATTATATTGGCAGTATGCATTCTGGCTTTTGGGCTCGGTTTTCTGCTTGCCTACTGGATAAAAGGGAAAATAATTTCTCAGAAATCAATGGCAGCAGAAGCTGAGGCGCAAAGAATGCTCGAAGATGCAAAACGGAGGGCCGAAACCCTTCAGAAGGAGGCGGAGCTTGAGGCAAAAGACAGACTTTTCAAAATGAAAAGCGAATTTGATGCTGAGACATCCGAAGCACGGGCAGACTTTAAAAAAGAAGAACGGCGCCTTGCTCAGAAAGCGGAAAATATTGAAAAGAAGCAGGATCAGGCTGAAAAGAAAGAAAAGGAGGTGCAAAATAGAGAGAAATTACTGAAGAAGAGTGAAAATGTACTGGCCCTGAAAAGGAAAGAATGTGACGCTCTTATGGAGGAGCAGAAAGTTCAGCTTGAAAAAATATCAAGCCTGACCGCTGACCAGGCAAAGGAACTCCTGATTCGGGCCATGGAGAATGAAGCCCGGTTCGAGGGGGCAAAAAAAATAAAACGCATTGAGAATGAGGCAAAGGAAGAGGCGGACAAACGGGCAAAAAAGATCATCGCCAGTGCGATACAACGATATTCCGGGGATTTTGTTGCCGAGCGGACGGTTTCTGTTGTTGAACTTCCAAGTGATGAAATGAAAGGAAGGATTATCGGTCGGGAAGGTCGAAACATTCGTGCTCTTGAAGCGGCAACGGGAATTGATCTGATCATTGACGATACGCCTGAGGCGGTGGTGTTGTCCGGTTTTAATCCTGTGAGAAGAGAGGTGGCGAGGCTGTCTCTGATTCGACTGATTTCAGACGGGCGCATCCATCCTGCACGGATAGAGGATATTGTAGAGAAAGTGAGCCGTGAAGTCGAGATTACCATTAAGGAAGCCGGTGAACAGGCGGCCTTTGACCTTGGTGTTCACGGTATCAATTCAGAACTGATTAAGATATTGGGCCGCCTGAAATTTCGAACCAGTTATGCCCAGAATGTGTTGCAGCACTCGGTGGAGGTTGGGTTTCTGTGCGGCATTATGGCGTCCGAACTGGGGCTTAACGCGAATATGGCCAAACGAATGGGACTACTCCATGACATAGGCAAAGCGGTGGATCATGAAGTGGAAGGCCCCCATGCCGTCATTGGCTCAAAGCTGGCAAAAAAGTACGGCGAATCATCAAAAATAATAAACGCCATTGCAGCACACCATGAAGATGTTCCACCTGTATCTGTATATGATCTCCTTGTGCAGGCAGCCGACAGCCTCTCTGGTGCCCGGCCGGGAGCCAGAAAAGAACTCCTTGAAAACTATGTCAAGCGACTTGAGGAACTTGAGAAAATTGCAACATCGTTCCAGGGTGTATCTAATGCTTATGCAATTCAGGCGGGAAGGGAACTGAGGGTTATTGTTGAGGGCGATAAAATGTCGGATGAGAACTCAATCCTGTTAAGCCGCGACATCGCAAAAAAAATCGAAGAGACCCTTACGTTTCCGGGCCAGATTAAAGTCGTCGTTATTCGGGAAACACGGGCTGTGGAATACGCAAACAAGTAGGAATACAATATGAGTGTGCTGGATATACTTTATGAGCGGGGATTTGTTGAGGATATAACCCATAAAGAAGAGTGCTCGGACTATGTGTCGAGGCAGCAGGGCACCTGTTATATCGGATTTGACCCCACCGCATCCAGCTTGCATGTAGGAAGCTTGGTGCCTATCATGGCCCTTGCACACATGCAAAGAGAAGGCCATCGTCCCATTGCGCTTGTGGGCGGCGGCACGGGCCTGGTGGGCGACCCCAGCGGAAAAACAGAACTGAGGCAGATGTTGACACCCGGGATGGTGGAAGAGAATGCAAACGCAATAAAGAAACAACTTTCTAAATTCCTGGACTTCGGTGAAGGCAAGGCACTGCTTGTGAACAATGCAGACTGGCTCATCGGTGTCGAGTATATCCCATTTCTAAGGGATATTGGGCGGCACTTTAGTGTAAACCGGATGATTAAGGCAGAGAGCTATCGAATGAGGCTGGAGTCTGAAGACGGTTTAAACTTTATAGAGTTCAACTACATGCTTCTGCAGGCCTATGACTTTTTAAAGCTGTTCAATCGGTATGATTGCAGAATACAGATGGGTGGAAGCGACCAGTGGGGGAATATTGTTGCCGGCATTGACCTTGTGAGGAAAAAAAATCAGGAAACCGTATTCGGCATCACATTCCCTTTGATTACGACCAGTAGCGGGGCAAAAATGGGAAAAACAGCCCAGGGCGCGGTGTGGCTGGACCCGGAAAAAACATCACCCTATGACTACTACCAGTTCTGGGTTAATTCCGATGATGGTGATGTGGAACGTTTCCTGATGCTGTTTACCTTTTTGCCCATGGACGAGATCCGGGCAATCGGGAAGATGAGTGGCTCTGAAATAAATGCCGCAAAAGCGATCCTCGCTTTTGAAGCGACCGCCCTTGCCCATGGACGGGAAGAGGCCTTAAAGGCTTACCAGTCTGCTGTCAGCATGTTTGGTGCGAGAGAGATTCCGGTAGGGCTGATTCCGTCGAGCCCCATTCCCAGGGACGGGTCGAAGGTATCCGGAGAATCCGTCCCTTCCTGCGACATTGATGAGGAAGAGTTTGAAAAGGGAATTCCCGCGTTTAAACTGTATCAGCGGGTGGGACTTTCCGCTTCAGGCGGTGCCGCCAGGCGCCTTATTGAACAGGGCGGAGCATACCTGAACGATGAGCGTCTGGGCTCCCATGACTACCTGATAACACTTGACGATGCGGTGGATTCTGAGATGTTGCTTCGGGCCGGAAAAAAACGATATTATAAGATAAAAATCAAAAAAAGCTCTTGACAATAAATGCTTCAGTGTATAAATTCGTTGCTTTTGGGCGTTTAAATACGCGCCGAAAAATAATATCGGAACGGTAATAAAATCTTGACAAGAATATTTCTTCTGGTATTATCATCTGGTTTTTCTGGAACAGTTTTTATACAATTTTTTATGTAAAAATTCTGTTTAAATGGCTTGACAAAGGGTAATTGGTACTGTATATTTCACGCTTTGGCTTTGCCATATATCTTGATCTTTGAAAACTAAATAGTGACAGCTTTTGAGAGCTTAGGTTTCTGTTAATTTACCCGGAAAGATCCTCGGATCACTCCGGGCCAATATAGTTTAATTGGAGAGTTTGATCCTGGCTCAGAATGAACGCTGGCGGCGTGCTTAACACATGCAAGTCGTACGAGAACGTTCCGCTTCGGTGGAACTAGTAAAGTGGCGCACGGGTGCGTAACGCGTGGGTAATCTATCCTTAAATTTGGAATAACTCCGCGAAAGCGGTGCTAATACCGGATAACATCTTTTAATCCTCGGATTTTTAGATTAAAGGTGGCCTCTATATATAAGCTACCGTTTAAGGAGGAGCCCGCGTCCCATTAGCTTGTTGGTGGGGTAATGGCCTACCAAGGCGACGATGGGTAGCTGGTCTGAGAGGATGATCAGCCACACTGGAACTGACACACGGTCCAGACTCCTACGGGAGGC
>Ga0180436_10004485_pt1 | contig 12540 bp, 7 predicted proteins | sample SS_ome_2_FD_132434 | JGI IMG/M metagenome (GOLD analysis project Ga0180436, IMG submission 132434) | Hypersaline lake sediment archaeal communities from the Salton Sea, California, USA - SS_3_S_2 metaG | ecosystem: Environmental > Aquatic > Non-marine Saline and Alkaline > Hypersaline > Sediment...
CTCTCTGAGGGATCGTTGCATTTCGAAGTACAAGGTCTCCAAAGTTGGGTTGTCTGGTTCTACCCGGGTGATTCGGGCGCCGGTCGCGACCAGGTCGGCAACCAGATCGGGCAGTCGGTCGAGATGGGTGAGCCGCACGTGGACGGATCCGTTCCACTCCGCTGAAACAACGTGCTGATGACGATCTAGACCGACCAGTGCCGCACGGTCCTCAGCGTCGATGATCACCGCAGGGTTGGTGACGAAGCGATCGGCCAGGTCATCCTGGCTACCAACGATGCGAGCCTGGCCGGCACCCATGAGCACGACCTGATCGGCCACTCCCTCCGCCTCGTGGAGAAGGTGAGTGCACAGCACGATCGTTCTTCCTTTGCCGGCCAATTCCCGAATGAGGTTGAGCACCGCGCGAGCCGACTCCGGATCGAGGCCTGCCGTCGGCTCATCGAGCAGCAGCACCTGCGGGTCGTGCAGTACCGCTCGAGCCAACGCCAACCGTGTCCTCATTCCCGTGGAATAGCCGGCGACATCCAGATCAAGCGCATGGTCGATGCCGAACCTCTCCGCTGCGGGGAGAATCGCAGCGTGGTCGGCTCCAAAGATGTCAGCCGTGAAGCGGAGGTTGTCCCAGCCGTCGAGCCGATCGTACAAGGCCGGTTTGGGCGGCACGACGGCGCTGTGGGCGCGGACTCTGTCGCCGTCTGTGATTGGATCCAAACCCAGCACCCTGATGGTGCCCTCATTGCAGCCCAGGGCCCCGGTAGTGAGGCGCACCGTTGTGGTCTTTCCGGCCCCATTGGGACCGAGCAGAACGGTGATGGTGCCTTCGGGGACGGTGAGGGTCAGGTTGTCGACGGCTGTGAGATCGCCGAAGCGGCGAGTGACATTGGTGAATTCGATAGCAGCAGGCATGGTCAGGCTTATCGGCCGATCTCCGAGTCTCCTAAACCATCGTTGGTGTCAGGAAGACCGCAGCGAGCGGAGGGACCGTTACCGCAAGCGACTGCTCGTAGCCGTGGGCGGTGTCAAAGGACGTCTGCAGCGGTCCGGAGTTGAGGACGCCGCTGCCGCCGTAGCGGAGGTTGTCGCTGTTGAGTACCTCAGACCATTCCCCGGCGACCGGAACGCCCAGTCGGTAGTCGTGTCGAACGACGGGAGTGAAGTTGGCTACGAAGAGCAGGGGATTCTCTGCTGCATCGAGCCGAAGAAAGGCATATACGCTGTTGGCGTCATCGTCACCGATCACCCAACGGAACCCGCGATGATCACAGTCGCGCTCATGCAGCGAGGGCTCTGACCGCAGGAGCTTATTGAGATCGGCGACCCAGCGGGTGAGACCCTCGTTCTCGGGGCGGGAGGCACTCGACCAGTTGAGTTCCTGCTCGTGGTTCCACTCCTCGTCGACACCAAACTCGCTGCCCATAAACAGCAGCTTTTTGCCCGGCTGTGCCCACTGATAGGAGAACAGCAGCCGCAAGCCGGCAAACTGCTGCCACCTGTCGCCGGGTTGCTTGCCGAGCAGCGAGCCCTTGCCGTGAACAACCTCGTCGTGGGAGAGCGGAAGGGTGAAGTTCTCGTTGAACGCATACACCATGCGGAAGCTCAACTCGGAGTGGTGGTGTCGGCGATGCACCGGATCTCGCTTGACGTACTCCAGCGTGTCGTTCATCCATCCCATGTCCCACTTCTGGCCGAACCCGAGCCCACCGGTGTCCGTTGGATGAGTGACGGCGGGGAACGCAGTGGACTCCTCCGCATACATCTGGATATCCGGGAAGCGGGCGTAGGCCGCGCGGTTGATCAGTTGGAGGAGCGAGATAGCTCCGAGATTCTCCCTGCCCCCGAACTCGTTGGGGATCCACTCCCCATCCTTCCGGGAATAGTCGCGATAGAGCATCGAAGCGACCGCATCCACCCTGATTCCGTCGGCGTGGTACTTGTCGAGCCAGAACAACGCGCTCGACAGCAGGAAGCTGCGGACCTCAAACCTGTCGTAGTTGAAGATCAGGCTGTCCCAATCGGGGTGGTAGCCCTCTTTGGGATCGGCATGCTCGTAGAGATGGGTGCCATCGAACATGCCGAGACCGTGATCGTCCTTCGGGAAGTGAGAAGGCACCCAGTCGAGAATCACACCGATGTCATGTTGGTGCAGATGGTCGATGAGATACATCAGATCCTGCGGGCTGCCGTAGCGGGAAGTGGCTGCGTAGTAGCCGGTGACTTGATAGCCCCATGACCCGTAGAAGGGATGTTCCATAACGGGCAGCAACTCGACGTGGGTAAACCCCGTATCTGTGATGTAGTCGGCAAGTTGGTGGGCCATTGCCCGATAGCCGCCGGGCTCGTATCGCCATGACCCGAGGTGCAGCTCGTAAATGGATATTGGAGCATCGAGGGCATTAGCGCGAGCGCGATGCTTCATCCACTCGTCATCGCCCCACTCGTAGCGGAGGTCCCAGACAACCGAACCGGTCGATGGCGGCTCCTCTGTCTTGAACGCGTGTGGGTCGGCCTTGTCGAAAGGAATACCGCCGTCGCCGGGGACGATCCGATATTTGTACACCTCGCCCTTGCCGATGCCGGGAATGTGGCCGCTCCAGATCCCGGAGGAGTCGGGGTTCAGTGCCCATCCGTCTGTCCAGGAATTGAAGTTGCCAATCACCTCAACCCGCGAAGCAGCAGGTGCCCAAACCCGGAAAGTCGTACCGTCGCTGCCGAGCTGAGATCCGAGCACGTCGTAGAGCGATGTATGGGTGCCTCCATTGAACGACCAGCGGTCGTCGTTGGTCAGCGGGCGGGGCTCATGGTTCATGTGGCCAAGTTACCCGTTCGGCTCTTTCGTGGGAAACGAGAAGAAGGCCCGACGCCATTGCGCCGACTCAGGGCAGGTGTGGCATCATGGCGTCATGCGTACTCGTTTCACTGATCCGGATGTTCTCTCGATGGTTCTTGCCGGCGGCCAGGGGACACGATTGCTACCCCTGACTTCGGTTCGCGCCAAACCGGCCGTTCCTTACGGAGGCCAATACCGCCTCATCGACTTTGCGCTGTCCAATCTGGCCAACGCCGGCTATCGCAAGATTGTCGTGCTGACCCAGTACAAGAGCCACAGCCTTGACGTTCACCTTTCCACGACGTGGCGCATGTCCACCTTCCTGGGCAACTACGTCACTTCTGTCCCTGCCCAGATGCGGCGTGGCCCGAGGTGGTTTGCCGGATCCGCCGATGCCTTGTTCCAGAACCTGAATCTCATCGATGACGAGCGTCCCGAGTACATCTTTGTGTTTGGCGCCGATCACATTTATCGAATGGATCCGGAGCAGATGCTCGAGCATCACATCGAGACCGGCGCCGGAGTCACCGTCGCCGGGATCCGCGTCCCGCGCGCGGAGGCTAGGGCATTCGGAGTAATCGATCGCAACGCCAACTCCGCAATGATCGAGGCCTTCCTCGAGAAGCCGGAGGATCCGCCCGGTTTGGCCGATAGCCCTGATCAAGTGCTCGCCTCCATGGGCAACTACGTCTTCACAACAGATGTTCTGGTGGATGTGCTCAACGCCGATGCTGAGACTACGGGCAGCAAACACGACATCGGTGGCGATCTCATTCCGGCGCTCGTTGCTTCCGGCCAGGCCTACGTCTACGACTTCACCACCAACCAGGTACCCGGGGAGACGCCGCGCGATCGTCACTATTGGCGGGACGTGGGCACATTGGATTCCTACTACGAAGCGAACATGGACCTGGTGGCTCCCCACCCGATCTTCAACCTCTACAACGAGGACTGGCCCGTCTTCACCTCGGCTCGCACCTTGCCACCGGCAAAGGTCGTTGCCCACGGCGAGTTCGGATCCGGGGACATTGCCAACTCGATGCTCTCGCAGGGGTGCATTGTCACCGGGGCCACGGTTCGGAACTCGGTGTTGTCGCCCAACGTCCGGATCGAACCCGGCGCGGTCGTCGAAGGGTCGATCCTTTTCGACGACGTGCATGTGGGGGCCGGGGCTGTCGTCCGCAATGCCATTATCGATAAGCACATCGTGGTCCCGCGCGGGCGCCAGATCGGGGCCAATCCCGAGCAGGATGCTGAGGAATTCACGGTCTCCGACGGTGGGGTCGTCGCCATCGGCAAGGGTACGAAGGTCAGCTACGCCTGAGCTGACGGCTCGTCCGACTAGTGGTGCCGGATCATCTCCTCGTAGAGCTCGATATGGCGGTTCGCCGGCTCGGACCACGACCAATCTATCGCCATGCCGCGCCGCTGGATGGCGCGACGGCGTTGTTTGTGACGCCAGGCGCGGACCGAGCGATGCAGTGCATCAATTACGCCGGGCACATCGACGGTCCTAGTCAGGAACCCGGTGCCGTTGCGTCGGTCGGCATCAGCGTCAACAACGGTGTCGTGCAAGCCACCAACGTCGGTGACCACGGGGATGGTCCCGTAGGCCATTGATTGCATCTGCGCCAGCCCACACGGCTCGAACCGGCTGGGCATGAGGAACAGATCAGAGCCGGCAAAGATCTTGTGGGCCAACTGCTGGTTGTACCCCTCGGCGAAATGAACATGGCCGGGCCACTCGGATGCGGCCCAATGGGCCCAATCGGCGAGCCGTTTCTCGCCGGAACCCAGGACTACCAGACGGAACGGAACCCCCGCCGCGTAACGGACGGCTTCGAGGGCAAGATCGATTCCTTTCTGATCAACCAGCCGGGTGACAATGCCCACCACGGGTTCACCAGTTTCATCCCATCCTGCCGACGCCAGTAGGTCCCGGCGGCACTGCTCTTTGTCGTCGAGCGTGTCGATCGTGTAGTTGACCGCGATGTTCTCGTCGGTGGCCGGGTTCCAGATACCGGAATCGATGCCATTGCGGATACCGACCAACCGGTCGCCGATCCCATTCAGAATGTGATCCAGCCCCATCCCGGATTCCGGGCGCCGGATCTCGTCGGCGTAATTAGGGCTCACTGCGATCACCCGGTCGGCGACCTGTACGGCCCCAGCCAGCGGGTTCACCGAGCCAAAGCACTCGAATGCCGAGAAGTGATGGCGAATTCGGGGCAGCCATTCGGGACCAGCCCAACCCTGATGACCGAGAGTGTGGATGGTGAAGGCCGTTGGCGGACGCTGGGCGAGGAAGGCGAGTGCAGCAGCGGTGTGCCAATCGTTGAGATGTACGACATCCGGCTCGCCGTCTTGGACGAGACTGGCCACGGCGGCGGCGAAGCCGAAGAACCTGTGGTCGTTGTCCGGCCACCCTGTGCCGTACTCGTCCACATAGGGATGTGGCCTCACGATCCCCGGCACCTTCACGAGAGTAACGTCGCCGACTCCGGCGACCGCGCCCTGGCGAGCCGAGACCGGTCCGACCCAGCCCGGAACCGACAGTTCGCGGGGTCGTTCGCCCTCCAGGTCGACCTCGAAGTAGTCGGGAAGTACCAGATCCACAGTGACTCCGGCGGCGCGCAATGCCACCACCAGGCCGGCGGCGGCCTCGGCCAAACCTCCGACCCGAGCCAATGGGGCAAGCTCGGCGCTGGCGAACAGCACCTTCATGCTTGTTGTATCTGTTGCATCAGTACGACCGACCATCCCTCAACCTCCCAGGCATCAGCCGGTCCGAGCAGATCGGCACACGTCATCTCGCGGGATGTGTCGAGTAAGACTTGCCACTCGTACCCTTCGAGATCTTTCGGCACGGTAAAGGTTACCGGCTCGGTGTGGGCGTTGAATAGCAGCATGAAACTATCGTCGGACACCCTTTCGCCCCGCGGTCCCGGCGTGGGGATGGCGTCACCATTGAGAAAGACTGCCAGCGACCGGGCGTAGCCGATGTTCCAATCCTCCTCGGACATCGGTGTCCCATCTGTGTTGTACCAGCCGATGTCGTGCACCCCCGCACCGTGGACTCGCCTGCCCTCGAACCAGCGGCGTCGACGAAATACCGGGTGATCGTTGCGCAGTCCAATCAGCCTCCGGGTGAAGCCGAGGAGGAAGCGATCGACATTCTCCCAGTTGTACCAGGAGACTTCATTGTCCTGGCAATACGCGTTGTTGTTGCCGCCCTGGGTTCTGCCCATCTCGTCGCCGCCGAGCAGCATCGGCACGCCCTGAGAAAGCATGAGGGTGGTGAGAATGGAGCGCTGCCGGCGGTTGCGCAGATCAATGACCTCGGGATCATCGGTCGGTCCTTCGACGCCGGAATTCCAGGATCGGTTGTGCGACTCCCCGTCGCGATTCTCCTCGAGATTGGCCAGGTTTCGCTTCTCGTTGTAGGAGACCAGGTCGCGCAGAGTGAAACCGTCGTGGGCCGTCACGAAGTTGATCGAAGCATGGGGACGCCGCCCGGAGAAACCATAGAGGTCCGACGACCCGGTGAAGCGAGAGGCGAAATTGGCCAGCGACCAATCGGTGCCGCGCCAATAGTCCCGAACGCCGTCGCGGTACTTGGCGTTCCATTCGGACCAGAGCGGCGGGAAATTACCAACCTGATAGCCCCCATCGCCGACGTCCCAGGGCTCGGCGATCAGCTTGACCCTGCTGACGATAGGGTCTTGCTGGATGAGGTCGAAGAAGGAGGACAGGCGATCAACGGCGTGCAGTTCGCGCGCCAGCGCCGACGCGAGGTCAAAGCGAAAGCCATCCACGTGCATCTCGGTGACCCAGTACCGAAGGCTGTCCATTATGAGCTTGAGGACTGCAGGGTGGCGGACATTCAGGCTGTTGCCGGTTCCGGTGTAGTCGACGTAGCGGCGCTTGTTGGCGGGGTCGACCCGGTAGTAGGTGTGATTGTCGATCCCGCGCAATGACAGTGAGGGTCCCAGTGGGCCTCCTTCGCCGGTGTGGTTGTAGACAACGTCGAGGATTACCTCGATCCCGGCGTTGTGAAGGGCCTTGACCATCTGTTTGAACTCGACCACTTGCTGACCCCGGTCTCCCGAGGCTGAGTAGCGGCCGTGTGGAGCCAGATAGCCAACCGAGGCGTAGCCCCAGTAGTTGGTCAACCCTTTGGCAATCAAGCTGTGCTCGGACACGAAATGGTGAACCGGCATCAACTCAACCGCCGATATTCCCAGTTCCCGCAAATGGCTGATGATCGGCTCGCTTGCCATTCCCGCATACGTGCCCCGCAGTTCCGGCGGCACATCAGGGTGACGCATTGAGATGCCCCGAACGTGCGTTTCGTATATCACCGAGCGATACAGTGGGATTCCCGGTGGCTTGTCGCTGCCCCAATCGAACTCCGGGTCGACCACGATGGATCGTGGCGTGAAGGGGGCGCTGTCGACCTCGCTGATCCGATCGGGATGATGCACTTGGTGAGCAAACACCGCATCCGACCATTTGACTTCGCCTTCGATGGCTCTCGCGTACGGGTCGAGCAGCAGCTTGGCCGAATTGAAGAGGAGGCCCTCGGCAGGGCTCCACGGGCCGTGGACGCGGTAGCCGTACCGCTGGCCGGGACCAATGTTGGGGACGTAGCCGTGATGCGTGAACGCGGTTATCTCTTCGAGCCGAATGCTCCGCTCGGTGTTCTGAGCATCGAAGAGGCAAAGCTCGACTCGATCGGCGTTCTCGGCATAGATCGCAAAGTTGGTGCCGTCGCCGTCGAAAGTTGCCCCGAGGGGGTAGGGATCGCCGGGCCAGGCCTTCGGACTCAACGGGAGAGGGGCAGCTGGTAGATCCGCTCGGCGTATTCCTGCAGCATGCGGGACGCCGTCACGAACGGGCCGAGAGTCTTCCAGTTGTGGCGGACCTTGGTCAGCCACGCATCAGCCGGAGTGACTCCGCCGTCTCCGTAGTAGAGCGGTGCGATTTCAGTCGCCAGCATGTCATAAAGATTCCCGGCTTCCTCCCAGTCCCGCTGCACCGGATCTTCAGCCGCCGACGACGCTATCGCCCATCCGTTTTCCCCATCGAAGCACTCGTCCCACCATCCATCGAGGATGGAGAAGTTCAGTATCCCGTTCAACGCCGCTTTCTCGCCGCTGGTACCGCTTGCTTCGCGTGGTCGAATCGGATTGTTCAACCACACATCACAGCCGGCATACATGGCCCTAGAGACCGCCATGTTGTACCCGGGGACGAAGACGAAGCGGCCTCGGGAGGCGGGATCGCTGGCAAACTCGACGACGTTGCGCAGCACCGCCTTGCCCGGCTCATCTGCAGGATGCGCTTTCCCGGCAAACACGAACTGAATAGGACGATCCGGGTCGTTGATCAGTTCCAGCAGGCGGTCGCGATTGCGCAACAGAAGATCCGCACGCTTGTAGGTGGCGAAGCGGCGAGCGAAACCGACGGTCAGGATGTCCGGATCCAGCCGAGTCGGCTCGCCAATCTGCCGGTTGGCCATCTCGATCATTCGGCTGCTGCCCTGGCGGAATACGGAGCGTATCTCCTCATTGCTGATGTCATCCACCCTGGCCCACGCGGCGGGGTCGGGAAAATGCCAATCCGGCCCGAGCTTGTCCTCGAACACCTGCTGCAACTGAGGAGTAACCCAGGTACGGGCGTGGACGCCGTTTGTAACCGAAGTTATCTCCGTCCCGCCGGGTACGTCCTGGAACATGGTTCGGCTTACTTCGCCGTGGAGGCGAGACACGCCGTTGCAGCGACCTGATACGCGAATGCAGAAAGCTGCCATGTTGAAGTGATCGTCGCTGCCCGGGAGAATCCCCAATTCCAGTAACTCGTCCATGTCGACACCGAACCGCTCGGCCCAAACACCCAGGTACTTGCGCATGAGTTCTGGTGCGAAGCGATCGATACCGGCCGGCACCGGTGTATGCGTGGTGAAAACGATTCGTCGGCGAATGACTTCGACCGCCTGCTGCAGGGTGAGGCCACGGGCAACCTCCTCGGCGAGGAGTTCGAGAGCGAGGAAACCGGCGTGCCCTTCGTTCAGATGGAACTTGGCAGGTTCATAGCCGAGCTGGCGAATGGCACGGATGCCGCCGACGCCCATCAGCAACTCCTGGCGCATCCGGTGTTCCCGGTCTCCGCCATAGAGCCGATCCGAAACCCGGCGCCCTCGCTCGTCATTGATCTCGAGGTCCGTGTCGAGCAGGAATAGCCGGGTCGTCCCCACATTGGCTTGCCAGACACGGGCCGTGACCGTGCGATCGGCCAGCTCGAGATCGACGCGAGCCGGGGTTGCCGTAAGGGCAAGGAAGCGCGGGTTGTTGGTTTCGTACCGTTCCCGCTGGTGACCGTCCTCTAGGGCCTGGCGAAAGAATCCGTCGCGGTAGAAGAGGCCGACACCGAGCAGAGGCATGCGGAGGTCGCTGGCAGCCTTCAGGTGGTCGCCGGCGAGCACGCCGAGACCACCGGAGTACTGCGGCAACATCTCGGACACGCCAAACTCAGGGGAGAAGTACGCAACCATTTCCTCGTCCTGCAGTGGGAACGGTTGCGGGATCTTGGTTTGAGCCCGGCGAGCAAGTTCGGTGAACTCGACATCGTCGACCAGGGCCATCCAGTCGTCCTCAGTCAGGTGCTTGATGCGCTCAGCCGGATGGAGGGATGCTTCTCCGTTCATCGCAGGGATACGGCGGAATAGCTCCCGGGCTTGAATGTCCCAGGTCCACGCGTAGTTGCCTGCGATCTGGAGCAGCGTGCTCTCTAGCTCGTATCGTGATGTGGTTTCTTGCACAGGTGTGTCCTTGACGAGGTGAGGATGATATAGCGAGTGGGGCTATTCGTCGCCGATATTGGCCGGCGCCGACCCGTCCTGGGTCTCCTTGCGTAGCTCGCCGAGCCTCTCCAGGTGGGCAAGGATACGGCGATTCTGGGCGAGTTCGTCCAGCGGTATGCGGTGCCGGGCCCTCCAGTTGGGCCGCTCGGTGTCAGTACCGGGCACATTCTGGCGGCGGTCCTCCGCCCAAAGGTCGTCGAGGTTGGCTATGGCGACAGCTGCGTCCGAACGGGCCATCCATTCCAATATGGAATCTCGTGTTGCCTCGAGACCTTCGCTGCTCAGCAATTCCTGGAGGTAGTCAATCGTTTCGTGACGCTGCTGTCGAGCAACGTCGCCGCGCCCATCCGCATAGACGCCGAGGTCTTCGCCGTCGTCAATGTCGATGCCTTTCCACCAAGCAGCAAACGGCGGGGTGTCGTGGCTGCTCAAGGCGATCAAGTCACCCGGCTCGGGTTCAACCAGTCCGTCCTGGGCAACTTTCATGCCGAGTAGCCCATGGGTCTCGAGCGCGTCACTGATCTCCTGCGGTACGGTGCCGAGATTCTCTCCGATCACGGCCGCGCCGGCTCGGTGGGATTCGAGACAGATGATGGCAAACATCTCTTCGGTCGGCTGGAGGACATAGGCGCCGTCAGTTGCCTTCAACCCTTGCGGCACCCACCAGGCTCGGTGGAGGCCCATGATGTGATCGATGCGGAGCAATCCGGCGACCGTTAGCTGGTGGCGCACCGCTTTGCGGAAGGCGAGATGACCATCCCGGCGGGACCGGGCCGGGATGATTGCGGGCAGTCCCCACTCCTGGCCGCCGAGGAAGAGCGAGTCGGGCGGTGCTCCGACACTCGCCGGGGCGTATCGGTCCGGCTGGTCCCAGATGTCGTATCCGTCCGGATGGCATCCGATCGGGAGGTCCAGGTAGAGATACTGTCCCCGGTCGCTGAGCCGATTGCTTATGTCGAAGAGTTGTTCGGTGGCAAGCCACTGTGCGGTCAGGTGATAGTGGCTTCGCTCTGGATATCCAGCCGCGTTCTTCGGCCAGGCCCGCCAGTTGCGCCCGTAGCGGTCGCAGCTAGCCCGGAACGCTGCATACCGAATCATCTCCGGGTTGGCGGCTCCGAAGGCCTCGATTTGCGACATGATCTGGGGCATCCCAGCAACGGCAGAGGCGTACGTCGCCAGCGCGGATCGGACTTCCGCCGCGGCTCCGTCGTAGTCAACCCACAGCGGATCTCCGGAGGAAATCGGCAGCTCGCCATCCCACCCTGGCGCTCGAGTCAGGTCAATAAACAACTCGTTCCAGGCTCTCCGGGACGCCGGTGCGTATGGTGAAGGTTGGTCCGGGAATGTGGCGGTAATCGGCAGCGTGCCGATCACCTCGGCACCGGTCACCAGGCCGAGATCGGCCATTCGCTCCAGGTGGCTGTACGTGCCGACCCCGATATCGGATTCGGTGCTACGCAACGCATACACGGGTGCGTTCACGCCAAGGGCCGCCCGGGGAGCTTCTTGAGCACGGGTCGGAGCGGCAATGATCACCGCAGGACGTTCGGCGTGGGATACGTGAAGTTCGTGATATCCCAACGGGAGCCGGCCTTCGATCAGGAGGCGGGTTCCATCGATCTTCACCGACAACTCCTCCCCGGCCTCAGTCACCAGATCGGCGCTCGAGACCGGATGTGCCGTCTCGACAGGGTCTAGGTTTCCATCCCAGGCCACGAGCACGGGTTCGATAAGTGGTCGCTCGTTGGTCAGGTCGAGGATCGCGCTTCTGATTCGCTCTTCGCTGCCGAGTTCCCGTCCGGTCAGCGCCTCGATAGCAGCGATGAGGTGGTCGTCGGATACGTGCTGCCGGTCCCCCCACACGTCTACCCACTCGGTGAGTACGCCTGCGGCATGAGCTAACTGGTGGATGCGGTTCTCGATGTCGTTTCCTTCGTGGGCGGTGTGATTATGGCCGTTCTGTGCTCGCCGCCAAAGCGCAGCCGTTCTGGGACAATGGGGCCATGTGCGGACGGTTTGTGCAATCTCATGACGCTGCGTTCTATGCGGACGCCTTTGCGGTTGAGACGATTCGTACGGACGGGTTGCCGGCGTCTTTCAATGTGGCGCCAACCGATCAGGTTTATGCCGTTGCCGAACACGACGGTGAGCGCCTGCTGGGCTCATTCCGCTGGGGATTGGTGCCGTTCTGGGCGAAGGACATCAAGTTTGGCGCCGGCAACATCAACGCGCGAGCCGAGACGGCGGCCGAGAAGCCTGCGTTCCGCGATTCCTTTCTCAGGCGTCGATGTTTGATTCCGGCCGACGGCTTCTACGAGTGGCAGCATCTGCCGAAGGGAAAACTGCCTCACTACTTCTACGCCGCCGACGGTCGGCCCCTTGCCCTGGCCGGGCTCTGGTCCAACTGGAAGGACCCTGAAACGGGGGAATGGCTTCGATCCTGCACCATCCTCACCGGCGAACCGAATTCACTCGTTTCCGGCATCCATGATCGAATGCCCGTGGTCCTTCCCGAAAGTTCATGGGACGCGTGGCTAGATCGGAACAACCAAGATCGCAACCTTCTCGAAAGCCTCATCTCGGTGTTCCCCGGCGGCGCGTTGGCCGAGCATCCGGTCTCGACCCTGGTCAACAAGGTCGCCAATAATTACCCCGAGTGCATTGAGCCGCTAGAGACGGCTGCGGTCGAGCAGTTGGATCTCGGGGACTGACCTCGGAGCCTGTCGCAGTGGGATTCACCTGGAAGTATGTCTTTGGCATGCTTCGCCGGACTCGGCAGTGGGATTCACCTGGAAGTATGTCTTTGGCATGCTTCGCCGGACTCGGCAGTGGGATTCACCTGGAAGTA
>Ga0180436_10004486_pt1 | contig 12538 bp, 12 predicted proteins | sample SS_ome_2_FD_132434 | JGI IMG/M metagenome (GOLD analysis project Ga0180436, IMG submission 132434) | Hypersaline lake sediment archaeal communities from the Salton Sea, California, USA - SS_3_S_2 metaG | ecosystem: Environmental > Aquatic > Non-marine Saline and Alkaline > Hypersaline >...
CAGGGAATGCCAGATGCTGACTGAAATCAAATCCGTTCTCGCCCGTTCCTCGCACACGCTGGCCGCCGATGCGCTTGGCGCCATGGCGCTGATGGTGATGCTGGTCGTGGGGCTGCACCTGCCTGCGCTGGTCTGATCCGGGCTTCACCCATCCTGCCTCGTGACGGTTCTCGCCCCGGTCGGGCCTGCCTGTCCCCGGTTACCGGCCACAGACTGCCAACCCCACCCGCCATGCCCGGCGGGGGCAGCGCCGGGGCCCCGTCACGCAACTTTCGCCGCCCTTTCGGGCGGCGCTTCTTTTTCGGACGACCGGGGGCCGCGTCAGAACGTGTAGGCCAGCCGCAATCCACCCCAATGGCGGCCATTGACGATGATCGGCGCCGACAGGTCCTTCATCATCACGAATTTTCCACCGCCCATGTCGCGGCGATAGACCTGCAAAAGGAACGGTTCGGTCGAGCGTGCGGCCTTCAGGCCGACCCGGTCGTCGAAGATCCGCCGGTTGCGGGCATTGGCGGCGTTCCAGACCGGGTCGGTGCCTTGCGGCTGCGAGAACTTCTTGTTGTGGGTCGGCAGATAACCGTTGATGTCGACCGCCGCGCAGAACACGACCTTGTCGGAAAAACTCAACGCCGCCTCCTGGATCGGCGGCATCACCCGGTCGGTGAATTCGGTGTAGGGCGCCATGACCTGTTCCGGATCGGTTCCAGGGATCGGGCGATAGCTATGGTCAAACAGCGCCTGGGCCGAAATCTCGCCCTTGCGGATCGCCTCTTCGAAATGCGCGCCGACTTGCGCGGCGTCCTGGCAGACCCGGCGGATGAAGGCGGAATCGGGGGTGTTCACCCCCATCAGGATCGCACCGCGTACCACCATCTCGGCCGCTTCGACCATCGAATCGATCCGGTCGCGCGAGGTCGCGACGCCCTGCGCGGTTTCGCGGGTACCGGCGGCGATCTTCTGGAACGAGGGCGCGAAATCGCGGCCCGCTTCCTCGACCGCGCGGGCGCTGGTGCTGATCGCCTGCGAGGCTTTCAGGTTCTCCGTGATCCGTTCGGCCACTTCGGCCAGCGCGCCGTCGGTTCCGTCGGCGGCCTCGATCACGCTGCCGGCGCGGGTGGCCACGTCGGCAGCCTCGTCCCGGATGGTCAGGATGCCCTTAGACAGTCCGGTGATGTTGGTGCCGATCTGTTCGGCCGCATGCGCCGTTTTCCGCGACAATTCGTTGATCGCCTCGGCAACGACGGCAAAGCCGCGGCCGGCATCGCCCGCCCGCGCGGCCTCGATCTTGGCGTTGATCGCCAGGATGTTCACCTGGCTGGCGATACCGGCGATGTTGGCGTTGTTGGCCTTCATCATCTTCAGCGCCTCGGCCACCTCGGCCATGCGCCGGTCCAGGTCACGGACCCAGGTGGCGACGGCGCGCACCTCTTCGCCGGAATTGCGCACCCGTTCCACCACGCCGACCACGCTGTCGCGGTTTGTGGTGACCTTGGCATTCATCTCTTCGGCCGCCTCCAGGACCGAGGCATTGGCCGCGGACACGCTTTCCGCGCTCGACGACATCCGCGTGACGAGCGTGTCCTGTTCTTCCGCGGTCGTGGCGATCTGGTTGAGGAAGGCCGTGACCTCGACCATCTCGCGGCTCAGAACCTCGGCGGCCTGCGTCAGTTGCCGCAGCGTCTGATCGCGCCGCAGATCCTTGTCTTCGTCAGAGGAATCGAGATCGAACATGAAAAATGCCCCGGAATTCGCGCAGGGGCAGATTGTGCCGGGGCGTTTTGCGATTTCGTTAAGCGCAGGCCGCCTTTTCGGCCTCGGCCATCGCCTCGGCGGTGGCTTCCAGCGCCAGAAGGATGGAGGCATGGCGATTGCGATAGTCGCGCGCGGGCAGAAGGACTTCGAGCGCGTCGAAGGGCGCATCGGGGGCCGGGCCGTTTTCCTTCAGCATCGCGCGCAACTGGTCGCGTGCGGTCTCTATCTCGGCCCGCGTCCGCCCGATCGCGGCCTGGCCCACGACCGAAGCCGCCGCCTGGCCAAGGGCACAGGCCTTCACGTCCTGGCCGAAATCGGTGATCCGCCCGTCATCGACCTTCACATCGACCGTGACGGTTGAACCGCAAAGGGGAGAGCGTTTGCGCGCCGTGCCGTCCGGTGCCGACAGCCGGGCGGTATGCGGCATTTCGGCGGCCAGGGCGAGGATCTTCTGCGAATAAAGCTTGATCAGGTCGGTATCGCTCATGGCCGTCTCCTCGGGGCGGGCTTTCCCTTCTGCCCCATGCCGCCTAGACATAGGCCCCATGCCCCGCGAAGGAAAGGATGCGAAATGCGCTTCGACCCCGCAACCCTGCGCTACGATACCAATGGCCTGATCCCCGCCATCGCGCAGGAGGAGGCGACGGGCGAGGTGCTGATGATGGCCTGGATGAATGCCGAAGCCGTCGCGCGCACGCTGGAAACCGGACGGGTGACCTATTGGTCGCGCTCGCGCCGGGCCTTCTGGGTCAAGGGCGAAACCTCGGGCAACATCCAGAAACTGGTGGAGATGCGGGTGGATTGCGACCGCGACTGCCTTCTGCTGCTGGTGGAACAGGCGGGCCCCGCCTGCCATACCGGCCGCCGCAATTGCTTCTACACCGCGATCCGCGACGGGGAAGAGGTGGAAATCCTTCAACCCGAGGCGTGACGCCCGACCATGGCGCGGATATCGGCCGGCGTGGCGCCGTCGGCCCGGTAGCGCGCGATGGCGCGGGCATCGTCGCGCTTGGCCAACCGCTTGCCCGCCGCGTCGCGCACCAGCCGGTGATGGTGGTAGCGGGGCGTCGGCAGGCCCAGAAGCCGTTGCAGCAGAACATGAATGAAAGTCGCCGGCGCCAGGTCTGCGCCCCGGACGACCTCGGTTATGCCCTGCGCGGCATCGTCGACAACCACCGCGACATGGTAGGAAGTGCCGATATCGCGCCGCGCCAGTACCACATCGCCGATCCCGCTACGCATTTCGACGGGTGTCATCGCGGGTTCCGCGACCTGCCGTTGTGCCGTCTCCTCATAACAAATCGGGGCGTCACCAAGATGTTCCAGCGCGGCCTTCATGTTCAGCCTTAGGGCGTCTTCGGGCCCGGCCGCATCCATCCGCCGGCCCCGGCAGGTGCCGGGATAGACCGGCCCATCCGGGCCCATCACGGGTTCCATGCCTTCCTGGGGGGCCGACAGCGCCGCCCGGATATCGCCGCGCCGGCAGCGGCAGGGATAGATCAGGCCCATTCCCGCCAATCTGTCGATGGCCGCGCGATAGGCGCCCATCCGTTCGGATTGACGCATGACGGGTTCGGGCCAGTCCAGCCCCAGCCAGTGCAGATCATCATGAATCTGCGCCTCCCATTCCGGCTTGCAGCGCGGGCGGTCGATATCCTCGATCCGCAAGAGGAAGGTGCCGCCCGCCGCCTGCGCACGATCCCACGCGGTCAGCGCGGAAAAGGCGTGGCCCAGATGCAGCGGCCCGGTGGGCGACGGGGCGAACCGGGTAACGATACTCACAGTTTTTCGATCACATAGACCTTGGCGCCGATCCCGATGCCGGGAATATGCGGGCCATGTTCCTCGAAAACCATGCGTGCCTTGGGGCTTGCAGCCCATTCCTGTAGCTTCGCCTCATGTGCGGGATTGGCGAGCGCACGGTCGTTGAACGACAGAACGAGAAATCCGCCGGGTGCAAGGCGCGCCATCAGCGCATCGATTGTCGAGAGCGGCGCGGCCCCAACGCCGATCACGCCAACGGCCGTGACAGCGGCATATTCACCCTCTGCATGGTCCGGCCCTGCGCCGGGTTCCGCCTGCCTTAGCTGCCGGTACACGCCCTTGTCTTTGGCCGCTTCCAGCATCCGGGCCGACAGGTCCAGCCCGTCGACCGTGGTGAAGCCCTCGGCGCGCAGGGCAAGGCCCGACAACCCGGTGCCGCAGCCGAAATCCAGGATCGGCGCATCGCGGTCGCCCAGATGCGCCGCGAGGGCCGCAGCGCAACGGCCGGGCGCGGCATAGCCGTTCTGCGTCAGCTCCGCCTCGTAAGTTTCGGACCACGCGTCATAAAGATCCCGCGTGCCATCGGGGCTGCGGGCCCGGTAGGCCTGATCGAGGAAGGTCTTGCTCATGCCCCCGATGCTAGCGCCGCCTGCTTGGATGCGTCCAGCGGATTGGCCGCCAGCCAGCCTTGCCAATCGGCCTTGGCGCGGTCGGTATAGGCCTTGTAGCGGTCCTTGCGGCCCCGCCTTCCGCCCTTGGCGTCGATCGGTGGGAACAGGCCGAAATTGACGTTCATCGGCTGGAATGTCCTGGCCTCGGCGCCGCCGGTGATGTGGGTGACCAGCGCGCCCATCGCCGTCGTGGCGGGCGGCGGGGTCAGGGTATGGCCCAGCACCTCGGCCGCGGCCATCCGGCCTGCCAGAAGGCCCATCGCGGCGCTTTCAACATAGCCCTCGACGCCGGTGACCTGGCCGGCGAACCGGATATTCGGCCTCGAGCGCAGCCGCATCCCGCCATCCAGCAGCGTGGGCGAATTCAGGAACGTGTTGCGATGGATGCCGCCCAGCCGCGCAAAGCCGGCGTCTTGTAGCCCGGGAATCATCCGGAACACCTGAACTTGCGCGCCATACTTCATCTTGGTCTGGAAGCCGACGATGTTGTAGAGCGTGCCCAGCTTGTTGTCGCGGCGCAGCTGCACCACGGCCCAGGGCTTTTCGTCCGGCTTGTGGGCATTGGTCAGGCCGACGGGTTTCATCGGCCCGTGGCGCAGCGTTTCGCGTCCGCGTTCAGCCATCACCTCGATGGGCAGGCAGCCGTCGAAATAGCCCGCCGTTTCACCCTCGCGGAACTCGGTCTTGTCGGCGGCCAGAAGCGCGTCGATGAACGCCTCGTATTCGTCACGGTTCATCGGGCAGTTGATGTAGGCCGTGCGTTCCTCTTCCGTCTCGCCCTTGTCGTAGCGCGATTGCCGCCAGGCGACATTCATGTCGATCGTGTCGGCATGGACGATGGGCGCGATGGCGTCGAAGAAGGCCAGCGCCTCGGCCCCGGTTTCGGTGCGCAGCGCCTCGGCCAGGGCGGGCGAGGTCAGCGGGCCGGTCGCGAAGATCCAGCGGCCGTGATCGGGCAGGGCGGTGATCTCGCCCTCTTCGATGGTGACCAGCGGATGCGCCCGCAGCCGTTCGGTGACGCCGGCGGAAAACGCGTCGCGGTCCACGGCCAGCGCGCCGCCCGCGGGCAGGGAATGGGTATCGGCCATTTCCATCAAAAGCCCGCCGGCCTGCCGCATTTCCCAATGCAAAAGGCCCACCGCGTTCCGCTCGTCATCGTCGGACCGGAACGAGTTGGAGCAGACCATTTCCGCCAGATCGCCCGTGCGGTGGGCGAAGGTGCCCACCTTGGGGCGCATTTCATGCAGCACGACGGGCACGCCGGCCCGCGCCGCCTGCCACGCGGCCTCGGACCCGGCCATGCCGCCGCCGACGATGTGAATAGGTTCCATGCCGGGCGATTTAGTCGCCGTGCGCCGGCAAGGCAATGTCAGATCAGCGCGATATGTTCGCGTTGCGCCGGATCGGGATACGGGCGGTAAAGCCCGACCTGCGCCTGGGCGATCATGACATGCATCTGTTCGTAGCGGCGCGTCGCCTCGTCATCGGCCGCGGCCAGCGCGGCGAAAGCGTCGTCCAGCGTGGCAAGGCCGGGTATTTCGATCTCCAGCAGGAAATCGGGGTGGCTGCCCGAAGCCAGCCCGAACTTGCGCCGCATCAGGCGCCATTCGGTGATCAGCCCATGCGCCTTGAGATGATCGAGCCAGGACGCCGCGGCCGTCGCAAAATTCAGGGCCCGTGCCTCGGGCCGTAATTCGATCATGCAATGATAAAGGTTCATGCGGCTGCCTCCGTGACGGTCGCATGGAACCACCGGATGGTTAGCCGAGGCTTAACGCTGGCCGTCGCGCTGGGTGCCCCCCCGTCGGATACTCGTTACCGGACTGAAATGCTGCCTTGAAAAATCCGGTGCCGGCGAACCGGCCAAATCGTGTCTGGAAAGGTGAGAGCTGTGCTCGTGACCTTGGGACGGGGAGGCACCTTCTGGCGCAAGGTGCCGGGGCCCCACCCCCCGGCAAGAACGTGATGCCACGATTCCCACGCGTTAACGAAGCGTTAAGTCACCAAAGGGTTAACGCGCGCGCCGTCACTCCCCGGTTTCCTCGCCCGTTGCCGGCGCCTCGCTGCCCTGGTCGGCCACCCGCGCGACCGACACGACCTCTTCGCCCCTTGCGGTGTCGAAGACCTTGACGCCACCGGCCGAGCGCGACCGGAACGAAATACCGTCGACCGGGCAGCGGATCGACTGGCCGGCCGAGGTAACCAGCATGATCTGGTCGCCGGTCTCGACCGGGAAGGCGGCCGCCAGCGACCCGCCGCGCATCGCCTTGTCGATCGCCATCACACCCTGGCCGCCACGGCCGCGCACGGGGTAATCGTGGCTGGACGAGATCTTGCCCTGGCCGCGCGCGGTGATGGTCAGGATCAGTTCCTCGGCCGCCGACATTTCGGCATAGCGGTCGGGCGACAATTGCCCGGCCTCGACATTGTCCTCGTCCTCGTCGGGCTCGGCCCCGTCATCCAGCGCCCCGGCCACCGCGCGGCGCATCTTGAGATAGGCGGCACGTTCGGCCGGGTCGGCCTCGAAGTGCCGGATCACGGCCATCGAGACGACCTCGTCGCCCGTGGCCAGCCTGATCCCCCGCACCCCGGTCGAATCGCGGCCCTTGAAGACCCGCACCTCGGTCGTGGGGAAGCGGATTGCGCGGCCCAGTTTCGTCACCAGCATCACGTCGTCGCGTTCGTCGCAGATACGCGCGCCGACAAGCCGCGTGTCTTCGGGCAGTTTCATCGCGATCTTGCCGTTGCGCATGACATTGGTGAAATCCGACAGCGCGTTGCGGCGGACATCGCCCGCCGAGGTGGCGAAGAAGATCTGAAGGTTGCCCCATTCCTCTTCGGGGGCGTCCACCGGCATCAGCGCGGCGACGGACACGCCGGTCTGGATCGGCAGGATGTTGACGATCGCCTTGCCCCGGCCCGAGCGGCTGGCCAGGGGCAACCGCCAGCACTTGAGCTTGTAGACCATGCCGTCGGTGGTGAAGAACAGAAGCTGGGTATGGGTATTGGCGACGAACAGGGTGGTGACCACGTCGTCCTCTTTCGTGGCCATGCCCGAAAGGCCCTTGCCGCCGCGCGCCTGGGCGCGGAAATCGGCCAGCGGCGTGCGCTTGATATAGCCGCCCTGGGTGATGGTGACGACCATGTCCTCGCGTTCGATCAGGTCTTCGTCTTCAAGGTCGCCGGCCCAATCGACGATCTCGGTCCGGCGCGGCACGGCGAATTGCTCCTTCACCTCGCGCAATTCGGTCGAGACGATCGACAGGATCCGTTCGCGCGACGACAGGATCGCGAGGTAGTCGCGGATCTTCGCGGCCAGGTCCTGCAATTCGTCGGTGACTTCCTGCACGCCCATCGCCGTCAGCCGTTGCAGCCGCAGATCCAGGATGGCGCGGGCCTGCGTTTCCGACAGGTTGTAGGTGCCATCGTCGTTCATCTTGTGCGTCGGGTCGTCGATCAGCCGGATGTATTCGGCGATGTCATGCGCCGGCCAGCGCCGGGTCATCAGACGTTCACGCGCCTCGGCCGGGTCGGCAGAGGAACGGATGGTGGCCACGATCTCGTCCACGTTCGACACCGCGACGGCAAGGCCGCACAGGATATGGCTGCGTTCGCGCGCCTTGCGCAGTTCGTAGGCCGTGCGCCGGGCCACCACTTCCTCGCGGAAGGTGATGAAATGCGACAGGAAATCGCGCAGGCCAAGCTGTTCGGGCCGGCCGCCGTTCAACGCCAGCATGTTGCAGCCGAAAGAGGTCTGCATCGGCGTGAAGCGCCACAACTGGTTCAGCACCACGTCCGGGGTCGCGTCGCGCTTGAGTTCGATGACCACCCGCACGCCGACCCGGTCGGATTCGTCGGCGACATGGGCGATGCCCTCGATCTTCTTGTCGCGGACCATCTCGGCGATCCGTTCGATCATCGTGGACTTGTTCACCTGGTAGGGGATTTCGTCGATGATGATGGCGTAGCGGTCCTTGCGGATCTCTTCGACCCGCGTCTTGGCGCGGATCACGACGCTGCCGCGTCCTTCCAGATACGCCTTGCGGGCGCCGGACCGGCCCAGGATCAGCCCGCCGGTGGGGAAGTCGGGCGCCGGCACGATCTCCATCAGCGCCTCGGTCGACAGGTCGGGCGTTTCGATCAGCGCCAATGTCGCGTCGACGACCTCGCCCAGGTTGTGTGGCGGGATGTTGGTGGCCATCCCCACCGCGATACCGCCCGCACCGTTGACCAGCATGTTCGGATAGCGGGCGGGCAGGACGGTGGGTTCGCGGTCCTTGCCGTCGTAATTGTCCTGGAAATCGACCGTGTCCTTGTCGATGTCGGCCAGAAGCGCGGTGGCGGCCTTGGCCATCCGGACTTCGGTGTAGCGCATGGCCGCCGCGTTGTCGCCGTCCATCGAGCCGAAATTGCCCTGGCCGTCCAAGAGCGGCAGCGACATCGAGAAATCCTGCGCCATCCGTACCAACGCGTCGTAGATCGCGCTGTCGCCATGCGGGTGGTACTTGCCCATCACGTCGCCGACCGGGCGGGCCGACTTGCGATAGGGCTTGTCATGCGTGTTGCCGGTCTCGTGCATCGCGTAAAGGATGCGGCGATGCACCGGCTTCAGCCCGTCGCGCAGATCCGGGATCGCGCGCGCGACGATCACGCTCATCGCGTAGTCGAGATAGGCCGTCCGCATCTCTTCGGCGATCGAGACGCTGGGCCCCGCGTAACCGGGACGTTCCGGGTTTTCTTCTTTGTTTTCAGGTGCGTCGGGCGTATCGCTCACGTTGCCTGCCTTCCGGGGTCTGCTGCCTAGATATTGTTGTGGCAGACTCTACACCTCCACCAGATGCTGTGCAATGTGCGGTGGTGCAAGGCCCTTGGCAGCCGGACGACAGGAGTGCCAACATACTGTTTTCGTTGAAAATTAATCACGCCTCGGCATCATGTTCGAACGGCATGTCACAAGGAGGTGCAGATGGCGACATCCGAAGGCCGCAACGAGACCGAGCTGATGCTTCAGGGCTACGGGCTGACCACCGCCGAACTTTACTACCGGATGCCGGATTACCGGAGTGTTCTGAACAGCTTCATCTGGCAGGAATACGACCTGGCGCCCGACTATCCGCGCCTGTTCAAGTTCATCGAATTCTGGCAGGACGAGATCGAGGGGCCGCTGCATTCCGTGCGCTTCACGCATCGCAAGCTGATCTCGCCGGGGGAATGGCGCAATGTCGTGGGCGAATTGCGGCTGAACTAGTCGCGCAGGGCAGCCCGCGCGGCCAGCACCCAAAGCCCGGCAAAGGCGAGCGAGGCCAGCAAATTCCACGAGGCCATTGAGAGGCCGAACATCTGCCAGGCGACCTCGTCGCAGCGAATGAGCGGCGCGGTCATGATCTGGTTGAACAGGTCTTCGGTCGACAGCCCGTCGATGGCGGTCGCGCTGCAGGAACTGGGGCCCTCCCACCAACCACGCTCCACCCCGGTGTGGTAAAGTCCGAGACCGGCACTGGCCAACATGGCCAGGGCACCGGCCCAGGCCAGGGCGGGCAGGGGCCGCCAGGCCAGAACGACCAGACCCAGCGCGATGGCGAAGGCGTGCGGCCAGCGTTGCCACAGGCACAGCTTGCAAGGCGCATAGCCCAGCGCCTGGAACAGGAAGGCCCCGACCAGAAGCGCCAGCGACCCGCCGGCGGCCAGAAGCATGATCTGCCGGTTGGTCATGGTCATAGCGCCTTGATCGCCAGGAAGCCGCCAAGCAGAAGCGCGACGAACAGGGTGAAGACAAGGCCCAGCCGCCGTTCGATGAAGTCGCGGATCGGTTCACCGAACTGCCACAGGAGCCAGGCGACGATGTAGAAGCGCAGCCCCCGCGCGACGATCGAGGTGATGATGAAAGTCATCAGGGGCAACCCGGTCCAGCCCGACATGATGGTGATGACCTTGTAGGGGAACGGTGTGATCCCGGCAATCAGGACGGGCCAGAAGCCGAAGTCGTTGAAGCGCTGGTTGAAGGCGGCCATCGCGTCGCCCTTGCCCAGGCTTTCCAGGATCGGCCGCCCGATCTGTTCGAAGGCGAAGGCCCCGATCGCATAACCCAGGACCCCACCCAGGACCGAGGTCACCATCGCCACGCTCGCGATCAGGAAGGCCCGGTGCCGCCGCGCCAGGATCATCGGAATCATCATCACGTCTGGCGGGATCGGAAAGACCGAGCTTTCGATGAAGGACACGGTGCCAAGCGCGCGCAGCGCATTGCGGTGCCCCGCCAGGCCCATCGTCCAGTCATATAGCCGTCTGAGCATGCCGATCTCCCGCGCGCAACGGCGTCCTTTGGCCATGCCGGCGCCGCGCCGTCAAGCGGATCGGAACGGATCGACGCAATTCCCTTGCGGGCGCGCGCGCCGGACGCTATGCGCAGGACTGGGCCCGAGTGGCGGAATGGTAGACGCAGAGGATTCAAAATCCTCCGGTAGCGATACCGTGCGAGTTCGAGTCTCGCCTCGGGCACCAGCCACGAACAGCAATGCGGCGTGCGATCCCCCCGGTCTATCGGGGGCTATCGGGGTTTGCGCGCCCGCCAGGCCACCCAGTCCTCGGGCGTGTCCAGGTCGGTCAGCGCGGCGCGGCCGGGCAGGGGGTGCAGGCGCGGGGTTTCGCCCCTTATCACCTCTCGTGCGCCCGCATCGCCGGTCAGGGCCGACAGCGCCGGAAACAGCCGGGCCGGCAGGATCACCGGGTTGCCCGGCGTGCCGTCCTCTGCCGCGGCGCGGACGATCCTGCCGGGGTCTTCGGCGAAGGACGCCACCAGCGCCTTCAGCATCAAGCTGTCGATCTCGGGCATGTCGGCCAGCATCACCAGAAGCCCGTCGGCCCCGGCCACCTGCGCCGCCGTTACGCCGGCGCGAATCGAGGCGGCCATCCCCTCGGTTCCGTCCACTTCCTGCTGGGCGACGGCCAGCGCGGCCAGCGCATCGTGTCGGGCGCTGTGGCACTGGGGCAGGGTCACCAGAACCGGCAGACCGGTTTCCACCGCCTGTTCCGCAACGTGCCGCAGCAAGGGTTGCCCGCCGACCGGTTCCAGCAGCTTGTCGGCCCCCCGCATCCGGCGCGAGGCCCCGGCGGCCGGGATCAGGACAAGGATGCCGGTCATCGCCCGGCGACCGCGCCCGACGCGGGGCAGCGCACGGCGGTGGCCGGCCGCTGCCCCTGTCGCGCCTGATCGGCCCGTTTCCGCCTCATCCCCGCATCCGCGTGGCGTCGGGGTCCCAAAGCGCGCCGGTGACGCGGCGGGCAGGGCGCTTGTGGCCGAGGATCTCGATCTCCACCTCCAGGTCGTCGGTGATCATCTCGACCGGCACGAAGCCTTGCGCGACCGACTGGTTCGTCCAGTGCGAGAACCCGCCCGAGGTGCAATAGCCCACCACCCTGTCGCCGATCCAGATCGGTTCATAGGCCACGACATCCGCGTCATCGGCCTCGACCACGAAGGCACACAGCCGGCGCTTGGGCCCCTCGGCCTTTTCGCGCATCGCGACTTCCTTGCCGATCCACTCCGCGGGCTTGTTCCAGCTGATGAACCGGTCGATCCCGGTTTCGCCGGGGAAATAGTCGGGGCTGAATTCGCGGCTCCACGATCCGAACAGCCGGTCCAGGCGCAGCGACATCATCGCGCGCATGCCGAAGGGCCGCAGGCCCAGATCCTGCCCGGCCTCCCACAGCGCGTTCCACAGTGCGCGCTGCGCCATGAAATCGCAGTAGATCTCGTATCCCAGATCGCCGGTATAGCTGACCCGCTGCACCAGGCAATCGACCATGCCCACCACCATCGGCCGCGCATCCATGAACCGGAACGCCTCGGCCGACACATCGGCCGACGTGACGCGCGCCAGAAGTTCGCGCGCCTTCGGCCCGGCGATCTGGAAGCCCGTGCGGCGGTCCGAGACATTCTCGATCGCGACGCCGTCCTCCAGGTTCTGCCGGAACCAGCGTTCATGATAGGCTTGCGCGCCATAGCTGCCGGTGACCTGGAATTCCTCTTCGCCCAGGCAGGTGACGGTGAAATCGCCGGTGATCCGGCCTTTCGGCGACAGCATCGGCGTCAGGCTCAGCCGCCCCTGTTTCGGGATGCGGCCGGCCATGATCCGGTCCAGCCAGGCGCGCGCATTGGGGCCGGTGACGCGGAACTTGCCGAAATTCTGGATCTCGTTGATGCCCACGCCCTCGCGCACGGCAAAGACCTCGGCCTTGGTCGCGGCCCATGCATTGGAGCGTTTGAAGGACGGGGTTTCGAAAAGCGGCTCGCCCGGAAGGGCGAAGTAGTTGACGACCTCGAGCCCGTATTGCGCGCCGAAGACCGC
>Ga0180436_10004494_pt1 | contig 12518 bp, 9 predicted proteins | sample SS_ome_2_FD_132434 | JGI IMG/M metagenome (GOLD analysis project Ga0180436, IMG submission 132434) | Hypersaline lake sediment archaeal communities from the Salton Sea, California, USA - SS_3_S_2 metaG | ecosystem: Environmental > Aquatic > Non-marine Saline and Alkaline > Hypersaline > Sediment...
CCTCCGGAGAAGGGCACTCCCTTCCCCGGTGAAACGGAGGCTTTCGAGGCGATGGCAGGGCAGCCCGAGCCTTCGCGCCGCTTCGGCGGCAGCTGCTCCCGGTCCGACGGAGAGGATCGCCGCGGCGGCAAGGCTGCGGGCCTCGGCCATCAGATCCTCCACACCCGCGGCATCCGCGGCCGCCGGTGCCAGTCGCACGCGATACTCGCAGCCCGCCGCGGCGAAGCTTCGTTCCCATTCCAGGGCGAAGCGGGCGATCGAGGCGTTGTCGGCCACGACGAGCAGCGGGCCGGAAAAGCCGTGGTCCGCTCGAGGCGGGAGGCCGTCGGAATCGTCAGCCGCGTTCACGGCCCGAAAAACTCCGCGGGCGTGCTCGGCGGACGCGGGGCGACCGGCCGCGGCGGCGGGGTGCGTGGCCGGGCCGCCGCGGGGCTCGTGGGCGCCATTCGAAACGGCCAGGCTCCCGGCTGGACGGTCGTGCCTCGCACCGCCGGCGGACCGCCGGGCAGCCGGCCGGCATTCAGGTCGGCCGGCCGACCGGGGGCACCGTAACCCTGCCGCACCGCGGGCGCCCCCGCCCGCACGCCACCAAGCAGCCTCCCCCGCGATGAACGGTTGCCGGCCCGCGCTCCGGGCAGAGCCGCCGCGTTGCGGTCCCCGAGGGGATCGCGGGTGGGCACCGCGGCAGCAGCGGCCGCACCGCCCCCGTCGCCGGCCCGACGCTCAGCCGTGCTTTGGGTCGACGCGCCGGCAGGGCCAAGAAAGGTCGGCGGAGCAGGTTCGGCCGCCTCGTTTTGTGCCGGCCCGCCGAGCCCCGCCGGCCCGCCGCGTGCGGCAGGATCTCCCAGCGGCGACCGCAAGCCGCCACGGTCAGGACCCGACCCGGCCCGGTCGGGCTGAGCGAAGCGGTCGGCAGCCGCGGCATCCTCGTCCCGCATTGCTTCGTTGATCTTCCGGTCGTCGTCCTCCTCGTCGAGGCCGACCGCTGAATCCATCAGCAACAGCGACCGCTCCCGTCGCATCTGCGAGCGGGCCAGTTCGGCCTCGATCTCGTCGATCTTGCCGTCACTGTTCTTGTCCCAGCTGCGGATCAGCGATTCCCTGGAACTCCAGCGATACTCCGAGCCACCCCGCGAGGGCAGCAGGCCTCCACGGCGGGCCGGCGGATCGGCAAGCAGCCGCGGCACGGCAGCAAAAAGCAGGAGGGCCACCAGGCCCAGTCCCCACGCTCCTCGTGTCCCGCAGGCGGCACGACATCTTTCCCGCACAGCATCCATCGCACACCTCTCGCGGGGGCAGGGGAGGGGGCGGCCCGTCACCGCCGCGGTCACTCGCCCCGCGACCTCAGGACCGCTCATGATCATACCGCGGCGGCACCGGTGGAAACCAGTTCCGCCATCCGCCGCGAGGCCGCCGCGGTGTCGCCGCCTGCGGCCTCGACCTCGCGGGCCGCGACATGGCAATGGAAGCGATGCCCGTCGAGCGACACCGCCGGCGGATCGACCTCGCGACAGACCTGCTCGGCAAGCGGGCATCGCGGATGGAAACGGCATCCCTCCGGCGGCCGCGAGGGGCTCGGCACATCCCCGCTGAGGATGATCCGACGACGGCGACGGGCCGCATCGACCGACGGCACCGCCGAAAACAGGGCCAGGGTGTAGGGATGCAGCGGCTCGGCATAGAGCCGCTTCGCCTCTGCGGTCTCGACAAAGCGGCCGAGGTACATCACCGCCACGTCGTCGGAGAGATACTCGACCACCGAGAGGTCGTGCGAGATGAAGAGGTAGGTCAGGCCGAGTTCGCGACGCAGCTCCTCGAGCAGATTGACCACCTGTGCCTGGATCGAGACATCAAGGGCCGAGACCGGCTCATCGAGCACGAGAAACTCCGGCTCCAGCACCACCGCCCGGGCGATCGCGATCCGCTGCCGCTGGCCACCCGAAAATTCATGCGGGTAACGGGCGAGCGCATCGGCCGGCATCCCGGTCCTCTCGAGGGCCCGACGCATCCGTTCGAACCGCTCGGCCGCCGTGCCCATTGCGTGGATCAGCAGGCCCTCCTCGAGGATCGACCGCACCGTCATCCGCGGATTGAGCGATCCGTAGGGGTCCTGGAAGACCACCTGCATCCGCCGCCGCAGGGCCCGCAGGGCGGCCCCGTCGACGCCGCGAACATCGGTGCCGTCGAGCCGGACCCGCCCGCCGGTCGGCTCCACGAGCCGCAGCAGGCTGCGGCCCACCGTCGTCTTGCCGCAGCCGCTCTCGCCGACGAGCCCCAGCGTGCGGCCGCGGGAAATCGTGAAGCTCACTCCGTCGACCGCCCGCACCGCGCCGACCACCCGGCGGAGCAATCCCTTCCGCACCGGGAAGTGCGTCTGCAAGTCTTCCACGCTCACGAAGGGATGCGTCATGGCCGGCTCACCGCCTCGAGTTCACCGGCATAATGACAGCGGACGAAATGGCCGGGGGTGATCTCGCGAAGCTGGGGCAGCTCGCCCTTGCACATCGGCTCGCGGGCGAACTCGCAGCGAGGATGGAACCGGCAGCCGCTGGGATAGTGCTGGGGGGGTGGCACGGTGCCGGGAATCGTCCGCAGCCGGCCGCCGGCCGCCGCCGACTCCGGTCGGGCGGCGAGCAGCCCGATCGTGTAGGGGTGCAGAGGGTTGGAGAAGAGCTCTTCGGCCGGAGCCCGCTCCACGATCTTGCCGGCATACATCACCGCCACCTCGTCGCAGGTCTCGGCGACCACACCGAGATCATGGGTGATCAGGAGGATCGCCGTACCGAGCCGACGCCTGAGGTCGGAGAGCAGCTCGAGAATCTGGGCCTGGATCGTGACATCGAGCGCCGTCGTCGGCTCGTCGGCGATCACCAGCGACGGGTCGCAGGCGAGGGCCATCGCGATCATCACCCGCTGCCGCATGCCGCCGGAGAGCTGATGGGGAAATTCGTCGATCCGTCGGGCGGGGTCGGCGATCCGCACCAGTTCGAGCATCTCCAAAGCCCGGGCTCGGGCCTCGGACCGCGAGGCCTTGCGGTGCAGCCGCACGGTCTCGGCCACCTGATCACCGATCGTGAAAACGGGATTGAGGCTGGTCATCGGCTCCTGAAAGATCATCCCGATCTTTCCGCCACGGATCTGCCGCATCGCCGGCTCGGGGAGCGTTGCCAGGTCGGCCGTGTCGCCATCGACCGAGAGCAGGATCCGGCCCGACTCGATCCGCCCCGGCGAGGCGACCAGTTGGAGGATCGACATTGCCGTCACGCTCTTGCCGCAGCCGCTCTCACCGACCAGGCCAAGCGTGCGGCCGGCGTCGATGGAGAGCGACACACCATCCACCGCCGGCACCCGTCCGGCAGGCGTGTGGAAGGCGGTCACGAGGTCTTCGATGGAGAGCAGAGGCATGGCTGGCCGGTCGCGTCGTGCGGGAATCCTGCCGGGGCTGAAGCCTACAGCAATTCGCTGGCAAGGTCGGCCAGGGCCGACCGCTCCCCCTTCTCCAGCGTGATATGGGCGTAGAGCGGCTGCCCGACCATCCGGTTGATCAGGTAGGAGAGGCCGTTGGAGAGGGTGTCGAGATAGGGCTGGTCGATCTGGCGGATGTCGCCGGTGAAGACGATCTTGGTGCCCTCGCCGGCCCGCGTGATGATCGTCTTGATCTCGTGCGGGGTGAGGTTCTGGGCTTCGTCGACGATGAAGAAGATCTTCTGCAGGCTACGGCCGCGGATGTAGGCCAGCGGAGTGACGAGCAGTTTCTCCGACTCCCGCATCTCCAGGATCCGCTGGGCCTGCGGGGAGTTGTCGGCAAACTGGTGGCGGATCACCGTCAGGTTGTCATAAAGCGGCTGCATGTAAGGATCGAGCTTGTCGGAAACGTCGCCGGGCAGGTAGCCGAGATCGCGGTTGGACAGCGGCACGATCGGACGTGCCAGGAGAATCTGGCGATACCGCTGCCGGCACTCCAGCGCCGCGGCGAGGGCCAGGAGCGTCTTGCCGGTGCCGGCGGTGCCGGCGAGTGTCACGAGCTTGATCTCGTCGTTGAGCAGGGCAGCCAGGGCGAAGGACTGTTCCGCGTTCCGCGGCGAGATGCCGTAGCTCGTCGCCTTCTCCACCCGCACCAACGCCCGTTCGGCCGGTCGGTAGGTGGCAAGCACCGACTTGCTGCCGTTGCGGAGCACGAAGTTCTCGTGGGCCATCGGCCGTTCGACCAGCGGGCACTCGCCGGCGGGAACCCCTCCGGATTCCGTGTAGAAGCGGCTGATCAGATCATCGGCCGCACCCTCGATCACACGCTTGCCGGTGTAGAGCTTGTCGAAGCTCTCCACCTTGTCGGTGGTGTAGTCCTGCGCCGGCAGCCCCAGCGACTTGGCCTTCATCCGCAGGTTGGTGTCCTTGCTCACCAGGATCACCGGCCGCCCCTCGCTGCGGTCGAGCAGGCCCAGAGCCGTGGCCAGGATGCGGTGGTCGGGCGTGTTCTGCAGGAAGGCCTCCCGCAGCCGGGCGTCGTCGCCCCCACCGAGCACCACACGAATCGAACCGAGGCCGGGCCCCAGCGGGCTGCCGTCCTCGGAAAGCACGTCGCCTGTCAGGGCGTCGATCCGCCTGAGAAACTCGCGGGCCTGAAAGTTGATGTCTTCGTTGCCCCGCTTGAACTTGTCGAGTTCCTCGAGCACCGTGATCGGAATCGCGACATCGTGCTCCTCGAAGCTGGTGATGCAGCCTGAGTCGTGCAGGATCACGTTGGTGTCGAGAACGAAGAGCTTGGCCGGGCGGGCGGTCATCGCGTGGGGGAGTCCTCGAGTGTCGGGGGTGAATCGCGGGCCGAGCGGGCTGATTGCGGGCTGATTGCGGGCTACTTGCGGGCCTCGCGGAGGCGGGGATCCGTGGCCTCCTGGAGGCCCTCGCCGACGAGATTGTAGGAGAGAACGGTCAGAAATATCGCGACCCCCGGAAAGACCACCAGCCACCACATCTGCAGGTTGCTGCGGGCGTCGTTGAGCACGCTGCCCCAGCTCGCCGAAGGCGGCGGTGGCCCGAACCCGAGGAAGGAAAGTGAGCTTTCGATGAGGATCGCCGAGGCGATCCCGAAGGTGATCGGCACGAGCACCGGGGCCAGAGCATTGGGGAGGATGTGCCGCAGCATGATCCGGCCCGGGCCCGCCCCGGTCGCCCGAGCCGCCATCACAAACTCGCTCTGCCGCAGCCGGAGAAACTCCGCCCTGGCCAGCCTGGCGATGCCCGTCCAGCCGGTGAGACCGATGATCGCCATCGTCTTCCAGATCGTCGGCTTCTCCACGAAAGCCACCAGGGCCAGGATCAAAACCAGCGTGGGGATGCACATCACCACCTCGATCAGCCTGCTGGCGAGGATGTCGACCCAGCCGCCGAAATAGCCGGCCACCGCGCCGACGGTGATCCCGATCGTGCCGGCCAGCCCCATCGACACGAAGCCCACCAACAGCGCGATCGTCGTGCCGTGGACCATCTTGGCGAAGACATCCACGCCATACTGATCGGTGCCGAAGAGGTTCTGCCGGCTGGGATGGCCCTCGTCTCGGTAGGGATTGGCCGGCCGGCCCGGCCACTCGTCCTTGCGGACGCTGCGGTAGGGATCCTGGAAGACCAGCGGCCAGATCGCCCAGCTCTCCGGATCCTTTTCGGCGAGATTGGCCGGGTAGGTGCCGCGAAAGCGATCCTTGGCAAAGACCACCGGCTCCAGACGGCGGTCGAAGTAGCCCAGGCAGGGCGCGTAGAGCCGGCCCTTGTAGCGGCAGATGACCGGCTTGGTGCCGGCGATCGCGGGCGCGAAAATCGCCACGATCACCAGCAGCCCGATGAAGCAGAGCCCCGCCATCGCCAGCGGACGGCGGCGAAATCGTCGCCAGGCCTCGGCCCAGAAGCCGTGGGCCCGGCGGCGGGGCCGGGAGGGCTCGGCGGTCGGCGAGGCGACGGTCATTCCACGCTGACCCTCGGATCGACCCAGGCATAGAGCAGGTCGGCCAGCAGCTGGCCGGCGAGCGTGAGCAGGCTGAACATCAAGGTCAGCCCCATGATTGTCGGGTAGTCACGCTCACGAATGCTCTCGAAAAAGAGACGGCCCATGCCGGGCCAGGTGAAGATCTGCTCGATGATCACCGAGCCGCCAAGCAACGCCGGCAGCGACAGGCCAAGCAGGGTCACCAGCGGGATCAGGGTGTTGCGGAAGGCGTGGTGCACCAGCACCCGCCAGGGGCCGGCACCCTTGGCCTTGGCGGTGCGGATGTAGTCCTGCCGCACGACCTCCTGCATCGTGGAGTGGATGAAGCGGCTGTACCAGGCGAGGCTCACGTAGCTCTGGCAGATCACCGGCAGGATCGCGTGGCGGGCGATGTCGGCCGCTCGGGTCGCCCAGCCGGCGTCGGCACCGAGCGAGTCGCTCCGCATCCCAAATAGCGGCAGCTCCCAGGAGGTACCCCGCAGCCAGACCGCGAAGATGATCTGCAGGAACAACGCCGCCACGAAGGTCGGGAAGGAATAGAGCACGTAGAGCCCAAAGCCCACCGCCCGCTCGTCGGGCCGGCCGCTGCGGGCCGCGGCGTAGAGCCCCAGCGGCACCGAAACCGCCCAGGTCACCGCCAGGGCGGTGCCGGAGAGGGCGAGCGTGGGGCCGATCCGCTCCCCGATCAGCGCGGCCACGGGCTGCTTGCGGGAGATGGAACGGCCCAGATCGCCACGGGCCAGATTCCCGAGCCAGGTGAAGTAGGCGACATACCAGGGCTTGTCGAGCCCGTAGGCCCGCTTCATGCGTTCGATGTCGGCGGGATTGAGCTTGCGGCTCGGATCGGTCTGGCCGATGGCCACCGTCAGCGGCGTGCCGGGCATGGCCCGCGCGAGACCGTAGACGATCCAGGTGATCGCGGCGAGCGTCACGAGGGCCAGCAGCAGCCGGCGAATGAGATACGAGACCATGGGCACGCCACCGCGGGCCGGGAGATCCTCGCAGCCGCGGTCACTCCTGCCGCGGCTTCCAGAGGCTGCCGAATCCCGGTGAATAGTGGAAGGGCCCGCGGGGGCTGAAGACGTAGCCCCGCAGGTCCTTGGAAAATCCGTAGAAGCTGTTCCGCCAGTAGAGCCATGTGTAGGGCTGATCGTCGTAGAGGATCTCCTGGATGCGGGCGTACTTCTCGGCCCGCTTGGCCCGGTCGAGCTCGCGGCGGCCCTCGTCGTAGAGCCGGTCGACCTCGGGGTTGGAATAGTTCACGAAGTTGCGGCCGGCTCCCGTTCGCCAGATGTTCTCCGAGGTATCCGGATCGGTGCCGGCGCCCCAGCCGCCGAAATAGGCCTCGAACTTCCGCTCCAGCGTCAGCTGCTGCAGCACGGTCGGCTCCAGCGGCCGCACGTTCACGCGAACCCCGATCCGATCGAGGCTCTGGGCGAGCAGCGTGCAGATCGCCACCGAGAGCGGCTGCTGGGAGGTGAGGATCGAAAACTCGAAAGGCACCAGCCGCCCGTCGAGTTCCTTGTCGCGGATGCCGTCGTTGTCGTGGTCGATCCATCCGGCCTCGTCGAGCAGGGCCTCGGCCTTGTCCAGATCCTGCCGGTAGGGCTCGAGTTTCCGCTTGGGTGACATCCAACTCGATGAATGAAAGATTCCCGTGGCCGGCTCGTAGAGGCCGTAGCAGAGCTTGTCGAGCATCTCGGCATGGTCAAAGCCGTAGCTCATCGCCCGACGGACCCGGCGGTCGGCGAAGAACGGCGTCTCGATGTTCCATCCGAAGTGGAAGCTGACCCATTCGGTGGCGGTGGCCTTGGTGTTGCGTTGGTAGAAATCCTCGCCGGTCGTCTGGGTCGTCCACTGCTCGGGGTTGAGGATCATCTCGTCGATGTCGCCCCCCTTGAGGGCCAACAGCGAGGTGTTCGGATCCTCGATGATGCGGAAGCGGATCTCCTCGAAGAAGGGCTCCTCGCGAACCTGCTGCCCATCCACGACGCCCCAGTTCTCCCGTCGCCGCAGCAGAATCTGCTGGCCCCGCGACCGCTCCACGATCTCGTAGGGCCCCCCGGAGATCGGGGCATTCTCCAGGGCCACATGCTCCGGGCTGTCCTTGAGGGTGGGGTCGTCCTCCCAGGTCGCTTCGTAGACATGGCGGGGGATGACCGGGAAGTTGATGTTCCAGACGTTGGTGGCGAAGGCCTCCTTGTGAAAGAAGACGATCGTGTGGTCGTCGTAGGCATGCACCCATCGCAGCTGGTCGGTACCGCTGCGGACCGCCGGCACCGGCACCCGCGGATCCATGATCACCTGAAAGGTGAAGGCCACGTCGTGGGCGGTGATCGGCTCGCCGTCACTCCACACGAGGTCCTTCCTGATCACCACCTTGTCGAGCAGGCCATCGGCACTGGTCTGCCAGGTCTCGACCGTGTCGGAGGTCGCAAACGGCTCGAGCCTCCGATCAAACGAGAAGAGCCCGAAGCCCGTCAGCCCGAGCACGTCAAACTCGGCGGTGGAGCTGATCATGATCGGGTTGGTGCTGTTGAGGTCGGTCGTCACATGCCGGACCACGCTCGCCTGGAAGTCGGCCTCGTCTTCGGTCGGCAGCCGGCCGAGGGCGGAGAGAATTTTGGCGTTGTGCTCGGGGGAGTCGTTGGCGAGTTGGAGGGCTTCGGCCACGCTCGCCAGCGGCTCCTCGGCGGCCTGGGCCTCGCGCAGCATCGCCAGGGCGTCCCGCGTTGGCCGGTCGAGCCAGGTGGTCCGGGCGTTGAGTTCCTCGAGAGCCGGAGGGTCGAAGGGCTCGAGCAGTCGCTCGGCGGCCGGAACCGCGACGGCCTCGCTCGGGGGGCTTTCCAGGGCCGCTTCCGGACGAAGGCCCTCGAGTTCGTCGGTCTTTCCGCCGCAGCCGACGAACCCCGACGCTGCCGCAAGCAGGCCGCCGCAAAGCACCACCCGCGACATGCCGGCCTGCCTGCCGCATCGGCCCTTCATGCCCTGCCTCCTCGAAAAAATTTCCATCTCGCGTGCGATCGTAGGGCCGCCCGTGGCAGCCGGTCAACACGGCGGGCAATTCAGGAGGCAGGTCAGTCGATGCGGTGGCCGAGCTTCTCCCGCTTGGTGGCGAGATACCGCTGGTTGTGGGCGTTGGGCGGCGGCAGGATCGGCACCTGGTCGACCACCTCCAGGTCGAACCCGCCGTAGATGAAGGCGTCGGTCTTCTTGGGATTGTTGGTCAACAGCCGCACCTTCCGCAGACCGAGATCCTTCAGCAGCTGGATTCCGATCCCGTAGTCGCGCGAGTCGGCCTTGTAGCCGAGGGCCAGGTTGGCCTCCACGGTGTCGAGCCCCTTGTCTTGCAGGGCATACGCCTTGATTTTCTCGACCAGCCCGATTCCCCGACCCTCCTGCGGCAGGTAGACGAGCACCCCGGCCCCCTCCCGGGCGATCATGTCGAGGGCCATCTGAAGCTGGTCGCCGCAGTCGCACCGCAGGCTTTCGAGCAGGTCGCCGGTGAAGCAGGAGGAATGCAGCCGCACCAGCGGAGCCTGGGGCCGGGAAAGGTCACCAAGCACCAGCACGATCGGCTGCTGGGTCTCGAACTTCACCCCGTAGGCGATCACGCGAAACTGCCCCCACCGCGTCGGCAGGTCGGCCTCGGCAATCCGCTCCACGAGCTTTTCACGTGCCCGGCGGTGGCGGATCAGCTCCTCGATCGAGATAATCTCCAGCCCGTGGGTCTGGGCGAGGGCGAAGAGGTCGTCGTGGCAGGCCCGGTTGCCGGTATCGTCGAGAACTTCGCAGAGCACACCGGCGGGCGGCAGCCCGGCCATGCGGGCCAGGTCGACCGCGGCCTCGGTGTGGCCCGCCCGCCGCAGCACGCCTCCCTCCTTGGCGACCAGCGGAAAGAGGTGGCCGGGCCGGACAAAGTCGGCCGGCCCGCTGGCGGGGTCGAGGATGGCCGCGATCGTGTCGGCCCGTTCTCCGGCGGTGATCCCGGTTCTCGCGGTGCGGTGGTCGACCGGCACGGTGAAGGCGGTGCCCAGCGGGGCGGAGTTCGACTCGACCATCATCGGCAGTTCCAGCCGACGGGCGACATCCGGCAGGATCGGCATGCAGACCTGACCCCGGCCGTGGCGAAGCATGAAGTTGACCTTCGACGTGTCGGCGGCGGAGGCGGCGCAGACGAAATCGCCTTCGTTCTCGCGGTCCTCGGCGTCGACCACGATCACGATCTCTCCGCGGCGGAAGGCCTCCACGGCGGCGTCGATCGAGGAGAAGTTGGCAGCCATCGGCATCCAGCTGGGCCGGAACTCCTGCGGCAGGCGGGCCGGGCCGTCAGCCATCCTGCGGCGACCGCCCTTGCTTTCAGTATAGGATGGCCGGGCGGGCGTCGAGCGACGCCGGCCGGGACCGCCACGGGAAAAACCGGCGGCGGCGGGCCGCGGGATGCGGGATTGTGAGGGTTGCATGCTCGATCGCGAGGAGTTCATCGAGCAGGCCCACTTTTTCAGGGGGTTTGCCGGACGGGTGGCGGAGGGGGCGGCGGCCCAGACGGCCCTCCGGCAGATCGCCGACGAGGTGCTCGCCACCACCAAGCTGCCGCTGGCGATCGATTACCTCGTCAGCGAGCTGAAAATGGTGGGCACGCTCTCCACCGCGATGACGCGGCTGGCCCACTACTTCACCCCCTTCCAGACCTTCGTGATCGCGGCGGCCGAGCAGGAGGGGGGCCGCTTCGACATGCGGATCGCCCTGGCGATTCTCGAACGCGAGGCGGGCTACCGGGCCGACGGGGCCTCTCCGCAGGGCCTCTTTTTCTATCGCTTCGAATGCCTCTCCCGGAACCGGCTCGACTACACCCGCGGCCTCACGGCGATCGCCGACGATCCAGTCTTCGACGAGAGCTGGCGTGACTGGATCGCCGCGGTCGCCCGCCAGGTGGGATTCGTCGATCTCGCCGACATGGTCTACGTGCGGAGCGAAGAATTTTGGCGGCTGGAGGCGAGACAGACCGCCGCGGCCGGGAAGGCCCCCGGCACACCGGATCGCCCGGTGCTCTTCGGGCAGCGGGAGGGTCGCATCGCCCGGGCCAACCGCGGCAAAGATCCGCTCCATTTTTTTGCCGCACTGCAGCGGCAGCTCGGCTACCCGCCGGTGCCCCGGCCCGAGCGGCCCCGGCCTCCGGAGGAGTCGCCCGCCCTGCTTGCCCGTCGGCTCGAACGGCTCGAGATGCGGGTCAAGCTGCTGGAGGAAGAGGCCCGCGGCGGGATCGACTTGAGCCGCTTCGACCCCAAACAATTCCAGGGGCCGTCAGGGCCCGGCTCGCCGCGGCCCTCGGCCGAAGGGCCGGCCGCGCCGGTGGAGTGATGACAACCCTCCGCGACGACGCCCGGGCGATCAGCGCGGCCGCGATCGCTGCCGTGATGCCCGAGCGGCTCCTCGGAACATCGCTCGGCCTGGTCGACGGCAGGCTGCGTGTTCGAGGACGTCCCTGCGAGCCGCCGCTGGTGCCCGGGCGGTTCGGCCGGATCGTGATCGTCGGAGCCGGCAAGGCCGCCGGCGGGATCGCCGTCGGGCTCGAGCAGCTTCTCGAGGACTTCGCGCCGACGGGAATCGTGGCCGTGCCCGAGGGCTGCGGCGGCGGGGGCCGCGGCGTCGAGGTGCGTGAAACGCGGCCCGCCGCGGTCAACCTGCCGACTGCGGCGAGCGTCGCCGCCACGCGGGAGATGCTCGAATTGATCGGCACGCTCGGTCCCGACGACCTCGCGATCGCGGTGATCACCGGGGGTGGCTCGGCCCTGCTGGAGGACCCGCTGCCGGGCGTGACGCTCGAGGAGCAGATACAGATGATCCGGCAACTCTCGGCTGCCGGTGCCTCGATTGCCGAGGTCAACCGCCGCCGCACGGCGACCAGCCGCGTCAAAGGAGGCGGTCTGGCGAGGGCCTGCCGGGCCGGTCGGCTGCTGGCAGTCGTGCTCTCCGACGTGATCGGCGATGACCTCGAGGTGATCGCCTCGGGGCCCTGCCTGCCCGCGGGGTCCGGGGTCGGGGCGACTGCCGAGCATGCGAAAGGCATGTGGATCACACCGACCGGCTGCCTGGTGCAGCATCTGCTGCTCGGCTCCAACGCCACGGCCGTGGAGGCGGCGGGCGAGGCGGCGGCGGGGCTGGGCTACCGAGTCCGCCTGCGGCATGCCGATCCGGGGAGCCATGAAACAGCCGACGAGGTCGGCCGACGGCTGGCGGCCGAGGGGCTTGCCGCCGCCGATTTGCCGTTGGCGATCATCGAAGGGGGTGAGGCGACTGTGACGGTGCCGCAGGACCACGGCCGCGGCGGCCGCAACCAGCAGACGGCAATCGCGGCACTCGCCGCGGTGCGTGCCGGTGGCGAGTGGCCGGCGAGCCTGCTCGTTGCAAGCATCGGCACCGACGGGGAGGATGGCCCGACCGATGCCGCCGGGGGCCTGGTCGACGCGGGCGTGGCCGCCGCGACCGCAAGGCTCGGGCTCGATCCGGCCGTGGCGGTCGCCCGCTGCGATGCCCTGCC
>Ga0180436_10004499_pt1 | contig 12510 bp, 8 predicted proteins | sample SS_ome_2_FD_132434 | JGI IMG/M metagenome (GOLD analysis project Ga0180436, IMG submission 132434) | Hypersaline lake sediment archaeal communities from the Salton Sea, California, USA - SS_3_S_2 metaG | ecosystem: Environmental > Aquatic > Non-marine Saline and Alkaline > Hypersaline > Sediment...
CCCTGCTCACCTACTTCGACCTGGCGCTGACCGGCGTTCGGGGCGTGGTGACCGATGCCGTCACCGGGGATCCCGTGGCGGCAGAGATCCGGGTGATCGGCCACGATCTCGAGCACCAGCGCAGCTTCGTGACCACCGATCCCGATGTCGGCGACTACCACCGGCTCATCGATCCCGGCACCTACGACCTGGAGGTCACCGCCGCGGGCTTCGAGCCGCTCACCGTCAACGGCGTGGTCGTGCCCACTCCCGATCCGGCTCAGGGTGTCTTCGCGTCGGTCATGGACATCAGCCTGACCGCGCTGCCCCGGTACACCGTCACCGGGCTCGTCACCGACGGTGTGACCGGCCTGCCCGTCCAGGGGGCCGCGGTGGCGCTCGTCGGAACCACCGTGGCCCCGGTCGCCACCGGACCGACGGGCTCGTACTCCATCCCCGACATTTGGCAGGACACCTACACCTTCCGGGTCGAAGCCCCGGACTACGGCGTGGTGCAGGACGACCTCTTCGTCGGTCCCGGCAGCACCACCCACGACTTCGTCCTGACCCCCCTCATGACGCTGGTTGCCGACGACTTCGAAGGCGACGACGGGGGCATGGCGACCGCCGAAGGCTGGGAGTGGGGCAGCGACGCCACCGCGGGGGCGCACTCGGGCGTCAACGTCTGGGGTACAGCGCTCGACGGGTCGTACGACGATGACGCGATGTGGTCCCTGGACAGCCCGGCGGTCGACCTCGCCGGCGTCGACGGCGCCGAGCTGCGCTTCTGGCAGTGGTACGAGATCGAGGGCGGGTGGGACGGCGCCCGCATCGAGATCTCCGTCGACGGCGGCGCCTTCGCCCTGGCGAGCCCGACCCCCGACTACAACGACCAGACCATTGACGCCTTCGACGACACGCCCGGCTACACCGGCTCGTCGCCGTGGCACGAGGTGGTGGTCGACCTGACGCCGTCCGTCGGTCACTCGGTGGTCGTCCGCTGGACCCTCGGCACCGACGGCAGCCAGACCCGCCAGGGCTGGTACATCGACGACGTTTCCTTCACCGCCTGGGGCGGCGACCTCGTCAACCTCCTCTTCGCCGACGGCTTCGAGTCCGGCGACACCGGGCACTGGTCGACGGTCGTGCCGTAGCGGCTACTCCGGCAGGTCGTGTTCGGCGTCGGCGAGCATCTGCAGCGCCGCCAGGTAGAGCTCGTCCTCGTCGCCGGTGACGCGCCGGGTCCGCCAGCGGAGGCGGTAGAGCTCCTCGGGTCGCAGGCGCGCGCGCAGCTCGGACTCCACGGTCCAGGCGTCGGGCGGCGGGGCCCAGCGGCGCGGAATGTCGGCGAAGGCGACGGGATCGGCGTCCGGCTGGGCATGGTCGGGGCCGGGCTGGACCAGCGCGGTGACGATGTCGGGCGAGATCCACTGCGCCGACAGGGCCTCCAGGGCCCGCCAGAGGTCCACCGGGGGGCGCTCGACCCACGCGCCGTGGTCGTCGAAGCCCTCGATCTCCAGGACCGGCCCGTCGACGAGAACCGTCAGCCGGCCCTGGAAGGTGTCGAAGACGAGCCGGGAGAGCTCGTTGAGGGAGTGCGTTCGGCCGGTGTCGATGAGCAGGGCGTCGGCCACCCGCTCCATGCGGTCCTTGAGCGCGGTGACAAGCTCGGCCTCCTCGTCGCTGAGCGGGCCGGACTCGCCGGCGTGGACGTCGAAGACGTGGGCGAAGCACGGCGCCGCGCGGTACGGAGTGTATTCGAGGTACTCGTACAGGGCCGACACCGCGTCCAGGTAGCCGCTCACGATCTCGCACCACTCGGCCAGTCCGCGCTCGAGGTCGTCGCGCTGCTGGCGGGTGGCCTGGCCCGATCCGGCGGGGTAGAGCTGGAGCTCCCGCACGCCGTCGATGTCTTCGAAGAAGGCGCCGAGGCCCTCGTTGCCGAGCAGCCGTTCCAGCGGCCGGAAGTCGACCAGCAGGGCGCTGTGGATGCCCCGCCGGGCGCGGCCCTCGTGGCGCTCGACGGTGCTGCGGTCGGCGACGGCGTCGAGCTCCGAAAAGCCGCGGCTCCACCGGTCCCACCCGCTCTCGACGTCGGAGCTGGCCTCGTTGACGCGTTCCTCAACGGCGGGGTTGTCGCCGGCCGCGTCGGCGGGGCCGATGTCCCGCACCGCGGTGACGACGATGGCCGGCCCGGGGGCGAAGGCGAGGTGGAGGTGGTCCCGCACGGGCTCTTCGTAGCAGGCGAGCAGCGGGAGGCAGAGGACAACGGCCGCACAACGAAGTGATGTCATGGTGTGCTCAGTGTACGTCGAGAAGGTCTGGAAGTTGCGATGGGGTATCCTGAGTCCATCTGAAGTTGATGGAAGCCCGAGTGGAGGTACGCGTGAAACGAGGACTCATCGTGACAGTGGTGCTGACCCTCGCGTGGTCGGCCCAGGCGGCCGCCGACGAGGGAGACATTCGGCGAGTGCGCTTCTGGGGCGGCGACCAACCCGCCGAGCAGCTGGCGGTGGTCAACGGCCACGCCTTCTTCGGCGGGGAAACGATTCGGGTGGCGGATCTGGCCGATCCGGCGGCGCCGGTGGTGGTCAACGAGGTCCGGCTCGACGGGGTGGCGACCGACATCGACGCGCACGGCGACCGGGTCTTTGCCGTCGACGGCGGCGACCGGCTCACGGTGGTCGATGCGAGCTCTCCCCAATCGGCTCGGGTGGAGGGGCGGTTCCCCATCGACGGGGGAGGGTGGCGCCTGCGGCAGGTGGCGTTCCGCGGCGGCGTGGGCCTCGTCGCCGGTGTGACGTATGCGACCGGTTACGTGACGAAGCTCTTCGTCGTGGACACTTCCGGCGCCGGACCGGAGCCCGTGGTCGTCGGCTCGATCGCCGTCGACGGGGTGGTCGAGCACCTGGCGCTGGGCGAGCGGCTGGCGGTGCTCTCCACCGACGAGGAGCGGCTCATCTTCATCGACGTCGGCGACCCGACGGCGCCGGAGGTGGTGCTCGATGCGTCGGCGCCGTCGTATGTCGGCAACGCGCGGATCACCGATCTGGAGGCCCGCGGCAACGTGCTCGCCATCGGCGACACCGGCGCCAAGGCCACGGCGGTGGCGATTCCCGACGCCGACGGCATCCGATACCTCGGTGTGGTGGACAGGCTCGACATCGGAGCGCCGACTCTCGGCTTCGAGGGGGAGATGCTGCACGTTGGCGGCGGCGCCTGCTCCCCTCTTGGAGTCTGTGGCGGCTACGCCCTCGTCGAGGTGCCCTACCCGGGTGCGCCGAGGCTCGTCGCTCGGATGGACGGACCGTGGCTGGCGGCGCCGGCGGCCCACGACGGCGTCGTCGTCGCTGCGGGTCACCTCGGCGGGCTGCGGGTGGTGGATCTCGGGGCGGGCGAGGAACCTGTGCTGCTCGACGTAATGGTGCCCGCCCGTGAGGTGGGGCCCTTCGCCTCGGCCGGCCGGCTGGTGCACGCGGTGGACACCACCAGCTTCCTCGACGCTGAGGAACCGGATCGCAACCGGCTTGCGGTGTTGCAGAAGCAGCCGGGGGGACGCCTCGACGAGACGGGCTCCTACAGCCCCGAGGGCGAGATCTGGGCGGTGGCGGGGGACAACACCCACGTCGCAGTGGCCATGTACGACGAAGCCACCGAGTTTCACACGGTGGAGGTCCTCGACGTGACCGACCCGACGGCGCCAACCCGGGGCTCGCGGATCGGCGCGCAGATCTCCATGGAGCACGCCACCGACGAACCGCATCTGCGCTCGTTCGGAGACCGACTCTACTTCAGTCTCGCCGATTCGGACGAGGTGCTGATCCACGAGGTCGCCCGGGGCTGGGCCAACGAAGAGGGTCGGTGGTCGCCGGCCGCAGAAATGGTCAACTTCGTGCCGCTGAGCGAGGATCTGCTGGTGGTGGCGGTTCGCGACGGCGAAACCGGAAGGATCGAGCTCGTCGACACGAGTACCCTGCCCGACGTGAGGTTGACGGCGAGCTATCTTCTTTCGGACGAGGATGGCGTTCCGGTCACCCTCGATGGTGACGGAGCGCAGGTCGCGGTGCTCTGTGAGATCCCGGGCAGCTTCCCCGGAGGAGCCCGAGTCACCATGCTCCTGGACGTCTCCGACCCGGCGAATCCGGTCAGAGTCGGCGGGATCTATCCCGCTGGTGGGTGGTTGGCCCTGGGCGACGGACTGCTGCACGGTGTTCAAACGGCCATGCCGAACGGCGGCGACCTGCAGCACCTGGTCGTCGATCTGTCGGATGCGCCCGATTGGCGGCCTTTCGAGTCCATCGGTGCCCTGGATGCGGATCGAAACCGAGTCCAGGCGGACGGCGCGAGCTTCTGCGTCAGTCGAGGTCGGCTGGAGATCTACGACTACCGGAAGGTGGTTCCCATCGACGTGGTTCCGGAGGAGGTCCTCCCGGTCGCCGACTGACGCGTTGTCACCAATCCCTTCGATCGCTGACCGAGCGGAGGTCGTCGATCGGGATGACGATGTCGATAGGTCCCATGGAGTAGGGCGCGATTTCGTAGGGATCCCAGTGGATCAGCAGCCCCTCGCCGATGACACCGAGGTTGTCGGGAAGCTCGAGCCCTCCCTCAGGGATCCAGAAGCCCGCCGCAGCGAGGTCGCCGTCGGGCTCGAGATCGTGGTCGGACCGGAGGCGGAGCGTCGCCATCCGGGCCAGCTCGTCGGGATCCCGGGTCAGATCATCCACCCCCAGCAGTTGTCCGGTGGCGACGTCGAAGGAGACCAGACGCTGCCGGAAGTTCGGGTGGGCGCCGCCGGTGTAGGCGTGCTCGGAAACGCGGATCGTGCACACGGTGCCGGTGTTGTACAGGGTCTCGGTGTCGATCTTCACGAACCAGCCGCCGGCCGCGTCGGGCCACTCCTCGGCGAAGGCCCGGTAGCCGTCGATGAAGGCGTCGGCCAGGTCCTGCGACCGGGTGAGGGGGTTGCCGATCTCTTCCGGGAGGAAGGATCGCAACCGGCTGATCAGGTCGTGGATGACGAAGAGGTCGATGGTGTCCCGGGTCTCCTCGGTGCCGCCGCCGCTGGTGGCGACGGTGGTGACGTCCACGCGGGCGCACCGGGAGCTCTCGTCGGCGCATTCGTCCGACTGGCTCATGATGGTCTGCGAGATGAAGACAACCGGAGCGATCTCGGCGGTTTCGGCGGCGGGCGGCGGATCGACAGGACCTGCTCCTCCGCAACCGGTGATGAGAACAACCAGAGCGATCGCTGGAATGAGTCGGGGCATGAGAATCTCCCTTTGGTTCTTGAAGTGTACGCGACTCGGGTTTCACGGCGTGATCGCGCTCACCCGGAACGGTTTGCGCCCGGTGTAGAGTGGCGGTGGAACTCGATTCGAACCGTGCGTCCGGGTGGGATCCCGGCTCAGACCGGAGGTGGCACCGTGGGGCCGAGCTTGCGATCGGTTGTGATGCTCCTGTTGATGGTGGGCGGCGGACTTCCCGCCGCGGCCCAGCCGTGCGAGTGGGAGTGGGTGAACCCGAACCCGCCGAGGGTCGACATCCACCGGCTCAAGCACGAGGTGGGCGCCTTCGTCGGGGTCGGCGTGTCGGGGGCGATCATCCGCAGCACCAGCGGGTTTTCGTGGACGCTTCAGGAGAGCGGCGTCACCGCCGATCTCCATGGGGTCGACTGGGGTGCGGGGACCTTCGTGGCGGTGGGCGATGGGGTCGTCCTGACCAGTACGACGGGCCTGGACTGGACCGTCGTCGACGGCGATGCGGGATGGCGGCTCCTCGACGTCGAGTACAGCGCGTCGCGGTTCGTGGCGGTGGGCCACGGGCTCGGCGGCCAGGTGCTGACCAGCATCGTCGGTGATGAATGGGAGCTCGTGCCGACGCCGTGGAGCGGCGAGGCCGACAGCATTGCTGGATCGGACGACGGGTTCTTCGTTGCCGTCGGTACGGAAATCTGGTCCAGCACCGACGGTCTCGAGTGGCGGCTGGAGATCACGGTTCCGGCCAGTGTTGCACTCGCCGATTTCGCGGTCCCCGGCAAAAAGACGGGTTCGAGCCTCTTCGAGCTCGACCGCATCGACCTGGCGTGGACGGGGAGTCGGCTCTTCTGGGCCGGCGGCAACGAGCTCTGGTCCGCCGAGCCGGGGGGGTGGGCCTGGCGGCTCGACGCCGTCCTCGGCGGCTGTTTCCCGTTCAGCGATTGGCTCGGTCTGGCCTCCGGCCCCGGTTGGGTCGTGGCCAGCGGCATCTCCGGTTGCCCCAGCCCGTACCTCACTCCCATGGTGACCCTCCTGATCAGCGTCGACGGCGGCGCGAGCTTTCGACCGGCGTGGCAGACCGAGCTCGGAGGATTCCCGGCGCTGGCCCGATACGGGTCCCGGTGGGTGGCGGCCGGTGCGTACGGCGATGTCATCACCAGCAGCGACGGCGTGAGCTGGGAAAGCGGAGGCGCCGGCTGCACGTCGACCGCGTGCGAGGACGGGTTCGTCGACCTGGCGCACGGTGAGCACGGGTGGCTGGCGGCCGGGGGCGTCGGTGTCTGCGACGATCAGCTCAAGCGCATCGGGGGGGCGACCGCCGCGGTCTCCCCGGACGGCAGGGCGTGGCAGGTCAGGCCGCTCGCCGACGATCGGTTTCGCGGCGCCGCTGCAACCGACGGCGGCTTCATCGCGGTGGGCGACGGGTGGATCTCCCGCAGTGCGGATGGGGTGAACTGGTCCAGCACGGCAGCCCCCGACGGTGCGGTGCTCCGCAGCGCGGCGGCCGGTGACGGTGCGGAGGTTATCGTCGGTCCTGGTGGGGCGCTCTACGTCGGAGACGGCGGCCCGAGCTGGTTCAAACCGTACCTCTACGTCAGCGATGACCTCCACCGTGTGGTCTGGGGGGAAGGCCAATTTCTCGCCATCGGAGCCAACGGCATGGTGCTCCGATCCATCGACAGCATGAACTGGATCACGGTGCCGGTGGCGACGCAGGTCGACCTGTTGGGCGCCGCGGTCGGTCCGGAGGGCTGGGTCATGGTCGGTGACGAGGGGGTCATCCTCGGCGGCTCGGACGGACGGTACTGGTCGAACCGCCGTTCGGCGGTGGACGCGCGCCTCAACGACGTGGCCTGGGGCGACGGCCGCTACGTGGTCGTGGGCTGGGAGGAGGAGCCGGACGGGTCCCGGACGGCGGTGGTCCTGGCGAGCCGCAGCGGGGTCCACTGGACCCGCTTCCCCGCACCCGGCGAGGCCCTGTACCGCGTCGGTCGGACCGACGACGGGTGGGTCGTCGCCGGCGGCGACCGGACGCTCATGCGGACCGACTGCATCGGCGTGATGATGGAGCCCGAGGCGGAGCACCTCCAGGTGCCGGTGGGCCACTCGGTCGATCTCGTGGTTCACCTTTCGAGCCCGGCGGGGTCGAGTGGCCAGATGACCCTGCGGTCCTCCCGGCCGGGACACGTCGCGGTGCCGGCCACGGCGCCGATCCAGACGGGGACGGACCGGGTCGTCGTGCCGGTGGAGGGTGTCGAACTCGTGCAGGGGGTCGTGCTGACCCTCGGCCTGCCCACCGAGCTCGGCGGCGGCACCACCACGGTCCTGGTGTCGGTCCAGCCCCCCGAGTGGACGCCGCGAGCGCCCTCCGGACGGGTAACGCCGTAGTCGTGAGTTATGAGTTATGAGTTATGAGTTGCATCGCAGGGTTTCTACACTCGCGCTTCTGAACTCTTGCGATGACAACTAAGAACTAGAAACTGAGAACTGTAGAATGACTTGGTGACTCAGAAGACGCTTGCGCTGGTGCGGAGCCTGCGGCCCGAGCAGTGGCTGAAGAACGGTTTCGTGCTCGCGCCGCTGGTCTTCTCGGGCCTGCTCGGCGCTGGCGATGCGTGGGCGCGGAGCCTGCTCGCCGTCGCGGCCTTCTGCTCGGCGTCATCGGCGGTCTACCTGGTGAACGACGTCATCGACCGCGGATCCGACCGGATGCACCCGGTCAAGCGCCGGCGTCCCATCGCCTCCGGAGAGGTGTCGGTGGCGGCGGCCCTCGGCGCTGCGGTGGTGCTCGCCGCGGCGGCCATGGTCGTCGCCTTCGTTCTGGGGGGTTGGTTCCCGACGGTGCTCGGATCCTACATCGCCCTGGTGGTGCTCTACTCGGCGGTCCTCAAGCGGGTGGTCTTCATCGACGTGCTGGTGCTGGCGGCGGGATTCGTACTGCGCGTGGTCGGCGGGGCGGTGGCCATCCAGGTGCCGACATCGCGCTGGCTGCTGCTCTGCGCCTACCTCCTCGCGCTCTACCTGGCCCTCGGCAAGCGCCGTTCCGAGCTCGTTCTGCTGGGCGACGGCGCCGGAGCCCACCGCGAGGTCCTCGGCCACTACAGCCTCGGTCTCGTGGACCAGGCCATCAGCGTGGTGCTCGGCGCCACAGTGCTCGCCTACACCCTCTACACCGTGGCGCCGGACACTGTCGCCAAGGTCGGCTCGGAGGGCCTCATGGCGACGGTTCCGGTGGTGCTCTACGGGCTCCTCCGCTACCTCTACCTGCTCCACCGGCACGAGGCCGGCGGCAGCCCGACGAAGGTTCTGGTGACGGATCTGCCGCTGTTGATCGCGGTGCTGGTCTGGCTCGCCGTGGCCGCCGCGGTCGTCGGCATCGGCGCCTGAGGGCGAGCTACGAGGTCGCTGCTGCGGCGAGACGAGCGGCGACGCTGCGGGCCTGCTTGATGCAGTCGTTGACGGAGACCCCGCGGTAGGGCGATCCGGCGAGCTCCACTCCGGCGGCCTGCGCCGCCTCCTCGGCCGCTGAAACCCGGTCGAGGTGGCCGACGGTGTACTGCGAGATTCCCTCGGCCCAGCGGGCGATCCAGACCCGAGAGGGCTCCGGGTCGCGGCCGTAGATCCTCCCGTGGGCGGCGCGCACCGCCGCGACGAGGGCGTCGTCGTCGAGCTCGGCCATCTCAGGTTCGCGGGCGCCGCCGAGCATGGTCCGCAGGAACACCGAGCCCGGGGGCGCCTGGCCGGGGAAGATCGCGTGGCAGTAGAGGGTGCCGAGGATACCGGCTGACTCGCTCCTGGGGACCAGGAAGCCGAACCCGTCGATGGCGCGTCCGAAGGCGCCGGCATCGTCGTACGACGCCATGACCACGGCGATGGGGACGGTGGGAACGGACCGGAGCGGGGATTCGGCGGCTGGGGCAACGCCGGAGAGGAGCCCGGCCGCCGCCGCGGCGGGGAGCGTGAGAACGACCCGGTCGGCGCGGATACCGCCGCCGGGGGTGGCGATGCGGAAGTCGTCGCCGTCCCTGGTCAGCTCCACAGCAGGTGTCTGCAGCAGGAGACGGTCGCCGAGGCGCTCGGCCAGACGGCGCGGCAGCTGCTCCATCCCCTCACTGAAGGTGTGCAGGGTGCCGCCGGGCCCCGAGGGGCCGGCGCTGGTGGCGCCGGTGCGGCGCGCTTCACGCATCTTGGCGATGAGCGCCTTGGTCAGCGACCCGTGCTCGGCCTCCATGGCCGCCATCTTCGGGAAGGTCGCCGCCAGGGAGAGAGCCTTGGAGTCGCCGGCGAAGACCCCGGTGACCATCGAGTCCACCAGGATCTCGGCGGCGGTGCGGCCGATCCGACGCCGGGCGAAGTCGAAGACGGTCTCATCGCCCTCGGGCTTCGAGCGCGCGAAGGGTTCGCCGAAGACCCGGAGCCGACCGCCCAGCGGCAGCAGGCTCGAAGCGGCGAAGGCCACCGGAGAGGTGGGCACCGCGCGCAGCGTGCCGCCGCGGAGGATGAATCGGTCGCCGGAGGCGTCGCCGGCGGGCACCAGGTCCGGCTCGAGGCCGGTGACCCGGGCGAGCTCGAGGGTGTCCGGAGCATTGTCGAGGAACCCCTGCGGCCCCCACTCGACGATGTGGCCGTCCTCGGCGGCGGTGCGGATCTTGCCCCCGGCTCGATCGGCGTCGTCGATGACGAGGACGTCGTCGATGCCGTGGTCGTGCCGGAGCCACTCGGCGGCGGCCAGACCGGTGATCCCGGCGCCGATGATCGCGATGCGGGTCGATGCAGCACTCATGGTCCGTGAGGGTACCAGGTTTGTGGTGGCAGGGCCCTCAGGACACTGCTCCGCGCGACAGCCGCTCCTGGACCCCGTCGCCGATCAGCGCCAGCGAGATCACCAGCGCGGCGATGGCGAGGCCGGGGAAGGTGGCCAACCACCAGCCCTCCACCATCACCCGGTGTCCCTGGGCCACCATCCCCCCCCAGGTCGGCAGGCCGGGGGAGATCCCGATCCCCAGGTAGGAGAGCGCCGCTTCGGCGAGCACCAGGTCGCCGAGGCGCAGGGCCGTGTCCTGGGAGAGCGGACCGGCCAGGTTCGGAAGGAAATGGCGGCGCGCGACGAAGGTCTTCGAAGCGCCCGCGGCCTGGGCCGCGAGGATGAAGCTCCGGCCCCGGAGGGCCAGGACCTGGCCGCGCACCAGACGCGCCAGGCCCATCCACGAGGTCATCCCGAGGATCAGCGCCAGGGCCGCGGGCCCCGGTCTGAACAGGGTTGCCACGAGGATGAGGAGGAAGAGCAGGGGAAAGGCCATCAGGGCGTCGACCAGCCGCATGAGCACCGAGTCGGTCAGCGGCCCGCCGGTGGCGGCGGCGACGCCCACCGAGCCCCCCACCAGGAGAGCGATGATCACCGCGAGGCCGGCGATGGCCAGCGAGAAACGTCCACCGGCCATGAGCCGCGAGGCGATGTCGCGACCCATTCGGTCGCTGCCGAGCAGGAACCGGCCTTCCCTGATGCTCACCACGTCGGCCGGCGACAGCTCGGTATCGCGGTACGGACCTCGGACGACGATCGCCTCGGTTGCCACTGTCACGTCGGGTGAGACCAGCACACGGCCGTCGCTGAGGGTGATCTCGGTGACGGCAGCGCCGGGAGGCAGGAGGGCGGAGCGGGCGGGGTCCGCGGCGGGCGGCGCCGGGAGAACCGCCGGCCCGAGGACGCACAGCGCGACGAGCAGCCCGAGGCCGACCGACCCGACGTGCAGCCCGTCGGCGTGTCTCACAGCGATTCCTCCCGGGTCCGCGGGTCGACGACAGCGGCGAGCACGTCGGCGACGAGGCTGCCCAGGAGCACCGCCACGGCGCCGAGGACGGTGACGGCCATGACCACGGGGATGTCCCGGGCATGGGCCGCGCTGAGCAGCGTCAGGCCGACTCCAGGCCAGGCGAACACGGTCTCGATCACCACCGAGCCGGAGACCAGGAAGGGCAGCGAGAGCCCGAGCAGGGTGATGACGGGGAGGAGGGCGGGCCGGAGGGTGTGGATCCAGAGGATCCGGCGATCGCTCAGACCCCGCGCGCGAGCCGCGAGGATGTACCGTTCGCCGTGGACGTCGAGGAGGGTGGCGCGCAGATAGCGCGCGGTGCCGGCGGCCCCCACCAGCCCGAGACAGCAGGCGGGGAGGATGAGGTGGTGGAGGAGGTCCGCCAATCGGGCGGGTCCCGAGAGTCCGGAGGCGGCCACCGAGCGCATGTGCGAGGCCGGGAACCACCCGAGGACGAGGGCGAAGACGAGGATGGCCAGGCCGGCGAGCCAGAAGGATGGGAGCCCGGCGAGACCGAGGCCGATGAAGGAGCTGACGCGGTCGAACCAACCGTGGGGCCGGCGGGCTGCGGCCACCGCGAGCAGGATGCCGACGACGAAGTCCAGCAGCAGGGCGGCCCCGCCGAGGAGGATCGTGGGGGGGAGGGTTCGGGCGAGCAGCCGGAGGACCGGCTCCTTGGTGACGAACGACACGCCGAGGTCGCCGGTGGCCAACGATCCGAGCCACCTGAGGTACTGGCGGTGAACCGGCTGATCGAGCCCGTACCGCGCCTCGAGCTCGGCGCGCTGCTCGGCGCTGAGCCCCGGGTGGTCGACGGTGTCGGCGTAGGTGCCCGGAGCGGCGGCGACCACGACGAAGGCCAGCGTCGCCACGAGCCACACCATGGGGATCAGCAGGAGGAGGCGGCGGACGACGGTGCGGACCATCAATCAGCGGCCCGCCGCGTCGTCCACGGTCCACTCGTCGATGTTGAAGAACGGCGTTGCGGCGTTGATCTCGGCGCCGTCGATGAGGGCCGAGTGCACTGTGATTCGGGTGTTCTCCACCAGGAACGTGTAGGGCTGGTCGGCGACGATCAGAGCCTGGATCCGGTCGAGGAGCGGTTTCTGCTCGGCGAAGTTCGTGAGCTCGGCGACCTCCCGCAGCAGCTCGTCGACCTCGGGGTTGGCGTAGCGGCCGAAGTTGAAGGTCGGCTCTCCGGGCGCCGTCGAGTGCCAGAGGCCCTCCAGGTCGATCTGGGTGGGCTCCTCCCACATGTTGACCACCGCGTCGGCCTCACCGGCGTCCAGGATCGCCATGAGGGTTCCCCACTCCACGAACCGGGGCTCGACCTGGACGCCGACCTGCTCGAGATCCCCTTCGACGAGCAGCGCAATGTCCTGCCGGAGCTCGTTCTCGGCGGGTGCGAGGATCTCTATGGAGAGCGTCTCACCCTTCCGGTCGACGAAGCCGTCGCCGTC
>Ga0180436_10004500_pt1 | contig 12508 bp, 8 predicted proteins | sample SS_ome_2_FD_132434 | JGI IMG/M metagenome (GOLD analysis project Ga0180436, IMG submission 132434) | Hypersaline lake sediment archaeal communities from the Salton Sea, California, USA - SS_3_S_2 metaG | ecosystem: Environmental > Aquatic > Non-marine Saline and Alkaline > Hypersaline > Sediment...
AAGGAGCAGGCAGTCATTAGCTGTCCGGATACCATCACTGCAGGAGTTCCGGTTGAGTTTGACGGAACCCGGACCTATTTGCCTGGTTTTGATGACTATTCCTACATATGGGATTATGGGGATGGCAGCTTCGGTCAGGGCAAGCAAACCATACATACCTATTATTATCCCGGGAGGTACAAGGTAACCCTTGGTGTGCAGGAGCGACAGCAAAATCGAAGGGATACACCGGAAATGAAATCTAACTTCAAATACGTTGTTGTCATCAAGTCCGGACAATAGCAAACCTTCCTTTCCGTTTCTCCGTATAATGATGTTTGATAACTCTTGGTCAAAGTTGCATGGATTTTGCATATTTTTAATAAATATTGAATTATGAGAACAGTAAACCGATTTATATACACTTTTATATTTCTAATAATCAGTACGTTGGGATTCTCTCAGCCCGTTCCTAACGTGGAAGAGAATATTCCCTTTCTGATGACTTTCGGAATGGAAGGAGAAACCGATTGGGGAGATGACGATTTTTCTCAGACATTTTTTTTCCAGATTCCAAAAGACTATGACCAGCCCTTTTTTATCCGGGTTTTCGATCCTGATACGGGAGGGGAAATTGATGAGCTCTCGCCGCCTTCTTTTAATACCCGTAGTGTTTACGAGGTATTTGGTGGAGAGGGCAATTGGTCTGATCCCGCTGCACAGGAGACCAGTCCGGTAGGAAATTACAAAAGCGGTACCCTTCTGGCTACCCGTGCCTTTGGGGAGAACCCCAGGTACGATAACCAGTGGTTCAGCTTTGGTCCCTTCAATCCGGCCCAGGGGGAATATGCAGAGGAGTTTGACAGTTATATCTTCAAAATAATCTGCGAAGGCGTCTCCGGCGATGATGGGAATATGTATCGTTACTATTTGAGTACCAGTTCCACCGAGAACCGGCCCATTGAGGATGCCAATGCATTTGCCTATGAGTACTCCTTCAGGATGCACAATGAGGTGGAGGAGGTGGCCCATATTTATCCCTATATTGAAGATGGGACCGTATCGGTTCAGATCCGTAACTTTGACTGGGACTGGGACGGGAGTATTGTGGTCATTTCTGTTGCCAGGCAGGGCAGGGAGGTGGAGATTTCCGGAGAAGACGTCTGGGCCAGAGATGAGCTGAGGGTGCAGGACGAGGAGGTAAAGACCTCCATGGACTTCAGGTTTGTCAAATCCAAAAACCTGGTGCGGAACAACAATGTGGTGGTTAACGTAAGGAACCAGTTTGGCGACGCCCTGCGTTTCTTTACCATTCCCATTGGAGGAGTCCCCAAATACAAGGGTGAAGTTGAGTTTATACCCATTGAGTAATATAAACTAATACCATTTTATGTGAAAAGTTTACCAGTTCTCATTCTTATCTTCCTGCTTCCTGTGTCGGGCCATGCCCAGACCTACCAGTTCTCAAATTATGGCCTGGATGAAGGGATGTTCGACAAGTTTACCTATACGCTCAACCAGGACCAGCAGGGTTTTTTATGGATCGGGACCGGAGATGGTTTATGCAGGTTTGACGGCAAAGTATTTGAAAACGAATTCAAGGGAGATTCTATTCCCAAGAGCATAGCACATGCCAGCCTGCTGGATTCCAGGGGACGTTTGTGGTTTGGCCATGAGAATGGATTGCTGTCGGTTTATCAGGATGGAACCTTTCGCCTGATCGTTCCGGGTGACAACCACCGTTCAAAAATTACGGCCATCAGGGAAGATAAATCCGGAAACATTCTGGTGCTCTGTCAGCAAAGTGGCCTCCTGGTCATTGACAGTGACCTGAACATCATACGTGAGCGAAATCCGGAAGATCCGGAGGATCCCTTTGCGGATAAGTTCCTTTACGATTTTCAGATTACGCCGGGGGACAATCTTCTGGTGGCAACACAGAATGGAGTCAGCATATTCAGGCATGATGAAAAGCTTGGAACCTATATTCATACCGGGATTCTTTCCGGCCTTCAGTACCTGGGAGTTCAGGAGCTGGTGTATTCCATTTCTGAGAATGAGTACTGGGCCGGTACCCAGGATGAAGGAATCTTCAGGATTACGGGAAGTGGTTATGACCCGGAAGGCTACCAGGTCGAAAAAATCGGAAAAGGTAAAGGGATTGAATATGCCAGTGTCTCTTCCATTGTTTTTGATGGAGAAAGAAGGGTCTGGATCAACAGTTTTGGAGAGGGGATTTACAGGTTTGACCTGGATGAGAACGGAGAACTTGGAGCATCTCTATTATTCAATACAGAAATTGGTCTGCCAAACACCTATATCAATCAGATTTTTGTAGATGAAGAAGGAAACCAGTGGTTCTCAACTCCCGGAGATGGTATTGCTGTATTGAGAGACCAGGCATTTACCTTTTATAATATATGGGAGGATGAAACCTATACCGATGTGACTGCAGTGGAGGTGGATGGAGAAACCCGGTGGTTTGGGGGCAAGGGAAGGCTTGCGGCCGTCAGGGGCAAGGGGGATGGAGAGATTTCTTACCTGGGAAGGGCAAACGGACTTCCCGATGATGTGGTAAGTGCCCTCTATGCAGATGCTAATCACGACCTGTATATCGGCACCGAAACCAAAGGGCTTTACAAATTAAGGGCTGGCGCCACATGGGTTGCCCCCCTTGTATTTTCAAGAAATTCACTGGAGAATAATGTACATGCCATTGATGGGGACGGCAGCTTGCTTTACGTGGCCACCAACAATGGTGTTTATACCCTCAATCCGCAATCAGGTGAACGAACCTTCCTTTCAACAGCAAATGGTCTCCCCCACAATAAGATCAATGATATTTTAGTGGACCGGAATGGCCTGGTCTGGATTGCAACCCTGACACCCGGACTGATCAGTATCAATTCTGATAAGCAGTTCCTTATCAGCGGCAAGCCAAAACTGGAGTTTAAGACCCTGGTGGAAGGTGAGGATGGAGTGATCTGGGCCGGGAGCGACAGAGGGGTCTTTGAATTTGATATGAACAGAGATACCCTGATTCATTATGGTACGGATCAGGGATTAAAATCGGATTACACCTATGCAATTGCCAGGGATCCCAGGGGACATATCTGGGCCGGACACCGGATGGGAATCAGTTCGATCAATGTCAGCCGGGAACAGGTGCGGGTTTACGGACGGGAGTCGGGCTTTAATTCTGATATACGGAACAATGCTGTGGATCTGACCGGCGGGGGACAGATGCTGATCGGGTCTTCGGGGGGTGTGATTCAGTATGATGCCTATCAGGCCAGGGAAGATACCATGGCTCCGAGGTTAAATATCAAAGCCATTAATATTTCTGGTGTTGCCTATGAACCCGATGAAGCCATAAAACTTAAGTATGGCAGATACAGGGTCCGGATCGATTTTGTGGGGATCAACTTCAACAATCCGGAGCAGGTCAGCTACCAGTATAAACTGGATAATTATGATCAGGAGTGGTCTCATATTTCCGACCAGGGTTTTGCCTCCTATGGACGAGTGGAAGACGGGGACTACACATTTATGCTAAGGGCTTGTGATGGGAACGGGAACTGTTCCCTGGAGCCACTGACCCTGGATATTTCTGTCAAGATACCTATCTGGAAGGCCTGGTGGTTCATTTTAAGCCTGGTCATGCTTGTGCTGACCATCATTTTTGCCGTATTCAAGATCAGGGAGCGAAACCAGAAAGCGATACAGGAGTACCTCCAGAGACAGCTGGATGAACGAACCCGCGAAGTGGTTCAGCAGAAGGAAGAGATTGAGGTTAAGAACAGGGACATCACCGACTCTCTGAATTATGCCCAGCGGATCCAGGCCAGCATCCTGCCTCCCATTAAAAAGCTTCACGATGCCTTTACCGGGAGCTTCGTATTTTACCAGCCGCGTGATATTGTATCGGGCGACTTCTACTGGTATGAGCAGCTGGACGAGAACCGCTTTATTGTGGTTTGTGCCGACTCAACGGGTCATGGGGTTCCCGGGGCATTTATGTCCATGATCGGTACCACACTGATTAAGGATATTTGCCTGCGGGACGGGATTACAAGGCCGTCCCAGGTACTTACAACCCTGGATAATGAGGTCAGGGAAGCACTGAACCAGAACGTTGAAACCAGTGGTTCCAACGATGGGATGGATATTATTGTGGCAGAGGTGGATATGCGTAGCTATAAAATCACCATTAGCTCCGCCATGCGCCCGGTCATTATCTACTCAGGGAGTGAGCAGATCTATGTGAAGGGGAGCAGGAGTTCAATTGGCGGACAACTGGATGAGGACCGGGTGGAAAAGGACTTTATCGATCAGGAATTCCAGCTGAAGAAGGGCGATATTGTTTATATGTTTTCCGATGGTTATCCCGATCAGTTTGGCGGACCGCTTGGCAGGAAGTTCAAGATGGTCAGGCTCAAGAACCTGCTCAGGGATATTCACGATAAGCCCATGGATGAACAGTACAACTACATCAAGAGTAATTTCTTCCTCTGGAAAGAGGACCTTGAGCAAGTTGATGATGTGTTATTTATGGGGATCAGGATCTGATCAGAGCGCATCCAGGTCAATACCGCTTAATACAATGACATCGGTGGTATCCGTATTGCTGCGGTTGTAATCCCTGTCGTAAATGTAAAAGGTGTAGTAAATGGTGTCGTATTCAATGACCGGATAACTGATCTCCAGATCCAGCGTTCCACTAAGGGGTTGTTTATCCAGGTAAGGGATCCTGTATTTAAGCACCCCGCCATCTTCTTCCGGAACCTCCACATAGTCAAAGCCCTGCAGGTCATAAAGCTGGAGGAAGAAGTTATATTTAACTGTGTCGGGAAGGTTCAGGTCGGTGGTGTCGACCAGGGGATAGAGACCAATGTTTCCGTCTCCATCGGTGAAATCAAAACTGAGCTGACCCATCAGGGTTTTATTGCCCAGTGCGTCGGTGATAATGAACAGGCCGAATCCCTGGTAATCCACCACCGGCTCGTCCGGGTAGACCGGATCAATCTCGTTGCAGGAGATCATCAGGAGCAACGCACTGAACAGGATCGTGGTGAAAGTTCTCATCAGACTACAATACTACAAAAATCCTGCCTATTTTTTTCGCATAAAGATCCGGATGGGAACTCCGGTAAACTTGAAATGCTTCCGTATCTGGTTTTCCAGGTATCTTTTATAGGGCTCCCGGATGTACTGGGGCAGGTTACAATAAAAGGCAAATGCCGGGGCATGTGTGGGTAATTGAGTGACATACTTGATCCTGATAAACTTGCCCTTTATCGCCGGAGGATGGTTCTCTTCAATGGCTTTCAGCATCACTTCATTCAACCTGGGCGTTGGAATCCTGACCTGGCGGTTTTCAAAGACCTCAATGGCCAGCTCCAGTGCCTTGTGAATTCGTTGCTTGGTCAGGGCCGAGATAAACAGGATGGGCACATCAACAAAAGGCTCCAGCCGTTTCTTAATGGCTTCCTCAAATTGTTTGATGGTCTGGGTCTCCTTGTCTACCAGGTCCCATTTGTTGACCAGGATCACCACACCTTTACGATTGCGTTCAATGAGATGAAAAATATTCACATCCTGTGCTTCGATCCCGATGGTGGCATCGATCAGCAGCAGGCATACATCCGCATACTCAATGGCACGCACCGAACGCATCACCGAGTAAAATTCCAGGTCCTCTTTCACCTTTCCTTTCTTCCGCAGTCCCGCCGTATCCACCAGGTAGAAATCGTGATTGAATTTGCTGTATCTGGTATGGATGGAGTCGCGCGTGGTTCCCGCCCTGGGTGTAACAATGTTCCGCTCCTCACCAATAAAGGCATTGACCAGGGACGATTTCCCCACATTGGGGCGACCAACCACGGCTATTTTTGGGACCTCGTCCACTTCCTCCTCTTCCACCTTTTTATCGAACATGGAGGTAAGCTGATCCAGCATATCTCCCGTTCCACTTCCATTTATGGAAGAGACCGCGAAGTAATCGCCCAGTCCCAGTCCATAGAAAACACTGGCATCGTAAAGCCTGGAGGAATTATCTACCTTATTGACTACCAGCTGGACAGGTTTCTTGATTTTCCGGAGAAGGCCGGCAATGGTCTGGTCCAGGTCGGTGATTCCCGAAACCACGTCCACCAGGAATACCACCACATCAGCCTCTTCAATGGCCAGGATGACCTGTTTGCGGATCTCCTCTTCAAAAATATCATCGGAGTTAGTTACATACCCTCCCGTATCGATAATACTGAATTCATGGCCGTTCCAGAGCACCTTCCCATAGTGCCGGTCGCGCGTCACTCCACTCACTTCATCCACAATGGCCTGCCGGGTTTCGGTCAGACGATTGAAAAAAGTGGACTTGCCCACATTGGGTCTTCCTACGATGGCTACGATATTTCCCATACAACTGCCTGCTTAATGGTAACCGAAATTCTTAATGAAACGTTCATTGTTGCGCCAGTCCTTTTTTACCTTCACCCGGAGTTCGAGAAATACTTTCTTCTGAAAAAAAGTCTCCATATCCAGCCTGGACTCCCTGCCTACCTTTTTCAGTGCCTTCCCCTCGTTACCAATCAGGATCCCTTTCTGACTTTCTCGCTCCACGTAGATCAGGGCACTTATGCGGATCAGTTTTTTCTCCTCTTTGAAGGACTCAATCTCCACTTCCACCGCATAGGGAATCTCCTGTTTGTAGTACAGCAGAATCTTCTCCCTGATCATCTCCCCCACAAAGAACCTTTCAGATTTATCGGTCAGGGCATCCTTGTCGTAGTAGGGGGGGGATTCGGGCAGAAGTTCCAGGATCCGGTTGAAAATAGATTCCACATTGAATTTTTTCAGGGCAGAAATGGGAATCATCTCCGCTTTGGGAAGGATCTTATCCCATTGCTCCATGCAGCTTCGCACCTTTTCCTGATTGCTCAGATCGATCTTATTTATAACCAGTAGCACCGGGACCTTTGCTTTTGCAACTTTCTGCAGGAATTTATCTTCCGGATCAGGTACTTCACCAATCTCAGTCAGGTAGATCAGCACATCGGCATCCACCAGGGCCGACCGGGCCGCCTTGAGCATGGTCTCCTGCAATTTATAACTGGGATCAAGAATCCCGGGGGTATCGGAAAAGATGACCTGGTAATCGGGGGTGTTCAGGATTCCGTGTATCCTGTGCCTGGTGGTCTGGGCCCTGGAAGTAATAATGGATAGTTTTTCACCAACCATGGCATTCATCAGTGTTGATTTGCCCACATTGGGCTTCCCGATGATGTTTACATATCCTGCTTTATGACTCATGCTATTCGTAGGCGTTCATTTTTAACATGTTTATCTCCTTGTCGGTCAGGAGCCTCCACTTTCCCCTGGGCAGGTTCTTCTTTGTGAGCCCCCCGAAATAAACCCGGTCAAGCTTATCCACCCTGTAACCCACCGCTTCGAACATCCTCCGTACAATGCGGTTTTTTCCGGAATGGATCTCCAGGCCGACCTCCCGCTTGTTTTCACTGCTGGCATAACTAAGCGCATCGGGCTGCATGAACCCATCCTCCAGAGTGACCCCTTCGGCCAGCTTATTCATGTCTCCTGCCGAGATGGCCTTGTTCAGAAAAACATGGTAAATCTTCTTTTTGTTACTCGAGGGATGGGTCATCTTTTTAGCCAGTTCCCCGTCATTGGTGAAAAGCAGGACCCCGGTTGTGTTCCGGTCAAGACGTCCCACCGGATAGACCCGTTCCTTACAGGCATCCCGGATCAGCACCATGACTGTTTTCCTTTCCTTTGGATCATCGGTGGTGGTTACATAATCCTTGGGCTTGTTCAATACCAGGTACACCTTGCGTTCGGTACGGATACGCTCACCATTGTATTTCACTTCATCATCCGGATTCACCTTACTCCCCAGCTCGGTAACGGATTTACCATTTACAGTGATCAGTCCGGCCGAGATCAGCTGATCTGCCTCCCTTCGGGAACAGATGCCGGCAGCAGCGATAAATTTATTTAAACGTACCTGGTCCCCGGCAGCTTTCTTAGCTCCTCCACTGCCTGTTTTCTTAGCTCCTCCACTGCCTGCTTTCTTAGCTCCTTCACTGCCTGCTTTCAGAGGCCTCTTTCCTGAACCCGAACCTTTACCGCCGCGTTTCTCCTCCAATGGTCTTGAGCCGCTTTCCCCGGTTAGCAAGGGCCGTTTACCCGCAGTGCTTTTACCCCGACTCATGGAGCCTTTATGTCCACCCTGAACCGGGCGGGATGATCCTGTTTTTTTTCCTGGGGATGTGGATCCGCTTCTGCTCCCTTTTTTTGGTGCTCCTTCTTTGCTCAATGGCCTGATTATTAAATAGTGTTAAAGGCTACAAAGATACAGCTTATAACTTACATTCTTGGAATAATAATTCTAACTTTGGTAGCGTTTTAAAAAACAGGATAAAATGAGTTTAGTTATCTCAATTTCAGGCATTCGCGGGACCATCGGAGGCAGGCCTTCCGAAGGTTTAACTCCCATTGATACCGTCCAGTTTGCATCTGCCTATGCTTCCTGGTTGATTCAGGATTCAGGGAAGGACAGACCATCTGTGGCCCTGGGCCGGGATGCCCGGATCTCCGGGCCCATGGTGGAGCAGCTTGTTTCGGCCACCCTTTCGGCCATGGGTGTGGATGTACACCTGATGGGATTTGCCACCACTCCAACGGTGGAGATGGCTGTTACCGAGACCGGTGCTGATGGAGGTATTATATTGACAGCCAGTCATAACCCTGCACAATGGAATGCCCTGAAATTATTGAACGGAAGGGGTGAATTTCTATCAGGGGAAGATGGAGAGGCGATCCTGAGAATGGCCCGGTCCAACGATTACAGCTATGCGGATGTGAAAATGTTGGGCGAGATTAAACCTCTGAGAGGAATGGACGTCAAACACATCGATCAGGTACTGAAACTGGACCTGGTCAAAGTTGAAAAGATTAAACAGAAGAAGTTCCGCGTGGCTATAGATTGTGTAAATTCTGTTGGAGGCATCATTATACCGCAGCTGCTCAAAGAGCTGGGTGTGGATGAGGTGATTGAACTTTACTGCGACCCAACAGGCGATTTCCCTCATAATCCCGAACCCCTGCCCGAACACCTCACTGAAATAGCCGGGGCGATGGTAAGGGAAAAGGCAGATGTGGGCTTTGTGGTGGACCCGGATGTGGACCGCCTGGCCATTGTATGTGAAGATGGCACAATGTTTGGGGAGGAATATACCCTGGTGGCTATCGCAGATTATATCCTTTCAAGAAGCCCTGGAAATACTGCATCCAATCTCTCGTCAACCAGGGCATTGAGAGATGTGACCGAAGGGCATGGGCAGTCCTATTTTCCAGCGGCAGTGGGAGAAGTGAATGTGGTCAATGCCATGAAGGAGCACGATTGTGTGATTGGCGGGGAAGGCAATGGCGGGGTCATCTATCCGGCCCTGCATTATGGCAGGGATGCCCTGGTCGGTATCGCCCTGTTTCTGACCCACCTGGCGGAGAGTAATATGGATTGCAGCGTGTTGCGCAAATGTTACCCGGATTACTATATCTCCAAGAATAAGATCACCCTGCCCGAAGGCGCAGATGCGGATCAGCTGCTTGCAGGCTTTGAGAAGGCGCATGCAAGTGATGAGATCAATACGGTGGATGGGGTAAAAGTGGATATGCCCGAAGGATGGGTCCACCTTCGAAAATCCAATACCGAACCTATTATAAGGCTGTATGCCGAGGCTGGCAGCAGCGAAGAAGCAGAACGCCTGGCCGGGGAGGCCATGCAAACTATAAATGAACTGATTAATTAGGATTATTTTTAAGAAGCATGAAAAGAAAAACCATATTTGCTATTGCCATTCCGGTTGTGCTGATCGTAGCACTGGTGCTTTACTCAGCGCTGTCTGGTAAAGAGAAAGAGGTTGTACTGGAAACCGAGGTGGAACAGGGAACCTTTGAGATTTCCGTTATGGTAACCGGAGAGCTACAGGCCATCCGCGAAACCGAGATCAAGGCACCCTCGCAGCTGCGAAGCAGGAACCTGAGGATCCGGAGTGTGAAGATCCAGGACCTTGTTCCCGAAGGTACGGTTGTTGATTCGGGACAATGGGTGGCTACCCTGGATCGTTCCGAAGCGGATAACTCGCTGAAGGATATCCTGGACAATCTGGAACAGAAGGAATCGGAGTACATGCGTACCAAGCTTGATACGACCATGCAGCTCAGAGAATTGCGGGATCAGCTCTTCAATCTGAAATTTGCAATGGAGGAGGCCGAGATTACCCTCGAACAATCTCAATATGAGCCTCCTGCGGCTATTCGGCAGGCCCAGATCGAACTTGAGAAGGCCAAGAGGGCCTATGATCAGGCTGAAAAGAACTATGGGTTGAAGGTGCAACAGGCCAAGGCAGAGATGCGTGAGGCGGAGATCAACATGGCCCGGGATCGCAGGAGCAAGGAGGAGATGGAAGCAGTGATGCAGAAGTTTGATATTTATGCCCCTTCATCGGGGATGGTGATTTATAAAAAGGACTGGAGCGGACAAAAGAGGACGGCCGGTTCGGAGATCAATACCTGGGATCTGGCCGTGGCCACCCTGCCCGATCTTTCCACCATGATCTCCATGACCTATGTGAATGAAATAGATATCAGCAAACTGGAAAAGGGACAACAGGTTGATATAGGAGTGGATGCCTTTCCGGAGAAGAAGTTTACCGGGCAGGTGACCGAAGTGGCTAATATCGGACAGCAGCTTCCCAATACCGACGCCAAAGTATTTGAGGTAAAAATTGAATTGAATGAGCGCGACACCATCCTGAGACCCTCCATGACCACCAGTAATATGGTGATTACCCAGGTATTGGATAGCGTGTTGTTTATTCCGCTGGAAGCGGTGCATGCCAATGACAGTCTCACTTTTGTCTATACCCGGAATGGGAATAAGCAGGTGGTGGTGCTTGGAGAATCCAATGAAAATCACATTGTGGTGGATATGGGCCTTGAAAAGGGCGATAGACTCTATCTCTCCATGCCGGGAAATCCGGAGACATTTAAATATACCGGATTGAAGCTCATGGAGGAGATTCAGCGCAGGAAAGCGGAAGAGGAGCAACGCAGACTGGAGATGCAGGAGAAGATGAATCAGCCCAGGCAGCAACGTCAGTTCAGGATGCCTGCCGGGGGAAGTGGAAATGCAAGCAGAACCAGGGGGTAACTATGGGACGCTATTTCCATGACATTGTCATTGCCATTGAATCCATCATGGCAAACCAGATGCGAAGCATTCTGACCGCCCTGGGTATTATTTTCGGGGTAGCTGCCGTGATTACCATGCTGGCCATTGGTAAAGGGGCCCAGCAGGAGATCCTGGAGCAGATCAAAATGGTGGGTGTGAATAACATAATTGTAACACCCATTATTGAATCGGGAAGCGGGGAGAACGGAGATGATTCGGGCGGTGAGACTCAGAAAAAGAAGTTTTCGCCTGGCTTAACCCTGGAAGATGTGGAGGCCATAGAAAAGGTCATTCCCACGGTGAATACTGCCTCGCCCGAGATTACCCTGAACTCTTTTGTAATCAAGGAGGGGAAGCGGGCCAGCGCCAAATTGCTGGGTGTATCGACTTCCTATTTTGAAATTTTTAACCTGCCCCTGCAGGAGGGTAGTTTTTTCAACGAATACCAGGAAGAGAACGGCATTACGGTCTGCGTGATCGGGGCCAATATAAAGAATAAGTTCTTTAGCAAGGAGAACCCCATCGGGAAGTACATCAAGTTCGACCAGGTATGGTTGAAGGTAGTGGGTGTGCTGGAGAAGAACGATGTGAGCCTGACCCGCTTCGAGAACATTGGGGTCAACGTGATGAACGACAACATTTATGTGCCGGTGAAGACCATGTTGATGAGGTATCAGAACCGTGCCCTGGTGGGTTCCAGGATCAAAGCGAGTAGCAATATGGTTTTTTTTGGTCGCATGGCGGCAAGTTTCTCTTCTACCAATGACAGCGAGTCCAACTACAATCAGCTGGACCGCATCATTGTGCAGGTGAAAGAATCAAACGAACTTTCCCCGAGTACCGATCTTCTGGCTCGCTTACTGCTCAGGCGTCACGAAGAAGTAAAGGACTTTGAGATTACCGTGCCGGAGTTGTTGCTTAAACAGGAGCAGCGCACCAAGGACATCTTTAATATTGTGCTGGGGGCCATAGCCAGCATCTCGTTGCTGGTGGGAGGGATCGGAATCATGAATATCATGTTCGCTTCGGTGATGGAGCGTATTAAGGAGATCGGGACACGTCTGGCCATTGGCGCCCAGAAAAGAGATATTGTGGTTCAGTTCCTGGCCGAAGCAGTGCTGATCAGTGTGATTGGCGGAGTTCTCGGAGTCATTATCGGCATTACAGCCTCCTGGCTGGTCAATCGTTTTGCCGACATCGCTACCATTGTCACTCCCATTAGTGTTATTATCTCATTTGCGGTTTCCGCATCTGTTGGCGTTATTTTCGGATACT
>Ga0180436_10004502_pt1 | contig 12506 bp, 13 predicted proteins | sample SS_ome_2_FD_132434 | JGI IMG/M metagenome (GOLD analysis project Ga0180436, IMG submission 132434) | Hypersaline lake sediment archaeal communities from the Salton Sea, California, USA - SS_3_S_2 metaG | ecosystem: Environmental > Aquatic > Non-marine Saline and Alkaline > Hypersaline >...
GGACCATCCTGGGCGATCCAGACCGTTTCATTGAGAAATACTGGGAAACCTACAAAAAGCAAGGTTGGTACCTGACAGGCGATTCGGCCAAATTCGATGATGACGGTTACTTCTGGATCATCGGGCGGAACGACGATGTGCTTAAGGTAAGCGGTTACCGTCTGGGATCGGCCGAAATTGAATCTGCCCTGGTAAGTCACCCTTCGGTTACAGAATCGGCGGCCATCGGTCTTCCCGATAAGCTGAAGGGGAATATCATTCATGCTACTGTCATTCTGAAGGATGGTTTTTCGGCCTCCGATGAACTGGCCAATGAGCTGAAGGAGCATGTGGCCAGTGAGATTGGTCCCATTGCAAAACCAGCTTTCATTGTCTTCGCCGACTCCCTTCCCAAGACCAGGAGTGGGAAAATCATGCGCAGGGTGCTGAAAGCCAAGGCCCTTGGGCAGGAGGTTGGAGACCTGACCACCCTGGAGGAATAGTCGCGGCAGAATTCTCGCAGAATTCATTCAAAATCTGATGGTATTTATATAACTTCGGGCTTCTCAACAGTTATATGCCATCATGAACATCATTGAACTTTCTGGTGTAAGCAAGGTATTTGGAACAACAGTAGCTGTAAATAAGCTTAGCCTGGAGGTGCCCAAGGGGAGCATCTATGGCTTTATTGGTCCAAATGGTTCCGGCAAAACCACCACCATCCGCATGATCATGAAGATCATGTACCCCGACGCAGGAAAACTCCTGGTAAACGGTCAGGAAAACAACTTCGAACGTCTGAAAAACGTGGGCTATCTGCCCGAGGACAGGGGACTGTACAAAAAGATGAAAATCGGAGAGCTCTTGCATTTTATGGGAGAGTTGAACGAGGGCAGCGATCTTCCCCGTAAGATTAACCACTGGCTGGAACGCCTTGAGCTGAAAGATTACAAGGATAAAAAGGTGGAAACTCTCAGTAAGGGGATGAGGCAGAAGCTTCAGTTCATTGCCACCATATTGCATGATCCGCAACTGATCATCCTTGACGAACCCTTCAGTGGACTCGATCCGGTCAATGCGGATATGATGAAGGACATTATTCTTGAGCTCCAGCAAAAAGGTGCCACCATCATCTTCAGCACCCACGATATGGCCATGGCAGAGAGAATGTGCGATTACATATTCATGATCTACCAGGGAAAGAAGGTACTGGATGGTACCCTGGATAATATCCAGGACCAGTACGGAAACGATACTCTCCGGATCCAGTCCGACCTGGGCTCTGAGGCATTAAAGGGCATCAAAGGAATCGACAACGTGAACGATTTCGGAAAGCTTCAGGAAATCCGGCTCCAGGAGGGCACAGATCCGCAAAAAATACTTGCTGAGCTTCTGAAAATTACCCGCATCAGTAAATTTGAACTTACCAAACCATCTTTAAACGACATATTTATCCGGATTGCTGCTCCGGAAAGAAAGGAGGCAAACCATGCGTAAAATCTGGACCCTTTTTAAGCGTGAATACCGTGCTGCGGTAAGAACTAAAAGCTTTATCATCAGCCTGATATTGGTCCCCATTATGATGGGAGGTGGCTTTGCAGCGATGATTATCATGGAAAAAAATAAGGACACGGACGACAAGCACTTTGTGGTGATTGACCGCTCAGGTTTGATGACCGGCCCCCTGCAAGAAGCACTCGAAAAAAGAAACAGTGAGGAAATCTTTCATAGCAGAACCGGTGATAAAATTGAAGCGGGCTTTGTGGTTGAGTTCCTGGATTTCGATACCCAGGATCCGGAGGGACAAAGGCTCGCCCTTTCCCACAGGGTCGAATCTCAGGAATTGCATGCATTTATTGAAGTCGGTCCGGATATCATGTACCCGGCCAGGGAAGATACCGAAGCCTTTATCAAGTATTATTCCCAGCATTCCTTCAACGACGATCTCCGTTACTGGTTTCAGAACGTGATAAATAATCGCGTCCAGGGAATGCGGGCTGCAGAATTAAATCTGGAGGAAGACCAGGCAAGGAACCTGATGTACTGGATGCAAATTGAAGGAATGGGCCTGGTTTCTGTGGATAAGGAAACAGGAGAGGTACAGGATGCTGAAAAAACCAACGACTTACAGGTATTCCTGGTACCCTATGTCCTGCTCCTGCTTATGTTTATGCTGGTTATGATGAGTGCCATCCCCCAGCTGAGCTCAGTAATGGAAGAAAAGAATGAAAAAATAGCCGAGGTTCTCCTGGGCACCATCACTCCTTTCCAGTTTATGATGGGTAAAGTGCTCGGTGGAATCGGTGTATCCCTGACGACTGCCGTCATTTACGTGGGAGCCGGAATCTTTACACTGAACTACATGGGTATGGAATCGCTGATCCCGATGGATGTGCTTCCCTGGTTTTTTATCTATACCGTCCTTTTCGTACTCATGGTAGGATCAGGTATGGCCGCTCTGGGTGCTACCTGCAACGATAACAAAGACGCTCAATCCTTAACCTTTCCCGGTATCATGCCGGCCATCATTCCCATGTTTCTGATTGCTCCGGTCATTGCCGATCCGACTGGTCCGCTGGCCACCACCATGGCACTGATTCCCCCTTTCACGCCCACCGTAATGGTGATGAGAATGGCCTCTTCGGTCACCATACCCATGTGGCAGCCCATCGTTGGACTGCTTGGAGTAATACTCTTCACCATTTTCACGGTTTGGATCGGTGCACGAGTATTCAGAACAGCCATACTCATACAGGGTCAGAAACCAACCTTTGCCACCCTGTACAAATATGCCTTTAAGGGATAGGCATTAATGGGCAAGGTTGATATCGATCAGTAGAAAAATGTCCATCCAGAGTGGATATTTATCTCCCTGGGCCTGCTTCAATTCAGGTGCGGTGGAAGTGTGGGCCATGTCCATAAAAATGCTGTGATCCATGCAATAAATTTAATTCTTAAATTGCGCTTTTCCACCTTAGTATCCGTCTATGTACCGATTCTTTTCATCTGCCTTAAGGCTATCTGTATTCATGCTTTTCCTGGGCAATCTTTCTGCCCAGGACCACCATCACAGGCACGAATCCCTGGATGTCCTTAGCTATCGCTTTGAACTGGACCTGAACGATTCCACCGATGTCTTATCTGGGATAGCGGAGATAAAAATGAGCTTCCTGAAGGAAACGGAGCATTTTTACCTGGATCTAATCTATGATCCGACCGATCAAAGCGGAATGAAAGTGCATAAGGTGTGTGAGAATGGAAAAGAGATCGTTTTTCTTCAGGAGAAGCATCAGATCTCTCTCCAGATAGATCAGGCTCATAAAGGTGAGCAGCGAACATACAGAATTGCTTACAGCGGCATCCCCACCGACGGATTGATCATTTCAAAAAACAAGTTCGGAGACCGTACATTTTTCGGGGACAACTGGCCCAACAGAGCCCGTCACTGGTTAGCTACCATAGATCATCCTTCCGATAAGGCGCTAGTGGAATTTGTGGTGCACGCTCCCGATCATTACGGGGTGGTTTCCGTGGGAACCCTGAAAGAAGAAGTGAGGAAAAAAGGCCGCCTTACTTCGCACTGGTTTACCAGCTATCCCTTGTCCACCAAAATGATGGTTGTTGGTGTAAGTCCCTTTGCGGTTCAATACCTGGAAAGCAGCTCAGGCATTCCGGTATCTTCCTGGGTCTATCCTCAGAACCAGGAAGAAGGTTTTCTGGATTACAGTATGGCCACTTTGCCTCTGGAATTTTTTGAGTCCTATCTGGGTCCTTATCCTTTCCGCAAGCTGGCCAATGTCCAGTCCAAAACCGTTTACGGAGGAATGGAAAACGCCAGCTGCATCTTCTACCATGAAAGAAGCGTCTCAGGGAAACAGCGAATAGAAAATCTGTTGGCTCATGAAATTGCCCACCAGTGGTTTGGAGATGCCGTATCGGAACAGGACTGGCACCACATCTGGCTCAGCGAAGGATTTGCTACCTATCTGACCGACCTCTATATTGAACACACCCATGGAAGGGAAGCTTTTGTGGCCTCCATGGAAGACGAGAAGGGCCAGGTACTGCGTTTCGCTAAAAGAAGACTTGCTCCCATCGTAGATACTACCCTGTCGGTATCCACCCGGCTGCTGAACAAGAATTCCTACGAAAAAGGTGGCTGGGTCCTGCATATGCTTAGGCACGATATGGGTGACGAGAAATTCAGGCGCTGCCTTCAGACTTTTTTTGAGGAATACAAACACGACAACGCCCTGACCCAAGATTTTCTTCAGGTGGTGGAGTCCATCACCGGCTCAGAATATGATGCCTTTTTCAGGCAGTGGTTTCACACTGCCGGTCATCCCGTTTTGTCGCTGGAATGGAAGCAGAAAAGAAGAGGCCTTAAGCTGACCATACGGCAACATCAGGAACAGCATGTTTTCCATTTCCCCCTTGAAATAGAAATCCTTGGAACAAAGGGGGAGAGTCTACGAAAGAAAGTGAAAATAGACTCCCGGGAACAATCGCTAATCCTGGATCTGCCTTTTAAGACTAAGGAAGTAATTACTGATCCGGATACCTGGCTTCTGTATGAGCTTTATCAGGGTTCGTAGATGCTGAGCCCGGGATAGAAGGCTGCAAAGGAAAACCAGTAGCCCATGATGGATCGGGCATGTGTAAGCTGTTGTCCTTCACGGGGCCCGGAAACTGCTCTTCCAAAAACATCCCAAAGGTTTCCTTCCTGATCGCTCATGACCACAGGATACTCATTCTGCCTCGGGCTGAAAATCAGGTCCACCCCGTCAGGGACTTCATTGAAGTAGCTTACCACAAAATTATCCTTCTGGCTTCCAACCACCACCAGCCTGTTGCTTATCAGGTTTTCCTGGAAAACACTCAGACTGTCACCAAAGACTGACAGCGGAAATATGCGGGTGCTTCCGGAGTTAATGATCCCATGAACCCGCTCTTTGTTCGGAAAGCGATCGTCGGTGTTACCCACCGGAAAAATCAGGAAATCATCGCGGGTGCGGTAGTTACCGTAGGGATATCGACCATAATCCCTGCTATGTCCGGTCTCGGTGGAAACCACCCGGGTATCGGGATACATAAGCTTCCAGGTAGCCCAGGTAGTCTCCACCAGGGGAAAGGTCTCCGCATGGGTGCCAAGAAGGCTTCCATTGACACATTCCATCAGGATCTGTGACCAGTTGCTGCCAGTGGACCTGTCATAGGGTATCAGGTTTGAATTGTATAAAAGTCCCGATACACCAAAGGTGGTCACCTCGCCATCAAGCTCTCTGTTCCAGCCAATTCCCGTACCGGTTAAGGGGCAGTAGTTTACCGCTATGCTTACTTCACCCAACTGATCGTTGATAATCTCATGCCAATCCAGGATAATATGGGGATAGGCCCTGGCATCATCTCCCTGGACATAACCGATGACCAGGTCATCGTCGTCCAGAAATTCTGCCTCTTCAGCCTGAATTAAAATGGGATCCAGCAGAGCCGGTATACCATCTTTCCCCGGTCCCCCGTCAAGAACATCTTTGACGGGAATGGACCACAGATCATTTCCTGAACCACCCGAAGGACTGTTATTTCCTGAACCGGGTAAATTCTTCTCACACGCCTGGCCGGTAAAAACAAATAGCAACACGGCCACCATCTTTATTCCTCTCATAAGCTGTATATTTTTGATGGATTATCATTTTTTCTTCCAAAACGGTAATACATACCCAGCTGCATACGGAAGGTGGGTGTAAGCTGAGTGCCATTAACTTTGCTGAACAGGGGAATCTCAGGAATCATGTGAAAAATGATATTCTGCCTGAAGTGCCAGCTTAGGGCAGGGATTAAGTTGATCCACTGTCCCCCGGTGTTCTCCAGTTCCTGCTCATTGATGCGATCTTTGGCTGCCCACCTGAAGCGCAGGGACAAGGAAGGGGCAAGCACCCTGTTTCCAAGCAGTAGCTGGTCTCCCAGGCTCAGAAATAACTGACTCGATGTGCCGAATTGATAAGTTTGCGATCCGTAGTATTCCCGGTTCTTACCGTTGAACCTGCCCAAGACACGGGTTGATACTACCATGGAAGGCCTGAAGTTAAATTGCCTGGCGTAATAGATCCAGGTAATCGCATCCCAGGTGCCGCTGCCTGGCTGCATATCCGCGTTCAGCACAATCCCGCGTTCATCTTCATGGTCTGTCCTGCCCAGGGGAATTTTCAGTCCAGATCCCAACTGCAGTTCATGTCCTTTCTGGGAAAGTCTTGCCAGCGTAATCTTGGGCAGAATTACTGCATCTCCGATACCCCGGGTATTAACCCGGTAGCTTTCTTCCAAAATGGTAATTTCTCTTTCCTGAGACACATAAGAAAAAAGGGCATCAACAGCCAGCCATGAGTTAATAATGTATCCGGCTTTAAATAAAGCCGACTGGGTGACCCTTTTCCTGGAAGTTTCGGGATATACTTCCCATTCGTTCTTCAAGGTATTCAGGTAATTCAGATCATAAGATAATTCAGCCTGCAAGGTTCCTTTTTCGGCTCCCGTAAACCCAATATTACCTGACAGAGGTACTCCTCCTGAACAACAGGTCTGGGAATACAACTGGGGCATAAACAATAAAGTGCAGATTATTAACCCGAGAGTATACTTAAACTCATACCTCACATAATTATCCATATAGGCCTAATTTTATGCCGTTTAGTTCAGCACAATTATACAAATATGAAGTCAGAGGTGTTCGCTTCTTACTTGCTCAGTCGGATTCCTTTAGATTAGCTTACAGGAAAAGTGGAGAAATTAGCTATTTCCTGGGTGGGCTTTCCTCCCGGCCGTTACCGTGTAAGGCAAACCTTCCCTTCTCGGCCGGGTGAGTGTGATCGGGCCTGGGCCAGGGCCAGCCGCCAAATTGAGTTTCCTGATAATCCCGGTAGGTTTGTTGTATCTCTTCCCTGCTGTTCATAACAAAGGGACCATAATTCACGACTGGCTCGAGAATGGGTTTGCCCTGAAGCAGAAGAAACCTGGCCTCTACTTCTCCATTTTCCAGGGTAAGGCTCTGGTCAGGGCGAAGATCCAGGCCATGACCTGCATTGATTTCGGTACCTGCCAGCGTAATAGTCTTGCCAGAAAAGAAGTACAGGGATCGGTTAACATCGGCCGATGCAAGTGGTAAAGTCCATTTTGCCCCGGCATCCATCCGAATGTGCCAGATTGCCACTTCATTCTCAGAGCTGGCAGCCCAGGAATCTGGCGCCGGATCGGGTGCATCAACTCCATCAAGCGTACCGGCAATGACCTCTACTTCCGTTTGTTTGCTGCTGTCATCTTCCGTGCGAAACACAGGGATGCTCTCGTTCCACAGCATGGAATAATGAGGTTCTACCATTTTTTTAGCCGCAGGCAGATTAAGCCAGATCTGGAACAGTTCCAGTGGATTGTCTTTGTCCTCATGAAGCAGAGGAAACATTTCGGCGTGCTGAATGCCTTTACCGGCTGTCATCCACTGTACATCACCGTCACCGTACCTGCCGGCGCCTCCCAGTGAATCGGAATGATCCACCAATCCTTTGCGGACCACGGTTACTGTTTCAAAACCCCTGTGAGGATGTACCGGGAATCCGGGGATGCTTTTTCCGTGATACATCCGCCATCCATCCTTTAAGATGAAATCATTTCCCAGGCTCCTTCCCTCGAGAGAGGCTTTGGGGCCAAAAGATCCGTTTCCCTCGGGATAACTGTCGGCATGGAAAACGCAAAATAAAAAGGGATCTCTGGTGGCCCATGGGAATCCCAGGGCCTGGATATTTCTAATGCCTGAATTTACATCCGTCATAACTTTTTCCTCCTTCTTAGAAATAACAATGCTTATACTGTATTGTTGAAGAAATACAGTTCCGAGGGAGGAAGGGATGGGATTTAGTGATCCAGATGAAGCATGTCAGAAACCTGATAGATGTTTAGTTCCCCGTGTATTCTGGAGAAAAAGATGGTATGCTCGAATCCGTCAGCTTCGATCATCAGCACCTGGACCAGGTTTTCATCAGCAGGCGCATCCAGGCTTTGCATGCATACGGGACAGTAAAAATCGATGCGTTCCCCCTCTTCCGCATGAAAGCCGGGGTGTTTAATGCCGGAATAATACTCTCCTTGCTGCCTCATAATCAGCAATCCCCTATCCCTTTTGTTGTTCCGGATTTTAAAAACAATGCAGTCGTCCACCATTAAATGGCTCCTGCAATGCGGACACATGTACTGATTTTCCATGATTAAAGTATTAGGCCTTTCTTCCCTTACAAGTTACGACCTGGGTAAAGCGAAGTCAATTATTATCATATATTTATATGCTAATTTTATCAACCACGATGCGGGACATCCATAAGCAAATACTTGAATTCTTAAGAACCGGAGCAGGATGTGCTCTGGCTACCATAGTGAGAGCTTCCGGGTCGACCCCCCAAAAACCAGGAAGTTCAGCCCTGTTTACCGAACAAGGACTCTTTGCGGGAACTGTCGGGGGTGGCTTGCTGGAATCGGAAGTACAGCTACTCACCAGGGGTATAATCGTTTCAGGGGTGTCTGATCAGTTTTATTTCGACCTGGATTCGGACCAGGATTCAGATGGTGCCATTTGTGGGGGCGAAGCTGAGGTGCTCATTGATGCTACTCCTGCAGATCATCTACCTGTTTTTGAAAGAATGGAAGATGCCCTTGCAAGTCGCACCGACGGCTTTCTTCTCACACTGGCAGCAATCAGTGAAGACAGAGGCCGGAAAATACGGCGATACTGGCTTAGCGGCAAAGGAGATGAGGATCTTCCCAAAAGTCTGGAACCCGGGTGGAATAAGCTGGTTAGGGAGCAAGAAAAAAATGCCCGTCGTCTGGGTTTTGTGGAAATGGAGCTGAAAAAGGGCCAGGAAGGGCCGGACTTCGCTTACCTGGAACATATCAAACCCATGTCCCGCTTGATCATAGCAGGTGGAGGCCATATCGGTCAGGCACTTGCTCATCTGGCCTCCCTCCTCGAATTTGAAGTTACTGTGGTGGATGACCGTCCCGAATTTGCCAATCACAGCCACATACCCGATGCCGATCATCTGGTGGCAAAGGATATTGGTAGCACGATGTCGGAATTTGAATATGGCCCGGACACATACGTGGTAATCGTAACCCGCGGCCACAAGCAAGACGGCGAAGCTCTTAAAGCATGCATTGGTACAGAGGCAGCTTATATTGGAATGATAGGAAGTTCCCACAAGGTAGGAGTTTTGAAAAAACAGTTTTTAAATGAGCAATGGGCCAGCAGGGAGCAATGGGCCGCTGTCCATGCTCCCATTGGCCTGGATATAAGATCACAGACTGTGCAGGAGATAGCCATTAGTATAGCCGCCCAACTGGTGGAAGTCCGAAACCGGAAAACCTTGAAAGATGCATAAAAACTGGGCCATAATACTGGCTGCGGGATCGTCGCGAAGAATGGGATCGCAGAAACTTCTGATGCCTTTTGGACAGGGAACCATTATTGAAAAGGTGGTGGATCAAGTACTTGATTCACAGATCGATCAAGTGGTGGTGGTGCTGGGCGCAGATCACGATAAGGTCAGAAAGGTTCTTGAAAACAGGCCTGTGAAATTCTGTCATAACAAGGATCATGATCAAGGCATGTTTTCATCGGTGATCTGCGGACTCAGGTCCGTACCGGCAGAGGCTGAAGCCGTTTTGATTTATCTGGGCGATCAACCCGGGATCCCACCCTCAGTGACCAATACAGTGATTGAGGCTTACAATGAAGAACTCTATGGGATCGTAATCCCGGTTCACTCACACAGGCGTGGCCATCCTTTACTGGTGGACCTGAAATACCGCAGGGAAATTGAGAAACTCGACCTGGAACAGGGGCTCAGGGCTCTAAGGCACCATTTCCCTCAGGATGTACTTGAGGTGGAGGTTAACGAGCCCGGCATCCTGGTCGACATTGACACTCCCGAAGATTATAGGAAGGCCACTCAATAGAAGCTTCTAGGCAATAGCCTTTAGGAGTCCCAAAACAAGCGTAGCGCTTAGCACCACAAAAAGGGTCAACCAAAACCATAGGTAGCGTTTTTTTCTGCGCTCGATAAGCTGGGTCTGATCTAACACACCCTGTTTCAGGTCCGACAAATAGGATTTTAACCTGCGTAATCCCAGGAGACTGGTGGCTTTTTGGCTTATATAAATAAAAAGAAAGGCTGCCACCGTCACTCCCACGAACACCAGTTTGTTGTTGATGATATACGTTCCATTGTCGTTATCAATGTAGAGATTTATATTGGCCGCCAGAATGATGGCTGACAGGGATGCAAGAATCAGAAACACTTCATAGGGCCTGCGGTAAAACCAGAGCTGTTGTTCAATTAAACTCTGAAGTGAATCGCTGTAGTTATTGATTTTCTTAAATTTGTAAAACACATCGAGGTTGAATATTAAAATTCCGATGGTGATCGCCAGCAGGCTGATCAGTACCCAAACCAGGGAAGAATTGTTTTGATATCCTGCCAGGTTCAAGGAAATTAATACGATGTTGGCCAATTGCAGGGCGCCGTAAAATATCAGGTTGAAATGGATGCCTCTGTTTCCCTTAAGGGTCTTTTCCTGTAAATATTGAGTAATCATGTCTTTGTCAGTTTGTTTATCACTGAACATCTGCTCACTACCCTCCTTCCACATATCTATCAACTCATCCTTTTTCATGATCTTGAGTTTTGCATGTTCAATTGTTCCCTGAGTTTCTCCCGGATCCGCGTAAGTCGCACACTCACGTTTTTGATGCTGATCCCGGTAATCTCAGAAATCTCCTGGTAGGAACACTCCTCCAGGTGAAGGAAAATAATGGTTTTATCCAGGTCTTTCAATTTTGAAATCTGTTTGTACATCTGCCTGATACGTATTTCCTGATCTTCATTTTCATCAGGAGCTTCCTGGATGTCAGGCTCGTGGTCGGGAAACCGGCTGTACTTCATTTTTCGGGCTCTAAGGCCCAACATGGCAGTGTTTAAAGATACCCGGTACATCCACGATTGGAACTTGGATTTTCCACGGAAGCTGGGAAAGGAGCGCCATAACTGATAAATAATCTCCTGTTTAAGGTCCTCCTGATCCTCTTCGGCAGCATAGAGTTTACATATCTTGTAGATGATACCCATGTTGGAATACACCTGGTCTACGAAATATGCCTTGTCTGGATCCTGTTTGCTCAATGCATTGAGTATTTATACCCCATTAGTTACAGGTCGGGAGAAAAAACTACAGCGGAGGTCATTTTATTTGTCCAGGGCAGAGATTAATTCCTGCACATCTGCCTGGGTATTAAACACATTGATGGAAATACGAATGTTGTTGCCGCGTAAGGAAACAAATACTCTTCGTGACTGTAATTCCTGCACCAGGACTTCTCCCTTAATGTGATCTGGCAGAGGCATGCCCATCAAATGAAAAGCCCGGTAATTCTCATTATCCAGAGCCACACCCTTTTCCCGGAAATAGGAGATCAGGGGTTCGCTCAGCTGACGGGCATAGGACTGTATCTCATCAATACCCCAGTCCAACAATTGCCTCAGGGCCTCATCCAGCATGGGCATAAGGATGAAGTTGCTGCTCTGACCCACATCGAAGCGAACGGCACCGGGTTTATACCCTTCCTCATACTGAGTTAGCCTGTCGAAGCGCTCCGAATTGGGCCTGGTCATCCAGGACTCTTCCAGGGGGATGCCCTGGTTAAAATCTTCGTGTATGTAGGAAAGTGCAGTGGAATAAGGGCCCATCAACCATTTATAAGCTGCCGAAATAAGTGCATCGATCTGGCAGGACTTCACGTCAATGGGCAAAGCTCCAACCGACTGGGATCCATCAACCACCAATCTGGCTCCTACCTCTTTGCACCTGGCTCCTATTTGCTCCAGATCGAAGCGTGTTCCGTTCATCCAGTGCACCGAAGCCATTACCACAAAAGCTGTGTCGCTTTGGATAGCCTCCAGGATTCGATGGTTCCAGTCCGCTCCTTTCAGGGGAACATCCTCCTTTCGGACCACAACCTTCAGCTCAGCTCCATGATCCATGCACCAGCGCTGAGCCGTATAATAGCAACTTGGGAATTCCTCTGAGATGGTTAAGGCATGCTGACCTTTGCGATAGGGTATGTTCCGGATCACGCTGCTCATACCATAGGACACCGAGGGCATCACAGCCACCTGCTCCGGCCTGCAAGAGACCATTCGGGCATATTTTTCTCTTACCCCTACCACTCCGGTAAAAAAATCCGTCGGCTTAATGGAAGTAGGGTTCCGCTTTTGCCTCATGCCCTCTATTCCTTTTTCTTCAACCGACTTCAGAAGAGGTGCCATGTAGGCACAGTTTAAATAGTGGATATCGTCAGGTAATTGGAAAAGCTCTTTTTGACATTTCATGTTCATTTTCTTGTATGGTGATTATTTCCCATGTATGAGAAGGCTGTCACAGTGGGATGCAGAAAGCCTGAATTTTAAAATTTCCTGATACTCCCGGGA
>Ga0180436_10004503_pt1 | contig 12505 bp, 15 predicted proteins | sample SS_ome_2_FD_132434 | JGI IMG/M metagenome (GOLD analysis project Ga0180436, IMG submission 132434) | Hypersaline lake sediment archaeal communities from the Salton Sea, California, USA - SS_3_S_2 metaG | ecosystem: Environmental > Aquatic > Non-marine Saline and Alkaline > Hypersaline >...
ACACCTCAAGGCCTGCATCCGCCGCTGACGGCCGACGGATCGGGCGACGCATCGGAGGACGCGCGTGTCACGGCCGAAGGATGACCCGGAGGCGTACGAGCGCGGTCGACCCAAGCTGACCACGCGCGACGTCCTGGCGCTGATCTGGGCGACGTACAAGGCCTCGGCGCCCTACCTGCTGGTGTTCCTGTTGCTCTTCCTGCTGGCGCTGTGGCTCGTCACCGAAGTGCTGTTCCGGTGACCCTCGACGCGCGCGACGGAAACGCCCGCATGCCCGACGCCGACGACCTGCAGCGGGCCGTCTTGGCGATGCTGCCGGAGGGCCACCGGGACCCCGACCTGGACGGCTTCTACCGGCTGCTGCGCGATTACCCCGCCCGCGGTGGCAAGCGCCTCCGCGGGCGCTTCGTGCTCGCGTCCTGCGCCGCGCACGGCGGCGACCCCGCCCGCGCCCTCACCCCGGCCGCCGCGCTCGAGCTGTTCCAGAACTGGGTCCTGGTCCACGACGACATCGAGGACGACAGCGAGGAACGCCGCGGCCGGCCGGCCCTGCATCGCACCGCCGGGGTCCCGGTGGCGCTCAACGCGGGCGACGCCATGCACGTCTACATGTGGCAGGCCCTGCTGGGGCTCGGCGGCGAGGGGGGCGTGGACGCCGACGCCATCCGCACCGAGTTCGTGCGCCTCATCCACCGTACGGCCGAGGGCCAGCACCTCGACCTCACCTGGGTGGCCGAGGGACGCTTCGCCGTGGGCGAGGCGGACTACCTGCGCATGGTCACGCTGAAGACCTCCTGGTACACGGTGATCGGGCCCCTGCGCATCGGCGCGTTCGCGGCCGGCCGCACGCCGCACCCGGCGTTCGAGACGGCCGGCGCGCGTCTCGGCGCCGCGTTCCAGATCCGCGACGACGTGCTGAACCTCGATCCGCAGGCCGCCACCGGCAAGGAGTTCGCGGGCGACCTCTACGAGGGGAAGCGCACGCTCGTCCTGGCCCACCTCTTCGCGCACGCGAGCGCGGACGAGGCGGCCGAGGCCGAGGTCCGGCTGGCCAAGCCGCGGGCCGCCAAGACGCCCGACGACGCCCGCTGGCTGCTCGACCTCATCGCCCGCCACGGCTCGCTCGCGTACGCCCAGGGCGTGGCCGAACGCGAGGCGGGCATCGCCCTGCGTGGCCTGCGCGAGGCCTTCGCGCCCCTACCCGGCCGCGCGGCGGCGGAGCACCTGCTCGACCAGTTCGCCGACCTCGTCCGCCGCCGCCAGTGACCGGCGGCCGGCCCAGAGCCTCTGGGCGACCGCCGGGACTCCGTCGCCCGCGCGTCCCCCGCCGCGACAGCATGGCGCATGCCGTGCTGGCCGCCCCTCCCCTGCCCCGGATGCGGCCGCCGCCCCGCCACCCGGCGAGGCGCCTGCGCCGCCTGCTGGCACGCGATCGACGCGGCACCGCCGCTGGTGGGGCCGTGGCTGCTGGCGTGGGGCCCCTACCGCGGCACGCTCGGGCGTCTCGTGCGGGCCGCCAAGTACCGGCCCTCGGCGGCCCTGCTGGGGGGCCTGGGCGAGCGGCTCGGCACCCTCGCGGGCGCCCACTGGCCGGCGTTCTGCCGCACGGCCCGGGTGGTGCCGGTGCCGCCCGACGCGGGCCGCCGACGGCGGCGCGGCGTCGACCACAGCGCGATCCTAGCGACCGCCGTGGCGGCGGCGCTGACGCCGGCGCGCCCGCCGGTGCCCGCGCTGCGGCGCAACCGCGGCACGCGACCGCAGTCGCGCGTGCCGTGGGCGCGGCGCGAGGCCAACCTGCGCGGCGCCTTCGACGCGCGACCACCGCGCAGCGAGGACCTACCGGTTCGGGTGCTGCTGATCGACGACGTCAGCACGAGCGGCGCGACGCTCCGCGCCTGCCGCGCCGCGCTGCTCGCGGGCGGCGCGCTCGAGGTCAGGGCCGCGGTCGTCGCGCGCGCCCGCTGAGGGCCCTGCCCACGCCGCCGCCGGGCCCGGCGCCCGTCACAGGAGGCCGAACACCCAGCCGGTCCCGAGCCCCAGCAGCGCCCCCACCAGCACCTGCGGGTAGGTGTGGCCGAGCAGGGTCTTGAGCGCCCGCGGCTGGAAGCCCTCGTCGAACAGATGCGAGAGCTCCTCGACCAGGTCGTTGAGCAGCTCGGCGTGCTCGCCCGCCGCCCGCCGGATGCCCGTCGCGTCGTACATGACGATGGTCGCGAACACGACGGCGATCGCGAAGTACGGATGGCCGAGGCCGTAGATCATCCCCAGGCTGGTGGCCAGCGCCGCCACCGCCGCCGAGTGCGACGACGGCATCCCGCCGGTCTCGAGCAACCGTTCCGGCGCCCAACGGCGCTCGGTCGCCAGCACCAGGCTCAGCTTGAACAGCTGGGCGATGAGCGTCGCCGTGAACGCCGCCACCAGCGGCGTGTTGGCGAGCAGGCTCATCCTCGGCGGCGCTCGGCGGCCGTCAGGGTGTTCTGCAGGACCATCGCCACGGTGACGAGGCCCGTGCCGCCGGGCATCGGCGTCATGTGCCCCGCGACCTGCCACACGTCCTCGGCCACGTCGCCGACGATGCCCTCCCCGACGCGCGTCATCCCGACGTCGAGCACGACGGCGCCCGGCTTCACCATGTCGGCCGTGATCAGGCCCGCCCGCCCGACGGCGGCCACCACGATGTCCCCGGCCCGCACGACGCCCGCGAGATCGCGGGTGCGCGAATGCGCCAGCGTGACGGTCGCGTGCCGCGCGAGGAACAGGGCCGCCGCGGGCTTGCCGACCATGTGCGAGCGGCCCACGATGACCACGTGGCGGCCATGCACCTCGAGCCCGTAATGGTCGAGGATGGCCAGCAGCCCGAGCGGGGTGCACGGCGCCATGGCCGGCCCGCCCGACCACAGGCGCCCGACGTTGAGCGGGTGAAACCCGTCGACGTCCTTGGCCGGGTCGATCGCCTCGAGCACGGGCGCGCTGTCGAGCTGCCCGGGGAGCGGCAGTTGCACCAGGACGGCGTCGGTGTCGGGGTCGGCGTTGAGACGCTCGATCGTCACCATCAGCGTCGCCTGGTCGACGCCCTCGTCGAGGACGAGCGTCTCGGCGTCGACCCCGACGCGCTTGGCGAAGCGCTGCTTGGAGCGGACGTAGAAGACGCTGGCGGGGTCCTCCCCCACGCGCACGAACACGAGACGCGGCCGGTACGGCAGCTCGGCCACGCGCGCCTGCAAGCGCTCCGCCACGCCGTCGGCGACGGCGCGACCGGAGAGCGTCTCGGCACGTCGGATCGTCATCTCACACCTCCTGGGCCACGGCGTGCCGCCGCAGCGCCTTGGCGAGCACGCCGTTGACGAAGCGCCCGGAGTCCTCGCCGCCGAAGCGCTTCGCGAGCCGGACGGCCATCTCGACCGCGACCGCCGGCGGCGTCTCGGCCAGGCGCATCTCGGCCAGCGCCAGGCGCAGCACGTTGAGGTCGGTCTGCGCCATCTGGCCGAAGGTCCAGCCCTGGATCAGCTCGCCCAGTTCGGCGTCGATCGCCTCCTTGGCGACCGCCAGCGTGTCGACCAGCCGCTCGGCGAACGCCAGGTCGCCGCGATCGAAGCGCTCGACCTCGCCGTCGCCCGACCCGGCCGCGGCCTCGTCGTCCTCGTCGGCACCGAGGTCGAGGCGCAGTTCGGCCCACGCCTCGCGCAGCGGGGCACCGCCCCGCTCGGCCTGGAAGAGCGCCTGGAAGGCGACCTCCCTGGCGCGTCGCCTAGCCACGCGGGCCCGCGCCCTCGGGCGGCAGGTCGATCGCCTCCACCCGGACGTTGACGCTGCGGACCGCGAGGCCCGTCATTGAGGCAACGGCCTCGCGCACCGCGCGCTGCGCCGCCTTGGCGACCTTGGGCACCTGCAGGCCGTAGGTCACCGAGACGTTGAGGTCGATCGTCAGGTCGTCGCCCTCGCGCTCGATGACGATGCCCTTGGCGCGACGGCCGGTGAGGAACTCGCCGACCCTCGTCGGCGGGTTGACCGTGCGCACGCCCTCGACCTGGTCCAGGGCGAGCTGCGCGATGCCGAACAGGACGTCGGACGACAGCTCGAGTTCGGGTTGGCTCATGACGACATCCTCCTGGCGATGAAGTTCGTGTAGACGGCGCCGCGGCGGTAGAACGCGTTGTCGAGGACGCGCAGGTGGAACGGGATGGTCGTCGCGACGCCCTCGACGACCGTCTCGCGCAGCGCGCGCTCGAGGCGCGCGATCGCCATGGCGCGGGTCGGCCCCCAGGCGATCACCTTGGCGATCAGGCTGTCGTAGTTGGGGGGGATGCGGTAACCGGCGTACACGTGCGAGTCGACGCGGATCCCCGGCCCTCCCGGCCAGTGCACGTCGGTGACGACGCCCGCGGAGGGCCGGAAGTCGTGCTCGGGGTCCTCCGCGTTCACGCGCACCTCGATCGCGTGGCCCTCGAGCCGGACGTCCTCCTGCCGCAGCGAGAGACCCTCGCCGGCGGCGACGCGGAACTGCTCCTGCACGAGGTCGAAGCGGGTCACCATCTCGGTGACCGGGTGCTCCACCTGAATGCGCGTGTTCATCTCGGAGAAGTAGTAGCGCCCCTCGCGGTCGACGAGGAACTCGCAGGTGCCCGCCCCGCGGTACTTGATGTGGCGCGCGATGCGGACGGCCGCCTCGGCGATTTCGGCCCGCAGCCCCGGATCGAGGATGGACGGCGCCTCCTCCAGGACCTTCTGGTAGCGGCGCTGGATCGAGCAGTCGCGGTCGAAGAAGTGGATGACCTCGCCCTCGCCGTCGCCGAAGACCTGGATCTCGACGTGGCGCGGCTCCTCGAGGAAGCGCTCGAGGTACATGCGCGGGTCGCCGAAGGCGGCGCGCGCCTCCTCCTGGGCCTGCACGAAGTTGCGCTCGAGGTCCTTCGGGCTCTGGACCACCCGCATCCCGCGGCCGCCACCGCCCGCCGAGGCCTTGAGGATCACCGGGTACCCGACCTCGGCGGCGAAGGCGTGGGCCGACGCCAGGTCCGGGAGGGGGTCGGAGCCCGGCGTGATGGGCACGCCGGCCTCGATCGCCAGCGAGCGCGCGCGGGCCTTGTCGCCGATGCGCTCGATGTTCTCCGGGCGCGGCCCGATGAAGGTGAGGTGGTGCTCCTCGCACATCTCCGCGAACTCGGCGTTCTCGGCGAGGAAGCCGTAGCCGGGGTGGATGGCCTCGGCGCCGGTCACCAACGCGGCCGACAGCAGGTTGCGCACGTTGAGGTAGGAGCCGCCGGAGGCGGGCGGTCCGATGCAGATCGACTCGTCGGCCAGCAGCACGGGCAGCGAGGCCTCGTCGGCCTCCGAGTAGGCGACGACGGCCTTGACCCCCAGCTCGCGCGCGGCGCGCAGGACCCGCAGGGCGATCTCGCCGCGATTGGCGATGAGGATCTTCTTGAACACGCCCTCGCCCGCCTCAGGCCGGCGCGATGCGCATGAGGACCTGGCCGTACTCGACAGGGTCCTCGTTGCGGACGAGGATCTCGACGACCGTCCCGGCGACCTCGGCCTCGATCTCGTTCATGAGCTTCATCGCCTCGATGATGCACAGCACCTGGCCGACCTTCACGCGGTCGCCGACGCGGACGAACGCCGGCGCGTCCGGTGAGGGCGTCGCATAGAAGGTACCGACGATCGGCGCCACGACCTCGCCGGCGGCGGGCTCCGCGTCCGCCCCCGCGGCGGCGCCCTCGGCCGCAGGCGCGGCGGTCGCCGCGGGCGCCTGCCCGGTGGCGGCCGGGGCCGAGGCCGGCGCCGCGGGCGACGCGGCCGTCCATGCGGCGGCCGGGGCGCCCTGGGGCGCCGCGGACTCGCGGCGCAGCGCGACGCGCCCCCCGGGGCGCTCCTCGGTGCCGTCCCACTCGAGCTCGAGCTCGGCCGTACCGGTCGCCTTCATGGCGTCCATCAGCCGCTTGAGCTCCTTGACGTCCATCACGCGCGTCCCAGGTACTCGCCGGTGCGGGTGTCGACCCGGATGACGGTGCCGTTCTCGATGAACAGCGGCACCGCGACCGTCGCGCCGGTCTCGAGCTTGGCGGGCTTGCTGCCGCCCGACACGGTGTCGCCCTTCACCCCCGGGTCGGTCTCGACGATCTTCAGGGCCACGACCGTCGGCAGCGTGACCTTGAGGGCACGCCCCTGGTAGTAGTCGACCACGACCTCGACGTTCTCCTTGAGGAAGCGCGCGCCCTCGCCGATCTGCACGCGGTCGAGGACGGGCTGCTCGTAGGTCTCCAGGTCCATGAAGGTGAACGTGTCGCCGTCGGCGTACAGGAACTGCATCGTGCGGTAGTCGATGAAGATGTCCTGCAGCTTCTCGCCGGAATTGAAGGTCTTCTCGACGATGGAGCCGGTGTCGAGGTTGCGAAACTTGGCGACGACCTTCGCGCCGCCGCGGCCGATCTTCTGGTGCTGGTAGTCGAGGCACTCCCAGAGGCCGCCCTCCAGCTCGACCTTGGTGCCGTTGCGCAACTCCGTGACGCTGATCATGCGGGATCCTCCACGATGGGTGGGCTCGGGTCCCCGGCGGTGCGGCGCCGCAGGCGGGCGGCGATCGGTCGCCGGGCACGCAAGGCCGCGCCCCTCGGGGCGATGGCCGAGTCTAGCACCCGGCCGCCCGCGCGCCGCGCCGCGATCCGCCGCGCCGCGGACCGCGGAGCCCTCACGACAGCGGCACCTCGGTCGGGGCGTAACCGAGCTCGTCGAGGATGGCCCCGTACCCCTCGCGGCCCTGGTTGGGCCCACGCAGGGCCACGAACGCGGCCTCGAGCAGGTTGGTCGCCAGCGAGCGCCCCTCGAAGCGCGGCGTCGTGGTCACCAGTCGCTCGGCGCCGGCGGCCGTCAGGAAGGCGACGTCGGCCTTGGTGGTGGTGTTCGTGAAGATCGTCAGGCCGTCGAGGCGCTCGGGCGCGTAGCGGCGGATGGTGTGCCAGTCGCCCGCGACGACCTCGGCCCAGGCGTAGTGCTCGGCGAAGCGGGTGGACGTCGTCGCCTTGGTCTGCTTGCTGCCCGTGGGGTAGAGCCAGGCGATCGGCAGCTTGGTGAGGGGTGGCGCCAGCAGTCGCGCCACCCGATCGAGCGTGCGCATGGAGCGGATGGGCCACGGCAGCCCCAGGGCGAACATGAGGTCACCGAAGCGCATGTCGGCGCCGTGTTCCACGAGGGCCTCGGCCATGCCGAAGCGGTCGACGGCGACGGTCAGCAGCACGCGTCGGCCGCGCCAGCCGAGGCTGCCGTCGAGCAGCGCCACGGCGCGACGCTCCAGCGTGTCCTTCAGGCCCGCGCCGCAGACCACCGGCGTGCGCTTGGCCGCCGACGCGATCACGCGCGCCTCGCGGAAGTGGTAGCGGCGGTCCATCCACTGCAGGAAGAGGTCGATGCCGCCGAGGCCGATGGCGTCGACCTGGCCGTCGAGTTCGGCGACCAGGGCCCTGGCCGCCGGGACCGAACCGTCGGTGCCGCGGCGCTGGATGCGCACCGTCTCACCGAGCATCTCCACCGTGACGTCGACGTCGCGCGCCGACGAACCCAACGAAACGCTCACGACGTGCTTGGCGGCTTGGCTCACGGGCCGATCTCCTTCGCGTACCAATCGAGCACCGGACCGGCGTCGATGGCGAAGCGGTACCCCTGGTGCTCCCAGAAGCCGCAGGCGCTGGGGTTGCGCCCGTACACCGCGGCCAGGACCCTCTGCGTGCGGCCGTCGAGGCGCCGCTCGAGGTCGGCGACGACGCGGGCGCCCAGGCCGCGCCCCTGCAGCGCGCCGTGGATGAGGAGCAGGTTGACGGTGGCATCGCCCGGCTCCGGGTAGTCCACCTTGTAGTCCAGCACCCCGGCCACCGGGCGGCCGCTGCGCGCGTCGCGCACCAGGCCGTGCGCGCGCCACGCCGGGTCGCCGAGCACCAGCTCGATGTGGCGCCTCGGGTCCTGGCGCGCGGCCAGCACCTCGGTCCGCACCTCGGACGAGGTCGGCACCGGAATCGCGATCATCGCGAAGTAGCTGGGGGTCGCGAGGTAGAGGGCGTGCATCAGCCCGGCGTCGTGCGCGTCGGCCGGACGCGTCAACGGATCCAACGGATCAGCGCTCGCCGACGGGGTCGCGAGCGCGCCGAGAGCATCGGGTTCGCGCATCACCGCAAGGTACCACGCGCGTCCGCGGGCTCCGTGAGGCGTTCCACCGCGCGATCCCGGTCGGTACACTCGGGCCATGCCGGCCCCCTCGCCCGCCCCGCCCCCCGCGCTCACCGAGCCGGGCCGGGCCGGGCCCGCGCGCGGCCCGTCGCCGGGCGACGGCGGCGGCGACGACCCCCGCAGGTGCTTCGCGCGACTGCTGGCCGCCGACGGCGCGGCCCTGGCGCCCATGGCCGGCTACACCGACGCCCCCTTCCGACGCCTGGCGCGCGCCTACGGCGCCACCTGGGCGGTCAGCGAGATGGTCTCGGCCCGAGCCCTGGCCCTCGGCGACGCCACGGGACTGGCCATCTCGGCGCCGCATCCCGGCGAACGCGGCCTCGTCCTGCAGCTCTTCGCGGCCGACCCCGGGGAGGCCGCCGCGGCCGCCGGGCGGCTGTTCGTCGCGTTCGCGCCCGCCGCCCTCGACCTCAACATGGGCTGCCCCGTGCGCAAGGTGGTGCAGCGTGGCTGCGGCGTCGAGCTCATGCGCGACCCCGGTCGGGCCGCGGCCATCGTCGCCGCCATCGGCGCCGCCGTGCCCCTGCCGGTGACCGCCAAGACGCGCCTCGGCCTCGATCGGGTCGCCGCCCGCGAGGTCGTGTCGGCGGTCGTGGAGGCGGGCGCGGCGGCGATCGCCGTCCACGGCCGCACGGCGACCCAGAAGTACGCGGGCGAGGCCGATTGGGACGCGATCGCCGAGATCGCCGCGGCGGTGGACGTGCCGGTGATCGGCTCCGGCGACGTCGCCGACGCGACCGCCTACGCGCGTGCGCGCGCCCGCGGGCTCGGCGTCATGGTGGCCCGCGGCGCGCTCGGCCGCCCCTGGGTGTTCCGCGAGCTTCTCGGCGGCGCCGCACCTTCGCCCCAGGAAGTGGTGGCGGTGTCGTGGCGGCATGCCCGCGACCACGTCGCCTGGTACGGCGGCGAGCGTGCGCTGCCGCGGCTCCGCGGGCAGCTGGCGGCCTACGCCGAACGCCTCGGCGTCGCCCGCGGCGCCTTCGTGCGGGTCGCCACCCTGGAGGACCTGGCCGCGGCCTGGCGCGCCGCGGCCGGCATCGACCCGGTCGCGCCCGACGTCGCCGCCCTCGATCCCTTGGTGGACACGTTGCCGCGCTGCCCGCGGCCCCCGGGTCGGCGCCGGCGTCGCCCGCGCGCATGAGGCTCGCCGTCACCCGGGCCGAGGGCGTGCTCGGCGCCCAGCTGGTGGCGCATGCCGCCGCGGCCGGCCATGAGGTCGTCGCGGTGGTGGACCGCCGCGCGTCCGCCCAGCGTCGGCGCCAGCTGCTCGCGGCCGGAAGCGCCGTCCGCCTGGCCGTCGACGACGGCGCCGGGGCCTGGCTGGAGGGCGTCCAGGTCGTGGTCGACGCCCGCTCGCGGGCCGCCGACCTGGGGCCGGCGGCGGCCTTCGCGCGCGCGGATGCCGGCGCGACCGAGCGCCTGTTGACGAGGGCGAGCCGGAGCGGCGTGGAGCGCGTCGTCCTGCTGTCGAGCCTGGCCGTGCACCGCTTCGACGGCAGCGTCGACGTCGACGTGCGCACGCGCTCGCGCGACCGACGCGAGCTGCCCTACGCCCAGGCCCTGCGGCAGGCCGAGGACCTCCTCCTCGCCCACGACCGCGTCGCCGGCGTGATCGTCCGCCCGGGCCTGTGGCCCATCGGACGCGGCGATCCCGTCCTGTGGCGACTCGCCCGCGCCCTGCGGGGCGGGCGCCTGCCGCTCGTGGGCGGCGGCGTCGGCGTCCTCAACCTCGTGGATGCCGACGACCTCGCCGCCGCCGTCCTGCTGGCCGCGCTCCACCCGGCGGCGCCGGGACGCGTGTACGCCGTCGCCGAACCCACGCGGTTGACGTGGCGCGACGCGCTGACGACGTTGGCCTCGCTGCTGGGTGGCCGCCCACCCCGCCGGCTGCTGCCGACGGCGCCGATCCAGGCGGTCGCGTCCGTGCTGGAGCGCGCCTACGGCGTCGCCGCCCCGAGCAGCGAGCCGACGCTCACCCGCTACCGCACGGCGGTCCTGGGCACGGGGCTGCACGTGCGCATCGACGCGGCGGTGGACGAACTGGGGTGGCGGCCGCGGGTGCCATGGCGCGAGACGCTGCGGCGCGCCGCGGTGGACGCGCTGCCGCGGCTCGGGGTGGCGCCCCTGGGGCGATCGTGAAGCGACCCGTGCGCGTCTTGCTGGCGACGATGGACGCCGGCGGGGGGCACACCACGGCCGCCAGGGCGTGGGCCGCGCGCTTCGCGACCCTGGGGGCCGAGACCGAGGTGGTCGACACGGTCGCCGCCCTGGGGCCCCGTCGGCTCGATCGGACGACGAAGGCGATGTGGCGCGCCGCGCTGCGCGTGCCGCGCGCCGTGGCCGCCGCTCAGGCCGTGACGACCCACGTGGTCCCGGCCGGCGTGACGCAGCGGGTGCAGGGGGTCTCGGTCCTCGATCACGGCCGCCGGCTCGCCGCCTACGTCCGCGACGGCGGCTTCGATCTGGTGCTGGCCACCCACATGTACCCGCTGCAGGCCATGGCGATCGCCCGGCGCCGCGGGTGGAGCGACGTGCCGGTCGTCGGCTTCAACCCCGACACCTTCGACACCCATGCGCTGTTCGCCGTGCGCGGCAGCGACGCCATGTGCGCGCCGACCGAGGAGGCCGCGCGGAGGTTGCGGCGCCTCGGCGTGCCGGCGCGGGAGATCCGCGTCACGGGATACCCGATCGACGAGCGCTTCCTGCGGCCCGCCCCGCCGCCACCGGAAGCGCGCGAGCGGCTCGGCGTCCCGCCCGAGACGCCGCTGGTGCTGCTGAGCCTCGGGGCCGAGGGCGTGGGCCCGCGCACCGAGGACTGGGTGGAGGGCCTCATCGAGACGGACACGCGCGCGACCGTCGCGGTCCTGACGGCCCGGCACCGGTCCCTCAAGCAGCGGCTCGACGCCCGCGCGCGCGAGCTCGTGGGCCGCACCCGCCTGCTGCCGCTCGGGTTCCGCGACGACGTCCCGCAGTGGCTGGCGGCCGCCGACCTCGTCGTCGCCAAGGCGGGCCCCGCCTCGACGCTGGAGGCGCTGGCGGTGGGCGCCCCCATCGGTCACGTCTACGTCGCGGGCGCGCACGAGCGGCTGGTCGTCGACTTCGCGCTGTCGCGCGGCGTCGGCGCGTGGTGGCCGCAGCCGCGGGCCGGCGCCCGGGAGGTCGCCGGCTGGCTCGCGGACGGTCCCGCGCTGGCCGCCTGGCGGGCACGGGTGGCGGCCGTCGAGCTCCCCCTGTCGCGCGCGGAGGACGTCGCCGGGGTGCTCGCGCTGGCGCGTCGCTGACGCCCGGGCCGACCCTGGTAACATCCCTCGTGCCGATCCTGCCGCGCCTCGCCCTGCGCAACCTCCTCCGCCACCGCTGGCGCACGCTGGCCACCGTCCTCGGGGTCGGCCTCGGCATCGCGGCGGTGCTGGCGACGCTGTCCGTCGGCGCCAACGTCGACGCCAACCTGCGCGCCACGCTGGAGGCCGCCACCGGCCCGGCGGACCTGCTGGTCACCCCGGGCGCGACCGGTCGCGCGGTCTTCGAGCACGCGCCCATCCTCGCCCTCGTCGAGGCCGACCCGGACGTCGCGTGGGTGGCGCCCGTGCTGAACACGCGCTCGGAACCGGTGCGGGCGGCCGAGGCCACGGGCGTCGGCTCGCTGCTGCCCGGGGTCGACACCGGCTTCCAGCTCGGCGGCCGCCTCACGGGGCGCCCGGAGATCGTGCCCGTGCGCCTCGCCGACGGGCGGCTGCCCGCCGAGGGCGCCTTCGAGGTGGCCATCGCGGCCGACTTCGCCGGGGTCCGCGACCTGCGCCTCGGCGAGGAGATCGTCTTCACGACCCCCACGGGCCTGGTGCCCTTCACGCTGGTCGGGCTGTTGGACGACGCCTACGCGCTGGCCTCGACGAACGGCGGCCGCATCGGCCTGACCCACCTGGCCGACCTGCAGGCCGTCAACGGCCTGGCCGAGCGGGCCAGCCACCTGGAGGTGGCCCTGCGCGAGGGCGCGGCCATCGACCTCGTCCGCGACCGGCTGCAGGAGACGATCGGCGACGTCTACACGGTGACCTACCCCGCGGGCGTGGGGGACGCGACGTCCGGGATCGTGCAGACGCTGCAGGCCGGCCTGCTCATCCTGGCGGCGACGCTCATGGCACTGGGCGGGTTCATGGCCTACAACACCTTCATGGCCGGCGTGGTGGAGCGCACGCGCGAGTACGCGCTGCTCCGCACCATCTGCATGCGCCGCGGCGACGTTCGGCGCCTGGCGCTGTGGGAGGCGACCTGGGTCAGCCTCGCCGGG
>Ga0180436_10004506_pt1 | contig 12502 bp, 7 predicted proteins | sample SS_ome_2_FD_132434 | JGI IMG/M metagenome (GOLD analysis project Ga0180436, IMG submission 132434) | Hypersaline lake sediment archaeal communities from the Salton Sea, California, USA - SS_3_S_2 metaG | ecosystem: Environmental > Aquatic > Non-marine Saline and Alkaline > Hypersaline > Sediment...
CCGACATCACCGGCCAGTTCGCCCTCCGCCCCGGTCACTCCCAGCATCGCGACGAGATGACCTCCCGCCGACGTGCCCCAGACACCGATGCGGCCGGGATCGATGCCGTGCTCTTCCGCGTTGGCTCGCAGCCAGCGTAGGGCCGCCTTGCAGTCGTGAATCTGGGCGGGCCAGATCGCCTCGTCGGTGAGCCGGTAGCCGATCGAAGCGCCGGCGTAGTGGCCGCTGGCGACGAATTCCTGCAAGCGACCGAAGCCGGAACGCTTGTCGCCGTTGCGCCAACCTCCCCCGTGGATGAAAACGATGAGGGGCAGGGGATCCGATGCGGCGGAGTGGTCCTTTGGGAGAAAGAGATCGAGGGTCTGCCGTGGGTTCTCGGAATCGGCGTAGGAAATGTCGGATAGCCGGCGGATGGTTTCCGTCCCCTTCCCTTTTCCTTTCGTTCGCAGTCTGTTCACGAATGCGGCATCCTCCTCGCGGCTGATCTTTCCATCTCCGTTTCGATCGACCCGGTCGAAATTGCGGCGAGCGGGCGGGGGGAGTTCCTCGCGAGAAAGGGTGCCATTGCCATCCTTGTCCCACTGATCGAATCGGGACCCTTTCTGCTGCTGGGCGCTGGCGACGAGACAGGTCCCGACGAGCAGGAAGGCAACGACGGGGAACGAGCGGTTTCGAGTCATGACGGGGGGAACACCGGAGAACTCGCGTGGTTGCACTTTTCGAGTCTCCACCTCTCCGAGACTCCCCGGTTTGTGTTCACAAAAAACGGCGGCTCCGGAAGGAACCGCCGTGATCCTGTGGCGTAATCGCCGCCGAGGTGAAGTCGCCTCACTTCGCGACGGTCTTCATGACCAGTCGATAGACGAAGAGGAGCACGAGTGCTCCGATCACACCGAAGATGAGCGTCCAGAGAAGTCCGCCCCCGCCGATGCCGACGATCCCGGAGATGTAGCCTCCGACGAAAGAACCGGCGATACCGATGAGGATCGTGATGATGATCCCGATGAGAATGGTGTAGAGCATTTTCTTTAGGGGGGTGGATTTGGATTTCGAGCGGATGACGACCCGAAGGCGACGGGACAAGATGAGCGACCGCGCCGGCCGAAGAGTTCCCATCCGCGCCACAGAGTCACAATGCCCCGGCCGGTGTCAAGCAATGCAGACTGGACAATCCGTCACCTGGCTGACCGTGCACGATGACGCTTCCGGTTTCGATTGTCACCGGCACGCGAATGTGAAAGGATCGCGCCCGACGATGAAGAGACCCTGCGACCCGATCCTCCTGCTGTTCCTCCTGATTTTCTGCCTGTCACAGTTGCGGGGACAGGAGCGATTGAACTTCGTGTTCTTCCTCGCCGACGACCTCGGCTACATGGACGTGGGGTTCAACAACCCGGACACCTTTTACGAGACACCGAATCTCGATCGCCTCGCCGGGGACGGCATGGTCTTCACCGACTTCTACGCCGCAAGCCAGGTCTGTTCGCCGACCCGGGCCAGCATCCTGACGGGGAAATACCCGGCCCGGACCGATACCACGAACTTCTTCAGCGGGCGCCGGAGCGGAAAGTTCGAACCGGCTGTATTCAAGACCCGGATGGAGGTCGAGGAGTTCACCCTCGCGGAAGCGCTGCAGAAGCACGGCTACCGCACCTTTTTCGCGGGCAAGTGGCATCTCGGCGACAAGGGCAACTGGCCGACGGACCAGGGTTTCGAGATCAACCGGGGCGGGGGGGCGAATGGGCTTCCCCGTAGTTATTTTGCGCCCTACAAGAACGTGCAGAACCTCGACCCGGGTCCCGACGGCGAGTTTCTCACCGGCCGGCTCGCGGAAGAGGCCAGCTCGTTCGTGCGGGAGATGGCCCGGTCGGAGGATCCCTTTCTCGTCTACCTCTCTTTCTATTCCGTGCATACACCCCTGCAGGCACCGGAGAACCTGGTGGAGAAATACCGGAAAAAGGCCGAGCGGCTCGGACGCACGAATCGGCAGGAGAGTTTCGAGGTGGGTGGCGAACGGCAGGTGTGGCCGGGGACGGACGATACCCGCGATGTCCGGATTCGGCAGGATCATGCGGTTTACGCCGCGATGGTCGAAAGCCTCGACCGGGCGGTGGGACGTGTCCTGCACGCGCTCGAGGAATCCGGCCGCGAGCGGGAGACGGCGATCATCTTCATGTCGGACAATGGGGGGCTCTCCACGTCCGAGGGACATCCGACGTCCAACCTGCCCCTCCGCGGCGGAAAAGGCTGGATCTACGAGGGGGGGATTCGCGAACCCGTCATCGTTCGCTGGCCCGGGGTGACGCCCCCCGGCACCCGTTGCGACCGCGCCGCGGTGAGTACGGATTTCTACCCCACCATGCTGGAGATGGCAGGTCTTCCACCCGAGCCGGACCAGCATGTCGACGGGGTGAGTCTCGTTCCGCTCCTGCGCAACCCGTTCGCCAAGTTTGAACGCGGGCCGATCTTCTTTCACTACCCGCACTACGCCAACCAGGGAGGGTTTCCCGCGAGTGCGGTTCGCGTGGGGGAATACAAGCTGATCCAGGACCTCGAGGACGGGGAATACGAGCTCTACCACCTCGGAAACGACCTCGCCGAACACAACAACCTGGTGCAGTTCGAAGCGGAGAAAGCGGAAGAACTGGCGGCGCAACTCGACGAATGGCGCCGTGGGGTCGATGCGAAGCCCTTGCGTCCCCATCCGAAGACGGATGCGAAGCCTCCCAAGCTCTGGTAGGATTCGGCATGAGGTCCAGGTGTTTCTGTGTGACGCTCCTCTTCGCGATTTCGCTCCTCCTGCCGGAGGTGCAGGCGGCGGAGTGGCCGCGGCTGCGGGGTCCCAACGGATCCGGTTTGGATTCGTCTGCTCCGATTCCCGCGGATTGGTCGGATGAGCACCTCGTTTGGCGGATCGACCTGCCCGGCGAAGGCCAGGGATCCCCTGTCGTTTCGGGAGAGCGGATCTTCCTACTCGCTGCGGAGGAAGTGACGACTGCCTCCCGAGGGAATGGAGAGGAACGGGCCGTGGATCGTGCGGCTGGCGGAGGCAAGGCGAAGGCGAAAGCAAAAGCACGGGGCAAGGCGAAACGCGGGCTTTCCTACCGCTGGGTCGCTCTCTGCCTCTCGCGAACGGATGGGAGCATCCTGTGGAGGAAAGAGTTTCCCGCCGGCGAGTTTCGGGGTCACCGGTTCAACAGCGCGGCTTCCTCGAGCGCAGCCGTCGACGCCGAGAGGGTTGTCTTCACGTGGGGCACCGCGGCGCAACTCACTCTCGTGGCACTCGATCATGGGGGAGACCTGTTGTGGAAGGCGGACCAGGGCCCCGTTGCGGGCGGGCATGGTTTCGGAGGATCGCCCATGATCTTCGAGGATCTCGTCGTCCTGAACAATGACCAGGACAGGCAACGGGGTAATCTCTTCGCCCTGGATCGGGCCACGGGCGACGTGGCCTGGACGGTCGAGCGCCGCAGCGAACGGATCTCCTACTCCGTCCCCTGTGCCTATCGCGCACCCGAAGGACGAGAGGTTCTCGTTTTCACGAACTGGCAGCATGGATTCACCGCCGTCGATCCGGAGACAGGGGAAGTCGTCGCGGAGAAGTCGGTTTTCGATACCACCACCAACGAGCGTGCCATCAGTTCGCCGGTGGTGGCGGGAGACCTGGTGATCGGGACTTGTGGGTTCACCGCGAATCCCAAGCATTGCGTGGCGATGCGGCTCGAAGGCGACGAATGGATCGAGGTCTGGCGGATCGAGCGCAACGTTCCCCACATTCCGTCACCCCTCGTGGTGGGGCCCCGTGTCTACCTCGTGGAGGATTCCGGCATTCTCACCTGCGTCGAGGCGGCAACCGGCGAAATCCATTACCGCAATCGAATCGAGGCCGTCGAGGGTTCCGTGTTCGGCTCTCCGGTGAGCGACGGAGAGAAGGTCTTCTTTGCGGACGAGAGCGGAAACGTCCATGTGCTGGCCACCGGAGACGAGTATCACTATCTCGCGACCAATCGACTCGGGGAACCCTGCCGCACGACGCCGGCGCTGGCGGGTGGAGTCCTCTTTCTGCGCACGGCAACGAAGCTCCACGCGATCTCCGCCCGGTAGGGTCGTTCGGATCGATTCAACGCGCCGTGGCACGCGATGCGGGACTCGCCGGGCTTGTCACGCCTGGCATGACCGGTTCAGAATCGCATCATGGATCGGATGCCATCGCCCTTGTTCGTTTTTCTTTTCGGATTCCTCGTGTCCGGAGTCGCCCCGGGAAAGGAAATTTCGGCCGTGCCGGGTGGGGGAACCCCATCCGATCGACGGCTGGAAGATCCCGTCACGTTGCATGACTACCATCCGTTCCGCTCCGTGCCATCCGCGGAAGACTGGGTTTCGCGTCAGGCGGACATTCGCGATCGCATCCTGCTGGCGTCCGGACTTCTTCCTCTCCCCGAACGAACTCCACTGCGGGCGGAGCGATTCGGGAGGATCAGTGGCGATGGTTTTGTCGTGGAAAAGGTGTACTTCGAGTCGTTTCCCGGGCATTTCGTGACCGCCAGCCTGTATCGTCCCGACGGGGTGTCTGCGCGGATCGGATTGCAGGACGGCAAGCGTCCCGGCGTACTCTGTCCCCACGGGCATTGGAAGGATGGGCGCTTCTACGACCTGCTCGCCCAGCGCGGTGAGAAGGCGGTGCTCGAGACGATCGCGGGAGGCGAGGAGCGATTCTTCGCGTCGGCGCGAAATCCGATCCAGGCCCGGTGCGTGCAACTCGCCCGGATGGGGTGCGTCGTGCTGCAGTATGACACGATTGGGACCGCCGATTCGGTGCAGTTTGCCGAGCACCGGCGCGGGCCGAGGCCAGGCATGAGCGGGACCGAGCCGGGCAGCTGGGGATTCGTGAGTGCGCAGGCAACCCTGCGATTACAGACGAATTTCGGCCTGCAGAACTGGAACAGCATCCGGGCGCTCGATTTCCTGCTCACCCTGGAGGATGTCGACCCGGACCGGATTCTCGTCACCGGTGCCAGTGGTGGAGCCACCCAGACCATGATGCTGGCAGCGGTCGATGAGCGGGTCGACGCCGCCTTCCCCTGTGTGATGGTCTCCACTGCGATGCAGGGCGGATGCACCTGCGAGAATTCTCACTATCTGCGAATCGGACAGGGAAACGTCGACATCGCCGCTGCCGTCGCGCCCCGTCCTCTCGGGCTCACCGCGGCGGACGACTGGACGATCGAGTTGGAGACCAAGGGGCATCCGGACCTGAAGGGACTCTACGAAATGGTGGGAGCGGAGAATGCCTACGAGGCCCACTTCGACGTGCATTTCAAACACAACTACAACCACGTGTCGCGGACACACATGTATCGCTTCGTGAACCGGCACTTCGATCTCGGGCTCGGGGATCCCGTGCTGGAGCGCGATCATCGCTTCCTCGACCGGCACGACCTGACGGTCTGGGAAGACGAACGTGAGAAACCGGATAACTACCGGGTGGGTGACGAACACGAGCGAGACGTGAACCGCGTCTGGGCGGAGTTGTCCGATGCCGCGCTCGACACGGAATCGGCACGCCGGGCCTGGTCACTCATCCTTCGCCGGGACTATGACGGTGTCGGGGAAGCCGCCTTTTCCCTGACCGCCAAAGAACAGGGCGAAGAGTTTCTTGTGATGTCAGGACTCATCGAGTTGCCGGCGGAGGGAGAGGTTGTTCCCTCCCTCTTCTACTACCCGGAGGACTGGAACGGAGAAGTGGTGTTTCACTTGTCCCGGGATGGAAAGGACGTGCTTCACGAGGGGGATCCCCTCCGTCCCTCCGAGGCGGTGCAGGCCCACCTCGACAAGGGCTCTGCCGTGGGAGGACTCGATCTCTTCCTGCAGGGGGAGTTCATCGGTGACGGGGAAGAGGCGGGGAACCGGACCATTCCCTACCGGCCGGGAGCCAAGGAACCCGAGCCGACGAGTTGGCAGCGTTCCCCGGTCTATTTTTACGGCTACAACGATTCCGTCTTCGTCCGGCGGGTTCACGATATCCTAACGGCGGTGAAAATGGCGCAGACGAGTCCGAAGTGGGACGTGACCCGCGTCACCCTCGAGGGACAACCCGGTACGGGACACTGGATTGCGGCGGCGGTCCTCGCGGCGGGCGCGGCGATCGACGAATTCACGATCGACCTGGGAGGGTTCCGCTTCGCCTCCCTCGATGACGTCTGGCACGAGGACTTCGTTCCCGGAGCGGTGAAATACGGTGATGTCGAGATGCTCGTCGAACTGGCCGGGTCCGAGTGAGGGTGCGTGTCACACCGTCAGGCGGTGGCGTTCGAGCCAGGCCTGGACGAGGGCCTCGGTCTCGTCCGAGGCAGGTGTGTTGAAGCGTGTTTCGAGTTCCCCGATCTCCCACTCGCCGCCCAGGCTCTTGCGGACAATGGAGAGGGTGGCGCGCTCCGGCTCGAGCACACGATAGATGAAGGTGTGGCCCTCCCGCACCCGGCTCGCGTAGCTGGCGACACAGTTTCCCTGTTCTTCGCCCTCGTCGACGAGGCTTTCCGGGCTCGTGATGGGTTCGATCTTGCCGGGAATGCCGGGCATGGGGGGATTCCGGAAATAGTCGGATTGCTGGGCGTTGACGTCGATGAGCTGGCGAATTCGGCGCCTGTAATTTTCCGATACCTGTTCGTGTACGTCCCGAAGGCGTTCGATGCTGGGAAAACGCTCCCAGTGGCGGCCGCAGCGCAATTCTTCCTGCATGCTCAACGTGCTCGTGATCATGTGGATGATCCGGCCGCGATAGTTCTCCGACCGGTCCCGTGCGACTTCCTCGAGCAGGGTAGGCGTGGCGGCATGGCAGGCCCTTCGATCGAGCATGATCTCCATCACACCGGCGTTGATCGAGGGAAGGTGGTTGAGGGCGGACTTGGGTTCCCGCGCCTGCTCGCGGAGAAGGTCGACCATCGCGCTCCAGTTGTCTCCCGTGATCGAGGCCGGAGCGATCTTGCGGAAGAGATTGACGGCCTTTTTCGAGCCCTCGAAGTCGAGGATCTCGAGGAGTTCCCGTTGCCGGAGCTTTCCGCATTGGAGCGATTCGATCAGCTCCCGGTCGGCCTTCAGGTGTTGGGCGAGAAAAAAGGCCAGCGCCGGATTGCTCTCCGCGAGTTCGACGCCAGCCTCGTCATAGCGCAGGAGGACGAGCAGAGGCCACTGGTGGGTGCGGAAGGGCTCGAGGGCCCGTGCCACGGGCCTCGGCAGGGAAAAGCGAAAGGAGTCGAAAGCGCGGGTGCGTTGGCGCGACAGGCTGTCGCGCTCGGCGGGGGGACGCGAGAAGGTGTCGGGGAAGAAGTCGAAAACGAATTGTTCCTCGCCATCGGGCTTCTTCTTCGGCGGAGTCTTTCTACCCCGGTAGGGCTTGACCAGTCGGAATTCGGGCTGGAACGTCCGCCACGGTCCGCCGTCTTCGTGGCGGCGTGTTGCCTCGGGCTTTGGCCAGCCGGCAATCCGCATCACCTCGTCATTGCGCCGGATGTGGAGGGCCCCATTGTAGAAGGCGAAGGGCATCAGGGCCTGGTTGCGTGTCACGGGCATCGGACCGCCAAGAAATGGCCGGCATCATGGGCGCGCAATCGAATGTGTGCCTGCCGTGCCCTTTTCAATCCGGCGATACGGAAGCATTGATTTTTCCGATTGGCGAAAATTTTTGTTTCCGGGCTTCGCATGCGGGAGCCTCTTTTTCCGCTCCCGGGCTTGCCGAGGGGGGGAGAGTCGGTACGCTGCCACCCTTGGGCGCGGGTCATCCTGCCCTGTTTTCGCACCCCCATGGCCGCACAAGCGAAGGATAGTTCCGGCGGAAAACTCACTCCGATGATGCAGCAGTATCAGTCGATTCGGCGCGAGCTGCCGGACGACGTGCTCCTTCTCTACCGGCTGGGCGATTTTTACGAACTGTTTTTCGACGACGCGCGAATCGCGTCGCCGATCCTCGATGTCGCCCTGACCAAGAGAAACCAGGTCCCCATGTGTGGCGTGCCTCATCACGCGGCCGAGAGCTACATCGCGAAGCTCATTCGGGGAGGGAAGCGAGTGGCCATCGCCGAGCAGACCACCGAGCCTCAGCCGGGCAAGATCGTGGAGCGGGAGGTGACGCAGATCATCAGCGCGGGCACGATCGACGATCTCAACCTGCTCGATTCCTCGCGATCGAACTATCTTGCGGCGGTCTGCCAGTTGCGGGGGAAGGTTGGGTTGGCCTACGTCGAGCACACCACGGGCGAGTTTCGCGTGACCGAGTTTGTCGACGAGGGTGCGTTCCTCGACGAGCTGGCGAGAATCCGGCCGAGCGAACTGCTCTATCCCGACGATCAGGCCGAGCATTTCGACACGCTCGGCAACGCCCTGTGCTACGACGGGTTCACCTTTCTTCTCGATCAGGCTGAATACACGCTGAAGGAGCACTTTCGTGTCCAGTCTCTGGACGGATTCGGTTGCGCGGCCCTCGGGGCGGCGGTCGGGGCGGCCGGGGCGATTCTCCACTACCTCGAGACACAACTCCGCCGGAAGGTCGGTCACATTCGATCGCTGAGGAGCTACCGAACCGCCGATTTCGTTCTCATCGATTCGGCGAGCCAGGCGAATCTCGACCTCGTCACGAGCCGGTCGGGAGGGGTGAAGTCTTCGCTTCTCGGGGCGATGGACCGCACCGCGACCCCGATGGGCGCGCGACTCCTGCGCGAGTGGATTCTCCACCCGATTCGCGACCTGGATGAACTCGTGATGAGGCAGGAGGTCGTCGAGGCTCTGGTGCGGGAAACTTTCGTGCTCAACCAGCTGCGTTCCTCTTTCTCGGAGATACGAGACGTCGAACGAACCCTCAGTCGCCTGAGTCAGGGATCCGGGAATGCCCGCGATCTCAAGGCCCTCGCCGTCTCGCTCGACAAGGTGCCCGACGTTCGGTCCCATCTCGAGGCGCTCGAAGGCGGCGTTCTGGCGGAGCGTCTCGCCGGGAATCTGGGCGATTTTTCGGAGCTCACCGCCACCCTGGAATGTGCTCTCGTCGAGGAACCCCCCGCCAGTTTGAAGGATGGGGGCATTTTTGCCGAGGGATACAGCGCTGCGATCGATGAACTTCGCCAGGCCGCGAGCGAGGGGCGGCAGTGGGTCGCCGACCTGCAGACGCGGGAACAGGAAAGAACCGGGATTCCTTCGCTGAAGGTGAAATTCAATGCCGTCTTCGGGTATTTCATCGAGATCACCAAGGCGAACCTCGACCGGGTGCCCCCGGAGTACACGCGCAAGCAGACGATGGCGAACGCGGAGCGCTTCATTACGCCCGAATTGAAGGAGGTGGAGAATCGGATCCTCGGTGCGGACGAGCGTCTCGAGGCGCTGGAATACGAGGAGTTTCTCGATCTCCGGGAGACCGTCCTCGGTTATCTCGACGAGATCCAGCGCACGGCCGCGGCCCTCGCGCAATCGGATGTGCTCGCCTCCTTCGCGGAGACGGCACGCCTGTTCGGATACTGCCGTCCGGTATTGAATGAATCCCGTCGCCTGCACATTGTGGACGGACGCCACCCGGTGCTCGATCAGAACGTGGGCGAAGAGAAGTTCGTTCCCAATGACACGGGCATCGATCCGGAGTCGAACCGGTTTCTGCTCATCACGGGACCGAACATGGCGGGCAAATCGACCTATATCCGGCAGGTGGCCCTGCTCACGCTCCTCGCCCAGACCGGGAGCTTCGTTCCGGCGAGGTCCGCGGAGATCGGGCTCGTCGACCGGATTTTCACCCGCGTCGGGGCCAGCGATGATCTCGCCAAGGGCCAGTCGACCTTCATGGTCGAGATGACGGAGACTGCCCTGATCGTCAACCACGCGACCGACCAGAGCCTCGTCATCCTCGACGAAATCGGTCGCGGTACGGCGACCTACGACGGACTCTCCATCGCCTGGAGTGTCGTCGAGCATCTCCACGACACGGTGCAATGCCGGGCTCTCTTCGCGACACACTACCACGAACTCGTCCGGCTGGCCGACTCCCGCCCAGCCCTGAACAACTTCAACGTCGCCGTGCGCGAGTGGAACGATCGCATTATCTTTCTGCGGAAAATCGTTCCCGGAGCGGCCGACCGGAGCTACGGGATCCAGGTGGCACGGCTGGCCGGTCTCCCCGAGGCGATCATCGAGCGGGCGTCGGAACTGCTCGCCGCCCTCGAAGGCGAGGGAGCGCCGGAAAGCGATCCCGCAGCTCCACCCGCGAAAAAAGTGGGACGCCGGCGGGCGAGGGAGGTGCGAGAGGGCGATGAGGAGGGAGAGGATCCGCAGCTGCAACTCTTCGGATAGGCGAACCCGGCCGTGGTTGCGTATCAGACGCCGCTGTCCTGGCCCGCGATCCCCGCGAGGTGATCGACGAGCTCGCCGGCGGCCAGGGTTTCCTCGCTGCGATCTCCGAGGTTCTTGAGGGAGACCTGGGGAAACTCTCCTCCGACGACGACGGCCCAGGTCGCTCCGTTCTGCTCCGCCGCCTGGAATTGCTTGCCGACCTTCGTCGGTGCCAGGGGTTGAGTCACCCGCCAGCCGGCCGATCGAAGCTCCTGAGCGATCCGGGCGGCCTCGTCCACCCTGGAATCGTCGGCAAGAACCACGAAGAGATCGGTCCCCAGTGAGTCGGCAATGGCCTCTTCCATGAGGGGGCCTGCCGATGCGGAGGAACGGATCAGGTCGGTGATGACCATGTCGCCCATGGCAAAGCCGCAGGCCGGCATCGAGACACCCCCGATCAGTTCGACGAGCCCGTCGTAGCGCCCGCCTCCGGCGACAGCGCGCATTCCCTGACCGATATCGAACACTTCGAAGACGATTCCGGTGTAGTAGGCGAGTCCCCGCACGATCCGCAGGTCGACTTCGACGAAGTTCCCCATTCCACGGGCTTCGAGACCGGAAACGAGGTTCGAGAGCCGTTCCGATGCCGCTGCTCCCGAGGCGATGAACTCCTCGATCGTCGAGACCGAGAGATCGAAGGCGGCGAGTAACTCGTCCGTTTTCTCCGGCGGCGTTCGCTCCAGCTTGTCGATGATCTGGAGAAAGCCGGTCAGGTCCCCTTCACCGACTCCCTGCGAAGAGGCGAAGTCGGTCCAGGCGTCGCGGTCGCTCAGGCGAATGCGAAACTCGTCCGAGGTGAAGCCCAGTTCGCGCATTACGTCGATCGCGAGGGCGATCAATTCCCCGTCCGCCGCGATCGCTTCCTCGCCGAGGATGTCGCAGTTGAATTGGTAGAACTCGCGTCCGCGGCCCTTCTGGTGCCGCTCGTAGCGAAAGAACTGCCCGATCGAGAACCAGCGCAGGGGCTTGCGGAAGTCGCGCTGCCGGGCGGCTGCCATGCGGGCGAGGGTCGGGGTGAGCTCGGGGCGCATCGAGACGTCCCGGTCGCCCTTGTCCTCGAAGCAGAACAGCTGGGTCGCGATCTCTTCACCGCTCTTGCGTTTGTAGAGCTCGGTCGGCTCCAGGATGGGGCCTTCGTATTCCACGAACCCGTAGCGGCGGGCGACTCGTCGCCAACAAGCGAAGACATGATTGCGCGCCGCGCAGTCTTCGGGATAGAAGTCGCGAAATCCGGGAAGAATCTGGAAGCCCTTGGCCATGATGGGGGATACAAGGACCCGCCGATCGGCGTGGATCAATCACAAATCGCGAAAAAGGAGGCGGCCTCGACCGGCACCGGACCGGCGGATGGTTGCGCTCACCCGAAGACGATCGTCTTGTTACCGTAGACCAGGGTGCGGCGGCGCGCGTGCAGCCAGACGGCCCGGCTCAACACGGTCTGCTCGAGGTCTCGCCCCTTGCGAATGAAATCCTTCACCGAGTCCCGGTGCGAGACCGGTGTGACACCCTGGGCGATGATGGGGCCTTCGTCGAGATCGGCGGTGGCGTAGTGACTCGTCGCCCCGATGATCTTTACGCCCCGGCGGTGGGCGGAGTGGTAGGGCCGGGCCCCCGGAAAAGCGGGAAGAAAGGAGTGGTGGATGTTGATCACCCGGTGGGGAAAGGCGTCGACGATCCGTGGGCTCAGGATCTGCATGTAGCGGGCCATCACGATCAGGTCGATCCGGTGCTCTCGCATCAACTCCAGTTCGCGCTGCTCCTGTTCGGCCTTGTTGTCCTTCGTGATCGGGATGTGATGGAAGGGAATGCCAAACCGGTCGGCGGCGGGGCGGAGATCCTCCCGGTTGCTCACGATCAGGGGCACCTCGACTCGCAGTTCGCCACTGTCGTAGCGGGACAAGAGGTCGTAGAGGCAGTGGTTGTCTCTCGTGACCCAGAGCGAGACGCGGGGAAGGATGTCGGAGAAGTGGAGCGACCAGTCCATGCCGTATTGCTCAGCCAGGGGTGCGAAGGACGACGCGATCTTCTCCCGGTCGATCGCGAAACCGGCCACCTCCCATTCGATCCGCATGAAGAAGACCTCCTCCTCGCGATCGACGTGCTGGTCGATGTCGACGATGTTCCCGCTGTTATCGTGGAG
>Ga0180436_10004508_pt1 | contig 12501 bp, 9 predicted proteins | sample SS_ome_2_FD_132434 | JGI IMG/M metagenome (GOLD analysis project Ga0180436, IMG submission 132434) | Hypersaline lake sediment archaeal communities from the Salton Sea, California, USA - SS_3_S_2 metaG | ecosystem: Environmental > Aquatic > Non-marine Saline and Alkaline > Hypersaline > Sediment...
GGCCCGGCAACACCGCGCCGTGAAGCCGGCTGGGTTCGCTGGAACTCTTTTGCAACTTTTTCGAGAAATACGCGGCGGCCGGTTACGCTGTCGAGACTCATGTCGTGTGTCCGTTATGGTCTTGTATGGTCAGGGACGGAATTATAGACCGATCCCGTCGTCACGATGCGCAAGCCGGATATCTTGAATTCCCGGGCCGCAGCGGATAAGCTGTTCGATATCTTTCAATCGCGATATAAAGATATATGAATCAAAAGAAAGGCAATGAGATGGATTTGCAGACGGCCACGCAGCACTTTCGCCTGCTGTCCGACCCGACGCGCATTCGGCTCCTGCTGCTGCTCGACAAAGAGGAGTTCAGCGTGGCCGAGTTGGCCGCGATCACGCAACTCGCGCAACCGCGTGTTTCCACCCATCTTTCCCGCCTCAAAGAGGCCGGCCTGGTAAGCGATCGGCGCGATGGCGTGTTTGTATATTACCGCATCGCTCAGGGCGCTTCAGACGATTCGCTGGCCTCGCTGTGGCAGTTGCTCAATGAAAACACCGACGACTCCCTGATCCGGCAGGACCTCGCCCGGGTAAAGCAGATCCTGCAGAGCCGCGACGACGGCGGAACCTGGGCGGACAGCGTCGCGGGCGTCATGGAACGCCATTATTCCCCCGGCAGGACCTGGGAAGCGACCGCGCGGGGGCTGGTGCACCTGCTCGAACCCGGTGACGTACTGGACGTCGCCTCGGGTGACGGCGTGCTGGCCGAACTCCTGGCGCCCCGTGCCCGCAGCATCGTGTGCCTGGACATCAGTCGCAAGGTCGCCGAGGCCGGTCGTGAGCGCCTGGCCGACTGCGGCAATGTCCGTTTCGAGATCGGCGACATGCACGCCCTGCCCTTCGCGGAAGAGCAATTCGATACCGTACTCCTGATGCATGCCCTCACCTACACGGACAGGCCCGAGCAGGTCTTTGCCGAGGTCCAGCGCGTGCTGCGCCCGGGCGGCAGGATGCTGGCGGTGACACTGGAAAAGCACGGCCACGAAAAAACCGTGGCGCCATTCAACCACGTCAACCTGGGCTTTGAACGGAAACAACTCGAAGCACTGGCCGCAAATGCCGGTCTCGCCGTGCTGGCCTGCACGGTTTCCGCCGTCGAAAAACGCGCACCGCATTTTTCCGTGCTTGCCTTGTCAGCCAAAAAGCGCGCCTGACCCGCGCGCGGATTCCGGGAGAATACGAAATGAACAGCCTGCCTTATAAAAATCCGGAAACGGTCGCACGTCTCGAGCGTCAGCTCACAGAACGCATCCTGGTGCTTGACGGCGCCATGGGCACGATGATCCAGGGCTATGAGCTGGACGAAAACGATTTTCGTGGTGAGCGCTTCGCCGGTCACGGCTCGGCACTCAAAGGCAACAATGACCTGCTGACGCTGACCCGCCCGGACGTCATCGCAGAAATCCATCGCGGTTTTCTTGAAGCCGGCGCCGACATCATCGAAACCAACACCTTCAACGCCACAGCCATCTCGCAGGCCGATTACGGAACCGAGGGGCTGGCCGAGGAAATCAATTTCGCGGGCGCCGAACTGGCGCGCAGGACGGTCGATGCCTTCATGGCCGAACACCCGGATCGCGCGTGTTTCGTGCTGGGGTCGCTCGGCCCCACCAACCGCACCGCGTCCCTGTCGCCGGATGTCACCCGGCCCGAGTTCCGCAACATCAGCTTCGACGAACTCCGTGACGCTTACGCAACGGCCGCGCGCGGCCTGCTGCAGGGCGGCGCCGACCTGCTGGTGGTCGAAACCGTGTTCGACACCCTCAATTGCAAGGCCGCGCTGCACGGTATCGAAGACGTCTTCGAGGCTGCCGGCTGCCGCTTGCCGGTCCTGATTTCCGGCACCATCATCGATGCCAGCGGCCGCACCCTATCGGGACAGACCGTCGAGGCCTTCTGGCACTCGATCCGGCATGCGCGGCCGTTTGCCGTCGGTCTCAACTGCGCGCTCGGAGCGGCTGAAATCCGGCCGTGGATCCGCGAACTGGCGCGCGTGGCCGACTGCCCGATCAGCCTCTACCCCAATGCCGGGCTGCCGAACGAGCTCGGCGAATACGACGATACGCCGAAAAGCATGGCCGGCCTGCTGCGCGGTTTCGCCAGCGAAGGTCTGCTCAACCTGGTCGGCGGCTGCTGCGGCACGCGCCCCGAACACATCGGCGCGATTCGCGACGCCGTCGCTCACGTGAAGCCGCGCGCCATTCCGCAGCATGAAACCTGGTGCCGCCTGGCGGGGCTGGAACCGCTGACGATCACGCCCGAGCTGAACTTCGTGAACATCGGTGAGCGCACCAACGTGACCGGCTCGGCGGTTTTCAGGCGGTTGATCCAGGCCGACGACTACGCCGCGGCGCTTGACGTTGCCCGGCAGCAGGTCGAAAACGGCGCGCAGATCATCGACGTGAACATGGACGAGGGTCTGCTGGACGGACCGAAAGCCATGACGACCTTTCTCAACCTGATCGCCTCGGAACCCGACATCGCGCGCGTTCCGGTGATGATCGACTCCTCGCGCTGGGACGTGCTGGAGGCGGGCCTGAAATGCCTGCAGGGCAAGGGCGTGGTGAATTCCATCAGCCTCAAGGAAGGCGAGGGCCCGTTCGTCGAGCAGGCCCGCAAGGTGCTGCGCTACGGCGCCGCCGTGGTGGTGATGGCCTTTGACGAAAACGGCCAGGCCGATACGCTGGAGCAGCGCGTGGCGATCTGCCGGCGCGCCTGGCGCATCCTGACCGAGGACGTGGGCTTTCCGCCGGAAGACATCATCTTCGATCCCAATATTTTCGCGGTCGCCACCGGCATACCAGAGCACGATTCCTACGGCCTGGACTTCATCGAAGCGGCGCGGCAGGTCAAGGCGGCCTGCCCCGGCGCGTTGATCTCGGGCGGTCTGAGCAACATCTCGTTCTCTTTCCGCGGGCAGGACCGCATCCGCGAGGCCATCCACTCGGTATTCCTGTACCACGCGATCGCCGCCGGGCTGGACATGGCCATCGTCAACGCCGGCCAGCTCGAAATCTACGATGAGATCGATCCGCGGCTGCGCGACGCCGTCGAAGACGTCGTTCTGAACCGCTCGGCCGGCGCCACCGAGCAGCTGCTGGCCATCGCCCAGGAGTTCCAGGGCGAGGGCAAAAAGCAAAAGGAATCCGAAGACTGGCGCGAACTGCCGGTAGAAGAACGCCTGGCCCACGCGCTGGTCAAGGGCATCAACAGCCACGTCGAGGAAGACACCGAGGAAGCGCGGCAAAGAGCCGGAAAGGCCCTGGACGTGATCGAGGGCCCCTTGATGGACGGCATGAACACCGTCGGCGACCTGTTTGGCGCCGGCAAGATGTTCCTGCCGCAGGTGGTCAAGAGCGCGCGCGTGATGAAACAGGCCGTCGCCGTGCTGGTGCCGCATATCGAACGCGAAAAAGCGGAAGCCGGCGACGCCTCGTCCAGCCGCGGCCACATCGTGATCGCCACGGTCAAGGGGGACGTGCACGACATCGGCAAGAATATCGTCGCGGTGGTTCTGCGCTGCAACGGCTTCGAGGTCACCGACCTGGGCGTTATGGTGCCGGGAGAGACGATCATTGCCAGGGCGCGGGAACTGAATGCGGATATCGTCGGGCTGTCCGGACTGATCACGCCGTCGCTGGAAGAGATGCGCCAGGTCGCTGCCGAGATGAAACACCAGGGCATGCAGCAGCCGCTGATGATCGGCGGCGCCACCACTTCACCGATCCACACGGCGCTCAAGATCGAACCCGAGTACGACAACGGCGTCATCTGGGTCAAGGATGCCTCGCGCGCCGTGGGTGTGGCCCGGCAGCTGATTTCAGCGGAAACACGGCAGCGCTTCCAGGACAAAACCGCGGCGGAATACCAGGCGCTGCGCGAGCGCAGGGCCGGCGCCAGCAAGCGGCAGCCGCCCGTCAGCCTGGCCGAGGCGCGGAAGAACCGCCTGGCCATCGACTGGCGGGAAAACCCGCCGGTCGCGCCGGCAAAACCCGGCCTGCACGTGCTTGACGGCTACCCGCTCGAGCGCCTGGTCGACTACATCGACTGGACGCCGTTTTTCCGCACCTGGGAGCTGGCCGGCCGCTATCCGGACATTCTCGAGGACGAGGTTGTCGGCGAGACCGCGACCCAGCTGTACCGCGACGCACGCGAGATGCTGGACCGGATCGTCAAGGAAAAATGGCTGGGCGCGCGGGCCGTTTTCGGCTTGTACCCTGCGGCCGCGCGTGGTGACGACGTGCTGCTGTTCGACAAGGAGGGCTCGCAACCGGAAACTTTCCATTTCCTGCGGCAGCAGCGGGCCAAGGCCAGCGGCAGGTCCAACCGCTGCCTGGCGGATTACATCCAACCGGAAGACCGGGCTCAGGGTGGCTCAGCCTCTTCGCCCCCACCCGACTGGATGGGCTTGTTCGCCGTCACCGCCGGCCTCGGTATCGAGAAGAAGCTGGCCGAATTCGAGGCAGCGCACGACGACTACCAGGCCATCCTGCTGAAAGCGCTGGCCGATCGCCTGGCCGAGGCCTTTGCGGAACACCTGCACCGGCGCGTGAGAAAAGAATTCTGGGCCTACGCAACCGACGAATCACTGGACAACGAAGCGCTGATCAAAGAGGCCTACCGTGGCATCCGGCCCGCGCCCGGCTACCCCGCCTGCCCGGATCACGCCGAAAAAGAAAAAATCTTTCGGCTGCTGGACGCCCCGGGCAACGCGGGCATGGAACTGACCAGCGGCTACGCGATGACGCCCGCCGCCTCGGTAAGCGGCTACTACTTCGCCCACCCGGAGGCTGAGTATTTCGTGCTGGGGCCGGTCCGGCAGGACCAGCTGGAGGACTACGCCGAACGCAAGGGCATCAGCGTCGAAGAGGTCAAACGCCTGATTCCGATGAACGTGCCGGGGGAATAGCTCGAATACTGCAACAGTCGGGCGAGCGAGAGCCCGGCAAAAACTGGCGCAAGGATACCTTGCCGGACCTTACGGCGCCGCCATGCTGACTTCCTTTCCGGCAACCGCGGTTTCCGGGTCCAGGATCAACAGGCGGACCCGGCCCGTGGCCACCAGCCGACCCCTTTCGTCATGGATGCCGGCCTCCCACACCTGCGACCGTTTGCCCAGCACCAGCGGCCTGGCTGTACCGCACAGGCGACCACCGCGAACCGCCTTCAGAAACGAAGTGCTGTTTTCCAGGCCGACCGCGCTTTTGTTTTCTCCCCACACCGTCAACGCCGCCCCGGTGGAACACAGGGACTCGATCATGCCCGCGTAAACTCCACCATGGACCAGGCCGTAGGGCTGCAGGTGGCGGTCGCTGATCTCCATTTCAGCAACAAATTCACCCGGTGCAGCCCTCGTGAATGTCAGCCCCAGGACATCATTGAACCCCCCGCGATTTGCGTTGATCAGTTCCAGTGCATTTTCAGGAAGCGTGTTCATCATCGAGAACTCCTGGGTTCAAAAGGCCAGACGCCGTAAAAGAGCAGTAAGAATAATCCACCAGGCGGCGTCTTCCGGCAAGCAGTGAATCCATGGCCTTTGCCATGCGCGAACGGGTAATTCAGGATCATCCAGGATGCCGGGCAGCATGAAAAAAGTGCCGAAACGCCACTTTTTCAGCCTCGCCGGCTCTCGATCCAGCTGACGGTTTTTGTAAAACACTGACGCCGAGCGATCAGGAAATGCGCATCGGCATTTCCGTAAGTTGTTGAAAGCAGGCGCCAAACCTTTTTAAAACACCATTGGCACGTTATCTGCATTATTCCTGTTGCAGGAAGCAAACATCGTTCAGGGAGAACATGCAATGAACCGCCATCAAAAAGGATCTTTCAGCAGGCAGACCGCTCTTCTTCTCGTGCTTCTGGGATCGGTACTGGCTTTCGCCGTTCCGAAACTCAATGATTTCTCCGACCGGGGGAAGGTGACCGAAGCCTTTCATCTCGCCAGTGAATCGAAACTCAGGCTGACCGAGTTTTACATGCTCAGCGGCCGTTTCCCTTCCACGGAGTCGGAAATCCGTTCCGTTACGGATTCAGTCTTCAACCAGCCCGACTACGTCAGCGCCATCGTTGTCGAAAACAAGTCCGAACCTTACGACGTCGTGGTCAGGGTTTACCTGGCAGCGGACGCGATTGAAAACGGGGACGGCAGTGAATCGTTCATCTACATGGCCGGCATGCGCCCGGTCACGCAGGGTTTCGGCATTGAATGGCAGTGCGGCGCGAACAACGTCGAAAACCACCTGCTGCCCCGTGACTGCAGCAGCTGAGCGCGCTGACTGCATGACCCCGCACCCGGACAAACCGGCACTGCAAGGAATCCCTGCATCCCGGGCTGCAAAGTAACTGCCTTGCTGTTACCGTTGCGATGCATGGACGTCTTCATTTTCCAGATGGGAAAGGTCGGATCTTCCGCCATCACCGGGGCCTTGCAAAACCGCGGCGTCAACGCCGTGCAGATGCACTGGCTCGGAAAAGAGACGCTGATCGCAACACTGGAGCAATCGCTGCTGAATGTCGACACCGAAACACCGTCTGCCGTTCGCGGCATCGAAGAATTCAAGCAGAACATCCAGAATACCCGCACGCTTTACTGGTACCGCAAACACAGGAAACGAGACGGCCAAAAACTGAAAATCATCACCCTGGCGCGGGACCCGCTGGACTGGTACTGGGGCCACCTCGCCGAGAACTTCGACCTTTACGAAACAGAAATCCGTCGCTGGTACAGCCAGGTCAGTGGCCAGGCCGAACCCGACGTGGATATCGAAAAGGCGAGCCGCGTGTTTCACGACGCCCTGTTCAGCCGCTTCGGCGCCATTCGCCGCTCGATCGACCATCCGCGGTTCGATCTCAAGGCGGCTGGACAGAAATTCGAAGACGTTCACACACCTTTCCTGCCGCAGCAGATCATGAAGCTGCGCCTGCCGACGGCCTGGTTCGACGTTTTCTTCAAGCCGGAAATCGGAATCGATATTTTTCAGACGCCGCTGGACAGGATGACCGGCATGGCCGCATACGATAACGACTTCGCCCAGGTTCTGCTGGTCCGGTACGAAAACCTGGACGTCTGCGTGGACGCGATCGGGCGTTTCGCCGGCATTGACGGGCTGTCGCTCGAACGCGTGAATGTCACCAGCCGAAAACGCACGGCGGTGGACCTGCCCAGGCTGCGGTCCGAGGTCAGGCCTGGTCCGCAGGCCCTGAAAAAACTCTACGACTCACGCTACTGCCGGCATTTCGCATACCGGCCGGCCGACTCGAACGCCTGACCCGCCGGCGCTGTTCGGTTTGCCGGCTGCAAACACGACCGCCTGCTTCAGTAGTTCTCCAGGCCATGGCCGAAGGGCAACAGGGCGCGCTCGTCATCGATCGCCAGCGGCAGATCTTCCACCTTCCGCGGCCATGCATAGGGAGACTTGCCCACCGGCCTGAATCCGTCCGCGGCGTACAGGAAATCGGCGACGCCTCCGCCCTCGGAGCCGGGCAGCCAGGCCGCGATGAAGGCATCGCTGACGGCCAGGTCGGGCCCGATGGCCAGCACCCGCCCCGAGATCAGGACGGTCACGACTTTTTTGCCCAGTCGCTTGCAGCCCTGGATCATTCCCCTGTGGCGCTCGGTAAGGAAAAGCTCGTCCGTATCGCCCTTGAATTCCGCGTAGGGCTGCTCGCCCACCACGACCACCGCTGTTTGCGCGACCATGCTTTCATCGCAGCCTTCCGCGGCGTACTCGACCTCGGCCGCGAATTCGGAAATTCCCTCGAGAATGGTCGTCGCACCGCGGTAACTCTCGGCCTGTCCCTGCCAGTGAATGGACCAGCCGCCGCTTTGCAGACCGCTGTTGTCGGCGTGCTCGCCGACGACCGCAACCGGCTGCGAAGCATCCAGCGGCAACGCGTCGTTCTCGCTCTTCAGCAGAACCAGTGATTCCCGCACCGCCTGCCGCGCTACCGCGCGGTGCTCCGGAATGCCGATCCTGTCGCTGAATTCTTCGCGCGCGAAGGGATCGGCAAACAGGCCAAGGCTGAACTTGAGGCGCAGGATGCGCCGCACCGCGTCGTCGATTCGGCTCATCGAAACGGTGCCGTCCTGCACGGACGACTTCAGATCGGCCATGAAGGCTTCGTGGTTGCCCGGCTGCATGGCCACGTCGATACCGGCGTTGATAACGGTATGCGCCGGTCCGAAACGCTGGCCGCCGTCCCAGTCCGTCAGCACGACGCCGTCGAAACCGAGTTCGCCTTTCAGCACGTCGGTGACCAGGTAACGGTTCTGGTGCATGTTGATCCCGTTGTAGGAGTTGAAGCCGACCATGATGGCGGCCACGCCTTCGTCAACGGCCGCCGCGTAGGTCGGCAGGTGCACTTCGCGCATGGTCTCGTCGCTCATCACCGCGTTGCCGCCTTCCACGCCGCCCTCGGTGGCGCCGTCGCCCAGGTAGTGCTTGGCGGTTGCGGCAATGGTGTGGCGGGCTGCGAGGTCGTTGCCCTGGTGACCGCGGACCGACGCTCGCGTCGCGGCGATCGTCAGGTCACGGTCCTCGGAGAAACCCTCGTAAACCCGTCCCCAGTGCTCGTGCTGCGGCATCGCGATGCAGGGCGAAAAGGTCCAGTTGAACCCGGTGCCCGCCGTTTCGATCGCCGTGATCTCGGCGGCGCGTTTCACCAGGTCCATGTTGCGCGTGGCCGCCATACCAATGTTGTGCGGAAAAATCACCGCGCCTTCGAACGTGTTCTGACCGTGCACGGCGTCGACCCCGACCAGCAAGGGGATACCGAGACGCGTTTGCTGAGCCGCCTCCTGGAATTCGTTGAACTTGGCCGTCCAGTCCGCGGACGTCTCACCCGGAACCGGCCCCTCGGTATGAATCACCGAGCCGATGGTGTTCTCACGTATCACCTCCGGGGAAACGTTGTTGTGCCAGATGGACATGGTCATCTGGCCGATCTTTTCATCCAGGCTCATCTCCGCCAGCAGGGCCTCGACCCGCGCCTCGTCATGCTCGTAAGCGCACAGGTCGAAAGCCTGGCTGCCCCAGCGGCAAATGATGCCGGCATCGGGGTCAATGTCGGCTGCTGCCGGCGCTGCATATCCCAGCGACATCAGCGCCGGCAACAGGAAGAGGACCGCGACCCGGCGCTTCGGCCGCGAGCCTGTCACGGCCAAGGCGCTGTGATGGCTCCCGGCATTCATTTTCCTGGTTTCCTGGATTCATGCTGGACCCAGTCCACTTCCATCACCCACTCGCCTTCCATGCTGCCGCCGCCGATCAGGGCGTAGTTGAGAATCGCGAACATCGGCTCCTGGATCTCCGCCCCGCCGCCGGGAATGCGGTAAACCTCTTCCCCGTCGACCCGGAACACCAGGTCTTCGCCCGCCCATTCGACCGAATACTCGTGCCACTCGTTGTTGTCGGCATCGATGACCTTCATGGCCGACTCCCAGTCACCGCCGTCGCAGTGACCGAGGTTCTTGATCATCCGCGCGGCAAAATGCCCCGAGCCGCCGCTGCCGTAGTGCTCCCAGATATCGATTTCACCCGAGCCGGGCATCGGCCAGCAGATATCCTCGTCTTCTTCCTGGACCGGCGGCTCATTATTGCGGGCGCCGAGCAGCCACCAGGCCGGAAACATGCCCGGCTCACCGTCGCCATGGGTGCGCAGGCGCGCGGTCCACTTGCCGACGGCGAATTCCTGGCGGTTCTTCGATGCAATGCGGCCGGCGACATAGCGCGTATCCGGGTGCTTTTCACCGAACTTGTCGACGTTGTCGCACGGTATCTCTTCGCCGATATTCACGACCCGAAGCTTGAGCGTGCCGTCGCTGACTTCGCGCGTGTTGTACGCGCCGTCACGCACGTAACATTGCTCTTCGCCATTCACCCAGAGAATCTGGTCCTGCCAGTTTTCGGGGTCGAAGGTATCGAAATCATCCCTGAAATCCACGTGCCACTCGCCTTCGTCTGCCGCCGGCGCGGAGAAAGGCATCAACAGGGCGATAAAAATCAGGCTGGTCCGCCACGGTGCGGTCGGTTTCATCGGCTTGTCTCCCGTCATGATGGATGAATTACGGGAAACTATCCGATTATGCGGGCCATGCCAAGTGCACGGGCCCATGGCCCGGCAACGGAAAGAGCGATTTACCAGGTCAGGTCGTCGGGAACGGGAAATTCCTCTTCTTCGGGATCATCCCCGCTGTCGAGCTCAACCACGTGGTCCGGCGCAATCCCGCGCACGGACTCGGTGTGTTCGGGCGTCAGCAGGTGGTATCCGCCGGTGACGTAAACCAGGCCGAGTTCGCCCGCGGCCAGCGCCTTGTTCTGAGCGAGCGTGACGTACACTTTGCGAATGCGGCCGCGGAACATGAAATTGCGCGCGACCTCCGCGTCCTCGCGGTTCAGCCGGTTCGGGTCGACAATTTTTCGAATGGCGCTGTTGATTTCGCGGCGCTTGCGATCCTCGGCGAGCTTGCGCGCGCGGGCCTGCTCGACGCGAACCTTCTCTTCCTTCTCGCGCAGCTTCCAGGCCTCGTCGAGCGACAATTCGCCGGGCGGTGTCCGTTCCGCTGCACCGCCCTGCCCCGGCCCGCGTTTTGGCTTCTTGCGTTTTTGCGCCGGCTTTTCATTCCTGGCCAGGCCCAATGCTCTCAACTGGTCTTGTAGGGAATCTGCCATGTGATTTCATAAAACATGGGGCCAGGGCAGTCGGATTACCCTGGCCCCGGTCTTCGTTGTCAGGGCCGGCCGATGGCGTAGTAGCTGATCCCGCGCCGACGCACGGCCTCTGGCGACCAGATATTGCGGCCGTCCACGATCACCGGCTGCTTCATCAACGCCTTCAAGCGATTGAAATCCGGCGCCCAGTACTGTTTCCACTCGGTCAACAGGACCAGTGCATCGGCGCCGGTTGCCGCCTGGTAAGCGTCGTCCGCAATTTCGAAGCCCGGCCTGTCGCGAAAAACATGCCTGGCCTCGTCGGCCGCTTCCGGGTCATGCGCCCGCACGCGGCCGCCAGCGTCGCAAACGGCATCAACCAGGTTGATGCTCGGCGCTTCGCGCATATCGTCCGTGTTGGGCTTGAAGGACAGCCCCCAGAGCGCCACGGTCAATCCCTTCAAATCGCCGTTGAAATGACCGGAAAGCAGTGAAAAGGGAACATGCTTCTGGCGGTTGTTCACGGCCTCGACCGCCTTGAGCAGTTCCGCCTCGTAGCCAAAGGCCCGGGCGGTGTGTTCCAGCGCCCGCACGTCCTTGGGAAAGCAGGAACCACCGTAGCCGGCGCCGGGGTAAATGAAGGAATAACCGATGCGCGGGTCCGAACCGATACCTGTGCGCACGCTTTCGATATCGGCCCCGACGCGGGCCGCCACGTTGGACAGTTCGTTCATCAGGCTGATCTTGGTGGCCAGCATGGTATTGGCCGCGTACTTGGTCAGCTCGGATGAGCGCACGTCCATGCACAGCAGCTTTTCGTGGTTGCGGTTGAACGGTGCGTACAACTCGCGCAGCAGGGCCTCGGCGTCCGGGTTGTCGACACCGATGACGATGCGGTCCGGCTTCATGAAGTCCGCGATCGCCGCGCCCTCTTTCAGGAACTCCGGGTTCGAGGCCACCGAAAACGCGAGATTTACGCCGCGTTGCTCGAGACAGGCGGCGATCGTGTCCCTGACCTTTTCGCAGGTACCGACCGGCACGGTCGACTTGACGACCACCAGCAAATTCTTGTCAAGGTAATTGCCAACCGAACGGGCCACGGCCAATACGTGGCTGAGGTCCGCGGAACCGTCCTCGTCGGGCGGCGTACCCACCGCAATGAACAGCACCTCGGCGTGGTCCACCGCGGCCTCGATGTCGGTGGTGAACTCCAGCCGTCCCTGGCCTGCGTTCCGCTCGATCATCTCGTCGAGGCCGGGTTCGAAAATGGGCACCACGCCGTTTCTCAGACCCGCGACGCGATCGCGGTCTATATCCATGCAGACGACGTGATGCCCCACGTCGGAGAGTCCGGCGCCGCTAACGAGGCCGACGTAGCCGGATCCAACAATCGATATGCGCATAGCCTTTGTTTATTGAATACCGAGCAGTTCCACTTCAAAAATCAGGGTCGCGTTCGGGCCGATGGACGGCGGTCCGTTCGGGCCGTAAGCGAGACCGGAAGGAATGAAGAACTTGAACTTGCTGCCCACGGGCATCAATTGCAGCCCCTCGGTCCAGCCGGGGATAACCTGGTTCAGCCCGAAAGTGGCTTCCTGGTTGCGCGAGTAGGAACTGTCAAACTCGGTACCGTCCAGCAGCGTGCCGCGATAATGCACCGTCACGGTATCGGTAGCGGCGGGTTTCGGACCGTCACCCATGGTGATGACCTGGTACTGCAAGCCCGAGTCGGTAACCTCGACGCCTTCTTTCTGCGCGTTTTCAAGCAGGAATTTGTCACCGTCGGCGGCGTTTTTCGAGGCGA
>Ga0180436_10004509_pt1 | contig 12499 bp, 15 predicted proteins | sample SS_ome_2_FD_132434 | JGI IMG/M metagenome (GOLD analysis project Ga0180436, IMG submission 132434) | Hypersaline lake sediment archaeal communities from the Salton Sea, California, USA - SS_3_S_2 metaG | ecosystem: Environmental > Aquatic > Non-marine Saline and Alkaline > Hypersaline >...
AGCCAGGCCGTAGCAGATGCCGTGGCCGAGGAGCTGGGCATCGCTACCGTATTCGCCGAGGTGCTGCCCGAGCACAAAGACCAGCAGGTGGCCGATCTCCAGATGAGGGGCAAAAAGGTGGCCATGGTTGGGGATGGCGTCAACGACGCACCGGCGCTGACCCGCGCCGACGTGGGCGTCGCGATCGGCAGCGGAACCGACGTGGCGATCGAATCAGCCGGCATCATCCTGGTTAAAAACAATCCGCTGGACGTCGTCGGAATCTTCGAACTCAGCCGGGCCACGTACCACAAGATGATCCAGAATTTGATCTGGGCCACCGGGTACAATGTCGTCGCCCTACCGCTGGCTGCTGGGGCGCTCGCCTCAGTGGGTTTCGTGCTCTCTCCAGCCGTCGGGGCGTTGTTCATGTCGCTGAGCACCGTCATCGTCGCGGCTAACGCCCAACTCCTGCGGCGCGTGAAACTGGGGACGTAGACGCAGATAGAAGCGCATTCCCAACGCGAATCCGTTCGCGCGGGGGCACGGGTGTGCGCAAGCACACACCATGCGGTACGAAAACATGGATTCCCGCTTGCTCCCCGCTTTCGCGAGGATGACAGGGAATGACGCCCGCCGCGCCGGCATTGTAGGGGCGACTCGCGAGTCGCCCGTGAGGCAGACATCATTTCGGCGCGAATGAGGGCGAGGCGGCGGCGCGCCGCGGACGGCGCAATCTATTTTCAAAATAGCACTGTGAGGGGGTGCAAATTGACCGACAAAATCCGCGTCCTGCTCGCCGACGACCACGCCGTCGTTCGCAAAGGCATCCGCGATTTCCTTGAGGAAACCGGGGAGATCCGCGTGGTCGCTGAGGCTGACGAGGGCGTCGAGGCCGTGACGCTGGCCGAGCAGCACGCCCCCGATGTGGCCATTCTGGATATCCGTATGCCCCACATGACCGGCGTGGAGGCGACGCGCCGCATCAAGGCATGTTGTCCGAACGTGCGCGTGCTCATCCTCACGGCCTACGACGACGACCCGTACGTGTTCGCGCTGCTGGAGGCCGGCGCCGACGGGTACGTGCTCAAGACGGCCAGCAGTCGCGAACTGGTCGCTGCCGTGCACGCCGTCCACCGGGGCGAAGCGGCGCTCAGCCCGGAGATTGCCAGCACCGTGGTGCGCCAGATGAAGCGCGGACACCCCGCAGCGGCCTCCGATCAAATCGAGCCGCTCACACCCCGCGAATTGGACGTCCTGCGGCTGGCGGCGCGCGGAATGACCAACCGCCAGATCGGGCGCGAGCTCGATATCAGCCACCGCACCGTCCAGGGTCACCTGGCGAGCATCTACGGCAAACTGGACGTGAACAGCCGCACGCAGGCGGTCACGGCGGCGCTCCGGCAGGGCTGGATCGTGGTCGAATGAGAAAGCAGCGCGTGTCTCGCTGGTTCCGCAGTCTCCAGGCACAGGCTTTCCTCTGGGCGATCCTGCCCCTCACCTTCGCCATCATCGCCCTGGCCTTCACGGGCGTCTACGCCCACCAGCGGCAGATGCGCGATTTCGTGGCCGAACGCGACCTGGAACTGGCGCAGCTGACAGCGCGCGTCATCGAGGATGGCCTGGGCCACGGCACGGTCAGCAGCGCTGGGGACGGGCTCTCACTGTGGCTGGAACAGGTCGTCGGAGATCAGTCCGCCTCTCTGCAGGTCCTCGACGGCCGCGGTCAGCCGCTGGCCTGGCTGGGCGATGGGCTCGCGCTGACCGGTGAGTCGCTCGATTCGGCGGTCGCTGCAGCCGTCGAGCTCCGCGAGGGCGCCCGCATCGTGACAGGGACCGATGGCGACGCCGTACTCATCGCCGTGGCCCCCGTTGCCAGCACCGACTGGCTTGTGCTCATCAGCGAGCCGGTGGCGGGCATTATCGGCCCGATCCTGCGCCTCTCCAGCCTCGCACCGATCGTCGCGGCCGGCGCCGGCGTCGTCTCGCTCCTGGTGTTGACCTTCGGCTGGCGCACCATCGTCCGGCCGCTGCAGGCACTCGCGCGCGCGACGGAACAGGTCACGTGGGGGGACTATTCCGCCATCTCGCGCGCGAGCGCGGGCCCACTCGCGGGCGTGCAGGAGGTTCAAGATCTGCACAGCGCCGTGGCGGACATGGTCGAGCGCATCCGGGCCTACGAAGCCAGCATGCGCGACTACCTCGGTGCGGTAGCGCACGGTCAGGAGGCCGAGCGCTCGCGCCTGGCGCAGGAACTCCACGACGGCCCCGTCCAGGAGCTGATCGCGCTGGCGCAGCGCGCCGAAAGGGCCCAACGCCTTGTGGAGCAGGGCCAGACGGTCGATGCAGGCCGCCTGATGGCTGAGAGCCGTCTCGCGGAGCTGGCGGCTGTGGACGAGCTGCGGCGCATCATCGGCGCGCTGCGTCCCGTGTATCTGGACGATCTGGGTTTTCTGCCGGCCTTGGAGATGCTCGTGCGGCAGATGGGCGAACGGACAACGGCGCGCGTCACTCTGGAGATTGAGGGCACGCCGCGGCGCTTCCATCCCGATGTGGAGCTTGCCGCGTATCGCATCGCGCAAGAGGCGCTCAACAACGCGCTACGCCACGCAGAGGCGCGCACCATCACAATCCACGTTGGGCATGAGGCCGACGGGCTGGCGCTCTCCATCCGCGATGACGGCCAGGGCTTTGCTCCCCCGGCGCGGCCAGATGTGTTGACCCGTGCGGGACACTTTGGGCTGGTGGGCATGCAGGAGCGGGCCACCCGCCTGGGAGGACAGCTCACCATCGATTCGGCCCCAGGCGCGGGCACACGTGTCACGATGTGGCTACCTGTGAATGAGAAAACTCTCACGAAACTTTCATCGTCCCTTAATCAAGTCTAAGGAAGTGCATTCATAGTTCATCTTCCAGATCTCCCCGTAAGCTAGCACACGCGCCGTTTTCGCCCCCACCCACCCCGCCAAATGGCGCTCCCGGCCCATTACCTCCTCACGTACAATATAGGCATATCGGAAGCATAGGAGGAAACTATGAAAACCGGATTGTGGATTGCTTTGGGTATAGCAGGTGTCATCATACTGGTGCTCGTCGCCCTCTTTGCGGGCTGGGCCATTTTCGGCCGTCGCTTATGGAGCGGCTGGGGCTATGGCATGGGACCGGGCATGATGGGACGTGGCTTTGCTCCTGTTGCCCCGTGCGACAGCGGCGGCTCTGGATGTGGCTTACCCTGGGGGCGCGGCGGTATGCGCGGCCGCGGCGGCATGTGGGGAGATGGTCGTGGATACGGTCCGTCGTGGCCGAATGCGCCCGGCGGGGACCAGGGCATGCTGACGATTGAGGATGCGCGCGCTGCCGTGGAGCGCTACGTCGCCGACTTCGGCGCTGGCGGCGCACGCGGCATGGGTGGCGTCCGCGGCACGGATGGTGCGCGCGGTCTGAAGATCGCGGAGGTGATGGAGTTCGAATACAACTTCTACGCCATCGTGGAGGAGAGCGATACAGGTATCGGTGCGATGGAGCTGCTGGTCGACAAACGCACGGGCGCAGTGACTCCAGAAATGGGGCCGAACCGGATGTGGAACACGCGCTACGGCATGCACGGCGGTAGCGGTGACGGGACAAACATCATCGCGCCCGAGGAGGCATTGGGCATCGCGCAACGCTGGCTCGACGCCAACCGGCCCGGTGTCAGCACGGAGGAACACGCCGACCCGTTCTACGGCTACTACACGATCCACACGCTCCAGGACAGCGCGATCGAAGGCATGCTCAGCGTCAACGGCGCCAGCGGCCAGGTCTGGTATCATACGTGGCATGGCGACTTCATCCAGATGATCGAGACAGAGGAAGAAGAACACTAGATTTGACATCTCAAGAGGTTGGCCTATACTTGCAATTGCGAATCATTAGCATTAACCAACCTTCCTGGAGGTGAACGATGAAGGTACTCGTATATGGTGCAGGCCCCCTCGGCAGCGTGTTCGCGGCGCAGCTGCAGCAAGGCGGCAACGACGTCTCGATCCTGGCGCGGGGCAAGCGCATCTCGGAAATCCGTGAGTTTGGCATCGTGCTAGAAAACGTGTGGTCCAAGCAGCGCTCGGTCACACAGGTTCCAGTCGTCGAGGAGCTGGCTCCTGACGACGTCTACGACCTCATACTGGTCATCATGCGCAAGAACAACGCGCTGGACATCCTGCCGGTCCTGGCGGCGAACAAATACTCGCCCAACGTGCTCTTCCTGATGAACAACGCCGCCGGCCCGGACGCGCTCGTCGAGGCGCTCGGCGCGGAGCGGGTGCTGATCGGCTTCCCCAACGCGGCCGGCTACCGAGAAGGGCACGAGGTCCACTGCATCGTGGGCAGCGCAGACGAACCATCCGCCGTGCCCTTCGGCGAGGTCGACGGCAGCATCAGCGAGCGCACGCGGATGGTCGCGGGCGTCCTGGAGAGCGCCCCAGGGTTGGGCGCCGAGATTCGCACGGACATGGATGCCTGGCTGAAGACGCACGTGGCGCTCCTCTTCCCGGCGCTCGCCCCGGCGCTGTTCGCCGCCGGCATCGACAACTACCGCCTCGCGCGCACGCGCGACCTGGTCGTCCTGACGGCGCGCGGTGTACGCGAGGCCCTCCAGGTGCTGCGCGCGCTTGGCACCCCCATCACACCTGCGAAATACCGCGTGATTGAGTTGATCCCCGAGCCCCTGCTGGTCCTGGCGCTGCAGAAGCTGCTCCAGAACGAGATGATGGAGACGGCGCTGGTGAGACACGCCGAGGCCGCCCGTGACGAGGTAACGCACCTGACCGGCGAGTTCATGGAACTGGCGCGGCAGTCGGGTGTCCCCACTCCAGCCATCGACCGCCTGCAGTCCTACCGCCAGCCCGAGGCAGTCCAGCCGCCCGAGGGCAGCCAGGACATTCCAATGCGCTGGGGCGGCGTGATCCTGCTGGCGGGGATCGTGGCCGCGGCGACAGCGACACTCGCTGCAGGTGTGGCGTGGCTGGTGAAACGTGCAAACAAGTGGGCAAGTGATAAGGGGACAAGGGAACAGGTAGACGAGGAATAGGAGAAGACATGAACACCCGCAAGACACTTCCTCCGACGTATCTGCTCGTCGCGATCATCCTGCAGTGGCTGCTGCACGCCGTCATACCAGTGGCTAAGTTCATCCCGGTGCCGTGGAACCTGCTGGGTATCCTGCCGCTGGCCGTGGGTATCGCGATGAATCTCGTGGCCGACGGGGTCTTCAAGAGGGCCGAGACGACGGTCAAACCCTTTCAGGAGTCGAGCACGCTGGTGACCAGTGGCATCTACGCCTACACGCGCAACCCCATGTACGTCGGCTACGTCCTGACGCTTGGGGGACTGGCGATTCTGGTGCGCTCGCTGACGCCGTGGCTGGTGGTGCCGGGGTTCGCGGTGCTGATGGACCGCATCTTCATCCGGGCCGAGGAAGGAATGCTGGCCAACAAATTTGGCGAGACCTGGGACAGTTACAGTAAGCGCGTGCGCCGCTGGGTGTGAAGGGAGTCCAACCCGATACTTGCCCAAACCTCCTCGTTCGCGGTACAATGAGGTCAGTGAAACACGAACGAGGGTACCTGTATGACTCAAATTGAGGGCACCGAAACACGCACCATCCTCGCGCTGGACGCGATGGGCGTGATCTACGCCGTGGGCGACGACACGGGCAAACTGCTGACGCCTTTCATCGCCGAACACGGCGGCAGCAGCGACCCGGTCGCTATCGAAGCGCACTACGTCGCCGCCAGCCTGGGCGAGATCCCGGCCGAGGCTTTCTGGCAGCGCGTGGGCCTCAGCCCCAGTCTGGAAGACGAATACCTGGCACTCCACACACTGACACCCGGTCTGGAACCGTTCCTCGAACACGTACAGCAGCGTGTCGCCGGCATCTGCTGCCTCTCGAACGACGTGCCGGCCTGGTCGCTCAAGCTACGCGAGCGCTTCGGGCTCGACCGCTGGATCACGCCGTGGGTCATCAGCGGGGACGTTGGCATCCGCAAGCCCGCGCCGGGCATCTATGACGCGTTGTTCGCGTCGCTCGCCGTGGAGCCACGCCACATCGTGTTCGTCGACGACCGCACCGGCAACCTGGATGCGGCGGCGGCGGCGGGCATACGCACCGTACTGTTCGATCCGGAAGCGGCGACGCGCAATTTCCGGCATGGCATTGCCCGTGAATTCGAGGGCATCATGGACCTGCTGCTATTGGGCGGCTTCATCAGCGTATGAGAGAACCCACCCCAGCCCGCGCCCGGCCCAGCACGATGGGGGTGCCCGGCCGGTGAGCGTGAAATACAGCACCCGTTCCAGCCCTCTGTGGATCATCATCTCCTTCGGCGTCGCGGCCATACTGGCCGCCACAGCCATCCTGGGCGGCGTGAGCTTCCTGGAGATGCCGTTGTGGGTGCGGATCGCGTTCGGCGCGCTCGCGCTGCTGGCCGGCGCCACCGGAGCGCTGAGTCTGAGCCTTGTGCACCTGGTCAGCGACGGGGATCTCCAGAGGGCCTATCGCGACGCGCTGATCGTGCGCATCCGCTGGAACGGCGACGGGCGCGCGCTCGACATCGGGACCGGCACCGGCTTGGTGGCGATCGGGCTGGCGCGCCACTTCGCGGACGCCACAGTCGTGGGCTGCGATACCTGGACCGGCGCGGGCCCCACGCAGCGGATCTGTGAGCAGAACGCACGGGCCGAGGGCGTGGCGGAGCGGGTGCGCTTCGAGGCGGCCGATGCCCGCGCCCTGCCCTACACTGACGAGGAGTTCGACGCGGTGACCAGCAAGGACGTCTTCCACATCATCCATTCGGAGAAGCATAAGCTCGGCCTGTTCCAGGAAGCGCTGCGGGTGCTGCAGCCGGGTGGCGCCTTCGCCTTCATCGAGCCCTATGGCATCAAGAGCGCCTACAGCGACGTGGAGAAGTTGGTCATCGCGCTGCGGGCAGAGGGTCTGACGTCGGTGCACTTCGCCTGGCTGGACGAGGTGGGGAAGATCCCGCGCCTGCTGCGCCCCATCGTGGGGCGCTCCGGGATCGTATACGGGGTAAAGTGAGGCCACAGGGGGTAGACGCCGGCGATACAAGTTGATACAATAGAGAATGACAGTTCATCAGTAGAGAAGGAGAAATATCACATGAAGAAGAGCGACACGAGGAAACAACGGAAAGCGCGCAAGGCGCGCGAGCGGAGCAAGAATAAAGCAGTGAGCCGATCTGCGGGCGTGGGATCTTACCTGCGCAACGCGCGGGAATATCCCATCGCGGGCTGCTGGACGCTGCCAAACTGGAAGAAGCTTGGAATAACGGAGCTGGTCGTCGCGCGCCGTCAACCCAATGGCAACATCGTCTTCGGTGGATACGTCGTGGACTACTACCTCCTTGGGGTCAAGAACGCACTCTCAAAAGCGGATATCCCACCCGCCGTGTTCTACAACGAGGTGCTCCCAGATATGTTTTCCGACGGCATGATCGAGATTAAGCCAGCGCTGGCGCACGAGCTGATCTATGGCAGCATCGACTACGCGGCGCAGTTCGGCTTCAAACCGCATCGGGACTTCAGAAAAGCGAGCCTGATTCTCGATCCACCCGGCGCGCACGAACCGACCAGGAAGGTCGAGTTCGGGCATGAGGGGCAGCCATTCTTCATCGCCGGGCCATACGACAATGTCAAAGCGATCATGACCCAGCTGAATCGCACGGTCGGAGAGGGCAACTACCACTATACGGTGCCAGTGAACAACCCGGAGGCGGATGAGTTACTCGATCTGATCTAGAGGGCATTGCTATTCAAGCTTACACCCTCGTGCTGTGCCGCCTCCACTAGATCCTGATGCAGCGAACGCGGCACGCGCACGACAAACTTGCCGCTGAAATCGTCCAGGGAGCGCGGCTCCGGCACACTCTCTCCGTCCTCCAGCGCCACTTCAATCCAGGCGCGCATCGCATCCCGGATCATCTCCAGTGCTTCCTCGGAAGTAGCTCCTGCGCTCATACATCCTGGTAACTCGCGGACCGAGACGAACCATCCTCCCCGGGCTCCGGAACCAGCTCAATCGTATACGGCAACCTCAAATAGTCCTCAACCGTCCTCATCGTATACATTCTAACACCGAACAACAAAAAAGCCCCCACTGGAAAATCCCGTGGGGGCTTATATCTAGTCTGATTTGCGCTTAGAGAGCGCGCACAGCAACAGCCTGCAGGCCCTTCTGACCTTGCGCGACCTCGAACTCAACCTTCTGACCTTCTGCTAACGATCGGAAGCCATCGCCCTGAACCTCTGAGAAATGAACGAAGACGTCACCGCCAGCGTCCCGCGTAATGAAACCATATCCCTTGCCATCGTTGAACCACTTGACGGTGCCCGTTTCTCTCTCTGCCACTTTTGTTACTCCTTTAATCTATACTACTGTATTTATACTCGGTGCAAAGGTCCTATTTCAGCCCCTGCACCTAGTTGTACATTATACCACAATTTTAGATAATGTCCAGCGCGATGCAACCCCAAAAAAGAGCCGCACGCTGCCTGGCAGCGTGCGGCCCTCTCTATTCAGTTGTTCTTGCGTCTACAGCGAGCGAACTCGCACTGCCTGCAGGCCCTTCTGACCCTGTTCGACCTCGAACTCAACTCGCTGGCCCTCACTCAGCGATCGGAAGCCACCGCCTTCGATCTCCGAGTAGTGCACGAAGACGTCGTCGCCGGCGTCCCGGGTGATAAACCCGTATCCCTTGCCATCGTTGAACCATTTCACTGTGCCTGTTTCTCTCTCTGCCACTTTCTGTTACTCCTTAAATCTGTAAACCACGTGGTGGATAATATTGGTACGAAGGGCTCACGTTGCCAAGGGACTATTGGCTTTTGCAACCACACTCCGAATGTCACCGCTGGTGCTACCTTCATACTCTACCTGTAAATCATACCACAAAACAGCATAATGTCCAGTGAACGATCACTGTAACGGCGCCGACAGCTTTGTGGTGCGGGATGATGACCGTCACCACATAGTGGAACAGTTGAGCCAAGAGCGGTTCTGCACTTGCTCAAAGAACGGCGCTGCAATACAATGGAGTCAAGCGGTTCGGCAAAAAAGTCTTGCGCCTATCACGATCTTGAAGGGAGAACTATTATGAAAGCGCGACTCTTTGTCATATCTGTTCTAGCCGTTGGCCTGGCTTTGATTCTTGTGTGGGCTGTGGCGGCACAGGGCGCAGAAACAAAATCCGATATCCTGCCAGATTTGTATACCATTCCGGCTCCAGAGAATTACCAGAACCATGGGAAGGCGGAAACCCTGAGCTATGATCCAGACATCGCTTCCGCTGACGCTTTCACTGCCTATCTACCTTTTGTGCAGCGCTTTATCCCGCCCTGCACCATAGCACCGACGCTCATCAGTCCAACCAATAGCAGCACGCTGGACACTCTAATTCCTCGATTGACCTATATGAGAGGCACTGACCCGGTATCATATACCATAATCCTCATAGCCGACAATCCTGCCTTTAACCCAGTCATCCGATATACAACAAGCGGCGGGGCAATAGGACCGCACCAACTCCGGCTATTCGAAAACCTGGAACCAGCGACTACATACTATTGGCGAGTTCAGGATGTATGCGGTTCCGTTTACAGCCCATACGCACCAACTTTTGCGTTTACCACTGGCTCAGGTGGCGTTATTCTGCCTGCACCGACACTTTTGAGCCCGGCTCATGGTACAGTAGGAGCAGGGGAAGAAGTGACCTTGACTTGGAGCAGCGTGACTGGCGCGGTCGGATACCAGATCTGGACACGCCGTGTTGGGATTGGCGGCGGCGGCGTCTCCTTAGCGTATACAAACTCGAAAGTAATGAGCTATCTGCAACCAAACACTACCTACGAATGGTGGGTTGAAGCATACAACGATTATGCGTATGGTGCCCAGTCAGATTCTTGGCAGTTCACAACGGACTCATTCGCCTTGCTGCAAGAAGACGTGGGGAACCTGTCGCTGGAAATGCCCTATACTGTGTACCACCCAGCTGAAGGGTCTTCTTCATATGTAACTGACCAGCGCCGTTAGCATTAGCCCATCATAAAGGGTAACACAGGGCAGGAGCGAAATTCCTGCTCTGCACCGGTGGGGCTGGGAGGACCTATGCTGGGCAAAGAGAAGATCGAGGCAGCGCTATCGCCGCAGAGCACACCCCAGATTCCGGCGGTCATTTGCTACGAAGGTATGTACATCCGCGACTGCTGGGAACAGTTCACACATCATCCATGGCGGTTCCAGCACGCGCCGGATCTTGAGCGCCAGATGGCCTGGCGGCGTGAGGTGATTGCGAGCCTGCGCCAGGACTGGATGGTGCTCCCCACCTGCCCTTCAGCCGCCGAGCGCGACCGTCTGATCATCGAGGAGCGTGCGGCGGGTGTGTATCGCGTCGACCGGGCCACCCGGGTGTCGCAACGACTACAGCGGGCGCGCGTGGGCGGCTGGTCGGAGAACGTCGCTCGGTCAGAATCCCGTCCCGGTATTTTCCCGGAGACGCCGGACGAGATCGACGCGCTCACACCGCTGCCAGCAGACTTCGATGCGGCGCTGTTTCGCCAGGAGGGACGCGACGCGCTGGCCAGGCAGCTGCTTGCTGAATTCGGCGAACGGCTCTTTCCGATCAGTCACGTCTCCGCACCGCTGTGGAAGACCTACGACATCTGGGGCTTCGAGGGGATGATGGTGACGGTGGCCGGTCACCCAGATCTGGTCGAGCGCGCGTGCGAGCGTCTGCTGGCACGCTGCCTGGCCAGCGTGCGCCAGGCCGCAGTCCTCGGTGCAGCCGGCATCTGGATCGAGGACTGTATGACGGATATGGTCAGCCCCGAGGCGTTCGCCAGCCTCCACCTCCCGACCCTGCGGCGGCTGGTCGACGAGATTCGCGCGCTGGGGATGAAGAGTATCCATTACTTCTGCGGCAACCCGGCCGGGAAGTGGGACCTGCTGCTCTCAAGCGGCGCGGATGCCCTGGCGCTGGAGGAAGGCAAGAAGGGGTTTGAGATCGATATCGAGGATGTCGTGGAGCGGGTACAGGGCCGCTGTGCCGTGCTGGGCAACCTGGACGCAATCGGCGTGCTGGAGCAGGGCAGCGAACAGAAGCTGCGGACCGAAGTGACTCGACAAATTGCGGCCGGCCGGCGCAACGGATCGCGTTTCATCATGAGTATCAGCAGCCCCGTGACCCCGGCGACGCCCGTAGAGCGCATCCAGCTGTACTGTAGCCTGGTCCACGAGCTGGGCCGGCGATCGTGAGCGTTGAGCCGAAAACAGGTTGCACCACCAAGAAGACCGGCGCTGGGTATCCTGCCCGCCAGGGCAGACCTGCCCTGCGGACTGTCAATTCCGCCTGCCCGGTGTCATTCCCACGAAAGAGACGGTGTGAAAGTCCTCATCGCATCGTATGGTGGGGCAGTTAGGCTGCCGAACGGGCTATTTCTGAGGTGCTATCCCTACTCATGCCTTATTCTTCCAGCAGAAGTAGGGTATAGCCCCTGGGCAGTGGCTCACTCGGCCGGTTTTCACACGCCTCGAAAGTGGGAATCCATAGCGCGCCGAAATGCAACTGGATCCCCGCGAACGCGGGGATGACGAGGATGAGACAGGATGACAAAGGATGACGGCGGATGCACGCGTGATGGGGGAGCAAGCCTTCACCGCCCCTTGCCACCTCACCGCGCCGCTGTATAATCGGCCCGTAATCCAAACCTGGACCATTGAGGAGGCGCCATGAATCGGAATTTCGCCAAGGGCCGTATGCTCGCCGGGGAGACAGCCATCGGCACACTGCTGCTGCTGGGATCGCCGCTGGCTGCGGAGATGCTCGCGCAACTGGATTTCGACTTCCTAATCGTTGACTTACAGCACGGCACGTGGCAGGAGCGCGATGCCGTGACCGCGTTCCGGGGTATCACGCTCTGCGGCCGGGTGCCCATGGCGCGGGTGCGACGCAACGACTTCGGCCAGATTGGGCGGCTGCTGGATATGGGCGCGCTCGGCATCGTCGTCCCCATGGTCGAGACGGCCGAGGATGCTCGGGCCGCCGCACGGGCTGTGCGCTACCCACCCCGCGGTGAGCGCTCTGAGGGGGCGCTGGGGGCGCAGTTCCACGGCGCCGGCTACCGCGGCTGGATCAACGACGAGGTTTTCCTGGCCGTCCAGATCGAATCGCAGCGCGCTGTCGAGAATGCCGCGGATATTCTTGCAGTGGATGGCGTGGATGGCTGCTGGGTCGGCCCGGCGGATCTCGCTGCATCGATGGGCGCGGATCTGGCCACGGCTGAGGGCAAAGCCGCGCACCGCGCCGCCATACTCAGCGTGCGCAATGCCTGCCACAGGGCGGGCAAAGTGCCCGGCATCGCCGGATTGGACAGCTCAGTCGGCGAGTGGGTAGCGGCCGGTTTTCGCTTCGTGACGGCGGGCTTCGATTCGATGTACATGACCGCGGGCGCGGAACAGCTGCTGCACCGG
>Ga0180436_10004510_pt1 | contig 12497 bp, 8 predicted proteins | sample SS_ome_2_FD_132434 | JGI IMG/M metagenome (GOLD analysis project Ga0180436, IMG submission 132434) | Hypersaline lake sediment archaeal communities from the Salton Sea, California, USA - SS_3_S_2 metaG | ecosystem: Environmental > Aquatic > Non-marine Saline and Alkaline > Hypersaline > Sediment...
AGCGGTCGGGGGTGAGAGCGGTTTCTCCGGGGAAGTCGTCGGAGGTTCTCTTGCGCCAATCGTTCATGGCCGTTCGAAGCTCCGTTAGGACTTCGCGGTGGGCGGGGTCGTTGGCGAGGTTGTTCATGCAGTGCGGGTCGTTTCCCAGATCGAACAGTTCCTCACGCGGCCGGGGGGTCAGGAAGGAATCCGATTGGTGCTCGGGCAGCTTGCCGTCCACCCAGAGGCGAATCATGGCCTGATAGCTGGGCGGCCGGACGGCGTCGGGGGGCGGCGTGTTGGCGAGATGGGGCAGCCAGTTGCGGATGTAGCAATGACGCGTGGTGACGACCGCCCGCTCGTAGGCGCGCGTGCAGTGCCAGTTGTGTTCAGCGAATGCGTGCGTGCGGACGGTAGCGGTGGGATCCTTCAGAACCGGGACGAAGGAACGGCCCTGGAAGCTGGCCGGGGTTTCGATGCCCGCTAGTTCGAGAATAGTGGGCGCGATGTCGAGTGAGCAAACGAGGCTGCTCGAGGCAGTTCCCGGCGCGACGAGCGGCGGATGCCGGACCAGCATGGGCGTTCGCAGGCCCTGGTTGTTGACGCGGGTCTTCGACTGCGGGAACGGCCGCCCATTATCGCTCATCAGCAGCACGAACGTATTGTCGAGCAGGCCTTGGCGTTCGAGTTCGGCGATGGTCAGCCCCACGTGCTCATCGAAGCGGGTGATCTCGTCGTAGTAGAGCGCCAGCTCCTCGCGCATTTCGGGGATGTCGGGCAGGTAGGGAGGGACGATTACGTCGGAAGCGGTGGGGGGGGGGGCCACGGCTCCGGGGGAGTAGACGCGGTGCGGGTCGATGGCGGCGGCCCAGAGGAAGAACGGCTTCTCCGCGGGCCGGTCCCGCAGCGCCTTGGCCCAGAGTCCGCCGAGGATCTCCGGCTTCTCCCAGACGCCGTGGTGAACGAAATCGAACTGTTTCTTGGCGTCTTCGCCCTGGTGCCATTTCCCTACGCTGGCCGTCCAGTAGCCGGCCTCGCGGAGCAATGTGGTGAAGATGAGTTGGTCCGCCGGCAGGGGCTGATGGAGTTCGGGCGAGCCCGTGTTGTGGGGATAGCGGCTGGTGAATATGCTGGCGCGGCTGGGGCTGCACGAACTGATGGTGAGGAATGCGCGGTCCAGGCGCAGGCCTTCGCGGGCCAGGCGGTCCATGTTGGGCGTGCGGATGTGGGGGTGTCCGTAGGGGCCGTTGTCATCCCAGCCCATGTCGTCGGCAATGAAGATGACGAAATTGGGCTGTTCTGCGCCGGCGGCCTGGGGCGCGGCAATGAGAAGCGCAAATGAAACGAGGATGGCGATTCGAATTCGAGTCATGCGTCTGCTGCCCACGGTAGCAGAATACGGGCGCAGGGGCTGCGCCGCGGCAAGATCGTCCTCCGAAAGCGCGCTATCGGAACGGCTCAAGATGCGCCGCAATTGGGAAAAGGGTGACCGGAAAAGGGTGACCTGATACCGCTTTTCCGGTATCTTAATGCTGGGAGGATAGCGATGGGAACGACGCGGCGGGATTTCGGACGGGTGGTGGCGGGGGCGGCGGCGCTCAGCGCGAGTGCGGCTCCACAAGCGAGGGGCAACCGGTGGTCCGCTAAGGGCATGAAGCTTGGAGTGAGTCACCAGCGGCCGGAGATGCTGACTGAGCCGCACCTGACCTACCTCAAACAGATGGGCGTGGAGTATCTCGAGGTCCGCACGCCGGCGGCGCACAGCAGCTACGAAGAACTCGTGGCGATGAAGCGCAAGGTGGAGGACGCCGGATTGCGCGTCTTCGAGATCATGCTGGCGGATAAGTATAGCTCGCCGGAGTTTACGCTCGGTGGGCCGCGGCGGGATGAGGAGATCGAGTTTTTCAAGAACTTCCTTCGGGACCTCGGACGGGCTGGCGTCGATACGACGACCTATGCCTGGTACACGGGCGGCGTCTATTCGACCGGCCGGACGACGACGCGGGGCTGCGATACGCGGGACTTCGTGCAGGCAAAGGCGCTGGCCCGGCCACGCGAGTTGGAGCGGGAGTACGGCGAGGACGAGATGTGGGCGAACTACGAGCACTTCATCAAGGAGGTGCTGCCGGTTGCCGGGGAGGCCGGCGTGCGGCTGCAACTGCATCCGAACGATCCGCCGTTGGACCACATGGGCGTGGCGCGTTTGTTCAAGAGCCGCGAAGCCTTCCGGCGAGCGATGGAGATCGCGAATCACAGTCCGTATTCGGGGCTGCTGTTCTGCACAGGTTGCTGGGCGGAGATGGCGGGGCCGGACGGGAAGGGCGAGGACGTGGCGAGCGCCATTCGGGAGTTCGGCGATCGCGGCCATATCTATCAGGCGCACTTCCGCAATGTCAGTTCAACGCTGCCGGACTTCCACGAGACGTTCCCGGACGACGGGTACATGAACATGTACAGAATCATGAAGGCGTTCGGGGAGTCGGGGTTCAACGGGATCGTAGTGCCGGACCACGTGCCGAGGTGCCGCGGCAGCGAGGCGGGGCCGAAGGCTGGCGAGGCCTACATCTTCGGGTACATCAGAGCGCTGATTCAGGCGGTGGAGACGGAACTGGGCCAGAGAAGTTGAGCCGGGGGAGGTCTCAGCGGAAGGCCGTTCTTGAATTCGGAAAAGGGGTACCTGACACCAATTTCGCAAATAGGAAAAGGGTGACCTGACACCAAATTATTGGCGGGTTGCTTCCCAGGCTAGGTGGTGGAGTTCGGGGGCGATCAGTTTTTCCCAGGCCAGGCGGACGGCGGCGGGGGAGCCAGGGGTGGAGATGATCACTTTCCCCCGGTAGACGCCGGCCACCGCGCGCGAGAGCATTGAGGCGGCGCCTACTTCTTCGTAGCTGAGCATGCGGAAGATTTCGCCGAAGCCCGGCAGCGTCTTTTCCAGGTGGCGGTTCAGGACGTCATAGGTCGTGTCACGCCGGGATATGCCGGTTCCCCCATTCCAGATCAGGACTTGAGCCGGGCCGGCGGCCAGCTCGGTGAGCGTTTGTTCGACTTGGGCTGGCTCATCCTTGATGAGGCGGTACTCGACGGCTTCGTGACCGGCGCCGCGGAGTTGCTCCTCCAGGTACTTGCGGTTGCTGTCGGTCTCCGGAGTGCGGGTGTCGCTGACGGTGACGATGGCCACGCGGACCGGGCCGTTTCTGCTGGCGCAGACCTTGTGATGACGGGCGGATTCGCTCATTGCTCCCGCTCAGTATAGGGCATCAGGAGAGATGGGAGTAGGCGTCGATGGTTCGTAGGCGAGGGTCCTCCACGGGGCCGCCAATCGTGAAGTGGTAGAGACTCTGCCAGGAGTGAGCCTGGATGCCCATCGTCCGGTGCATCACGTCGTCGAAGAAGCAGCCGATGCCGGTGGCGCGGACGCCGGCCGCTTCCGCCTCCAGGTAGAGCACCTGGCCGATGAGGCCAGTCTCCCAGAAGAGGCGCGGGTACATCGCGGGGCCGGACTCCTTCAGTGTTTCGTCGAAGCGGGCGAGCATGCCGGCGGCGAAGACGCCATTGGCGGCGATTTCCTGGTGGCAACTCACGGTTTGGGCGGCGTCTTGGACGTCGCCGGGCACGAGGAGATAGAGCGGGAGTCCGCCGGGGCAGTTCCCCGGCTTCTCCCACAAGAATTCGGACCGGAAGGCTTCCCGGAGGCTGGCCTCGTGCGCTTTGCCGCGGACCAGGATGTACAGGCCCGGATGGACGCCGGTGACGCGATGCACGAACAGGGCGAGCGAGACCGCCGGCGCCCAAGGAAGGGATTCAAAGGGCATCCGTTGCGGCATGGCTCGCTGCAACATCCGGAAGAACACGTCGCGCTCCAGGCTGGTTTCGCCGTCCATATCGACGGCGCTACGGCGCTGGCGGATGATGCGGTGGGCGGAGAGGTCGCGGCCGGGCGGCGGCTCGAATGCGACGAGCGGCTCGCGCTCGTGACTTGTGAGGCCAGAGCTTCCGGCGGCTTTCGAGACCTCTTCGATGACGGGCCAGCGGTGGTGGCTGGCGCTTAGCTCGTTTGGCGCGCCTAGCCACTCGGATCCTCGGAGGGATGACAGCGTCTTGGGGGAAACGCCGGGCGGTTCGGGTGAGAGCAGCAACAGGCAATCGGCGTGTTCGGCCTCGGGGCCTTCCTGTGAGTCGATCCCGAGCAGGCGGCTCAGGGAGGCTGTGCCGATATCCCCGAGCATCCGGGTTCGCCAACCGAGGCAGGCGGCGGACAATGTGATGGCGCCGATGGCGTGGCCGCAGTCGTGCTGGCAGTAGCGGTAGGCTCGTTCGCCGTATTTCCAAGCCTCGCGCCAGTGGATGGATGAGATGCCGATGAGCGCGGCGCCGCCTGGGAGCCCCGGGATGCCGTCGAGCGTGCGGCGCAGTTCCAAGCCGTGCTCGCGGGGGGCGTAGTGATAAACGGCGGGCTTCTCGCGGAGACCCTCGACGGGGCCGCAGATCAAGTAGCCTTCGGTCGGGTGGAGGTTGCCGCTTGAAGGATCGACGCGCAGGGACCAGCGGCTGTGAATGGTTCCGTCCGGGTTGTCGATCTGTTTCCACGCCGACAGGGCGAGGCTGTAGTAGAAGAGGCGGCTGACGCTCTCCTTGGTGATGGGCTGGGGGGGAAGCTGATCTCCGAACAGCGAGTCGTAGGTTGGATGCGGGTCGTCTCCCGGCGGTTGGAGCCGGAGAAGCGGCGCGCCCTCGTAGCGGCGGAACGGGCCGGGCTGGTTGGCCCAGTCCATATAGCCGAGGGAGCGGGCGTAGCGGTTGAGGCGGTGCTTGGTCCTCTCGTGATAGTCGTAGACGGCGTTGAGGGCGGATTCGGTCACTAGCCTCAGAGTCACACAGATGCGCGCCGGATGTCAGCGGTTGGCGAACAGGGCGATCAGGATCACCACCAGGATAGCCAGAAAGACCACAAGCACGATCTTGGCGACGCTCTTGGGGTACTCGCCGGCCATCTCGCCGGTGTAGCCGTTCACGAGCATCTGGAACGGCTTGCCGTTGTACTGATAGGTCAGCAGCCAGACGGGAACGAGGATGTGTTTGAATGTCTCGCCGGCGTAGCTGGAGTTGACTCGCAGGTTGCGGTAGGTGTCGCCGGGAATCTGTTGGACGCACATCTGGCGGAGTTGATCTTCCATTGAGGCGCGGGCGCGCTGGGCGGCTTCGATGAGGACCACCTGGTAGTGCTCCACCACGAAGCCCGAGAGGTAGGCCTTGTCATAGGGAACGAGCTCCGCTGTCGGGAAGGGCTGGATCTCGCGGAGGAGTTCCGGGTGAACGCCTCGGGTCCCGGACACGGGCTCGTCGTCGAAGAAGTGCCGCAAGGCTCCGTTCGCCGGCCGCCAGCGGGTGCGGCGAACCTGCCTCGTCCTCGATCGGCCGCCTTCCCGGTAATGCTGGGTCTCGTAGTAGTAGTAACCGGCGTCGGCCCACCACTGGGCGTCGACATGGGCGTCGAAGGTCCAGTACGGAAGGTAGTAGCCCTTGACGGTGTCGACCATGCCGCGCTTCTTCAGCGCGCCCGGCGCGAACCACTTGCTGGCGTACCATTTGCGGATCGACTCGCGGATCTGCGACTCGCCGACCTTGAACGGCAGCAGGCTTTGCGGCCGGAGGGGCGACTTCAGTTCCTCGTAAGGCGCCAGCGCTGGCGAGCCACAGAAGTCGCAGTTCTGGCCGACGCGTTCCGGATCGAAGACCATCACCGCCTTGCAGCTCTTGCACTGGACCGAAGTCTTCGCGGCCTGCCAACCGCGCTGGCTCTCGGGGAGATCGCGCAGCGCGGCGGCGAGCGGGATCTCCTTCACCTTCCCAGTGTCCTGGTCGAGTTCGCCGGGGGCTTCGGTGCCGCAGTAGGGACAGATGAGCGCCTGCTTGGCCGGGCTCCAGTTGGCTTTGGCGCCGCAGGCCGGGCAGGAGTCGCTTCCGAGCGCTTGGATCCCGGGCATCGGCGTTATCAGTCGGCGAGGAATTCGTCCAGGGCCGCCCGCTTGATGCGGTAGGTGGAGCCGATCTTCTTGGCCTTCAGGTCGCCGGCCTCGATGGTGGCGATGACGTCGCCTTCGGAGACGCCGAGCACCTGCGCCACTTCGCCCGGGGCAAGCAACTCGGGAAGCCCGCCGGCCGGCGCAGCCGCCGGGGCGCCGGATAGGGCGGTTGTCTTGGGCCCGGGGACTGCCGGCTGCGTGCCGCCGACTCCGAGGAGGCCGCCCTGCTGTTGCATCATCTGCTGGGCGATCGCCAGCCCGACCGCCATCTCGGTGGCCATGCCGCCGGCCCCGCCGCCGCCGCTGCCTTCGCCTTTCGCCATGCCCTCGGCCATTTGGAACTTGACGTAGTCATTGAGGTTCCCGACCGCGGCCATGCTCGAGCGCTTGTCCATCGCCTCCTCGACCTCTTTCGGCAGCGACACGTTCTCAAGGATGAAGCTCGTGATTTCGAGGCCGTACTTGGACGTCACCAGCGGGTTGATCAGCGGCAACAGCGCGCCTCCGAGTTCCGAGTACTGCTGGGCGACGTCGAGCACGGGGATGTTGGATGTGGCCAACGCCTCGCTGAAAATGCTGACGATGCGGCTCCGCATGGTTTCGTCGAACTCCTCCAGGCGGAAGGTGTGATCCGAGCCGGCGACCTCCTTGAGAAAGAGCTTCGGGTTGACGATGCGGAAGTCGTAGGTGCCGAAGGCCCGGGCGCGGACGATGCCGAAGTCGTCGTCGCGCATCATGACCGGGTTCGACGTGCCCCACTTGTTGCCGGTGAAGAGCCGGGTGTTGAGGTAGTAGACGTCGGCCTTGAAGGGCGATTCGAAGCTGAACTTCCACGACTTCAGGCGTGTGAGGATGGGGATGTTGTCCGTGGTGAGCGAGTGCTTGCCAGGGCCGAACGTGTCGCCGAACTCGCCGAGATAGACGAATTGCACGGTTTGGGACTCGCGCACGATCAACTGCGCGCCGTTCTTTATGGCCTTGTCCTCATCGGGAAAGCGCCAGGAAAGGATGTCGCGAGAATCGTCAGTCCACTCGATGATCTCGAGCATCTCGCCTTTGATGAAATCGAGAAAAGCCATTTACCCTCCGAAGATGTCTACGAATGAGACGTGGAACCGGTGCCTCGATATTGTAGCGCACGTGTGGCCCGCAATCCGCCGCAATAGTACCTTTTAAAAAGTGCTGCTGGGTTCTTATCCCAGTTTTAGGGGCTTCACCCGAGAGATACGGAGCGGGTTTCTCAGTAGGATTCGAATATGGGTCCCCTGACCGCCGCTCTGTCAATTGCCTTGGCTTCTTATGCCGTAAGTGTGGATGGGCTTCCCTTGCGGGACGGTTGCGACGCCGGCGAACCGGTGATTGCCCATCTTCAGAAAGGCGATCCCGTGGATGTGCGCTTCCGGCTGGCGGGAAGTGGCGGGGCCTGTTTCAAGGTATCGGTCGAGTCGGGCGGGAAGACGCTGCAAGGGTACGTTTCGCCCGAGGGGATTAGCGGCACGGAAGTGTTCGAGCAGGGGCTCCAATCCGCGGCAAGCACGGGGGCTCCGGCGATGCTTCGGTCCGACGCGGACAGCATCAAGAAGGCCGCCTATTCCCGCGGAGGCCAGGACCCGGGCGCTCAGGCGGCGCGGTTGATCGAGGCTAACCGTCCGAATGAGGCGCTTCGCATCCTCGAACCGGCGTTGAAGACGTCGCAGGAAGACCCTGGGCTGCTGTCGCTGGCCGGTTATGCGGCCTACCGCGGCGACGACATGCGGGCCGCGATGGACTACTGGGAGAAGTCGCTCATGTTGCGCCCGAACGCGGCTGTCGAGCGGCTCCTGGAAAAGGCGCGGCTCGAGGCCAAGGAGGATAAGAGCGGCGAGAAGCTGGTCGGCGCGCGGTTCTTGTTGCGCTACAACCGGGAGCAGATGAGTTCGGAGACGGCGCGGCGGATCGTGACGATGCTCGACCGCGAGTTCGCGAGGGTGTCCCAGGAGTTGGGCTGCCGCCTCGACGAGCGGATCGTGGCGATCGTTCAGACGCCGGAGGAGTACCAGAAGACGACCAACGCCGCCGAGTGGAGCGCCGGGCAATACAATGGGCGCATCCGGGTCTCGGCGTCGGATCAGACTTCGCTCAATGAGAGAACGCGGCAGATCTTCTCCCACGAGATCGTGCATGCTTGCCTCGCCGGACTGGGCGATTTCCCTATCTGGCTTCACGAGGGGCTGGCGCAGAAGCTCTCCGGGGAGACGCTCTCGCCGCGGCAGGAATCCGTCGTGCGGCAGATGGCGAATTCCGGGCAGCTTCCGAAGCTCAAGAACCTCAGCCAGACCTGGGCGCGAATGAGTTCGCTGCATGCGTCGGTGGCTTACAGCACTTCGCTCGCGGCTATCAACTTGTTCTACGAGCATCATAGCGGGCTGGGAGCCCGGAATCTGCTGCGGAACCCCAACATGCTGCCGCAGATCGAGGCGGACCTGGATATGCGGCTGCAGCGGCTGGAGACTAGCCGGCGGTGAGAAGCCGCTAGGCCTTCACTTCCTCCCAGTTTCCGGATTCACCCGAACGGTAGACGGCGTCGATTACGGCCATGTTCGCCAGGGCGTCCTCTAGCGGCACGGGTTCGGGGGCGTCGTCGATCACCGCTCTTGAGAAGGCGTCCGCTTCGATGGTGTACTGATCGCAGATTGGAAACTCCTCCGCTTTGGCGCTGGCGTCGCCGAGTCGGCTGCCGTCGTCGAGGAAGATGCGGGTGGGTTCGTCCTTGGGCGCATTGAAGGGGATCCGGATTTCGAGGCGGCCGGTTGTGCCGTAGACCTGCATCCGCTGGTAGAGGGCGATCTGGGTGCTCACGGTCCAGATGGCGTGGCCGGAGGGGAATTCCAGAATTGCCGAGCTGAGCCGGTCCGTCTTCATGTCCGGGTCTCGCTCAACGAGGGCGACGACACGGCGGGGTTCCTCGCCAAAGATGAAACGCGACATGGTGATCGTGTAGCAGCCGATGTCGTAGACGGCGCCGCCGCCAGCTTCGGGGATGTTGCGAATGTTGCCGGCGTCGCGATTGAAGTAGCTGAAGTAGCCGGCGACGGAACGCAACTCGCCGACGGCGCCCTGGCGCACGAGTTGGCGGGCGCGCAGCCACTGGGGGTGTGTGCGAACCATGAACGCCTCGCCGATCTTCACCTTGTGCCGGTCCCGCACGGCGATTAACTCCTTCGCTTCAGCGGCGTTCATCCCGATCGGCTTTTCGCAGAGGACGTGCTTGCCCGCGGCGGCCGCCTTCGCGGACCAAGGAGCGTGGAGATGGCCGGGCAGCGGGTTGTAGACGACGTCGATATCCGGATCGGCGAGCAACTCCTCGTAGGAGCCATAGGCCTTCGGAATCCCGAGTTCCTTCGCCGAGGCCTGGGCTCTACCGAGATCTCTAGAGCAAATGGCATGGAGGTCCGCGTGTTCACATCCAGCCATTGCGGGCAGGAACTTCGTGCGGGCGAAGTGGGCGGTGCTCAGGCAACCCCAACGGAGCTTGTTTGACATGCACGAAGGATCTCACGATCCGGCGCCGCGCTGCAATCCGCGCCCCGGCGCCAAAGTCACCCCCGCCCGTGATCGTTGGTCACAGCTTTTCTGAGATTATCTACTCATTCCTTATCAATAACTTGGCGGCCGACTTCGGGTTCTCCGTGAACGGCTGACCTTACGCTGGAGACATCCCGGACATGGTTCGGGAGAGAGGGAAATCGCTATGCATGATGACGATAGGGATCCGGTCGTGATCTGGCCCCTAGCCGGTCTGTAGTGCAAGTTCGCTTCCTCAAGTAGCGAATATCGCGCGCTCACAGACGCGCGTTAAAATCCTATCCCGCATATTCGGGCGCCTTTACGGCGGCTATTTCTGGTATGATTCCTAGGAGTACTCCTGGCATGGACTACTCCTAGGAACGCCAGCCTCGGCGTCTATTCCAATACCTAAGCTTCGATAATCCTTTGCGCACAGTTCTGTTCGCGGCCTGCATCGTATTGGTGCTTCTTACTGTTGGGTCAGCAACCGTATCCCGCCGCGGGAATCAAGCTCGAGAACCCAATCTTCCGGACCATCCGGAACTCGAAGAGGTGCGCCGCCGCGGACTGGAGTTGGCGTCATTCCGGGAATGGGGGAAATCGGCTTCCGTGTTCGAAGACGGTTATCGGCTTTCCGTGGCGCTAGAGCGGCCGGATTACTCGGCCCGATTCTTGACCTATATCGCGAATACGCGCCTCCTTCGCTTTCAATATCAAGCGGCGATTTCCGGGTATTTTCAGGCCAAGGAGATGGCCGAGTCCATTGGGGACCGGAGCCTGGCTGCCGCCATCCTTGCCAACATCTCGAGCGTCTACCTGGCGCTTGGTGCGGTTGAGGAATCGACCGATGCAATCGAGACGGCTCTCTCAGTTCTTCCGGGACAACAGCGGTCGGAGCACTTACCGCGATTTCTACTGCAACTTGCCGAAGCCCGATCGGCGAGCGGCGATATGGGAGGGGCCGCCGCCGCGTTCACGGGCGCTTTCGACGAGGCTGACCGGAGGGGCGATATTGCCTCGCTGGTTCTGGTCCTTCAACTCTGGGGCCATGATCTGTGGCAGCGTGGCGAGGTGGAGAGAGCTGAAGAGTTGCTCGTTGAAGCGTTTCGGCTCCACCGTATGAACGGTCTTCCGGTCCCTGACACTATCTACCGCCTGCTATCGGCACTCGAACTCAGGCAGGGGTCCGCGGAGAGGGCCGAGCGGTTGATAGAGCTTGCTTTCGAGGTGGCGAAGCGCAGGAAGGCGGGATCCCCGCTATGGGCGCTCTACCTAACTCGCGCCGCAATCCGCCGGGAGCGAGGCGAGGAACTCGAAGCTCTCGCGGACCTTGCCGCGGCGCGAGCGAGCGTGGTCCACCAGCGGCGCCATCTCTTGCCAGCGGATGCAACGCTGGTGGGAATGGCCTTTGCGAGTCTTCAGGGTGTCTACGATGCCTACATCGCAGTCTCCAATCAGATCTACTTTGAGAGTGGGCGGCGCGAATATGCCGAGGAATCCTTCATCGCGGCCGAGGAGATCCGGGCCGCCGCGCTGCGCCGGGTCATCGACACCTATGCGGCGGTTAGCGAGCGTCTGCCGGATCGCTACTGGGTTGCGCTCGGGGAACTGGGCGAGGCTGAGGAATCGCACTTTCGTGAGACGACAGAAACGGCATCCCGCTCAATCCGCCGGCTGCGGCGCGAACTCATGGAGCTAGAGATAGCCGCTGGGTTGGAGCAGCCATCCGTAACCACGGCCGGCGAAGCGCTCACACTGGACAGCCTGCAAGCCGCATTGCAGCCTTCCGAAGCGCTGCTGTCGTTTCACATCGGCGGTTCCTCGTCTTATCTCTGGGCTCTGACCGGCGACCGGTTGGAGCTTCACCGGTTGCCCGGGAGGGAACAACTCGCGGAGAAGTGGACCGCCTTCCGGCGCACGATCTTGGGGGCTCCCGGCTCTCCGGAAGCGCCCGCGGCCGAGCTCTATGAGGCTCTTTTCGGCGGGCTGAGCCCCGAGGTCGAGAGCCGGCGGGACTGGATCTTGCTTCTCGACGACTCGCTTTTTAGTATTCCAATGGCGGCGTTGCGCGCCCCGGATGGGAGGCGTCTGGTGGAAATGCATTCGCTTCGGACCATCCCCAGCGCCGCGTTCCTATTGAATGCGGATGAGGAAGCCTGGCAGGGGCCGTTCGCCGCCGTAACCGATCCGGTCTACAATGCCGCGGACGCCAGGTACAAGGACGATTCGCGGCGGCCGGGCCTGTTCGGACTGGGAGGCGCGCCGTCCCCCCGCGTGCAGTTGGCCCGTCTGGCGGGCAGCAGCCGGGAGGCGGTGGAGTGCGCAAGGGAATTTGGCTCCGGCGGACGGAAGGCGATTCTGCTTGACGGAAGCCGGGCGAGCCTCAGCCAGCTCCGGTCCATCTTCTCTGAGACGCCAGGTGTGCTCCATTTCGCCACGCACGTGGTCGCGGGCCCCGACGATCCATTGGCCGGCTATCTGGCGCTGAGCCTCCGGCCGGGCGGTGAGATGGAATTGATGGGCGCATCCGAGATCTCCCGCTTGCGGTTGCACCCGCAGCTTGTCGTGATGAGCGGGTGCCACTCGGGCCGGGGGGATGTCCTGTCCGGAGAGGGGCTGATTGGGCTGAGCAGGGCGTGGTTGCAGTCGGGCGCCGCCAACGTCACGGCGACTCTGTGGCCGGCACGAGACGGTTCCGGGGAACTGCTGCGCTCTCTCTATCGTCAGCTTGGCGGTTACGGTGAGACAGGTTTTTCCACGCCTCCGCACGAGGCGTTGCGGTTGGCTCAGTTGGAGATGTTGCGCGCTGGAGATTGGCGATCCAGGCCAGAGCATTGGGCCGCATATTTTCTTATGACCAGGAATTGACACAGAAGAGATGATGCTAGCGGTGAGCAGGAAGCTGTCGCGGGACGCCGTTCCCAGCGCCGGCAGCACCGAATCGCG
>Ga0180436_10004511_pt1 | contig 12497 bp, 12 predicted proteins | sample SS_ome_2_FD_132434 | JGI IMG/M metagenome (GOLD analysis project Ga0180436, IMG submission 132434) | Hypersaline lake sediment archaeal communities from the Salton Sea, California, USA - SS_3_S_2 metaG | ecosystem: Environmental > Aquatic > Non-marine Saline and Alkaline > Hypersaline >...
TCACCATATTAGTAGCGCGGCCATCTTGGCTGCGTCTGACAAGTGCAAGTAGAAAGTAGAAAACATTAGAACGCGCTTCAACCTATTGAAGCTTTTTTGAATACTGGACGCAGCCGGGACGGCCGCGCTACTGACAACTGACAACTGACAACTGACAACTGACAACTGACAACTGACAACTGAGAACTAACAACTGGGAACTGACTACTGATCCGGCGGCACGGAGGTCGCCGCTACAATGCGGGCGAGGGCGCCCGCGTTCCTCTCAGACCGTCAGCCGCCAGATCATCACGGCCAGGGCGATCAGGTAGCCCGTCAGCGACCAGCGGTCGCCGTCCACGCCGATCAGCGCCAGGCGCGGCGGGGCGTAGAACGCCAGGAACAGCGGATAGACCACGATAAACAGCAGGATCCGCCCGCCGATCGCCATGTTCATCGGTTCGCTGCCGGCCAGCTGCGCCTGCCAGTACGCCGCCGTGGCCAGGATCATCGCATTGGCGCCGATCAGGCCGATGGCGCGGCAGATCAGGCCGGCCGGGCTGAGCAGATCGTAGCGCGGCCGCGGTTTATGGAGCAGCACCCAGGGGAACAGCCCGAACACCAGGATGAACAGCAGGATGCCGGCCACGGACAGCACGGCGTCCATCGCCGGGCCGGTGTTGAGCTGCTTGAGCCAGCTGTCCTCATTGCTGAGCACGCCCGCGGCGTCGATCAGCATTACCAGCACGAACGCGGCGAAGGGGATCGACAGTCCCAGCGCGCAGCCGGTGGCCAGTTCGCCGGGGCGTTTGGCCGGGGTCTCGTCGCCAGCGGCCTTTTCCGCTGTTTCGCCGGGGTCAGGCGCGGGGGCGGGGCGGACCAGCTTCAACAGGACCAGGCCCAGGCACATCGCCAGGTAGGCCGCCAGCACCAGCGCGCCGGTCAGCCAGCCGCGCGCGTTCAACTGAACGGCGATAACGGGCAGGCCCCAGAGGAGAATTGCGATCACGGCCGCGTCCAGCACCAGGCTGATCAGCCGGTTGGCCCGGACGGCGGCCGTGATTTGCATGCGTTAATTGTACGCCGTGGCTAGTTGATCGTCACCGTGACCGGGTTGGAAAGCTTGCGCTCGTTGTCGTACAGCGTCACGTTCTCGGTGCGCGGGTATTCAGTGCGTACTGTTACGTTGGCGCCCGTGCCGCCGGTGGTGTCCATCGTGCCGGCGTAGGTGTCGATGCTGAAATCGGCGTCCGCCGGTACGCTGACCGCGCTCCAGTTGCACCAGTTGGTCAGGTCCTGCTCGACCTCGTCACCGTTGTCGATGCCGTCCCAGTCGAAGGTGCCGGTCGCCGTGAACTGCACGTCGGTGCCCGCCGTCGGCGATGTGGTATCGGCCGTCAGCGCCAGGCTTTCGACGCTCATCAGCACGAAGCCGACCGAAGCACTCATGTCCGTGTCGCCCACCTTGTGCGCTGTTACCTCGATCTTGCCGCGGTTGTTGAAGGTCAGCAATCCGTGCATGTCCGAGTCCTCGCCGCCGATGCCGTTGCCGACCTTGGCCAGGCCGTCGCCGGCGCTGATGTACCAGATCAGGCCGCTGGTGCGCTGGTAGACCGTGCCCGGTTCCTCGGTGTATTCCACGTCCGCCGTCAGCTGGATCGCGTCGAAGCTGAAGCTTTCGGCGTTGCCCTCGATGACGTCATCCTCGATCGTCCAGACGTCGTCGACGGCCCATTCGGTGATCAGAATGATGTAGTTGCCTTCGCCGTCGGTCGGCAGCCCTTCCGGTACGTTGATGCCGAGGACCGCGGAGATCGTGTTATCGGGGCTCTCCGGCTCCAGCAGGATGCCGACGTCGCTGGGATACTCGCCCAGGGCGCCGCTGCCATCGTAAGGCTGGACCCAGAAGCGCGTATCCTCTTCGATATCCGCTATACCAGTCCAGGTCCATTCGATTGCACCGCTGGTAGTTGTCGGTGCCGTGGGGAACTGCACCGTTCGATCGACGCGTGTGTACTCGGTCAGCGTATTGATGTCCGGTCCGGTCAGGATCGCATAGCCGCTCAGCACCACGTCCAGGTTCTGGCTGATTGGTGTGATATCGTTGACACTCACCACGCCATCGCGGTTATAGTCCGCGTCGACGGCCTGGCTGCCGGCGATGAAGGTTGCACCGGGGGACTCACCGAATTGCTGGCCGATCTGGGTGAAGTCGGTTACCGCGACCAGCCCGTCGTTGGAGCCGTCGGCCGCGTGGCGCTCGGCCCAGGTCAGGGTCGGAATGTTTTCCTCGGACAGCGAGCCGGAAATCTCGGATTCCAAAATGTGGTTGTACGGGCCGCCCGGGGCTTCGCTGACCCGGCGAGCCGTCTCGGCGGCGCCGTTGGCGAAGTCGAGCCGCATCAGGTCGATGGAGCCATCCAGGCCCGGCTTCGCGTCGAAGTTGGCGATCAGCCAGCCGAACTCCACCACGCCCTGATCGGGCCGGTCGATGCAGATCGTCAGCTGGTCGTCGGCCAGTTCCACCGGCGTGCTGCCCACGAAATGCTCGCAGGTGGCGTCGTATGCAACCTTGCCGTAGAGCACTTTGGCCGCTGCCAGCTCGGTTGCCGAGACCAGATAGCCGCCATCCTGCTCGGTCAGCGTTAGCACCGCGTTCTCGGTGATGCTGGATACGCTATCGAGCTGCGCCGTCAACCGCGGGCTGTCCATTTCGTCATTCTCGTTCATCGTGTTGCCGCACGCGCTGAGCACGCAGGCAAAGGCTGCCAGTAGCAGCGTCGTTATCGCCAAGTTTCTTAGCATTGGTGCACCTGATCCCTGGGTTTGTGATTCAAGCTTGTTTTAGGTCACATATAAATATACCCGATGGTCTGACTGACAAGTGGATTTTTGTGTTCCCAATCAGTCCGGCGGGTTTCTACCGGTCAGTGCCAGCACTTCCTCCGCCGTCTTGACAGCGGCGCCACGGTTGGCCAGCGTCAGCTGCTGGGCCACATGACCCGTGTCGGCCAGCCGGGCCGGATGCGACAGGTCAGCGGCCAGCCGTTCAGCAATCAGCCCTCTCAGGTCGTCGCTATCTGCCACGCTGGATACGGCTTGCTCATCCGCCAGCATCCGTACCTGGGCCTTGATCGAGAACGTGTACGGGCCGATCAGGACGGGTTTGCCCAGCGCCGTGGCCTCCAGCAGGTTGTGCCCGCCGACTTTCCGGTTGAACGTGCCGCCCATGATTACGAGATCGGCGAGGCGGTACATGTCGACCAGCACGCCGTAGCGGTCGACGATCAGCACCTGCCAGTCCGTGCCGCCGCCGGCCTCCACCTCGGCCATCGTCGCCGCGTTGTAGCCCAGTCCGCCGGTGATGCGGCGTACGTCCTCGACGCGCTCGACATGCCGTGGGGCGATGACGATCCGGCGCGGGCGCGGTTCGCCCTCCCAGCGGGGATGCTCTTCCAGCCGGCTGAGCGCCGTCAGCAGCAATTGCTCCTCGCCCTCGTGCGTGCTGCCGATCACGACCACCTGCTCGTCACCCAGCCCCCATTTGCCGCGCCAGTCCGCCAGCCGCGCCGCGTCCCAGCCGGGCAGCTCGAAGTCGAACTTGATGTTGCCGGTGGTGGCGAGTTTGGCCGGCGCGATGCCGAACTTCACGAAGTTGTCGTACTGCTCCTCGCTTTGGCAGAGAATCCGGTCGACCAACGCCAGCAGACGGTGGTGCAGCCGGCCGCGCCAGCCCCGCTTGTTGTGCAGGTAGATCCGTGCGTTGGCGAGCACCACCGGAATTTTCCGCCGGTTGCACTCCGCCATGATGTTGGGCCAGAGCTCGGATTCCGTGCTGATGTAGATATCGGGCTTAAGCCGGTCCAGGTAGCGCCGGACCACGAAGGGCAGGTCGATCAGTGGGAAGAAGGCCAGCAGGTCGACTGCCGCGCCGAGTTTTTCCTTGGCCATCGTCTGGCCGCTGGCGGTGGTGGTCAGCATTACGATCTGGACGTGCGGGCAGCGTGCTCGCAGCTTCTGGATGAATGGTGTGATCGCCACCACCTCGCCGGCGCTGACCGCGTTGATCAGCACCTTCAGTCCGGCCGCCGCCGGATCGTAGGCGCCCAGCTCGAAGCGGCCCAGCCGCCGCCCGATCGTTCCGCGAAACGGCGGATACAGGTACAAAAGCGGCCAGCACAGCGTGATGATGATGTTCCAGAGCGCGTGCACCGCGGCGATTATACAGCGCCTTTCCGCTCGGTCCGGCCAAATCGCGCGGTTTTTTCCGATCGGCGGTTTAAATCACCGGCGGGGCGGGTAAACTCCACGGTTGCCACCAACGGCCCGAGGAATAATCAGCCGGCGGTAACCCCAAACATCCACCTGGAGGTGCGTAATGTTCGGGAATAACAACAAAACCGTGTTGATGATACTGACTGCCTTGACCGCCCTGGCGATGGCGATTACCAGCTGTGGTGGCACGCAAAATACTGTGGCCCAGCCCGGCGACGTCGACGAGTTGATTCCCCCGTATACCTACGATCCGGGTGAGGCTGTCTAAACCCGACCCCGGCAGCGCCTGTCCCGCTGCCGGACTACCCAAACCGCCGAAAAACAGGCGATTTACTTGGTAGCGGCTGTCGTAATGCAACCTACGGCAGCCGCATTGCTATAATCTTTGCGGGAAATCGCGCTTAATGATTACGCTTGTGCCTGTGCCGGAGTTTTCGCAATATTCGCTTATGTGAATACCTTGATTATCAGGCCGGGTTTTGGTACTCTTTTGAAGCCAAAACTCCGCTTGGACTACTAGCTCCGCCCAGCCACATGTTGCATTGACTGTGCGCGGTTTGTCCAACGGACCAAGGTTGACGGCATGAAACCAAACGACCACAACGAACCGCACGCCGGGCCGGCCCCGTCGCCGGCGGCGCAATCCACCTGCGAGGGACGCGTCGTCGCGGTGGACGGCGATGTCGTCACGGTCAAGGTCAGTTCGCCGGCGGAATGCGAGAGCTGCCACAGCAAGGAAGCCTGCCATCTGGCGGCGCTGGGCGGACGGCAGATCGAAGTGGCCGCCAGCGGGTTTAAGGTCGGGGACCGCGTGCAGGTAATTGCCTTTTCCCAGGCCGTGGTGCGCGCCTCGATTGTGCTGTACCTGATTCCCGCCCTGCTGGTGCTGATCGGCTCGTTCGCCGGGTTCTTCACGGCGGTGGCCTTTTTCCAGGCCGACGGCAACCTCGGCAGCGTGATCGGCGTGGCCGTGGGCATCATTATCAGCATAGTGTTCGTGCATTCATATAAGGTGGCCACCCGTGACGGTGGCTTTGATTTACGCCTGGAGAAGCTTGAGGATTAGCGAGTAGCCTATGATCGACATACTGATACCTGCTGGCGTAATGGGCGGACTGGGACTGGCCCTGGCCGCGGCGTTGCTGGCCGCCGCCAAGAAGTTCTACGTCTATGAAGACCCGCGGATCGGCCAGGTGGAAGAGATGCTGCCGGGCGCCAACTGCGGCGGCTGCGGCAAGGCGGGCTGCAAGGCCTTCGCCGAAGCCCTGGTAGCGGGCGAGGACGGCAACTGCCCGGTCGCCAGTGCCGAGACAATGGCGGCGATCGCCCAGGTGCTGGGCAAGGAACTCGGTAACACCGAGCCGGTGGTGGCGCATGTGATGTGCGAGGGACTGAAGTCCTCCGCCACCTTCAACGGGCTCTACCACGGCATAACCGACTGCCGCGCCGCGCACCTGATCGGCCAGGTGGACCGTGTCTGCAGCTACGGCTGCATCGGCCTGGGCACCTGCGTCGAGGCCTGCGCCTTCGACGCGATGGAGATCTATAACGGCGTCTGCCGCGTGATCCCCGAGAACTGCGTGGCCTGCGGCAAGTGCGTGGAAGTCTGCCCGCGCGACCTGATCGTGCTGCTGCCCAAGGGGCGGCAGGTGTTCGTGCCCTGCAAGAGCCTCGACGTGGGCAAGGTGACGACGCGCGCCTGTGAGATCGGCTGCATCGGCTGCAAGAAGTGCGTCAAGGTCTGCCCCAGTGACGCGATCGAGTTCGAAAACAACCTGGCGCGGATCATCCCCGAGAAGTGTACCCAGTGCTTCGAGTGCGTCGAGGCCTGCCCGCGCGACCTGATCAAGGTGCGCGACCTGGCGGAGTTCTTCATTACCGAGGACGACCTCAAGGCCGGCCTGGACTCGATCGCCAAGGCGACCTGGCAGGCCCGTGCCGCCGAGAAGGCCAAAGCGGCCCAGGCTGCCGGTGGCGAGGCCCCCGAGATCGCCGCCAAGCGCGCCAAGTTTGAAAAGGCGCTGGCCGATGCCCGTGCCAAGGCCGAAGCGGATCCCGAGTATGCCAAGAAGCTGCCTAAGATCGAAGAAGGCTTCTTAAAGAAGCTGACGGAATTGGGACCGGCGCCGGACGCCGAGCCGACCGACCCCGAGCTGGCCGCGCGCCGCGCCAAGATCGAACAGGCGCTGGCCGCTGCCCGCGCCAAGGCCGAGGCCGATCCGGAGTACGCCAAGAAGTTCCCGAAGATCGAACAGGGATTCCTAAACAAGCTGGCTGCGCTGGACCCGTCGTCCAAGGCGGCCGAGCATAAATACGAGGAGGAGCAGTCATGAGCGGACACGGACTGACCTTCAGGCGCGGCGGCACGCACCCGCCGGAAAACAAGGGGCTGTGCGACGCCGCCAGCTATACCGTCCTGCCGACGCCGGCGGAACTGTTGGTGGCGATGAGCCAGCACCTCGGCGCGCCGGCCAGGACGCTCGTCAAGAACCGCGACGAGGTGGAGGCCGGCCAGCTGATCGGCGAGTCCAGCGCGTTCATTTCGGCGAACATCCACGCGCCGGTCAAGGGCACGATCAAGGGCCTGGACATGGCGCACATCGGCCCGGTCAACAGCCCGGCCGTAACGATCAAGACTGATCAGTCGGCGCCGCCGGTGCCGGAGTACGAGCGTGAGCCCAAGCCGCTGGACCTGGCGGCCTGGGAGAAGGACGCCATCCTGGCGCGGATCAAGGAAACCGGCATCGTCGGCATGGGCGGCGCAACGTTCCCGACGCACGTCAAGCTCAGTCCGCCGCCGGGCGCTAAGCTGGACGTGCTGGTGCTCAACGGCGCGGAGTGCGAGCCCTATCTGACCGCCGACGACTGCCTGATGCGCAACCATCCCGTGCAGGTGCTGGAAGGCACCCGCGCGATCATGAAGGCCTGCGGCATCGACCGCGCGGTGATCGGCATCGAGGACAACAAGCCCGAGGCCTACCAGACGCTGAGCTCGGCAGCCGAGGGGCTGGGCGGCATTGAGATCGTCCGCTGCCGGACGCGTTACCCGCAGGGCGCCGAGAAGCAGCTGATCGAAGCGACCGTCGGGCGCAAGGTGGCGCCGGGCAACCTGCCGTTTACCGTCGGCGTTGTCGTGCAGAACGTGGCCACGACGGCGGCGATCTACGAGGCGCTGACGGCCGGCCAGCCGCTGACCCGGCGGATCATCTCCGTGACGGGCCGCGGCGTGAACCGCCCGCAGAATGTAATGGCGCCGGTCGGCACCAGCGTGGCGGAGTTGCTGGAGTATTGCGGCGGGCCCAAGGATGACCTGGCCGCCGTGGTGATGGGCGGGCCGATGATGGGCCGCGCCACCAGTGACTTGAACGAGCCGACGGCCAAGGGCACCAGCGGCGTGCTGTTTTTGACCAAGGACGAACTGGTGATCCGCGAAGAGGATCCCTGCCTGCGCTGTGGCCGCTGCGTCAGCGACTGCCCGATGGGCCTGGTCCCGACGGAGCTGATGAGCCTGGCGATGCAGGGCCGCTTCGAGGAAGCCACGGATGCGCTTGATTGCGTGGAGTGCGGCACCTGCGCCTTTGTCTGCCCGAGCAATCGCCGGCTGGTCCAGTGGATCCGCCTGGCCAAGTGGGAGCTGGGCCGGATGCGGCGCCGCGCGCAGATGAAACAGAAGGAAACCGAAGCCAAGGCGGCTAAGAGCTAGGGGGTTGTGTTGGCTGAGCTGAATTTAGAAAAACGATTGATCCTGCGTTCCAGCCCGCATGCGTTGAGCAAGGAGCAGGTGCCGAACGTGATGTGGACGGTGGTGGCCGCGCTGGCCCCCGCCTCGCTGGCGGCCTGCTGGTTCTTCGGGCTACGGGCGCTGTTAGTGATTATCGGCGCGACGCTGGCCTGCGTGGTGATCGAGTACCTGTTGCTCCGGACCCGCGTGGATGCCAAAAAGGCGATGCTGATCTCATTGGACGGCAGCGCGGTCGTGACCGGCATCCTGCTCGCACTGAACCTGCCGGCGACGTCGCCGTGGTGGATGGTCGTGATCGGCGCGCTGATCGCGATGCTGCTGGGCAAGCACCTGTTCGGCGGCCTGGGCCAGAACATCTTCAATCCAGCGCTGGTGGCCCGTGTGTTCCTGCTCTTGGCCTTCCCGGCCGAGATGACCACGTGGCTTTATCCGAAGAGCGGCGCGCAGTTTGCCCAGCTGCCCAACCTGGCGGCGGAGAACCTCGACGCCGTGACCGGCGCCACGCCGCTGGGCATGATCAAGGCCGACGGCCTGCAGGCGTTTTTGGACTGGGCCAACCAGACCGGCACCTCGCTGTGGTCGATGCTCTGGGGCAACACGGGCGGCAGCCTCGGCGAAACGAGTGCGTTGCTCTTGTTGATCGGCGCGGGCCTGCTGTTCTGGCGCGGCTACATCAGTTGGCACACGCCGGTGAGCTATATCGCCACCGTGTTCGTACTGACCGGCATCATGTGGCTGGTCAACCCGCAGTACTACGCCAACCCGGTGCTGCACATCCTCAGCGCGGGCCTGTTCCTCGGCGCCTTCTTCATGGCCACGGACATGGTCACCAGCCCGGTCAGCGCCAAGGGCATGTTCATCTTCGGCGTCGGCTGCGGGGTGATCACCGCGGTGATCCGCCTGTTCGGCGCCTTCCCCGAGGGCGTCAGCTTCGCGATCCTGATCATGAACGGCCTGACGCCGCTGATCGACCGCTATACCAAGCCGCGCAAGTTTGGCGCGGAGACTCTCAAGCGAGGTGAAGCCAGTGCCTGAGCAAGAGAAACAACAAACTAAACCGCCGGAGCCGGAGTTCGAGTTCGGCACGGCCCAGGAAGATACGGGCGAAGCGGTCGCCGAGGGCAACGGCGCCCAGGCGATCAGCCCGACGATCGTGATCCCGCCGGTGGTGATCGCCGCCGTGATGGGCCTGGCGCTGGCGCTGGTCTACGGCGTCACCAAAGAGCCGATCGCCGAGTCCAAGCGCCTCGACAAGCAGCAGAAGCTCGAGGAAGTGATGCCGGCGTTCGATAACGACCCGCTGGCGACCGAGCAGGAGCTGAGCGAGACCGTGATGGGCTATGCCGGTAAAAGTGGCGACGAGCTGAGCGGCATCGGGATGACCAGCAGCGTCAATACCGGCTACTCCGGCTACTTCTCGATCGTGTTCGGCCTGAGCAAGGACAATACGATCGAGCGCGTGCGCATCCTGGAAAGCTTCGAGACGCCGGGCCTGGGCTCCAAGGCCGGTGAATCGCCGTTCATCGACCAGTTCGAGGGCCGGCCGGCGGACACCAAGTTTATGGTGGCCAAGGACGGCGGCGACATCGATGCGATCACCGGCGCGACGATTACCAGCCGCGCGGTCTGCGACGCGCTCAATGCCGGCCTGGAGGCCTATCAGGCCGCCGGCGGCGCGGAGGCGCTGGTCCAGGCCCCGCCGGAGATGGAGGGCGGCAAGCTGGTCAATCCGCTGCTGGAAGAGGAAGAGTTGGCGGAACCGGTGGCCGAGGGTCAGACCGCTGATCCTGCCGGGACGGTGATCGAAACCGCGGATCAGCCCGCCGTCGCAACCGTAGCCGAGCCGGCGGATGAACCCGAGGATCCTGAAACTAATGAAACAACGGCAGAAACCGAAGAACCGGAGCCGCCGGCCGAGGAGGAAACCGATGGCCAGTAGGAGTGTTTCCGCTGAATTCATCAAGGGCATCTGGAAGGAAAACCCGGTGCTTAGGCTGCTCTTGGGCCTCTGTCCGGTGCTGGCCGTAACGACCAGCGTCGAAAACGGCCTGGGCATGGGCATGGCGGCGACGTTCGTCCTGGTTTGCAGCAACATCGTGGTCAGCCTGCTTCGCAGCATCATTCCGGCGCGGATGCGCATCCCCTGCTTCATCGTCGTAATCGCCGCCTTCGTGACGATCGTCGACCTGGTGCTGCAGGGCTTCTTCTTCGAGTTGTCGAAGAGCCTCGGGGTGTTCGTACCGCTGATCGTGGTCAACTGCATCATCCTGGGCCGCGCCGAGGCGTTTGCCTATAAGAACGGCCTGTTCTACTCGCTGATCGACGCGCTGGGCATGGGCGTGGGCTTCACGTTCGCCCTGGCGGCGGTCGGCTCGGTGCGCGAGATCCTCGGCAACGGCACATGGCTGGGCTTTCCCGTCCCGCCGTTCACCGCGCACCCCTGGATCATCATGATCCTGCCGCCCGGCGCGTTCATCACGCTGGGCCTCTTGGTGGCCGGCATGAACTGGATCACCCAGCAGCAGGACGCGAAACGCCGCCAGCTGGCGCGTGAAGCGCGGCTGGCGAAGGGAGGTACGGCGTAATGGGTATCGCACAGATCTTATTGCTGGTATTGGGCGCGATCCTCGTCAACAACGTGATCTTCGCGCAGTTTTTAGGCATCTGCCCGTACCTGGGCGTGTCCAAGAAGCTGGACACCGCGCTGGGCATGGGCTTCGCCGTGACCTTCGTGATGACGCTGGCGGTGGCCGTGACCTGGCCGATCTATTACTTCGTGCTCAGCCCGGAGACGAGCTTCTTCAATGCGTTTATGCAGCCCGAGGCCGTGCCGGACCTGACGTACCTGCGTACGCTCAGCTTCATCCTGGTGATCGCCTCGTTGGTGCAGCTGGTGGAGATCGTGCTTCGGAAGGTGGCCAAGTCGCTGTTCGACGCGCTGGGCATCTACCTGCCGCTGATCACCACGAACTGCGCGATCCTCGGCGTGGCGCTGTTGGCGATCCAGAACGAGTACAACTACCCGATCTCACTGGTCTACGCCTTCGGCTCGGCGCTCGGCTTCATCCTGGCGATCGTGATCTTCGCCGGCATCCGCGAGCGCGTGGAGCTGATGGACGTGCCCCGGGCGATGAAAGGCGTGCCGATCGCGCTGGTGATCGCCGGCATCGTGGCAATGGCGTTCATGGGCTTCGCCGGCCTGGGCGGATAAGGGGCGAGAAAGATAAAAGGGGAAAGGTTAAAGGGCTCGTAGCGGCGGCGTCCCCGCCGCCGGATTTATGGGCGTAACCCGCCAAAGCGGGACTGTGCGCCCAGGATGGATGCGGGTTCTTGGGTAGGGGCGAAGCCATGCTTCGCCCGTTGCGGATCATGTCGCTGCGATTACGATGGCGTGATGCGGATCTCACCGTAGCTGTAATCCCCCATATCCCGTTCGTCGTACCAAGTCATCTCAAGCAATCGCCAGTTTTGTTCGCCACCCGTCCATTGGCAGCGCCCCCCGTACGTATACCGATATCCGGTAGCTGTTGCTTTGGTTAGTTCATCGTATTGAAGCTTTTCCATGTTCAAATACTTCTGCGGAGTTCCAGTCATGTTGTGGACAAAGTGAATCGACTTCATAACAATGAGTTCAGCGGCGTACGTTTTGTATTCATGGCCATCGATCTCTGTGGTGGTCTCGTAAATCGTGCCGCCATGGCTCATGTACACATTGAGCGGAAGTTCAAGCAAAACGTGCCAGTCGTCTGGGTGTTTGCCGTCGAATGGCTCGAATTCAGCAGCGTGAATCACGGAAGTATCGTATTTGCCTTGTTCCAAAATCAGTCCGGTACCGTGGTTTTTGACAATGCACTTGTTGAACGAGCATGAGATTGTGCCGTATACGACAACAGTCAGCACCAAGAGGATAATGCAGCAAATCGCACGACCCGTTAAGCGTCGACAAGAAGCAGGACTGCGATTCAAGCTCATGCTTGTTTTTACCGTGCAGTTCTCGACGCAGTTTGGATGAGAAAGTACATCACTGGCTTAGCCCATCACAACAAGGGCGAAGCATGGCTTCGCCCCTACCCTATTGTTTTTACTAACCGTTGACCGCTGACAACTGATAACTGACAACTATCCGGCGACGGGGACGCAGCCGGGCCGGCCGCGCTACTGGGCGCACAGCCGTGCGCCCCTACTTGCCCTTGAACCTTCTCCCTTGAACCTTGAACCTTCTTGCCTGGAACAGCATACGCGGCTGGACCGTCCAACACTTATCCGGCGGCTATCATTATGTAACGCGTGTTTTCTAAATTTACAGCTAATTCGGTGGTGCTGCTGGGCCTGACGGCGTTTACCGTCACGGTCGCGGTGATCTTCGAGAACCCGCTCTTGGTCTACACGGCGGTGTTCCTCGTCGTCACCAATATCGCCCTGTTTACCTGGGCGCAGCTGAGCGTCTCCGGTATGAAGGTGGTCCGGCAGGTCCCGCGGCTGGCGATCGCCAAGCAGCCGA
>Ga0180436_10004512_pt1 | contig 12492 bp, 10 predicted proteins | sample SS_ome_2_FD_132434 | JGI IMG/M metagenome (GOLD analysis project Ga0180436, IMG submission 132434) | Hypersaline lake sediment archaeal communities from the Salton Sea, California, USA - SS_3_S_2 metaG | ecosystem: Environmental > Aquatic > Non-marine Saline and Alkaline > Hypersaline >...
ATCCGGGATCGAAACCTGCGCACAGGCGGTCAGCGCTCGCCGGAGATCGTCGTCCGACACCGTCCGATTACGACCGGTGACCGGAACCGACGCCATCGACGGCAGGCCTTGGATCGGCATGCCGCCGAGGCCCACGACCGCCAGCTCGACGGGAACCGACGCCATGGCCTCGGCCTCTTCCGAGGCCTCCCGGACCGCGTCGGAGACCTCGTCGAGATTCGAGATCACGCCGCGCCGGGCACCGTCGTGGCCGGCCTGCCCGCAACCCCGGATCAGCAGTCGTCCGTCCTCGACGCCGCCGACGACTACCTTGACCATGGTCGAGCCGACATCGATTCCCACCAGCGGGCCGCTCTCGTTCATCATGCGGCCCCCCGCAGCACCATTCGGTGGGGCCATCTGAGGTCGGCCCACTCCATCGTTTCGCCGCTGGTCCTGACGTCCTCGCACCACTGCCTTTCCGCCTCTGTTCCGTCCGGCGTCACGTGCACCGCCGTCACGCGGTCGCCGCCATTCAACCGGATATCGACCCTGTAGTCCGCCGGGGTCACGAAGTGAACCTTGACGACGTCGCCGCCGCTCGCTTCGGCCAGTCGCCTCGCCACCGAAAACGCTCCACGTCGGTCTGCCGGGCGCTGAAAGCCCTCCAACTGTGGTGATTGCGGCGTCGCGATACTGCCGGCGAAAGCGCCGTCGGCCGACACCGCGTGCCAACCCGACCCCACCGCCACCGAGCCCCGCACCGTCTCCGGGAAGATCTCCACGACAACTGTTCCCGGAAGATCCAGGCTGACCCGGACCTCGGACACCTGCGGCCAGACCGCAGCGAGCTGGTGCAACCACTCGAGCTCGAGCAGCGGAACCATGTGCCCCACGAGTCCTTCGAAGGATCGACTCACCGACGCGGGTACGACCTCGGCGCCTCGGATCTCCACCGACTCCACCGTCCACAACGGAACGGCGAGCAGCAGCGCCGGGAGCCCGAGCGCCGGCAGCATCCAGCGCCGTCGCGAACGACCGCGGGGCTGCCGCGGCCGGAAGCCGTCGGGCAGGAAGCCGCGCTGAACGGGCCTCATGCGGCACCTCCCAACCAGTCCTCGGCGACCCGGTGGACGTCCCCCGCACCCAGGGTCAACAGGACGTCGCCCTCCTCGAGGATTCCGTCGACCGTGCTCGAGGCCCGGCCGACCTCCGGCCCCGCAGCGATGGCCGGGTGGCCGAAGGCCCGTGCCGCATCGACGACGAGCCCTTCGTTGACTCCTTCGACGGCGGTCTCGCGCGCCGGGTACACCGGCAGCACCACCACCTGTTCGGCGCCGAGGAGGGCGCGAGCGAAGCCGTCGGCGAACTCGCGGGTCCTCGAGTACAAATGGGGTTGGAAGACGACCACCAGGCGACGATCGGGAAACGCCTGGCGGGCCGCCGCGAGCACCGCCTCGATCTCGGTGGGATGGTGGGCGTAGTCGTCGACGACGGTGATGCCGCCTCGTTCGCCGAGGACGTCGAAGCGGCGGGCGACCCCGGTGAAGCTCGAGCAGCCGTCGGCGAGCCGAGCGAAGGGCACGCCGAGCTCGAGTCCCGCAGCGATCGCCGCCAGCGCGTTGAGGATGTTGAATCGGCCGGGCAGGGGGAGCTCGACGTCGCCCAGCGTCTCGCCGTTCCGGACGACGCTGAAGCAGCTGCCGCCGGTTTCCGCTCGGACGTTCTCCGCACGGAGCTCCGCCTCGGCGCCGAAGCCGTACCCGACGACCCGCCGCTCGAGCCGCTCGACCAGCGACCACGCTCCCACGTCGTCGCAACAGAGAATCACGCAGCCGTCGGCGGCAGTCTGGTTGCAGAAGGCGGCGAAGGCGGCCGCGAGCTCCTCGGCGGTGGCGTAGCAGTCGAGGTGCTCGGGTTCGAGGTTGGTGACCACCGCCAGCCGTCCCCGCAGCTCGAGGAAGGCGCGGTCGTACTCGTCGGCCTCGCACACCAGGTGTTCGCCGGCGCCGATCCTCGCGTTGGATCCCGCGAACCGCGCGTACCCGCCCACCAGCACCGTGGGGTCGAGACCGACCTCGGTGAGCAGGTGTCCCACCAGCGCCGTGGTGGTGGTTTTACCGTGCGTCCCGGCAACGGCGACGCCGCGCCGCTCGCTCAGCAGCGCGCCGAGCATCTCGGCCCGGCGAATCAGATCGATGCCTTCGCTGCGGGCGCGCTCGAGCTCGGCGTTGCTCGCGCTGACCGCCGCGGAGTAGACCACGGCGTCGATACCGTCCAGGTGAGCGGGGTCGTGGCCCAGCCGGACGTCGATGCCGAGGCCGGCGAGGCGCTCGGTGCGGTCCGAGACCGCGAGATCGCAGCCGCTGACCACCGCGCCCCGGGCGTGGGCGAGCTCGGCGAGTCCGCACATGCCGACCCCGCCGATCCCCATGAAGTGGAGGCGCCGTCTCATCACAGCCCACCTCCGATGGCCACCACCCGGTCGGCGATCCGGCTCGCGGCGTCGGGCATCGCCAGGGTGGACGCCGAACGCCCCATGGTCGAGATTCGCTCGGGGTCGCGCAGCATCCGTCCCAGGACACCGGCCACACCGGAAGCGTCCGCCTCCTCCTCGGTGAGCACCACGGCGCCGCCGGCCTTCTCCAGCGATCGCGCGTTGAACTCCTGGTGATTTCCCGCCGCCGCCGCGAATGGAATGAGCAGCGAGCCACGCCCGGCGGCGGCGAGCTCCGACACGGTGAGCGCACCCGACCGCGCCACCACCAGATCGGCCTCGGCCAACGACCGCCAGGGCTCGGTGAGGAAGGCCGAGACGTCCGCCGTCAGCCCGAAATCGGAGTAGCTGGTCTTCACCACCTCCGACCAACGGCCGCCGGTCTGATGCTGGATGTCGATGGTCATGCCGTCGCCGATGAGAATGGACAGCGCCCGCGGGAGAACCCGATTGAGGAACAGCGATCCCTGGCTGCCGCCCAGGATCAGCACCCGCGGAGGATCGTGGGGCTGCACCGGCTCGATGTCGAAGAACTTCTCCCGCACCGGGTTTCCGGTCCACTCCGCCGGCAGTGACGGAAAGTGCGCCACCGCATCGGCGAAGCCGCAGCAGATGAGGTCGGCCCACGGAGCGAGATACCTGTTGGTCATGCCCGGGATGGAGTTCTGCTCCTGCAGCACGGTGGCCACGCCGAGCAACCCGGCCGCGGCGATGCCCGCCGCCGAGGCATATCCCCCGACGCCGACCACCGCCATGGGTTGGATCTTCAGAAGCGTTCCCACGGCCGTCGCCACCGCGCGCGGCAGCAGCGCCACCGCCCGCGCCGCCGCCGCCGGTCCGCGCGCCTGAATGCCCTCGAGCTCCACCAGGGTCAGGGGCAGCTTCCGCTCGGACACCAGCTCGGCCTCGAGGCCGCGCCGCGCCCCCAGCCAGTGGACCTCCACCCCGAGCGCCTGCAGCTCGGCCGCCACGGCCAGCCCCGGGAACACGTGGCCCCCGGTGCCACCGCCGGCGATGATGACGCGGCGGTTCATACGTTGGCCTCCCGAGACAGGTTGAGCAGCAGGCCCACCGAGGCGAGGGTCACCACCAGGTCGGTCTTGCCGTAGCTCACCAGCGGCAGCGGAATCCCCTTGGGCGGCAGGAGATCGAGGCACACCACCATGTGGATCAGACTCTGGGCGGCGAAGGCGAACGTCAGCCCGAAGGCCAGCAGTGCCCGATCCGAGGCCTGGACCCGCGCCGCGATGCGCATGCCGCGCCAGGTGATCAACCCGATGAGGCCGATGAGGCCGAGCAGGCCCAACAGGCCGAGCTCCTCGCCGGTGATCGAGAAGATGAAATCGGTGTGGGGCTCGGGGAGAAAGAAGAGCTTCTGCAGCCCGGTGCCGTACCCCCGTCCGGTCAGCCCGCCGCTGCCGATGGCGACCATGCTCTGGTAGCTCTGCCACCCTGCCGCGGTGGCGGCGTCGGGATCGAAGAAGGCGCGCACTCGGGCCATCCGGTAGGGCGAGGTGACCACCGCGACGACCAGCGCCGCCAACGCCGCAGCGCCCGGCGCAGCCAGCATCCTGACCGGCATTCCCGAGACGAAGGCCATCGCCGCCAGAACCACCAGCAGCAGTGCGCCCGAGCCGAGATCGGGCTCCGCAATGATGAGCAGTGCGGTGACGCCGCAGACCCCCACCAGCGTCCACAGCCGTCGTGCCGGCCAGTCCTCCCGCCGCGCGCGGTCGAGCTCGACGGCGGCGAAGACCGTCAGCGCCACCCGAGCCAACACCGACGGCTGCAGCGACAGCCCGCCGATGGAGATCCAACGGTGGGTGGCCGCCACCGGCGCCTGGAAGTAGGCGGCCGCGAGCAGCAGCCAGCTCACACCCACCGCCACTCGCGCCAAACGGGGCTCTGTCAGCAGGTCCGAGCGCAGGTGCATGCAGACCACGAGAACGCCGAGGCCGACCATGGCGGTGGCGGCCTGCCAGGTGAAGAAGTACGAGCCGGGCCGACCGTAGCGCTCGGTGGCGATGAGCCACGAGGCCGAGGCGAGCAGCGCCAGCCCCACCCCCACCTGGAGAATGGCCGCGCCGAGCAGGAGGCGGTCGAAGCGCTGTCTTATGGGCACGGCGCCGCCTCCTCTCTGGCCAGAGCGGCGAAAACGTCGCCCCGCTGGTCGTACCCGGTGAACTGGTCGAAGGAGGCGCAGGCCGGGGCGAGGAGCACGAGCTGCCCGGACTCGGCGGCCTTCCTGGCCCGGGCGACCGCTTCCGCCAGGGTCTCGCACTGCTCCACGGGAGCCGCGTCCGCCAGCGCTTCACCGATGGCCGGACCGTCGATTCCGATGACGTAGAGGCGAGCGACGCTCCGTCGGACCTCGTCGGCCAGCACCGAAAAGTCCTGCCCCTTGCCCTGGCCGCCCAGGATGAGGTGGAGGGATCCCGCCGGATAGCCGCGGAGGGCGGCGAAGGCGGCGCCGATGTTGGTGGCCTTGGAGTCGTCGATCCAGCGCACTCCGGCAGCCTCGTGCACCACGCGGTGGCGGTGGGCGAGGCCGTGGAAACCCTCGGCGGCGGCGGCCACCGCATCATGAGACGTTCCCAAGGCGGTCGCGGCGAGACCCGCGGCGAGCACGTTGGCCAGGTTGTGGGCGCCGCTGAGTCCGATGCGGTCCACGGTGGTGAGCTCCACCCCGTCGAGGAGGAGTCGGTCGCCGTCGAGCCGGCCGTCGGCCTCGCCGACGATGGAGAAGAAACGACGCGCCGCCGCCGTTTCGGTTCCGGCCACCAGCTCGTCGTCGGCGTTCAGCACCGCCGTGTCGCCGTCGCCCTGGAAGGCGAAGAGGCGCTGCTTGGCCGCGAGGTAGTCGTCCATGCCGGCGTGCCGTTCCAGGTGGTCCTGACTGAGGTTGAGGAAGACCCCCACCGACGGCGCCAACGCCTGGAAGAGCTCGGACTGGAAGCTCGAGATCTCGAGCACCCATCGGTCCCAGCCGCCGGCGAGAATCAGGTCGGATGCGGCGGTGCCCAGGTTGCCCCCGGCCGCCACTCGTTCGTCGTCCACCGCCATCATCTCGGCAATGAGAGTGGTCACCGTGCTCTTGCCGTTGGACCCGGTGACCGCCGCCAGCGGCGCCGACGGGCGGTGGCGCCAGGCGAACTCCACCTCGGTGAGCACCTCGATGCCGCGATCGCGCGCCGTCTCGAGCAGCTCCACGCGCGGCGGCACGCCCGGGGAAACCACGACCAGGTCGACCCCCTCCAGGCAGGCCGTGGGGTGGTCGCCGACGAAGGCCCGGACCTCGGCGGGCAGCTCGGCCAACGCCGGCAGCTCGTGCCTCGGGCGGCGATCGGTCACCACGACGGCGGCCCCGTCGGCGGCCGCCAGGCGGGCCGCCGCGACGCCGGACCGTCCCAGCCCGACCACCAAGGCCCTGGAGTAGTGCAGCGGCTCCATCCTCACCTCAGCTTCAGGGTCGACAGGCCGGCGAGGGCGAAGACCACGGCGACGATCCAGAAGCGGATCACGACCTGGGTCTCGGCCCATCCGAGCAGCTCGAAGTGGTGGTGGAGCGGCGCCATTCGAAAGACCCGCTTGCCGCGAAGCTTGAACGAGAGAACCTGAATCATGACCGACAGGGCTTCGAGGACGAAGAGACCGCCGACGATCACCAGCAGCAGCTCCTGCTTGGCAACCACGGCGACGATGCCGATGCCGCCGCCCAGCGCCAACGAACCGACATCGCCCATGAAGACCTCGGCGGGGTGGCAGTTGAACCAGAGAAAACCGAGGGCCGCACCGACGATCGATCCGGTGAACACCGCCACCTCGCCGGCGCCGGGGACCGCGACGATGCGCAGGTAGTCCGCGATGCGGGCGTGGTCCGCGACGTAAACGAAGATCGTGTAGGTGGCGGCGGCGATCGCCATCGCCCCCACCGCCAGTCCGTCGAGGCCGTCGGTGAGGTTCACCGCGTTGGACGCGCCGAGCAGGACGACGACGACGAAGGGCAGGTAAAAGATCCCCAGGGGAACCAGAACACTCTTGAAGAAGGGCAGCGCCAGCGCGCCGGCGTGGCCCGCGGAGCCCGCCAGCGCTCGCACGACGTAGCCCGCCGCCAAGCCGACGAGAATCTGCAGCGCGAGCTTCTGCCGCGCCGTCAACCCGAGGTTCCGCCGGTGGCGGACCTTGATCCAGTCATCCACGAAGCCGATGGCGGCAAAGGCGCTGGTCACCGCCAGCACCGTCCACACGTACGGGTTGCCGAGATCCGCCCACAGCAGGGTCGCCACCACGAAGCTGCCGACGATGAGAATGCCTCCCATGGTCGGCGTGCCGGCCTTGACCTGGTGGTGCTCGGGTCCCTCATCGCGGATCGTCTGCCGGATCTGCATGCCGCGCAGGCGGGCAATGACCCAGGGTCCCGCCACGAGGCTCAGGAAGAACGCGGTGGAGATCCCCAGGCCGGTTCGGAACGTGATGTAGCGGAAGACGTTGAAGCCGAACCAGGTGTCGGAGAGCTGGGTCAGGAGAGCGTAGAGCATCAGGTCTCGCTCCCCTCGATCAGCAGGTCCACGGTCCGGTCGAGCCCGACGCCCCGCGATCCCTTGATCAGCACGATGTCCCTCGACTCGAGCAGGTTGCCGAGCAGCTCGGCGGCGTCCTCGGCGTCGGTCGCCTCGTGGACGGCGTGGTCCGAGAGCCCCGCAGCGCGCGCCGCCTCGGCGATCTTCGCCGCGTCGTCGCCTCCGACGGTGATCAAGAGGTCCGCCGCACCGGCCGCTTCGCGCCCGACCTCCCGGTGGGCTTCGGCCGCACTCTCACCGAGTTCGTACATCTCGCCCAGCACCGCAATCCGACGGTTCGGTTCGGCCGCCAGCAGCTCGAGCAACCGACGCACGGCCAGGGGCGACGCGTTGTAGCTGTCGTCGACGATGGTCGCACCCGAATCGTGGCGGTGGATCCGGCCCCGGCGCGGCGCCGCTTGGAGTGACGAAGCGACCGCCGCCACCGTATCGACGCCGACGTCGAAGGCGTGGGCGGCGGTGGCCGCGGCGAGGAAGTTCTCGGCCTGGTGCCGGCCCGCCAACGGCAGCTCCACCGACACGCTCCCCGACGGCAGGTGCAGGGAGAATCGGGATCCCTGGAGCCCCCGATCGACCAGGTCTTCGATCCGGGCGTCGGCATCTCGGCTCCCGTAGCGCAGCAGCGTCGCCGGCGTCCGGGCGGGGAAGTCGGCCTGGTGCGGATCGTCGGCGTTGATCACCAGGGTGCCGTTCGCGTCCAGGTGGCCGAGCAGCTCGGCCTTTGCCTCGACGATGCCCTCGATGCTCGAAAAGAACTCCCGGTGGACCGGGGCGATGGTGGTGTAGAGCAGGACCTCGGGCTCGAGGATCACGCCCATGACGTCGAGCTCCCCGGCGCGGCTCATCCCCGTCTCCGCGACGAAGAGCTCGATGCCCTCCGGCTGGGACAACACCTCTGCGGGAAGCCCGAGGGTGGAGTTGCGGTTGCCCGAGGTGGAACCCACCGCCCGGTCCGCTGCCAGGATGCCGGCGAGCATCTCCTTGGTCGTGGTCTTGCCCACCGAGCCGGTGATCGCCACCACCGTCCACCCCCGCTCCCGGCGTTCGTTCAGGGCGAGGGTCCAGTAGGCCTTGAGCGGATCTTCGACTCGGATGAGGGCCCGGCCGGAGGGGATCGTGTCGAGCTCGGCGTCGAAGCGCACCAGGGCGGCTCCGGCCACCGCCAACGCCTCGTCGACGAACGCGTGGCCGTCGCTGCGGGAACCCCTCAACGCAACGAAGAGATCGCCGGGTTCGACGTTGCGCGAGTCCACCTCGGCGCCGCTGAGAACCACGTCGGCGGCGCCCTCGGCGAAACCGGACACGATGCGGGCAATCTCCGACGCGCTCCGGTTCATTTCGCCCCTCCACATTCCTCGAGGATCACCTGCTGGTCCGAGAACGGGATGACGCGCTCGCCGACAGTCTGCGTGGACTCGTGGCCCTTGCCGGCGATGAGCACCAGCGAGCGTCCGTTGGCGATCTTCACGGCGCGGCCGATGGCGGCCCTGCGGTCGAGCTCGATGACGGGCTCCTTGCCCGCCGCCTTCACCCCCGCCGCCACCGCTTCGGCGATGACCGCCGGGTCCTCCGACCGCGGGTTGTCGGAGGTGACCACCGCCACGTCGGCCAGTTGACCCACCGCGAAGCCCATCGGTCCGCGTTTCCCGCGGTCGCGGTCGCCGCCGGCGCCGAAGACCACGATGAGCCGTCGGTCGGTGATCCGACGCAGCGATTGAAGAACCGCCCGCAGGCCTTCGGGGGTGTGGGCGTAGTCGACGAAGACCGGCGACTCCAAGCCGGTATCCACCGGTTCCAGGCGGCCCGTCAGCGGCCGGGCCGCGGCCAGGCCGTCGGCGATGGCCTCCGGGACGACCCCGCTCGCGTGAGCCGCGGCGGCGGCAGCGAGGGCATTGCGCAGGTTGTGGATGCCCACCAGGGGCAGCTCGACCCGGACCGACGCCCCGGGAAGCCTGAGCTCGAAGGTCGACCCTCCCAGATCGGACGTCACATCGCGGGCGCAGACATCGCCCCGGTCCAATCCCCAGGAGAGGTCGCCTTCCATCGGCTCATCGAGCAGCCGCGCTCCCCACGGGTCATCGACGGGAAGCACCCGCCGGCCGCCCGGTGCGAGGTGGTGGTCGAAGAGCCGCCGTTTGGCCGCGAAGTAGCTCTCCATGTCCAGGTGGTAGTCGAGGTGGTCGCGGGTGAGGTTGGTCCACACACCGACCTGAAACTCGAGCCCGGCGACGCGATCCTGCATCAGGGCGTGGGACGAGACCTCCATGATCGCGGCCGCGGCGCCCGCGTCCGCGGCGCCGCGCAGGATCTTCGCCAAATCGGTGCTCTCGGGGGTGGTTCGCTCTGTTGCCGCGATGAGCCGGCCACCGAGCTCGGCGCCGAGGGTGCCGATGACGGCCGCCGGCCGGCCGCCGGCGTCCAACAGCCGTCCGAGAAGGGCCGCCGTGGTGCTCTTGCCGTTGGTCCCGGTGATGCCGACGAGCTGCAGGTCATCCTGGGGGTCGTCGGCCAGGGCCCAGGCCATGGCCGCCATGTCGCGGCGCGGCGCGGCCGACCGCATCCACGGAAGCTCGCACCCCGGTTCGGGGTCGGCGTCGGAGAGTACCGCGACGGCGCCGGCGCCGACCGCGGCGTCGAGGAAGTCCAGGCCGTGGGCGTTGAGACCTGGAAGGGCGGCAAAGACGTCGCCCTCGCCGATCTTCCGCGAGTCGTGGGTGATGCCCCGGATCTCGCACCGGCCGTCGCCCTCCAGCAACACCGTCGGACAGCGTTCGAGGAGCTCGGCGAGCTTCATGCGCCCCCCCCCGTCGACGCGATTCCCGCGCCGGGATTCGCCGCCGAGACGACGCCGTCGGCCCGAGGCTCGGGGGAAAGGTCGAGATGCATCGCCGCGGCCTCGCCGATCCGTGCGAAGACCGGCGCCGCGGTGGTGGATCCCCAGAACTCGGTCCGCGGGTTTTCCAGCGCCACCACGATGACCACCTTCGGGTCGTCTACCGGCATGAATCCCGCAAACCAGGCCACGTGGTGGGTGTCGTCGAATCCTCCGTTGATCGCCCGTTGGGCCGTCCCGGTCTTCCCCGCCACACAGAGTCCCGGCAACCTCGCAGCGTCACCGGTGCCGACCTCGACGGCGTCGCTCAACATCCGGGTCAAACGTCCGGCGAGCGCGCCATCCAGCACCCGATACGGCCCGTCGCTGTCCTCGGAATCGTCCCCCGACACGGCCTGGTGGACCAGCGTCGGCTCGACCAGCCACCCGCCGTTGGCGATGGCGCCGTAGGCGAGAGCGATCTGCAGCGGCGTCGCCGTGAGCTCCTGGCCGAGGGCGAAACCAGCGCGGCTCAACCGCGACCAGGACGCCACCTCGGGCATCAGCCCCCGTGCTTCGGCGGGAAAGTCGATGCCGCTGCGACGGCCGAAGCCGAAAGCGGCGAAGGCTCGGTAGAGATGCTCCGGCTCGATCCGCTCGGCGACCTCGATGATCCCCGTGTTCGCGGAGTGAACCACCACTTCGTCGATGGTGTAGCGGCCGGGCTCCGCGTGATCGCGAATCCAGAAACCGGCCAGGCGGGTGCCGCGCTGCCGGCAGTCGAATCGTTCTCCCGGGGACACGATCCCGGCCGACAGCGCCGCCGCAGCCACGATGGGTTTCACCGTGGACCCGGGCTCGACGGCGTCCTGCACCGGCCGCAGCCGCCACTGCTCCGCCGGAACCCGACCCGGAGCGGCGGGGTCGAAGGACGGTTGCGAGCCGAGGGCCAGCACCGCTCCACTCCAGGGATCAAGGACCACCGCCGAGGCGGCGTCGGCATCGAAATCGTCCAGCGCCCGCCGCAGCTCAGCCTCGCAGATCGTCTGCAGCCGGGCGTGCAGGGTGAGCTCGAGGTCGCATCCCTGGCGTCCGGACTCCACGCGCTCGAGCCGGACCTTTCGCCGGATGGCGTCGTTGACTGCCAGATAGACCCGGGGATCGCCCGCGAGCTGTTCGTCGTAACGGTGCTCGAGCCCGGCGCGGCCCACCGTTCGGAGCTCCTCCCGACCGACGAACCCGACCACCGGCGCCGCCACCGATCCCATGGGATAGACACGAGCGAAATCCGGCACCAGCGCGACCGCCGTCGGCGCGAGCTCGCGCACCGCCTCGCCGATCTCGGGCGCCGTCTGCTTGGCCAGCCACACCGTCCGCGGGCCGTCAATCAATCGCTCCGACAGCTCGTCACCATCGATCTCGAGCAGCGGCGCCGCCGCGTGGGCGAAGGCCTCGGGCTGCTCGAGGCGCTTGGTGTCCACCTGAATGGCCACCCGTTCGATGGACGTGGCGAGCATGTACCCGTCGGCGCTGCGAATGGTGCCCCTGGGGCTCGGCACCTGGATCCTCTGCTGCTGCTGGCGACGCGCCCGCTCACACCACTCTTCGCCGTCCACCACCGCCACCTGCACCGCCCGGGCGACCACGACGGCGCCTCCGGAGAGGAGGATCAGCAGGACCACCCACAGACGCCGGGGGCTCACGAGTCGCCCCCTTCTTCTGCCGGCCCGGAGGCCTTCGCCGCGGCGAAGTCCGACGGCACCAGACCGAGCGCGGCGGCCCGCCGGGCCAAGACCTCCGGGCTGCGCTGATGCTCGAGCGCGATTCTCAGCGCGTGCTCCTTGGTCTCGAGCACGTCCAGCTCGCTGCGCAGCCGGATGAGATCGTAGTGAATGGAGGTGATCTTCAGACGTGGCCAACCGACCAGACCGAGAGCGCCGACCACGAGCACCGCGAGCAGCAGGAAGGTCGCGAAGACGTGCGGCCAGCGCCGGTCGCGTTGGGCGACGAGCCACTCGTTGGTCGGGCCGGTGACCGGGAGCTCCACGTCAGCTCCCTTCGTTCCGTTCGATGACCCGCATGCGCGACGAGCGGGACCTCGGATTGTCGGCGATCTCGTCGTCGGTGGGCCGGACGGGGCTGCGAGTCAAAATGGTGGCGACCTTGTCGGGATTGCAGCGGCACTCCGGGAAGTCCGGCGGGCAGGTGCACCGGCCCTCGAGCCGCACGAAGGTCTGTTTGACGATCCGGTCCTCGAGGGAGTGGAACGAGATGACCGCCAGTCTCCCCTTCGGCCGCAGCGATCTGACCGCCGGCTCGATGAACCGCTCGAGCTGGCCGAGCTCGTCGTTGACGGCGATGCGCAGCGCCTGAAAGACCCGCGTCGCGGGGTGGATCTTCTGACCGCGCCGCCGCGGAACCACGCTCTCCACAAGTCGGCTCAGCTCGCCGGTGGTGCGCACGGGCCGTTGCCGGCGCCGGCGGATCAGCGCCCGCGCCACCGCCCGCGACCGCCGCTTCTCACCGTAGCGCCAGAAAATCGTCACCAGCTGATCCTCGTCGGCGGTGTTGACGAGGTCCGCGGCCGTCCGCCCCTCCGCTCCCATCCGCATGTCCAGGGGACC
>Ga0180436_10004513_pt1 | contig 12489 bp, 9 predicted proteins | sample SS_ome_2_FD_132434 | JGI IMG/M metagenome (GOLD analysis project Ga0180436, IMG submission 132434) | Hypersaline lake sediment archaeal communities from the Salton Sea, California, USA - SS_3_S_2 metaG | ecosystem: Environmental > Aquatic > Non-marine Saline and Alkaline > Hypersaline > Sediment...
ATATGTTACAAGCTGTTCTTTCTTAATGATGCCTAATGCATTCAGACAGTGTCCGCTGAAGTTGCTGATCATATCTCCGCACCAGGCAAGGTTTTGATGGAAAAACACCCCGACCCCTGAACTAATTATAGAATAAGACTGGCTGAGGCAATCAGCTGTTTCCGGGGTCTTTCATTATTTGGTCGGGTATTCAGGCAGGTCCAATGAAATCAAACTCGAGCTTTGACTGAAATTTTGCAATGCGGTTAAAGATCTCTTTAAGCATTTTCTGCTCGATACGGGTTAGTTGCTTGGGATTAACGTAATTGTCTGGTGTTCCTTTTTCTTCAACAACTGACGTGACCTGACGAACAAAGCGCGTTTGCAAAAGAAAACTGTATGCTTTTTCCAGTTCGTCATATTCGTCGGGTTTCAAAACTTTTTTAAACCGAAGCTGTTCCAGGCGTTCTAAAGTATTCGTCTCCTCTATTTTGTTTTTAAGCGCATAGATCCGCGCAAAATCCACAATGGGTTGCATCGCTTTCTTAATGTCAAATTTATCTTTGTGCTCGCCTTTTGATTCCACCACAAAATTCCTAAAAAAACCAAGCGGCGGCTTAAAATACAGGGCATTTTCGCTTAAATGTCTGAAAAAGCCGGGCCAATTGCCAAGGGTATTGAAGAGATACTTTTGGAGATTCTCAATCAGCTCCATATTCCCATATGCCCCACGAAAATCAAAAAAAATACTGGCCCGCAGAAGTCCTTCGCCTTCCGCATTATATATCCAGTCTGAAAAATAAGATTTCCATTTCAAAAGCGGCTGACACCATTTCGGATTTTTAGCCATCACATTCCCAGAACAGAAAGCATAGCCGGCCTGGTCGAGCAACGTGCAAACCCGGTCCCCAAATTTCAAAAAATAGTTCCTAACCATTTTTTTCTGTTTTTCAGGAACGTCTTCGAAAATAATTGCGTTATCCTGATCGGTTTTCAAGGTCTGTTCGTTTCTACCTTCGCTTCCCATAATCATGAACACAAATTTTTTCGGTGGTGGCCCCAGATCATTTAGAGCAAATTGGATCACTTTTTCTAGAATTGTGTCCGATATCGCCGTGATGAAACGGGTTAGGTTACTAGCTTTGGCCCCGCCGGCGATCAGACTTCGTATTTGCCTGGGCAGTTTGTCATGCTGCTCAATGATTTGCGCCATACTGTTTGCCCCGGAAATCTCTCTTAACAGAAATATGGGTGATTGGCCTTGGGCCTCTAATATATCCCGGTTGGAAACAATGGCCTCAATATCCCCATTGTCATTTGTAATCCCGATATGCCGGATACCCGCCTGCATCATGCTCATCAAGGCCTCGAAGACCAGTGCCTGACTCGATACAGTATGTACCGGAGAAGACATCACCTCGGCCACAGGTCGGTTGATGTCGTATCCCTTGCTAATCACCTTTCTAGCAAGATCTCGTTCCGTTACCACACCCTCACATTGCCCCTTCTCGTTTTTCAAAAACAAAGAACTGATATGGGACGCACTCATCAACTGGGCTGCCTCGCGAATCGTTAGGTTGGTTTCACCTAATATTACTTTTTTCTTATATATGTTGGATATGGGTTGATTAAAAAACAGTAGCCCCTCTTCATGCGGCCGGGTTGTTTTGGAAATGATGGCAGCATAGGATTTTTCCAACATCCGTTTACCAAACGTGTCCGTAAAAAACGTCGCGAACTCATCGTTTTTCTCGCAAATATCTAAAAATATTTTCCGAGGTAAAAGATAGAATATGGAGTCTTCTATGACCCTCAAAGTTCTTACCGAAATTCCATCGTTTAATAAAATTGAAATGCCACCATAGATATCACCCTCGCTCAGGATACCATGCATGGTTTTTTTCACGCCTTCTTCATAATAGCGTTCGGCGGACCCTTTCTGCAAAATATATACATGCCCGATTCGTGTACGACCCTGAACAAAGAGAACGGTGCCTTTCGGATACTTGACCACTGAGAGATCTCCAGCGAACGACTTGATCTCATCCTCAGATAAAAATGAAAACGGATCTAATCCAGCTAAAAAGATACTCATTTGGCCTGTTTCCACCAGATCATTCAAGGATTTATCAAGAATATTCTTACTGAAATTTTCCAGGAAATATTCATAAAAAACCTTGTGTCGCCGACATAGCGACTGAAAAACATCTTTGGGAATTGCAATCCCGCTACAAGCTTCGTCGATAATTGCGGTGCGCAGCGAAATACCGCCATTCATCATTATGGTTATGCCCCCAAACACTTCCCCGGTTGTAATCAATCCCGAATGCATGCGGGCGCCTTTTTTCTCATCGAAAAGTTCGATGACGCCCGATTTGACCACATAAATGCTGTCCAATTTCGTTTTGTCCTGTTCGGCGATAATGGTTCCCTTGGCGTAATCCGTATGAACCGCAACCTCTGAAACACGCTGAAGTTCTTCCACAGGCAAAATGGAAAAATGCGGCATGCTGGCCAGATAATCGTATGATTCAGAACTCATATTTCACCTATCATTTTTTTTAATTCGGGATTCTTCGAAACTTTTTGCAGAATTTCGATTCGGGATTTCAGTTCAGATAGATTTCTGAATTGCAGGTTTAATGTGTACGCTACAGATTCGAAATTTGTTGGTGGTTTCATCTGAACACCATTCCCTAAAGCCAGTTTTGTCAGACTATCATTGAATTGGCGCTGCGCTTTGGTCAAATGTGGGTATCGCCTGTTTGTTAAATATTTTCTAAGTGATGAAATTTTTTGATTCCGGTTCAGATCGGCTCGGGTAATTGCCTGATGAAGATCCGGTTCTTTCAATATTGCTGTTGGCATAATGTCTTCACGCAATGCGATTTCTTTCAGGTGCGTCAAAATCTCGCGTTGCTTATTGTGGCTCAACCGGAGTTCAGCAAACAACTCTGATAGTATACCCACGGTTTTTTTATCCAAAAGGGCCAATTCAAGTGCTGTATTTAGAGAGATGATCTCAGATATGATCCCCTCTTGAAGGATCATCGGCAGATGGCAGATTTTAATTATTTTTTTTGCAAAAACAGTATTGTCTGGCAGTCCCATGGATTGGGCCAAGATTGAATTCTCTTCTCTGTCGGGAGTGACGCGCTTCAGCAGAGCCAGGGACCGTGAAATTTCCACGAGATTAAGTTCGCGCTGTCCTGCGTTTTCCGCTATGGCCACCAATGCCAGCTGGTAGGCCGGGGTATCGCTGTGAATCAGCCGTGCCGGAATTGGATCCATGTTCAGATGGCGACAGGCCGCAATTCGACGAAAACCGGAGACCACAATGTACCCGCGATCGGTGTTAGCATATAGAAAAGGCGGGTTGATAAGCCCGGCTACCTCTATTGAAGCGGCAAGCGACTCACAGGTCTTTTCAGTTGTTATTTTGTACGTGTCGTCAAGCACATCGATGTGGGCAAGATTTATCTTGATTTGCTCCCACATCATTGCTCTAATTGCCCGTTAACTTTACAAGTGCTTCCCTGTATTTCTGGTAGGTTTTTTGAGTGACGCTATCTGGAAGCGGTGGCGGTGGTGGTCCCTTGTCCCAATCGATCCCATCCAGGTAGTCACGTAAAAATTGTTTATCATAACTTTTTTGGGGACCACCGGGCGTATATGTTTCCTGGGGCCAGAATCTTGATGAATCAGGGGTGAGTACTTCGTCGATGAGAATTAGCTCGTCATCAATTTTTCCAAATTCAAATTTGGTGTCGGCAATGATGATGCCTTTGGGCGCTGAAATTTCCAAGCCCTTTTTATAAATGGACAAGCTAAGGTGTTTGACCTTGTGTGCTACTTCAGCTCCCACCAGGTCGGCAGCCTCTTCGAAATCGATATTGATATCATGCAACCCGAGATCAGCTTTGGTTGACGGCGTAAAAAGCGGTTCAGGCAGCTTGTCTGACTCTTGGAGTCCGGCTGGCAATGTGATGCCGCAAACAGACTGGTCTTGCTGATAGGATTTCCAACCTGATCCGGAAATATAGCCCCTTACGACACACTCAATGGGCAAGGGTTCTGCTTTTCGAACCTGCATGCTGCGCCCGCGCAGAGCGTCTGCATAGGGTTGGCAGACAGCAGGATAGGCGGCCACGTCGCTGGAGATTACATGGTTTGGGACCAATGATTGCATGGCTTCAAACCAAAATAACGAGATCTGTGTCAGAATGATGCCCTTCCCTGGAATTGGATCATCCATAATAACATCGAATGCGGATATCCGATCGGTCGCTACCATGAGAAGAGAATCCCCCAGGTCGTACATATCACGGACTTTGCCACGTTTGAGCAATTTTAGGTCGGCAAAATTGGTTTCTTGAACAGGTGTCGTTACGACTGGTTCGCTCGTCAATTGTTTCTCTCCTCAAATGCCTGAATAAATTTTACGAGTATGTCACGCTCATGGTCACTAATTTTCGAAAATTGGATACCGGCCTCATAGGTGTCCTCTTTGCTCTCTTTCTGGAAGATCACACTACCTTGGATGTCCACGAGATCCTCTTCAAAACCGATGGTGATGGAAATCGCCCACTGGGGATCAATGGGATGGTAAGTTTCAAGTCGGATACCGGTTTCAGACACATTCAGCGTTCTGCCCATGCCTTGATGACGGGCCTCACCATTTTTACCACGACACACAAAATTTAACAGGTTGGTTGTTTCAAATCGCGGGTGTTTCCGTTTTTCTTTATTATTCATCCTTTCCACCTAATTCCCGGGATGATTTTTCTCAGCCGAGACCCGACGGCTATGTCATCAACTCTTTTTGTTGTTTATGCAGCACCTTGGTCATGCTATGGATGCAAGTTGCGGTATTTTCGATTATATTCTTGAAAGTCGTGGAGATATTATCGTATTCCTGCTGAATGATATCCGGATTTAATGTCTGGATCTTAAGCTCGTTGGACGCTAAAGCGGAAGCGAATCGGGGCTCATGTCCCAAATCAAGAAAGGGTAGATACCCAAAAAAATCGTCACGCTCCAGTTTTGCCAGGGGTACAAACCCGAAATCGGTTTTCTGGACCAAAGAGACACGCCCCTGTTGAATCCGAAACAATCGATTTTCTTCCTCGCCTTGTTCGATCACCTTCTTACGATATTTTAAATAGTCCTCCACATCGATTTTTTTGCCGGCATATTCCACGGCCCGATCTGTCAGGTGCCGCAAGCGTTTATCCAAACTCATCACAAACGCCTTGAATTCGTAGGACATCTTCGAGTATTCTTGCGCGAGCAGCTGTGCGTCTAACACGCCCAGTTGGACATCGCCCACGGCCCTAGCGGAATAGGTGCGTGAATGATTCCGGATGAGAAAGGATGCCACACTACCCACAAACGAGCCATTTCCAATCTGGTAAAGTGTCAGAGGGCCACTGTCGGTTTCCTTGACAATGTTGATGACGCCTTCCAAGACCACCCACACCCAGTTTCCATGCCGGCCCTGTTCCAAGATGGCATCGCCATCATAAAATTCTTCCTCATCCACCACATACATATAGTCCACCAGGGGCCCCCATACAACCGGGAGGGTTGCGTCGGCATCCGAAAACTTGGCGGTCCGGTTGTCTGGCGACACCGGTCCCATACGTTCGATTTGACCATCATCCAGCATTTTGAGCCCGTCCAGGATAATGCCCATACGCCCTTTGGTAATGACACGCTCGCTGGATATACTGGTGGGGGTAAATTCAAAATCACCATCGGTCCATCCGAATAGGGAATAAAGTGCGTCAAGCCCGGACAAGGTGCCGTTGGACGCATTCACCGGATTACCATTATCAAAATAGATGATACCGGGTTCAGGGGCATAGGGGCTCATTATTCTGAGGATACCGGTACTGCCGTTCCCACCCAGTAGCTGCATCAGGTCGCCCAGATTGAGGAATTCGATATTTCCCCTAAGGATATTGTCGTCGTTCATGGGATAATTATTGTGCCCATTTCAATTCTTTTTGCAGGGTCGTCAATGTTTGTTTAATGCAGGCCTTGAGGGTATCACCGACACCGGTGCCTTTCATGGCACTGCCGGGAAAAGAAGGTGCCTTCAACTGACGGTTGAGGTCTTTGTCCATTTGCTCAACGGACATCAAGGGTATGCCCTCATCAGCCAGATCGCGTTTATTATATTGCAGTACCAACGGTATTTTAAAGATATTAAGACCATAGTCCTTTAGATTTTTTTGAAGGTCTTTTAATGAGAGCATGTTTTTTTCGCGTCGGACCTCAAGGGAATCGGCCACAAAAACGACCCCATCAACGCCCCGCAAAACCAGTTTGCGCGTTGAGCTGTATTGCACCTGTCCCGGAACGGTGTATAGCTGGACCTTGACATCGCAACCCCTTATTTTTCCCAATCCCATGGGTAAAAAATCAAAAAAAAGTGTCCGGTCTCCTTCGGTATTGATGGAAACCATTTCACCTTCTATCTGTTTTGAGAATTTTTTAAAAATATATTCGAGGTTGGTGGTTTTTCCGCCGCGGCCCGGACCGTAGTAGACGATTTTGCACTCGATCTCTCGTTTTTTCAGGTTAAATATTGCCATACAGCGCGACTCCAGCTTGTTTATCTAAATACATATATCACAATCAATCGGCGCCCAAAAGCTCTTTCTTATTATTTGCTTGTAATCTTAATATCGAGGCAATAGTCTCCCTGCTTCGGTCCGGATTTAATTTGCGATTTGGCTGTTACAACGCCGGACCCGTTAAACATGGCAATGGGAGAAAAAAATTGAAGGTCGTTTAAGCTGTCATCTACACTTAGAACCTCGATGGTTCCGGCATCTTTTTTGGAAACGATCAGACTCAGCATGTTTCCCGATTGAAAGTTCACATCAAATTCGACCACCTTCCCTTCTGCCGGTCCTGAATTAAAATAGATACCAATGGAGCTGATATCGATGAATTCCTCATCCTCAGCTTCTTGAACTGTTTCCTCATCAACCGATATTGTTGTCAAATCCCGCTGAATACCTTTGCTTTCGAGAATATCGGTCAAAAAAAGTCGGACCTTAGCCAACTGATTTGGGGGAAAATTTCCTGCCTTTGCCCAGGCCTCATACTGATCGGCAGCTGCTTCTTCAGAGCTGAGTTGAATATGACAACGCAATACGTTTTTGGCGGCCACAACCCGGTGGGAATCGGTGTCAATTAATTTTCTAAATTCACCCAGCGCCCGCTCAAATTGGCCGAACTTAGCCAGGGCGATAGCTCCCTCTAAGGCAGCTTCCTCTTTACTCTCCGATTTTGAAAATGAAAAAAGTTTTTGAATTAAGTCTTGTGCTTTTTCAGAAAGTTCCGGAGAAGATGGCCCGCGTTCAACCTGCTGGGTGTCCGATAGTAATGAGGCAATCTTTTTTGCGATGCCTGCTAGAATCTTTTCCTTATTTTGGATCCTGTCGTGGTTGCGAACAGCTTGCTCAGCCTGGGTGTATTTTTCACTGGCCTCATTCAGCAATCCCTGCTTTCTATATACTTCAGCTTCTTTTAAAAGTTTTTGGATGTTTTCTTTAAGTCCCATTATGCCCCTCATGGCCACGCAGCGCGGCGCATCGTCCCTAACCCGCTGAAATTATCGTCCCGTTGGTAATTATTCGAAACAGGGATACCCAGGAGGTGTAACCTCGCGGGTATACGCAACATATTCCTTTATCCTGTTTTAATGCAAATTGTCAATACCGGTTGACAATTCAGTCACGCATGTGATCAAAATAGATAATCGAATGAAGCCCCGTGATATTTGGGGTCCCATAACGAATTTCGCCGAATTCAATTTTCGCGGCGGTTAATCTGCCAGCAGACAATTCAGCGAATATTAAACTTTATTGAAGGAGATGATAATGGATAAAAAGGTTACCGTAGTTGGAGCCGGTAATGTTGGGGCCACAGCCGCCCAACGGCTGGCCGAAAAAGAATTGTGTGATGTGGTTTTAATCGATATCCTCGACGGCGTGCCACAAGGAAAAGCCCTGGATCTCACCGAGGCCGCCCCCATTGAAAAGCATGATGCGGATTTGACGGGTGCCAATACCTATGACGCCTCCAAGGATTCGGATATTGTGATTATTACAGCGGGTATCGCCCGAAAACCAGGCATGAGTCGCGATGATCTGATCAGCACCAATGCCAGAATTATAAAAGACGTCACCCAAAAGATTGCGGCATTATCGCCCAACGCTGTTCTCATTATTGTCAGCAATCCCCTGGATGCCATGTGCCACGTTGCCTTCGACGCCAGCGGTTTCCCCAAAAACCGGGTTGTGGGCATGGCCGGTGTTCTGGATTCAGCCCGGTTCCGGGCATTTATCGGCATGGAACTCGATGTTTCGGTGGAAAGTATTCAGGCCTTCGTACTGGGGGGGCATGGTGATACCATGGTGCCGCTGCCGCGCTATTCAACCGTCGCGGGTATCCCCATCACCGAACTGATGTCCCCGGACCGCATTGACGCCCTGGTTGACCGCACCGCCAACGGAGGCGCTGAAATCGTGAGCCTTTTAAAAACGGGTAGTGCCTATTACGCCCCTGCTTCCGCAGCAGTGGAGATGGCTGAATCCATCCTTAAAGACAAAAAGAAAATACTGCCTTGTGCAGCCTATCTCCAGGGTGAATATGGCATTCAGGACTTATTTATCGGCGTGCCGGTAAAGCTCGGGTCCAACGGCATCGAAGAAATCATTGAAATTACTTTAACAGACACAGAAAAAACAGCGCTCATGAATTCTGCCGAAGCCGTTCAAGGCTTGAAGGATGATTTGAGTAAGTTGGGATAAAAAAGAAACGTCCAACATCGAACACTGAACGTCGAATAAGGTATGCTGCCCTTTCTATAAAAGGTTTAAGTGACATGTAGCACAAGCGCCTAGACGGTGTGGCAATTCCATATTCGAAGTTGGATGTTGGACGTTGGGTGTTCGATGTTGACCTTACACATCCCATACCTCGGCTGTCATCCTCGAGAAATCGGGGATCCAGGAATAACTTTTTGCAGATAGATGATAGTATACGGCTTATGGCTCTTTCGCTAATCTATCCTTGACTACCTGCGCCACCCGCCGATCCATGCCGCGCAAAGCCGCCAGCAGGTCCACATCAGCCGATCGAATCGATTCGATCCCACCGAAATATTTAAGCAATAAGGCTTTTCGCTTTGGTCCCACGCCGGGTATATCATCCAGAATCGAGCGCAGTCCGCCACGACCACGCCGTTTACGATGAAAGCGGATTGCAAAACGATGCGCTTCATCACGGATGCGTTGCAGCAAGAATAGCTCTTCAAGATGACGACCGAAACCAACAGCATTCACGCGTCCCTGTTGATAAATCTTGTCTCGGCTTTCCCCTTTTTTTTCATCTTTTTTGGCGATACCGACAATATCAAAAAGGCCTTTCAATCCCAACTCGGTAATTATCTCGGCGGCGATGTTTAATTGTCCCTTGCCGCCATCTACCACCAGAAGGTCCGGTAAAGGATCGCGTTTATCTTTCGGTCCATACCTTCTTCCCAATACCTCGGCCATGGCGGCATAATCATTCTGCATAACTGGCGATCCAAGGCGGTAGGTTCGATACGCACTTTTCCTGGGCTGTGCCATTTCAAAAACAACCATGGCAGAAACGGCATGACTGCCGTACAGGTGGGAATTGTCAAAACATTCGATGCGCTGCGGCAAGCGATCCATTTTAAGTCGCAGTTTGAGGCCCTGTAACAAAGCCATATTAAGCGCATTGGCCTCCTGCCATTCGCTGAGGCCCATCTCGGCATTCTCGAGAGCCATTTGCACCAACCGTCGCTTCTCCCCCCGTTGCGGTTCGTGGACGTTGACACCAGCACCCCGATTTTGAGCTAAAACCGATTTGATGATACCAACATCATCCGGGGAGTGCGACACCAAAATCTCCGGTGGTATGCGATGCGCGTGCTCATAAAACTGACGCATGAACCCACTCATGATTTCTGACTTGGGATCCCAAACAGATTCAAACGGGAACTGACGTTTGCCCAAGAGAAAGCCACCACGGACATACAACATCGTGATCATGACATTGCCCGAATCGGTCCAAAGCCCGATCACATCGCGATCCTTCATATCCGTTGATACCGATCGTTGTTTTTCGAGTGTTTTTTCAATCGCAAAAAGCTTGTCACGTAATTCAGCGGCCCTTTCAAATTGCTGTTTTTGGGCCTGCAGGTTCATTTCGGACCGAATCTGTTTAACCAAGTCCGGTGTGCGACCGTTGAGGAATAAAACCACTTCTTCAATGATTGCCCCATAAACCTTTTTCGGCACTTCTTTACAGCATGGCGCCAGGCATTGTTTCATCTGGTAATGCAAACAAGGCCTTGTCCGCTGTCTGAACTCCCGATCTGAACATTTACGCAATTTGAAAGTTTTGTTGACTATCTTGAGGGTCTTTCTCACCGCGCCTGCAGATGTATATGGACCGAAATATAAAGTGCCGTCCTTTTTGATTTTACGCACAATGTTAAGCCGGGGATAGGGATGCCGGGTATTTACGCGCAGACACGGATAGCGTTTGTCATCCTTTAAAACAACATTATACCGGGGCCTGTGTTTCTTGATCAGATTAGATTCCAGGACCAGGGCTTCTTTTTCAGATCCCACAAGAATAATCTCAAAATCGTGGATCCGCTGCTGCAGTGCATTTAGTTTGGCATCGGTCTGCCTTTTTTCGCTAATATAGGACGAAAGTCTTTTTCTCAGTTGGGCGGCTTTGCCCACGTAGATAATGACGTTCTCGGCATCTTTTAACAGGTAGACACCTGGCTCCGAGGGGATTTGCGTTAGACGATCTTTTAACTTCGCAATGATAGATGGTGTGAACATTTTAGTGCATAACATCCAAATTACGGGACATTGTTGATGGCAACCGAATTAGGCCCATAGAAGTAAAAACAGACATAAACGATCAGGTATAAGCCTTAAGCAGCTAGAAAGCTGGGATGCTAGGATGATAGAAGGCTGCTCATAGCCGATAGCTTTAGGCAGCGTCCCAGCACCCTAGCTTTCTAGCTTCCATGCATTTTTCTAAAACAGCATTGCTTTCTTTAGGGCCGCTATTTGGTCCCGAAGCATGGCAGCTCTTTCAAAAGCAAGTTCCTTGGCGGCAGCTTTCATTTCCGTTTCCAAGCGCTCTATTTCTGATTCGAGGTTTTCCTCGCTGACATATTCCTGCAGCGGTTCAGCGATTTTATCAGCACTTACATAATCCGCCGCCACCATGGCCGCCAAGGAACCCCCGATTTCCTTTTGAATCGATTGGGGCGTAATCCCGTTGGCTTCGTTATACATCTTTTGGATGCCCCGTCTTCGATTGGTTTCACCAATTGTTTGTTGCATGGATGCAGTTGTCGCATCGGCATACATAATGACACAGCCATTAACATTGCGGGCGGCCCGACCACAAGTTTGAATCAACGAACGTGTCGATCTCAAAAAGCCTTCTTTATCGGCATCTAGAATAGCCACCAACGATACCTCGGGAATATCCAAGCCTTCGCGGAGCAGATTGATCCCAACCAATACATCGAACGCTCCTGTACGCAGGTCCCGGATGATGTCCATACGTTCCATCGTATTGATGTCGGAATGAAGATAACGTACCCGGATTCCCAGGTCGGCATAGTACTCGCTCAAATCCTCAGCCATGCGCTTGGTCAACGTCGTAACCAGGACGCGTTCATTGAGGGGTATGCGCTTCCGAATTTCAGTCAGCAAATCATCCACCTGATTGTGGGCTTTGCGAACCAAGATCTCAGGGTCCAGTAGCCCCGTGGGACGGACAATCTGTTCCACCAAATTAGATCCACCCATGCTGAGTTCGTATTCTGCCGGCGTGGCAGACACATATACAACCTGCGCAATTCTTTGCGTGACTTCCTCAAACTTCAGTGGCCTGTTATCCAAGGCCGATGGCAACCGAAACCCATATTCAACCAGGGTCATCTTCCGGGATCGATCGCCCTTATACATGGCGTGCAACTGCGGTACGGCAATATGGCTTTCATCAATAAACAGCACATAGTCTTCGGGAAAATAGTCAAGCAATGTGGGCGGCGGCTCACCCACTTTCCGCCCGGTAAAATGACGCGAATAATTTTCAATTCCGTTACAATAACCGATTTCCTGGATCATCTCCAAGTCAAACATGGTTCGCTCTTCTATCCGTTGCTCCTCGATGAATTGGCGACCTTGCCGAAATTCGCTAATTCGCTGTTCGAGTTCCACCTGAATGGTCTGGATGGCCCGTCTTTGTTTCTTTGTCTGGGTGGCATAATGACTGGCCGGAAAAATGGCTATCTGCCGAATTCGTCGTTGAACATCACCTTTGAGGGCATCGATTTCAGAAATGGATTCGATTTGGTCACCGAAAAAATCAATCCGCACCGCGGTGCTGTCTTCGTAGGCTGGAAATATCTCCAGGCGATCTCCG
>Ga0180436_10004514_pt1 | contig 12489 bp, 11 predicted proteins | sample SS_ome_2_FD_132434 | JGI IMG/M metagenome (GOLD analysis project Ga0180436, IMG submission 132434) | Hypersaline lake sediment archaeal communities from the Salton Sea, California, USA - SS_3_S_2 metaG | ecosystem: Environmental > Aquatic > Non-marine Saline and Alkaline > Hypersaline >...
ATGAGCACGTCACGACGACCGGACTCGCCGACATGGACGAAGGGGGTGGTCACGAAGGGGAGCCCGCGGCGGCGGGCGCAGCGCCATGCGGCGATGAGGGGCCACTCGAGGGCGACGTTGATGCCGTGGACCAGGTCGAAGCCGCCGCCCAGTACCTCAAGCCGGTCCGCGATGTCAGGGACACCGGGCATGAGCGGTGCGAAGCGGCGCAAGATGGGCGCACTGAGGGCAGGCCAGCGCCCCATTATGGTTGCCAGGCGGCGGAGAAGATAGAAGGACCAGGGAGAGAGGGGGAGATGGCTGACGGGGCAGCGCTCGATTCGCACGCCGTTGCGTAGACCGGGGACCGCGGGCAGATGCCGCTTGCGCGGATTCCAGAAATACTCGACCTCGGCCGCATCGGTAGCGACGACAGTGACATCGTGCCCATCGTCGGCGAAGCGCTGCGACATGGCCTCGGTGTAGACCTCGGCACCGCCGATGAAGGGAGGATAGGCGGCGTTGACGTGGAGGAGGTTCATTCGAGTTCAATCGCCGTCACGAAGACCAACCCAGACTGGGGGCCCACCGTCGCCATAGAGAGGGAGATGACCATCACCGTGCCTCGACATCGCTCAGGAGCGTGCGCAAGCGCTCCTTGGCCCGCGCAGGCAAGAAATCCCGAAGGCGAGTAGATTGACCGCATGTGATCCGGCCGCGAAGGTCCTTATCCTCTATCAAGAGTCCGATCAACTCGGCAATGGCGGGATAGGCCTTCTCTCTCACAAGGAGGCCGCTGTCTCCAAGGGTCTCCGGTACAGCGGCGGCTTCGTAGGCGACGATGGGTACGCCGAAGTGCATGGCCTCGAGGAAGGGCACACCGAAGCCCTCGTGCTCACTCATACTCAGGTAGCAGTCGGCGCAGCGGTAGTAAGCCATCAATTCGGCGTGGCTGACGTGACCGGGCATGATCACGTCTTCCAGGTCCAGTTCTTCCACCAATCGTTCGAGGAACGCAACATAGCGGCCCATACCACCGTGGGCGCCGACTAGAAGGAGGCGCGCGTCTGGACGCACGTGACGTTTGAGATAGGAATAGCAAACGATGAGATCCTCAATGCGCTTGTTGGGTGCCATGCGCCCGACAAAGAGGACGTTTGTCCGCTCATCCCCATAGGCGCCCATGACCGATCGACTCGGTCGCACATCATATCGCTCGGGGTCAAAGACAATGGGCATCACGCCTAGATTCGACCAGCCGTGTTCCTCCAGCTCCCGGGAGTTGAAGGCGGAGACGCCCCAGCCGGCGTCGCAGATCTCTCTGAGGAGGCCCAGCTGGCGGCGACCTCGTTGGGCGGCCTCCGCCAAAGGGGCATTCACCCCGGCGAAAAAGTGATGCGGGGTGATGTTGTGGTAGATGAGCACCTTTCGATCGGGGATTCGACGAAGCCACGACATCACGCTCTCGGAGTAATGGATGGTGTAGTGGAGAAGAAGCACGTTGTCAGGAGATGTGTACCGCTCGTAATCGGCCAGCGGATGGGTCTTCCCCTCGAAGACGAAGGGCTGCTGCTCGCAGAAGACCTCGCTGACGTGGCCCAAGGATCTCAGGAGTTTCTGCAAGATGAGGACCTGATTACTGGCTGCGTCCCCGAACGCAACCTGGGGGTGGAACTGGTGGACGTTCATGGGCCTGGGCTCTCCTGATGGTCCCCCTGGAGCTCCTCGATCCTACGCCGGAGGCGGTCGTTCTCCTCGCGGAGGTCGTTGAGGGTGTGGAGAAACTCCCGGTTGAGGTAGGACTGCCGCTCCAGCGCAGGCATGAGATAGCGGCGGACCTCAGCGTTGATGACGCGGCGAATGAGGGCGTGAATCGGTCCCAGGATCGGGACGCGCCAGTCGATGGTGTAGTCGCGGGGGATGATGTCGCAATCTTGCTGCTCGACCGCCACAGGCTCCTTGGCCGCGGAATCGAACATCCCCTCTCGGAGTGAGTCAACAACATCTTCGGGACCAGGATCGATTTGAGCTGCCCACGACGATTCGTGATGACGGAGGCTCACCCTTTCACGCACCCTCCGCCGCACCACCTCGGCATCAACACTGGTATCCCTTATCTCTAGCCACTGCTCACTCATCAGCTTCTCCATGATTCGCGACCTTCCCGCACCGCATACCTTCCAGTAGAAACAGTGCTGGTCGCCCGGAATCTACTTCCCTACAGTTCCCAAGCAACCAGATTCGAACAAGACCCATGGCTGGTCTCGGCCGTAAGGCACTCACCGCGTCAAACCTGGTCATCTCACACACCAAGGCCCTCAACCACCTGCCGAAGGACGGAGACATACCGCGAAGCAATCGACACGGGATCGTGGCGTCCGCTGATCCATCGCTGGCCGTTTCGTCCGAGCTCAGCCTGCAGCTCATCGCCTGCCCTCAGAGCGGTGAGGATCCTCAGGAGTGTATCCTCTTCGTACGGGTCGACCGGGATCTTGACGCAGGCCCCTTCCGGCAGTTCGGCCAGCGGCTCGATATCCGAGAGAATCGTCGGAACACCCAGTCCCATCAACCGTATGGGCGTGTATGGCGTGCCCCCAATATGCGGATACCGCAAATGGATGGCGACATCAAGCAGACGCATGTGCTGTGTGAACTCCGCCGGACCCAACCATCCGGTGATTCTCACGTCACCTGCCAAACCCAAGCGCTCGATCAGCCCTGGGAGATCGAAGTCTTTGGGGTAGCCGCCGACAAAGAGATAGACAGCATCAGGGTATCTCTGACGCAGTCGCCGAAAAGCACGGAGACAGATGTCGATCCGCTTGTGAGACACGAATATGCCGCATGTACCCAGAACAAAACGGTCTCGGAGCCCCCATCGAGCGCGGAGATCCGGCAAACTTGGACCGTCATCGGAGCCAGCCGGTACAAAGAAATGCTGGTTGATCGTGAAAACCCGGGCTTGCGGACAGACACGGAGCACCTGACGCCTTGCGAAGTCGTTGTGGACGATGACCCCCAGGCTTGGATTGACAACTGGTTCGATAAGCGGGTAGCGCTGGACATAATGCTCGCCGTAGCCCGACAGTACCTGTTGGGCAATACGTATGTCAGTCTTGCCGTAGGCCTGCTGCATCGCATCCAAATAGACATCGATCCTGCCACGGCGCGACGTAAGGTTGATCAGCATCCGATGGAGGGTCGTGTCGTGAAGAATGATCACCCCGGGCACACGCTGGAGCACATCGTAGATGTATCCGTGAATGTCGGCGTTCTGTCCCATCGCATAGAGCGCAACGTCGTAGTCGCCGGATCTCGCATCGAAGGCCCGGGAAGTGTAGACGTTGAAGTCCTTCTTGATGCGGGTACTGGCAGGCGTGTACCCTTCGTCTATGAATAGGTCGACATCGGCCAGGGTGGCAAGGTGGGGCAAGAGACCTTCGCTATGGTCAGCAACTGCCGTCCTGAGAGGAGACAGCGGCGTGAAGAACGCAATACGCATACGATCACCCGCAACCGAGGCCCCGTTCAAGGTGCCTCTCCAGCGGCCCACCATCTAGTCCTCAAACCTTGAGGTCCTTCACGGTTTCGAACTCCCGATTCAGTCGACCACCCCGTGCTGGTTCGAGGAACACGCTCGCGCCGCCCAAGCCAATGGCACACCACGCCAACAAAGAGAGTCGCGGGCAGGGGCGTGTCCGAAGTGGCCAATCCCAGGCCCCCAGCGTGAGAAGCCGTCCTAGCTCCCTCGCCCATCGACAGGTTCCAGTTGTTGTTGACGCAGCTCCGCTCGCAATCGGGCGTTTTCCTCGATCACGGCCTCAAGAGCTCGCGTCACGGATCGGTTGAAGCGGTTCTGCTCCTCAACGATGGGGTTGATGTACCAACGCAAAAGTCGGCGGACGATTTTCTGCGCCAGTGCGACAGCCTTGGGACCGAGCCCCTTCGGCCATTCCGGCCACGCGATCGGCTGGTGCGGGTTGATCCAAGCGGTCAGCTTCACATCCTCAAGAGCCGCCGCGACCTCAGCCCCCTGCTCCGAACCACTTCGAAGGCGCTCAACGCGCACCTCGTGCTTGAGCCGCCGAAGTACCGCAGCGACCTCGTCGATGCTATCCGTCATGATGATTCCTCCCCACCGTGTTCGACCTGTGTCACCCGGCTGGCCTCTGATTCATCCCCGCGGTCTAGCTGGCCTTCCAGTCGCGTCAGTCGCTCTTCCAGCTCATTCAGAAACGCACTTGACTGCTCCATCCACACTGTCACCTCTCGATTGAAGGCCACTTGCCGCTCTATGATGCGATCCAAGTAAGGTTCACGTAGATGCGAGGTAAGCTGGCGCCGGACCCAGGCTATGATCGGTCCGAGGATGGGTAGCCGAGAGCGCACAACGTAGTCTCGCAGGGCCACGTTGGCTCGTGCTTCGGCAATACGGCCTGTCACTCGAAGTGCATGCAAGTGTGGCGCCTGCGTCCATGGGCGTTGCTCGGACTCGCACGACTCTTGCGCCGCATCCAGGTTTCCTTCGATAGCCCGCTCGGTGATAGCGAAGACCTTGTGGCTGCAACTCGGATCGTCCGATGAGATCAAGTAAACACGATCAGTCGAAAACCCGTAATCCCGGATGAGCTTCCTGCGAATGTCGCCGCTGCTCACGAAGCACAGATCGGCATGATGCAGCCAGCGCGACGCCCCTTCCGATGGTGTCCCATCGAAATCGAGAATCACGATACCGTGTTCAACCGAGGGAATCCGGGGCAACCAGCTCTCTGAACCCGGCAGCATGTAGATGCACACGTCCGACGAGACGTAATCCTGCTGTTCTTTGACAGCCAGGGGGGGGGGCTCAGCCACCTGTGACCCCAGCGATGACTGCTTCGACAGACCCTGAGTCTCCCCTGACCTGTGGAGCTTAACCTGAACATCGTGCTCGGCGAAGCAGCGGGTCAGGCAGGAAAGCCGGGACGTGTCAGGGTGCTCCGCCTCCCCTTGTGGCGCTAACACACTCACCTTCATCTTACGAAGAACTCCGTCTCCTCTGCCGCAGCACCCGATCGTACACCCCCTCCACCACATCGGTCACACGGGAGATCGTGTAGCGGCGCCTAACCTTCTCTTGCCCGCGGGATCCCATCCGATGCCTGAGATCAGGGTCTTCGACCAAGTGGACAATGGATTCCGCCAGCTCAGATGCGCATCGCGGGCGGATGAGAAAGCCATCACGACCATGATCGACCACGGTCGAAACGGCCTCCGTCTCCACACCGATGACGGGTTTCCCGAAGCTCCAGGCCTCCAGGAATACGTATCCAAAAGCCTCACCAGTCGATGGCAATGCCAAACAATCGCAGGCCCCCAGCAGATCGCGCTTCATCTCGTCCGAGACCATGCCGTAGTCCACGACGCCCGGCACATCCCCGTACCTGGCGAGCAGCGTCTCTGAGAACTCCGTGCCCGGTCCCGCCAGAGCGAGCCTCAGTTGAGGATAGTGCCGCTTGAGCGCTGCATGCGCCTGCAGCACGACGTCCAACCCCTTGGATCGAGTCTTGCGCCCAAGGAATAGTACCACGAAGTCGTCCCCCGACAGGCCTAGCCGGCGTCGACTCCGCTCGGAATCAGCCGGAGGCGGCTCTTTCGCCGGCAGACCCACGCCGCCCGTGGTAACGTTCTGGGGCGCAAGGCCTGAGCGAACAAAAAAGGACCGCTCACCCATTGTCTGAGCAAGAACGTGATCGCTCTGTCGCAACACATGCCACATGTAGCTCATGTCGTATGTCTGCGGTTCCTCCAGGTGGGCGTGAGGCGTGACGACCACGGGAATACCGCTCCGGCGCGCGGCGGCAAAGCCGTAGGCGACGTGTGAATAAACAATGCAGCTCAGGTGAACAATGTCGTACCGGTGAGACGAGCGCATCATCCTCCAGAATAGCCCTGGACAAAGGGGCCCGCTACCGACGAAGGTCAGAAACTCGTAGAGCTGGCCTCCGGTTCGTCGATAACCATTCACGCCCAAGTGTAGCAGCTGCCACGTAGCCTTTCCGCGCGGTAGACTACGGAAGCGGTACACGTCCACGCCGTTTCGGCGCTCGAACCCAGCCAGTTCGTTGGCCCAGGTCGCGTAGTCTCGCGAGCGACTCGTGTAGACGTGGACCACGTGCCCCCGCCTCGCGAGCTCCTCGGAGACATCCGCTATATACTTCTCGGCTCCACCTATGGCAGGCGGATACTGATGTGTGACGTGGAGTACCCTCATCGAATCGCGTGCCACACGGGCAGCTCACAGCCCCAGATCGGCGATCGACTGGGCGATTGGATGGAGCAAGTCCTCGTCGTTTTCGGTCAGCCCCCATTCAGCGAGAATGCCGGCAATCTCCCGAATCGTGTGGTCCTCCCACGGCTGTCGACCGAAACTAACAGAGTCTGAACTGGAAGCGACCTCATGGAAGAACGCCAGGTACCGATTCGCAATGTGCTCCACACCATGATTCTCGAGGACAAATTGACGTCCATTCTCGCCCATTTGCCCGCGAAGGCCATCGTGGTCGGCCAGGTACTCCACCATGGTCGCCAACGTGTCCACCTCGTGGATGCCCGGCTCGATTTTTGCACACGCCCCTTCTGGGAAGTACGCAAGGGGCTCGATGTCGGAGATGATTGTTGGACGCCCCAGCCCCATTAGTCGAATGGGCGAATAGGGCGTGCCACCAATATGCGGATAGCGCAGGTGGATCGCCACGTCGGCAAGCTGCATATGCTCCACGAAGGCTGCGGGCTCCAGCCAGCCCGTCAGTGTTACGTGCTCATCAAGGCCATACTGTCGAATCATTCCTGGAACATCATAGTAGGGAGAGTGGTCACCCACTAGAATATAGTGCACGTTGGACCTCTCGGACCGAACACGACCAAATGCCTCCAGGCAGACATCTATCCTCTTGTCAGGTATGAACAGTCCGTACGTCGCCAAAATGAACTGGTCCTCAAGTCCAAGACCGGCCCGGAGTTCCTTCAAATCCACCCGTTCCCGAGTACCTCGCGGCAGGTAGAAGTGTGAGTTGATCTGTCGGACCCTGGCGCGGGGCCGTCGAGACAAGACCTCGCGCTCGGCAAAGGGATTGTGCACAATGACACCCAAGGCCCAATCAACGACCGGCTCGACCAGAGGGAAAAGCGCCCGCTGGCCCTCCTGTCCCGCCAGCACCATGTCAGCGGCTCTGCGCCCGGGTTCCCCGTAGGAGCGGGCCATCATCTCCCGATAGGCCGCCTCATCACCGAGGCGTGCCGTCATGCCCAGGAAATAGTGCTGAAACTCGGTATCGTGAAGTATGATCACGCCGGGGTATTCCTGAACGTGCTCATGCATGTAGGCATGGACGTCCCAGTTATCGCCCATCGCGTAGACCGTCAGATCGTACGTGTCGGCGAGATCGGGGAACTCCCTATGGCTGCGGATGTCAAACCTGTCGATAATCCCCGGACCGTCTGGTTCGTATCCATCGTCAATATAGATGTCAATCTCTGCACCATGAGCCAGGTGTGGCAGCAAGCCCTCACTGTGGTCAGCGATAGCCGTTTGCGCGGGCGAAAGAGGCGTGAAGAAGGCAATGCGCATAGCCCTAGTCCCCGACCAGGCGCTCGATCGTGCGGTCCCAGTTGATGTGCTCCACCTCGCGGGAGCCGGCCGACCCCATACTTCGGCACTTCTGACGGTCGGCATAGAGTTGATCGATCCGGTCCGCCAGTTGACCAGGGTCATCCGGATCGCAGATGTAGCCTGTGCGACCTTCATCGACGAACTCGAGTACGCCCCCGGAATCGTTGAGTGTCAGGACTGGCTTCTTGGACTTGAAGGCCTCCACGGTGGCAAGGCCGTAATCCTCGTCCAGAGGACCATAGAATACGGCGAAGCAGTTGGCATAGAGGTCGAGCAGTCTGTCGTCGTCCACGAAACCCAGCAGACTGACCCGATCCGCAACCTCGTATTCTCGGGCCAGTTTCTCCAAGTTTTCCCGCTCCGGCCCTCGTCCCGCAATGAGGAGACGTGCCTCGCTGCGCACGTGGGCCATGGCCTTAACGACCAGGTCATTCCTCTTCCAAGCGTTCAGTCGGCTGACAACGAGCAGGTAATCACCGTAATCTTCGGTGCGATACTGACCATCAAATTGAGGGGGACAAGGGAGGATCTCCGCTTGCAACCCGTTGAACCGGGCCAGTCTCCCCGCCAGATTCCGCGACGTTGTGAAGAGCCTGCGAGCCTCCCCCAAGGTCTTTGTGTCTGCCCGACGGATCGTCTCCCGCAGGCGACGATCCGCGGGCGTGTCCTTGAAGTGACTGTGGGGCGTGTCAAAGAGTTCGTACGCCTGGCGAAACTGCTGAATGAGCCAGACGACTTTGTTGTCGTGCTCAACTACGAAAGAGGGGTACTTGAGGGCTATCACCTGGTCGATCGGCTTCCCCTCGCTCTCGGTGAGATCGAGCAAACGCCACGCTAGATAGCCCTTGAGGATCTCCTCCTTAGGATACCACCGGAAGGGCACTCGCACGTACTCGACCACGTGCTCACGTCGTCGTAGCTCCTCGACCAGTGATTCAGCGTGGATCTCAGCCCCACCGTGCTCGAACGGAATCTGAGCGGTGCAGACCGCTATTCGCTTACGCGGGCTCATCTTCAGCAGCCTCCTGGACCAATCTCTCGAGCTCCTCCACTCTCATGCTGAGGCGGGATACCCCCGCGGCCAGGCTGGATATCCCCATACCTCGATCGGCGATGAGATCCGCCTGCTGATCGATCAGTTGATCAAGCATCTCAAAGCGTGCTCGAATGCGCCGGTCACGATCGCTGAAACCCTGCTCAACCCGCCGGTCACGATCCACCAATCCGATCTGCACCTGACCAACTTCCCGCGCTAACTCCAGCACCAGCTTGTTGTATTGGTTTTGCTGTTCCACGAGATGCTCGACTTTCCAGCCGGTCGTGCATCTGGTCCAAGCACGCCAGAAGAAGGAGACTACCGGCCCGATGATAGGCACCTGCGAGCCGGGTGGTTCCTTGGGCAGCTGCCAGGCTCTCTCCATCTGGCGAACGAGCGCCGTCTGCCCTCCCAGCGCTCCCTGCTCACGACTTCCGTCTACCTCTCGGCTTTCGTCTGGTCCCATTTGGTCTCCGCGTCCTTCTACCCGAAGGTCCGACGCTCTTGAAGAACCGCGCTGTCCGTCAGTTCGCGCAGCGCGCAAACCACACGATCAAATTTGTCATCGCCGAATTGTCGAGCACTGGCGATCGAGGGCCACATTACCTGTGCGTCCGTGCAGCTCAGAGCGAGTGCTCGAAGCTCATGACCTCCCATCTGAGGCAGGCGTGAGAGCTGGAATGGAACAAACTGGTCCGTGATCTCCGCCGGATCATAGTGCTTCAATATGAAACGAAATCGTCCTCGAAAGACGGCATATGGCTTCCCTTGCACTGTCTGAGAGAAACTGGATGATCTGTGATGGATGACCACCGCTCTCGGTACGTAGACAATCCGAAAGCCGGTCTCCCTGGCACGACGGCAGAAATCCAGATCCTCGAAATAGCCGGGATAGAAACCCTCGTCGAGAAGTCCGACCCGCTGCAGCACTGATCGCCGGATCGCCATGGCCGCCGCCGTCACATACTCGACCTCACGGAGTTCATCATACTGGCCCTGATCCTCTTCTCCGTCGCCGTGATGGAAGGCCAGGCCCAGTGGCCAGGTGAAGTAGCCACCGGCGTGCTCAATGGTCCTGTCGTCGGGATGGATGATCTTGCAGCCCGCCACACCGACTGCGTCGTCATCGAAGGCCCCAACCAGCGTTTCCAGCCAGTTTGGCTGGACCACTGTGTCCTGGTTGAGGAGCACCACCAACTCACCTCTGGTCACCCGCAGACCAACGTTGTTCCCCGTCGCAAACCCTAGATTGCGCTCGTTACGTATCAGCCGGACATCAGGGTAGTGCTCTTCGACGAGGCTATCCGACCCGTCGCTAGAGGCATTGTCGACCACGATGACCTCAAGATCAGCATAGTCCTGGTCCAGGAGTGCATCCAGGCAGCCCTTGAGGTACTCCGCACCATTCCAAGAGACCACAACCACTGAGACTATCATACGTCCCCAATCACGTAAGCAGCCCGTGAAGCCATCTCATGAACCGAATGAATCGGCCCCGTTCATACCCTGCGACCTTCTCTCGCAGTCGATCAACCTCCGTCTCCTGATCAGCGATGGCTCTCCTCAACGCCTGGAGTTCAGCCTCGTGCTGCGTCTCAGATGCGTCGAACGAGAAGCTATGCTCGGCTCTGAAGCCCTTGTCCGGCGCACGCCGAGGGCATCGGCAAAAGGCTGCGAGGGGAGTCGCTGCCTTGTCCCACGTCATCTCTGCTCTAGCCTTCTGAAAACACGAAACTATGTCATCCGATACCACCCTGTCGAGCAGTTGAAGAATGGCCGTTGCCAGCGCCTCCTCGTCCCGGTGGTGGATCACTTCGCCCAACCTGAATCGAACGATCTCCTCGCTGATCGCGTCTCCTCTGGTCACAACCATCGGCAATCCGGCCCAGATATAGTCCAAGACGCGACTGCGATACGCCAGTCGTGACTCAACCGTGTCGAAATGGAGTGACAACCCGATGTCTGACTCCAGTAGGTAGTTAGGCCAGTCGCAGTAGGGAACCCAATCACCAAAGAACACGCAGGTTCTGTCGAGTCCAAGCTCCTTGGCCAAGCGGATGGTCTCACTATACATCGTCATCTTCGGAACCGCGGGGCTTGGGTGCTCTGTCCCAGGAAAGACAAGTCGGACGTCGCTCCGCACCTCCTGAATCAGATCCATGGCTCGCACAGCGGTCAAGGGGTCCAGCCACTGCCAGAGACCCCCACCCCACAGCACCACCTTATCGTCCAGCCCGATACCCGACTCTACCCCTTTGAGCACCTGCTTTGTATGGCGTGGAGGACGTGATGGCAGGCCATACGGGACAATGTCAACGAGACTTCGAAGCGATGCATCGTCCTCGTACGTGCGGACGTTAACGCGACCGGTGGCCTCCAACAGACCAAGCCACCAATCCCTCTGACGCTCGCTGGCGCAGATGAAGAAATCGCCGACGGCGCATTGCCGCTGGAGGATAGTCTCGCGCTCCTGATGTCGTCTCTGCTGCTCGGGTCTGCCTGCAAATATGGCCAGCGTCTCTAGGGTGTGAGGATCATAGCCATCAACGATCAGTGGAACCTGACTGTCCTCCAACTCGGGAAACCAAGCCAGCACGTCTCCCGAGAGGAGGATCGCCTTCGCTTCCGTAACCGCTGGGGCGAGCGACTCCCACTCACCAAACGTATACTGCCATGGGCGCACACCTTCCGGCGGATCGAACACCGTGTCCTGCGGGGCAGCAAGCACTACCTCAAGGCATTTACCCAGCACACGAGATAGCTCCCAATACCGGATACCGGGACCGGCCATCCGCGCCCCCACCACGTCATGGCTGACGACCAGGACCGGAGCGGAGTTGCTCACGCCCCTTCCGTCCTCCGACATTCCCACTCTCCTCGGAGCTTGACCAGCGCACGCGAGTCTGCAGGAAACAATTCAGCCACCTTGAAAGCGTACAGACGATCGTGGTAATCATACATGAGCGTATCCGTTCGGTTATGAGCCGACAAGGAGAGCAGATAGTTACCCTGCACCAGAGGGAGATTCTGCACCTTGTAGGTGATCTCCCCGATGCCCCGGACTGACGGAATCTCCAAGCCACCGAAATGAGTGTTCGGACCACAGACGTGGACCCCGTCATCCCGATGGACAGCAAGCCCAAAGACAGGTTCTGCAATCCGCCGCGAAGCCCGATATCGCATGGACACTGCCCACGTCTCATCGGCCTCGAAAACCCGCCGCCCCGTGCCGCTCCCGTCCACTAAGAACACACGCTCGATTCTCAAGCCGCCCGCACCCCAACGATGGTTGGTCTCATACCCGGTCTCGAGACAGCCATCCCTCGGAGCATCACGTTCCGATGATGGAGTGCCAACTAGATCGGGCTCCTGTTCGCTCCACCTCCAGTCCCCCTGCAGACTGATAAGACCGTACCTCTCTCCTGATCCCACTTGACGTGTCCTGAATCTGCAGACAAGCTCCGTCTCCGCAGCGTCGTTTTGGCGGTTGCCAACGCGAAGCGATGCCAGCAGATCGTAGGTGCCCTCCAAGAGAGGCAAGTTGCCCACCCGATACAGGATGACCCCACCGCCTTCTCCGAAGCAGACATCGGAGCTTCCTCCGTCAACGGTTTCTTCCCAGACGCCGAGGCCGTCGCTCCGCCGGATGCTCAGCTGCAGCCGCCATTCGTCTACGCACCCAGCGGACCGATATCGAAGGCGTACAACCCACGGATCGCCTACCCAAAAGATGTGCTTTCTGGCCTCCCCGGTGTCGACCAGGGAGAGATCCACGAGCTCGAGACCGTCTATCTGATCAGGTGCCTCTTGGTCCCTCTTGCCC
>Ga0180436_10004516_pt1 | contig 12487 bp, 10 predicted proteins | sample SS_ome_2_FD_132434 | JGI IMG/M metagenome (GOLD analysis project Ga0180436, IMG submission 132434) | Hypersaline lake sediment archaeal communities from the Salton Sea, California, USA - SS_3_S_2 metaG | ecosystem: Environmental > Aquatic > Non-marine Saline and Alkaline > Hypersaline >...
CGCCTGGGACTCCTGGTTGACCTTGCGCACCCAGCTATAGGAGTAGGCGAAGGCGGCCGAGACGAGCACAAAGCTGCCGAGCAGGAGATAGGCACGCAGCAAGACCGGTAGCTTGGAGCGTGAAATCGGCATCCCCGGCCCCCTAACCATCCCGGGTGGGACGCAGTTCTTCGAGACCGCCCATGTAGGGCTTCAGCGCCTCCGGGATTCGCACCGCGCCCGACGGCGTCTGGTAATGCTCGAGCAACGCCGCCACCAAGCGCGGCAAGGCGACGCCCGAGCCGTTCAGCGTGTGCACCGGCCGCAGTTTGCCATCCGCGGCGCGAAAACGCAGCCCGATTCGCCGGGCCTGGAAGTCGGCGAAGTTGCTGCACGATGAGACCTCGAGCCAGCGCCCCTCGCCCGGTGCCCAAAGCTCCAGGTCGTAGCACTTGGCGGCGGCGAAGCTGAGATCACCACTGGCCAACAGCACCACACGATAGGGCAGTTCCAGTCGCTGCAGAATCGCCTCCGCGTCCGCCGTCAGGCGCTCGAGCTCGGCCTCCGATTGCTCCGGCGCCACGAGCTTGACCATCTCGACCTTGTCGAACTGGTGCAGGCGAATCAGGCCGTGCGTCTGCTTTCCGTGCGCGCCCGCCTCGCGGCGGAAGCAGGGAGAATAGGCCACGAACTGGATCGGCAGTTGCTCGGCCGTCAGCTTCTCTTCCTGCAAGAGGTTGGTGAGCGGCACTTCGCCCGTCGGGATCAAGAACAGCTCGTCGCTCTCGATCGCGTACATGTCTTCGCGCAGCTTCGGCAGTTGGCCGCAGCCGAAGAGCGCGGCGGCGCGCGTCAGGTAGGGAATGCGTACTTCGCGGTAGCCGGCGGCAGTATGGTGATCGAGCATGAAGTTGATCAGCGCCCGCTGCAACCGCGCGCCCGGTCCCACCAACACGCGGAAGCCGGTCCCGCTCATTGCCGCTCCGGCATTCATCATCAGGATCCCGAGGTCGTTGCCGATCTCGATATGGTTGCGCAAGCCCGCCTCCCGGCGGGGTGTGCCCCACGTGCGCAGCTCGACATTCGCCTCTTCGCCCCCCTCCGGTACAGAGGGATGAGGCACATTGGGCACCCACTGCAGCTGTTTCTGCAGCGCCTGCTCGACCTGGCGTACTTCCTCGTCGAGCGTCTTGATCTGCTCGCCCACGGCGCGCATGGCGGCGATCGCCTCGTCGGCCGCCTCCCCCGCCGCCTTGGCGCGGCCAATCTCCTGGGAACGCCGGTTGCGCTCCGCCTTGAGCTGTTCGACCTCGACGAGCAGCCCGCGGCGGTCTTGGTCGAGCTTCAGGATCTGGTCGAGGTCGGCGCGCTCGCGCTTCTTGGCCACGGCCGCCCGCAATTCGTCGACATGTTCACGCACGAACTTCAGATCGTACATGCCGTCTCCATCGGCGCTGCGGCGGCCGGCGCCGCCGTTGGTGGCCGCCCCCCTGCGCTACGGTTGCATCTTCTCGCCGCCCAGCTCGAGCCGCGACTGCTCGAGCAGCTCGGCCGCCCCCAGGTCGAGGAGCTTCTTGGCCAGGCGCTCGCCGGTGCGCACCGGATCGTCAGGAAATCCCTCGCTCCAGTCACGCAGGATCTGGCGCCCGTCGAGCGCGCAGACGCAGCCCTCGATGCTGAGGATATCGCCCTTCACCCGCGCCAAACCGCCGATCGGGGCCCCTTCCCAGGCGCCGAGCGCGGTGAAGAAGGCGCGCTCGGCGTCGATCTCGCGGCGCGAGAGCTGGTCGTTGAGGAATCGCAGTTTTTCGACGAACTCGCCATCGTCGCTGCGCACGAGGAGGCCGAGCGAAGCTTGCGCCACGGCGGGCAGACAGACGTGGGCGGTAAAGACCTCGGAAACGCGATGCTGCCAACCGCGCCACTCGATCCCGGCCGCGGCGACGACAACGCCATCGAGCTTGCGCGCATCGACGAGGGCAATGCGTTCCGACAGCGTGCCGACAACGAACTCGAGCTTCAGGTCGGGACGATAGCGGGCGAGCTGCGCCTTGCGGCGCAGGCTGCTGAGCCCGAGCCGTGCTCCTTCGGGCAAGTCGTCGAGAATCGCCCCCTCGGCGGTGACGAGCACGTCGAGCGGCGTCTTGCGCTCGGTGACGGCAACCAGCTCGGTGCCGGCCGGCAGCGGCGCCGGCAGGTCCTTCATGCGATGGACGCCGACGTCGATCTTGCCCGCCTTGAGCGCCTCGTAGGTGGGCTGGGAGTAGAACTCGCGAATCGGGATCGCTTCGCGCTCGGCGCGGCCGCCCGAGCGCCGCGGCCGCGCTCCGAGCGACTTGAGCGCCACCTCGAGCTCGGGGTGGCGCGTGGCCAGCTGTTCCTGCAGCCAGGTGCCGTGCAAGTGCCCCGACTCGACGTCGAGCACTCCGACCCGCAAGCGCCGCCCTGCCATACCGTCCTCCCGCACGGCGCCCCCACCGGCTGGCGCCGTCTCCAATTCCAAACCTCCCTGTAACTTGTGGAGCGGACCCTAGCACAGGGTCTGGGGGGCGTCAACGCGTCGCGCGGGACCGCGCGCGGCGCACCGGGCTAGTGACCGCCCTCGCCGGCGGGGGACTCGCCGGGAGCCAGGTCCTTGTAGTTGCGGCGATAGAACTCCCAGAACTCACCCGACTTGAGCGGCCGCCACCACTGCTCGTGGGTCGCATACCAGCGCACGGTTTCGGCGATCCCCTCGTCGAACGGCACGGTCGGCCGCCAGCCGGTGCGCTGCGCCAGCCGTGACCAGTCGACCGCGTAGCGCCGATCGTGACCGGGGCGATCGACGACGTGCTTGAGCAGGGTCGCCGGTTTGCCGAGCGTCGTCAGGATCGTATCGGCGATCGCGAGCACGTCCCGCTCGTTGTCGGCGCCGACATTGAAGACTTCGCCGTCGACATCGTCGGCACCGAGCAGTGCCAAGAGCGCCTCGCAGTGGTCGCGCACGTGGATCCAGTCACGACGATTACGCCCGCTGCCGTAGACCGGCAGCTCGCGGTCCTCGAGCGCGTTGGTCGCAAAGAGCGGGACCAACTTCTCCGGATACTGGTAGGGACCGTAGTTGTTGCTGCAGCGCGTGACGACGACGGGCAGCTGATACGTGGTCGCATAGGCGTAGGCCAGTCGATCGCCCCCCGCCTTGCTCGCGGCGTACGGATTGCGCGGGCGCAACGGCGCCTCCTCGGTCGCGGCCGCCTCCATCACCTCACCGTAGACCTCATCGGTCGACACCTGGATGAAGCGCCGCACCGGATCGTTGCGGATCGCTTCCAGCAACGTATAGACGCCATAGACGTCGGTGATCACGAATTGGCCCGGGTCGCCGATCGAGCGATCGACATGCGTCTCGGCGGCGAAGTTGACGACGAAGTCGAACCCGCGCGCCAGCAGCGGGACGACGCACTCTCGGTCGCAGATGTCGCCCGTGACCAGCTCGAAACGCGACGTAGCTTCATAGGCCGCCAGGTTGGCCGGATTGCCGGCGTAGGTCAGCTTGTCGAGCACCGTCACGTGGGCTTCGGGATAGCGCTCCATGACGAGATGCACGAAGTTGCTGCCGATGAACCCGGCGCCTCCGGTGATGAGATAGCGTCCCTGAGCAAGCGCTTTCTGCTCAGCCATCCTTCTGGCTCCAATCGTAGGGAATCGTGCCGTCGTGCGGCGCAACGCGATGTTCGTCCGGGTCTTCGTACTGATAGGCACGGTTCGGCGTGTTGATCATGTAGGCCGGCGCCGGACCGATCGCCTTCATCCCGTGGCACACGCCGGGCGGGATCGTGACCAGAATCGGGTTCTTCTCGCCGACAAAGAGCTCCTGGAGCTCGCCGTGCGTCGGGGAATCCTCGCGCGCATCGTAGAGCACGATCTTCGCCATGCCATTGACCACGGTCATGCGATCGGTCTGCTCCCGATGGTAGTGCCAGCCCTTGACCACCCCCGGGTAGGCGACGCTCAAGTAGACTTGCCCGAACGCGTCGAACGTCTCATCGTCGTTGCGCAAGATCTCCATCAGGAAGCCACGCTCATCCGGGATCACGCGCAGCTTCTTGATCGCCACACCATCGATCATGACTCGCTCCTTTCGCGACGCGCCGCAGCCGCCTCAGGCACGGGCGGCGGGGCGCTTCTTCGTGCGCTTGCGCGGACCCGGGCGACCGAGCTTGCGGGCCGCCGACGCACTGCCCCGCGCGCGAGCCGCGCGGGGCGCGCTCGCCGCACGCGCGGCCGATCGCTGTCCGGCTTGACGGCGCATGAAGTCACCCCGGCCGACACCGGCATAGTCAAAGCCGATCGCCGCCATCTGCTCAGGATCGTAGATGTTGCGGCAATCGAAGAGCCGCGGCGTCCGCATCCGCCGCAGAATCTTGCGCATGTCGAGCATGCGGAACTCGTTCCACTCGGTGACGATGACGAGCAGGTCAGCCCCATCGGCCGCCTCGTAGGCATCCGCGCAGAAGGCGACCCCCTTCAGGTGACGCGCCGCCTCCTCCATGGCCACCGGATCGAACGCCCGCACGCGAGCACCCGCCCGCTGCAAGGCGGGAATCAGTTCGAGCGCAAACGACTCGCGCATGTCGTCGGTCTGCGGTTTGAAGGAAAGACCGAGCACGGCCGCCTCCTTGCCGCGCGACCCATTGATCATCTCCACCGCCCGCTTTGCCATCTCCTTGCGCTGCCTGCGATTGGCAGCGATGGTCGCATCGACGATCGAGAACTTGAACCCCGCGTCGCGCGATGAGCTTGCCAAGGCGAGGGTGTCCTTCGGGAAGCAGGAGCCGCCGTAGCCGGGACCGGCGTGCAGGAACTTCGGTCCGATGCGCCGATCGAGGCCCATGCCGCGGGCGACGACCTTGATGTCGGCGCCGACCCGCTCGCACAGGAGCGACATCTCGTTGATGTAGGAGATCTTGGTCGCCAGAAAGGCGTTCGCCGCGTACTTGATCAGCTCGGCCGTCTCGACGACGGTCTTGACCATCGGCGCCTCATTCAAATAGAGCGGACGGTAGATCTCGGACAGCAACGCTTCGGCCTTCTTGGTCCAGGTGCCGATGACAACCCGGTCCGGGCGCATGAAATCTTCGACCGCCGAACCTTCCCGCAGAAACTCGGGATTCGAGGCAACGTCGAAGGGCACCTCCTCGGCCCGGTGGCGCTCGATGATCGTCTTCAGCTTCCGTCCCGTTCCGACCGGAACGGTGCTCTTCTGGACGATCAGCTTGTACGCGTTCAGGTTCTCGGCCACCGTGCGGGCGACATCGAAGATGTGCGTCAGGTCGGCTCGGCCGTGGCGATCCGAGGGCGTGCCGACGGCGCTGAAGACCACGCGGCTGCGCCGAATCGCGGCCGAGACGTCGGTCGAGAAGCTCAGACGCTTCTCCCGGATGTTGCGGTCGACGACCTCCGCCAGGCTGAACTCGTAGAAGGGAATGCGCCCTTCCCGCAGCATCGCGATCCGTTCGGCATCGATGTCGACGCAGACGACGTGGTTTCCGAAGTCGGCCAGGCAAGCGCCGGTGACGAGGCCGACGTAGCCCGTCCCGACGACACAGATGCGCTGCATGACTTGCGTTCCTTTCTGAACGAGGTGGACGAAACCAAGGATCTTAGCGAAGCAGGGGGCGCGGGTCAAACGTGACGGCCAGCGGTGCCCGCCTGCTCCATTTCGGCCAAGATGGTCTGCACCGCGCGGAGCGGATCGGCGGCGGCGGTGATCGGACGCCCGACGACCAGCCAGCGCGCGCCGGCGCGCACCGCTTCAGCCGGTGTGGCGATCCACTGCTGATCGCCGCGCGCCGCCCCCCGGGGACGGATGCCCGGCGTGAGGAGCAGGAAGTCAGCGCCTCCCGCAGCCCGCACCGCCTCCGCGGCCGAGACCGGAGCGACGACGCCGTCGAGCCCTGCCGCGGCAGCGCGGGCCGCCCGGCGCCCGGCCTCGGCGGCCAGCTCGGCGGCCGTCAACGGCTCGCCCGCCAGGCTGCGCGTGCTGGTCAATACCGTCACACCCAGCAGCCGCGGTCGCGCGGCCGCGGGGCACGCCTCGCGCACGCGCTCGGCCGCCGCGCGCAGCGCCTCCTCCCCGGCCGTCACGTGCAGGTCGATCAGATCGACGCCCAGCTGCGCGGCCCGCCACGCCGCGCGCGCGACCGTGTTCGGAATGTCATGCAGCTTCAGGTCAAGGAAGAGGTGCTTGCCCTGCGCCTTGAGCCGTGTGACCAGCTCCGGGCCGGCCGCAATGAAGAGCTCGAGGCCGACCTTGTACCAGAGCACCGCATCCCCGAGGCGGGCCACCCAGCTCTCGGCTTCGGCGGCACTGCCCACGTCGAGCGCAACGACGAGACGATCCCGTGCGTCGGGTTTCATGCCCCTCCCTTCATGCCTGTGACTCCGCTCCGGGCCGCTGCAGGCGGCCGATGATCTCCCTCAGGCGCGTGACGCCGCGCGCGCGGCAGAGGTCGGCCAGCCCGGCGACGACCGCTGCTGCGCGCGCGGGGTCGTGCATGATGCCCGTCCCGACCTGGACCGCGTGTGCGCCCGTCAGGAGAAAGCTCCAGGCATCGTGCGCGGTGAGAATGCCGCCGACGCCAATCAAGGGCGCGGCGAGCGTCCGCTTCAACTCCCAGACCTTGTGCAGCGCAAGCGGCCGGATCGCCGGACCCGACAACCCCGCTCCCCCGCGGAAGAAGACGGGCGCCTCGCGCTCGATGTCGACGGCCAGACCGAGGAACGTGTTGACCGCCGTCAGGCCATCGGCGCCTGCCTCCAGGCAGGCGCGACCGATCGCACTGATGTCGGTCACGTTAGGGCTGAGCTTGACGAACAGCGGTCGCCGCGTCCGCGCGCGCGCGCCGGCGACAACGGCTGCCGCCTCCTCCCCACAGCGCCCGAAGGCATGGCCGCCGCGCGCCACGTTGGGGCAAGAGACGTTGAGTTCGTACGCGTCGATCTGCGTCCTCCCCCCCGCTTCGAGCCGTTCGATGGCGCTGGCGAAGCTGTCGGCCGTGTTGCCTCCGACGCTGACAATCACGCGCGGTCCGAGGGCCGCCAGCCGAGGCAGCTCGTCGCTCAGGAAGGCCTCGACACCGATGTTCTGCAGGCCGATCGAATTGAGCAGCCCGCCGGGCGTCTCGTGCAACCGGGGCGGGGGATTGCCGGGTCGCGGCTCGCGCGTCAGCGTCTTGGTGACGATCGCGCCCATGGCGCGCGTCGCGCTCAGGTCGGGCCACTCGGTTCCGTACCCGAACGTGCCGGAGGCATTCATCACGGGATTGGACAGCGCGAGGGGGCCGAGTTGAACACTCAAATCGGGCTCGGTGGCCGGTATGCGCCCGGACGCGTCGTCGGCAGACACCGCTACTCCCCCTCCGGCGAGGACCGCCCCGGCTCCCCGCCAGGCAACCAAGCCTCCCAGGCGAGGCGCTCGGCGGCGACCACGGCACCGTCGCGGCAGGCCCAGAGGTAGGTGCCGGGCGGATCGGCCGCCGGGACGGCGCAGCCGCTACAGATCCCCAGGCCGCAGCCGAACACCTCCTCAATCGACAGCCAGCAGGTCAACCGCCGCCGTCGCGCCCAGCGGGCCACAGCCGCCAACATGCCGTGGGGACCGCAGGCGGCGACGCTGCCGCCGGCGCGCTCGTCGCCATCCAGCAGATCGAGGACCGTGCCGCGCCGGCCGCGTGATCCGTCTTCGGTCGCCCAGCGAGTCAGCGGCTGCAGTGCTTCGGGCAGCGGAATCAGCTCGCTCCCTCGTCGCGCTCCGTAGTAGAGCTCGATCCGCGCCCCCCGATCGGCCAGGTAGTCGGCGTAGAAGAGCATCGGGGCGATTCCTCGCCCGCCGGCGACCAGCCGCCGCGGTGTGGGCCCACGCAGGGGGAACGTCGTCCCGAGGGGACCGAGTAGATCGAGCTCCGCACCCGGCTCCAGCGCCTGCAGGGCTCGTGTCACCGATCCGACCGGCGCGTACAGCAGCCCCAAGCGGCAGCGTCCCGGCCGCGCTTCGAAGCGGGCGACGCTGAAGGGGCGCCGCAGCAACCCCAGGCGTACATCGCCCGGGCGATCCTCGCGCAGCGCCGGTGCCGGCGTGACCGAAACATACTGCCCCGGTAGCGGCGGCCCCCATGCCGCCGGAAGGGCTAGCGTCAGCCAATGAATGCCCTCCGCCAGCCGCCGGTTCTCGATCAACCCGGCGCGCACGACCGCCGGCGGGATGGTCGAATCGTGCGACGGGCGGACAGGCAGGGCCATCATGGCTCCTCCCGGGGCTGCCCGGCGGGTAGCCAGAGGGAATCCCGGTCCGCCGCCGGCAGAGAGTCCGGCACCGCCGGCGGCAGCGAGTCCGGCATCGCGGGCGCCAGCGAGTCGGCCTCAACCGGCCGCAGCGAGTCGATCCCCGCTGACAACCGCGCGTCGGCCTCCACGCGTCGCTGAAAGCCAGAACCCGCCGGGGCCGAGGAATCGCTCGCGGCGGCTCCCGACCCGAATCGACTCGCCGGGAACGAATCGCGCGGCGCGGACCGGCTGGCGGCGGAGGAGGTATCAGCGACTGGGGCCGTTGCCTCCGCCGCGCGACTCGAGTCCAGGCCCCCGCCCGTGGAGTCCGCGACCGGTTCGCCCGCCCGCACCGCCGCCCGGGTTGCGCTCCCGAGGGCCGCGGTCGAATCCCCCGCCCCAATCAGCGCCGGCGCGGCGCGCGTGGAGTCGGGCGTCCTTTGCAGCGGGAACGAGGCCCCCGGGTCCGGCGGCGAGAAGAGCGAATCCCGCCCCCCGGCGGCCAGCGAATCGGGGCGCAGCGCCGGCCGCGGCGCTTCCGGGCGCATCGCCGCGGCGAGCGAGTCAGCCTGCGCCGCGGCGGCCAGAGAGTCGGCGCGGGCCACTGCGGCGAGCGAATCGACCCGCGCCCGGGCCGTGGCCAGCGAATCGGCCCGCGCGATCGAGTCGCGCAGCGCCGCTTCGCGCTGGGCGGCGAAGACGATCGTCTCCAGCGGGCGCAACAGCGAATCGGGCGCCCCCCGTTCGATCAGGAGCCGTACCGCACCTTGTGCCTGCGGCGACTCAGGATGGGCGCGGACGAGCGAATCCACACGCGTGCCGGCGACGCCGAGTGAATCGAGCTGCGGATTGCGCATCAGCAGCCATGCCTCGGCGTAGGCTGCTCGCAAAGCCGCATCGGTACCGGGGTATTGGCGACGGACCGCGGCGTACTGCTCGAGTGCCCCCGTTTCGTCCTGGCCTTCAAAGAGCGTGAACTCGGCGACCTTGAGCGCCGCCTCGGCACGGCGGTCGACGGCCGTCTCTTCCGTCTGAGAAGAAGCGAGCTCCATCACATAGTCCAGATTCTCGAGACGTCGCTGCGCCTGTTCCTTGAACACCGAGCGCGTGCGGCTGGCAATGGCCCGTTCGTAGGCGGCTCGCGCCGCCTCGTAGTCCTGGAGATGGACCTCCTGCGTATAGCCAATCTGGAACAGCGCCTCGACCCCCTGGGTGCGACTCTCGAAGTACTCGACCACGCGCTCGAGGTACTCCAACGCCTGTTCCGGCTCCCCGGCGCGATTCAGCGCGTCGGCCATCGCCAGCCAGACGCGCGCGCCGAGCTCGTTGCGCTCCGGTTGGTCGGGCAGGATTCGCTCGTAGATCGACAGGGCATCGTCGTAGCGCCCGAGGCGGACCAAACACGCTCCGGCGTTCAGCTGAGCCTCGAAGTAGAGGTCGTCATCGCGCGTCGTGCGGGCCAGTTCCTCGTAGGCCACGAGCGCGCTGTCGTAGCGCCCTTCATCGAAGTAGATCTCGCCGACGCGCTCGAGCGCTTCCTCGCGCTCTTCACTGCCGGAGAACTCGCCCAATAGGCGCTTGTACTGCCGCAGCGCCGCGCGCTCGTCGCCGGCATCCTCCAGCCCCTCGGCCGAGATCATCAGGATCTCGTCGCGGCGCTCGAAATCCGGATGTTCGCGCAGGAGGTTCTCGAAGACTCGCGTCGCCGTGCCGAAGTTGCGCATTTGGTGGTAACAGAGGCCGGTGTAGAAGAGCGCCTCAGGCACGTGGTCCGACTCGGGGTAGTTGAGCAGCAGCTCATTGAACTTCCCGATCGCAGTCTGGTAGTCACGCTTGCCGTAGTAGCTCGCCCCCATCAAGAAGAGGGCATCGTCGATCCCCGCCCGCCAGCCACCGCCATGTTCGACGATCACCTTGGCCGCCTTCTCGATCGCCTTGTCGTAGTTCTTGACCGCTTCGGGCGAGAGGCGCTCGGTGCGCGCTTCCTCCTGGATCCGCTCCGCCTTGGCGAAGTACTTCTTGGCGTGATAGAAGGTGTTGTAGTAGGCACAGCCGGAAACGAGCGCGAGCCACAGCAGCGCAAGCCCGGCGCGCGACATTCCTCCGCGCCAGCGCAGCCACCGACGTTGACCGCGGCGCGGGCGCGTCGCTGTCCGGCGCCGCCTCAGGGAATGCGCGTCAGTAGCCTCTCGGAGGGACAAAACTCGACTGCCTCCTCGTGCATCAGCTCGCCTTGACAGACCGGCATCCGCACCCGCCCGTGCAGCGTCCATCCGGCGAAAGGACAATTGCGGGCCTGCGAGGCGAACTGCTCGGGATCGACCTCCCAGGCCGCGGCGGGGTCGAAGACGCTCAGATCCGCATCCTCCCCCAAACGCACGGCGCCGCCACCCCAGCCCATGATCGTCGCCGGGCGCGCGGCCATCATGCTTACTACGTCCGCCAGCGCAAATCCCTCCCGATGGTGCAGGATCTCGAGCGTCACGCCGAGCGACGTCTCGAGGCCGATCATCCCGGGCGGGGTTGCCTCCAGTTCGTGATCCTTCGCCAGCTGCGTGTGGGGGGCATGGTCGGTGGCGATGACGTCGATCGTTCCGTCGCGTAGCGCGGCAATCAGCGCGGCGCGGTCCTCCTCGCCGCGCAGGGGCGGATTGACGCGGAAGACACTGTCATAGCCGCGCAGCGCCTCGTCGCTAAGAGCCAGGTAGTGGGGTGCCGTCTCGGCGGTTACGGCCACACCTCGGTTTCGCGCCGACCGGATGATCTCGACCGCGGCGCGCGTGCTGACGTGGGCGACGTGCAGGCGCGCGCCGGTGAGCTCGGCGAGACGCACGTCGCGATCGACGGCGATCGCCTCGGCCGCCGCCGGGATGCCGCGCAAACCGAGCACGGTCGACCAATAGCCTTCGTGCATCACGCCGCCGGCCGCGAGACCGAGATCCTCCGCGTGGGTCATCACGAGCAGTCCCGCCGTGCGGGCATATTCGAGCACGCGGCGCATGACCCGACTGCTCTCGACCGGACTGCCGTCGTCGGTGACCGCGAGCACGCCGGCCTCCCGGAGCTCGTGCATGTCGGTCAACTCGCGCCCCTGGCGTCCGCGCGTGGCGGCGGCCACCGGGTAGACGCGCGCGTGGCCCGCCGCCTGTGCCTGATGCAGCACGAACTCGACCGCGCTGCGGTCATCGAGCGGCGGGGTCGTGTTGGGCATGCAGGCCACGCGCGTGAAGCCGCCCCGCGCGGCGGCCAGGGTCCCGCTGGCAATCGTCTCGGCGTCTTCGCCGCCCGGCTCCCGCAGATGCACGTGCAGGTCGCCCAATCCGGGAGCCACGACGAGTCCCGAGAGGTCGATCGTCAAGTCGGCCTCGCGCCGAATCTCAGGCGCAATCAGCTCGACGCGCCCACCGCGCAGGAAGAGGTCATGCGCGCCATCCCGCTCGCTGGCGGGATCGACAAGCCGGCCGCCGCGCAGAAGAATCGTCTCCGCCTGCTCCCACAGGATCTTCGCTTCCGGTGCGATACGCATCGCCGCTCCCTCTACCGGCCGGCCGGGTGGGCCGCCAGGACCGGTTCCATCCCCGCCGGCTCCGGTGGTGCCCCGCCGCTGACCAAGTACAACACGGCCATCCTGACGGCCACGCCGTTGGCGACCTGCTCGAGAATCACCGACTGGGGACCGTCGGCGATGTCGGTTTGGATTTCCACGCCGCGGTTCATCGGGCCGGGATGCATGATCAGTGCCTTGGGCGCCGCCAGGCGCGCCCGCTCCCGATTGAGCCCGAAGCTCGTGGCATATTCGCGCAGCGACGGCACGAAGCCGCCGCTCTGACGCTCGAGCTGAATGCGCAGCACGTAGATCACGTCGACGTCCCGCACGCCCGCGGCAAGATCGGTGAAGAGCTGGGCCCCCATGCGTTCGACCTCGGCCGGCAGCAGCGTACGCGGTGCCACCAGGCGCACCTCTGCCCCGAGCTTGGTCAGGCCCCAGATATTCGACCGCGCCACGCGGCTGTGGAGCACATCGCCGACGATCGCCACCTTCAGCCCGGCGATACGCCCCAGTTTCTCGCGGATCGTGTAGAGGTCGAGCAGGGCCTGCGTCGGGTGTTCATGCTGTCCATCGCCGGCATTGACGACGCGCGCCGAGATGTTGCGCGCCAGATAGGCGGCCGCGCCCGAGGCGCCGTGGCGCATGACAACGACA
>Ga0180436_10004519_pt1 | contig 12483 bp, 8 predicted proteins | sample SS_ome_2_FD_132434 | JGI IMG/M metagenome (GOLD analysis project Ga0180436, IMG submission 132434) | Hypersaline lake sediment archaeal communities from the Salton Sea, California, USA - SS_3_S_2 metaG | ecosystem: Environmental > Aquatic > Non-marine Saline and Alkaline > Hypersaline > Sediment...
CCTCCGGGACCGTTATCGAAAACAGGATTGAACAGCACCAGGGCATTTGGAATGCATGAGACTGAAAGATCCTCTCCTATTTCACTGAATCCCTGGATGACTGCGGTGGCAGCTGCCAGATGTCCCCCTGCGGATCCACCGGATGCGACTATCTTATCCGGATCCACACCCAGTTCATTTGCATGTGTCCTGATATACCTGATGGCACTTTTCGCATCCTTCAAGGATTCAAAAGGAGTGGTCCCCTGCCTGCTTTTCACCCGGTAATCGGCCCGGAAACAGACCATTCCCCTGGATGCAAAATATTTGGCATGGGGAGCAAATTGCTCGGTGGTCCCGCCGTTCCATCCGCCTCCAAAGAAAAATACAAGGGCCGGATAACTCCCTGTGGAATCAAAGAGAAGTGGATAATCCACATGCAGGTAAAGCGAGTCGGCTCCCACCTGTTTGTACAGAAGAGAATCGCTATCCTGTGCCTGGAGAGAAACAAGGCTCAGGATGGCAATAGCACATGAAATCAATATTTTAGTCAATGCTTTCATCTTGGAATATTGTTTTATTCGCTCTGCATGAGCACTTCGTTGGCAATTCTGCGGCAGAACTCGGCATCCTCCGGGTTGTGGTTCATAAGTCTCACGGTCTCCCCGCGGGCATCCTCGATCCTGTAAAGAGTGGGGACCTGTTCCGGGAGCTCTCCTGAAATCGCCCTGACAAACACCGAGGCGGTGAGCATGCATCCCAGTTCATTGGGGTGGCTCCCATCGGACGTAAAGAGATCCACCGAAGGACGCAGATCCATTGCAAGTTCCCAGGCCGGACCCACCGGGACCCTGATGGCATCATAGTTCTCGGCTGCTTTGCTGTACAGGACATTAATCTCATCCTGAAACTGGGGTACCTTCTCCCGGGCCCAGGTATTGAACAGATAGGGTATGGCCCCGTGACTGTGGATGTATTCGCAAAAAAGCTGCATATACCTCAGGCTGGTATCGGGCGAATTCATGGCTGCCATACTGAAATCCTGCAGAACCACCACATCGAAATCCCCTTCAGCAATCATATTCCTGGTATCCAGTTGCCTGCTTCCAGTCCAGTGCTGCTTCAGAGTAGCCCCGCCAATGGTGGACTTCCAGGTATTAAGCTTTGTGGAGGTCTCAGCCGAAATAATCGATACAACGTGAGGCAGATTGTAGCCATAGGTGTAGCTGTTTCCAACAAAGAGAACCTTTAATTCTTTCTGCTGGGCACTCACCAGGAGGAGGCTCAGGAACAATCCGGTGAATACAAGTAGTGCTGACTTTTTCATTTCCTTCATTTTCTCGTAAAACAAACATTTAGTTCCCGGGTGCCTTATAATCCGCCGACAGATCGTCAATAACCACCACCCAGTCGGGTCCGCCCATTCCTTCCTTTATTAAGGCATTCCAGTTGGAGAACTCATACTCCCCATCATTTTCTATAGTCCCCTGGGGATAGGCATGTCCGCTTTGAGGATTGTACCACCATACCCTTAATTTCTCACCCGGGATCACCCTGGTGTCAATTTTAAAACTCCTGTAAAAAGGGAGGTAGGCCATGATGTAGCTTGCATCATTCTGACCTGCTGTGCCATCGCGTGTGACCCGGATGTGATCGGAGGCATGGGATGGATTATCTCCAATCAGGATCCCCTGGTCGGGAATCCGTGTGAGAAAGGGCCTCGACTCCATCAATCTTCGCAAGTGGATCAGTTGTCCGGCACCCGGACTCTCCAGGGCTTCATCCCAGGTCCGGTTGGGCCATATCCTGTCGGAATCATCTTCGTTATTCATCTGCCAGATGTTGTTGTTCCCATACGTGTGACCAAAGGCCCCGGCAAATACGGACCAGTAAGCCTGCTTGCGTACCTCATAGTCGTCATGTCGCCCATTTACCGGGTTAAACCAGATTCCAATCTCCTCATAGGAGGGTTCTCCATTGAGAACGGGTTTGGGTGGGGATCGCATGTAGTCGTTATAGATCCAGTCGTATACATGGAACGAGGGAGCCTGGTGACCGGTCTGCACCATATTAAAATCGAGCCATTCCCGATTGTGCAGCCAGGTGGAGCTGGTCTGCTGACCCCGTGGATGGTAAGTAATCAAATGGGCGGCTGAATCCCCTTCATTCAGTCCGGCGGCCATGGCATCCCAGATTTCAATTTGCGGACCGGCAGGCCAGTCTCCTCCAAGCACCCAAACGATATTGGGGCAATCCTTATAACGGTCTCCCAGGAATTTTCCATAGGCAAAGGCATTCTCAGGATTGAACACAGCTTCCTCATTGAGTAAGGGATGGGAGCCCGGTATTACATAGCTGTACCAGGTGGGCAGTAAGGCCAGTACCAGTTCAAATTCCTCCGCCTTCTTTACCGCATGGTCCACCAACTCGAAGTAGCCCTCAAGAGGTCGTCCCGGATCAAAATCCTCGAAGGGAAGATTGCCTTCCATATTGGGAAAGGTCAATCCGTCCATCTCTCCGATGATCACCGTCTGGATCACATTAAATCCTTTCCCGGCCCGGTTTCGCATATACTGCTCCATTTCCTGCCGGTCGAGACGGTGAAGCATTTCCCAGCCCGTATCGCCCAGCCAGAAGAAGGGTTCACCTTTTGCATCCACCAGAAACCTCTGGTTATCAGATACACTGAGGTGCTGAGCCGGAAGAGTCAGGCAAATAAACAGTGTAGCCATAAGGGCCACGAAAAGTTTTCGGTTCATCATATCCTGCAAGCTAGGAGACAGGTTCGGGTCCGTAGACAATCACATCGCCCAGGTCAAGCCTGTAGCCTATGGTTGGATTAATCCATACCACCTTCACCTGATGATCCCCGTCTTCAAGATTATATTTCCAGCTTACTTCATGCCTTCTTCCCTGGTATCCGGTGGGAAGTACTGCCAGCTCGTGCAGCTCCCCATCCACATATACCTCCACTTCCAGCTTCAAATCCTCTTTCGTACCTGAGAGCTTTCTGGCACCACCCCTCAGCACAAATCCTTTCCCTGTAAATTCAAAGCTATGTTCAGTATTTCCACCCGGAACCAGTGCATTTCCTTTCCACCTGGCGCGGATCCTATCCACCGGATAATGTCCCTCGAACGCCTTCTCAAACTTCACAGGCACAGGTGCTTCAACTTTGATCTTCAGAGCATCCTCCGTTTCTTCTCCCCCGTTGCGTTTTACCATTTCCACGGCCTGTCTGTAACCCATGTCATAAGTGTCGTTCAATGAAATGGTTGTGTATTTGAAATCCATGTCCTCCACCTTGTCCAGTCCCTGCCTCCAGTACTCCGGTATGGCATCGTAGCCCAGGATGGTCCCCAGGATCCCTCCCGAACTGGCCGGATTGCAGTCCGAGTCCTGTCCGCAACGGGTACTTATGTCAATGGTCTTCCCAAAATCACCTTCTCCGTATAACAATCCGATGACGATATAGGCCGCATTGATCTTTGCATCGATGTTAAAGGGCACAAATACCCCATCCGGACAGCCAATGTCGGACGACCACTTGCGTTCCGCCTCAAACCAGGTTTGCTTCCAGTCGGCCGGATTGGCCTCATACCAGCCGATCACATCACTGATGCATTTGTAAAACTCACTCTGCTCAGGAATGGTTTTTAGCGCTTCTTTGACGATAAACTCCACATCGTCCGACCAGAAGGAGAGCGAATACATGGCGGCCACATAGACTCCCCCGTACCAGCCATCTCCGTAGTTCATGATATGCCCCACGCGATCGCACACCTCCGAAGAGGAATTGACCATGCCGGGATTCATCAATCCTGCAAAATCGGCTTCAATCTGGAAATCAATATCATCGGCATGGGGATTGTTCTCCCAGTGTCCGGATGCTGGAGGCTCCATTCCGTTCATAATATTATAGCGTGCTGCCTGGTTGGCATGCCACAGCATATAATCTGCATAGGCAAAGGCCTTCGCATGAGAACTCGCAGGGGCGTCCAGACCCTCCTTTTCAAACACCTCCACAAAGGTCAGGTCCATGTATATATCATCGTAAAGTCCGGGGATATTGGTATACCAGAACTCCATCAGGGAATCGTTCCAGGGAATGGGTACATAATCCTGGATCATGGTACCATTGTACTGGAACTCCGTAGGTCCCCCATAGGTACATCCAATGACCTGTCCGGCCCATCCACCCTTGATCTTATCCATCAGATCTGCTTTTGCCAGGGTAAACTCGACGGGGTAATCCACCTGGTTCACAGAAGTGGATTTCTCATCCGTACCACAGGAGCATACAAAAAGCACACTCAGCATCAGTGTAATAAAGATTGATTTCATAATTTATAGCTCTATTGGTTTAGTTTTTCTTCCAGATAGTAACAGGTTTCTTCCCTTCGGGGGATCGAACTCTGTGCGCCCAGTTTCTGAACTGAAAGGGCTGCCGCCGCGTGGGCCACCACAATGGCTTCTTCCATTGTTTGTCCCTCGGCCAGGGAGACGGCCAGCTGACCATTGAAGACATCCCCTGCAGCAGTCGTATCCACAGCTTCTGCCCTGAATCCGGGCACCATTTTCCGAATGCCTGAGCCGGGATCGGATAGATAGGCTCCCGCGGCACCCATGGTGATAATCACCGTTTCAACACCCCGTTGATGCAGCGCTTCAGCGGCCCCGGCAGCTGTTTGCTCATCTCTTACCACGATTCCCGATAAGCTTTCAGCCTCTGTCTCATTTGGAGTGATAATGGAAACATGCTTCAGCAGCTCATTGCTCAACTCCGCTGCAGGTGCGGGATTCAGAATGACCCTGGTGTTCAGTTCAGCGCACAGTTCCACCGCTCTCTGTACTGTGTCAAGAGGTGTTTCCAGCTGGATAAGCATATAATCGGCCTCCTGGAATGGCTCCTCGGCCTCCTCCAGATCAGAGGGAGTCAGCTTCGCGTTGGCTCCGGAAGCCACGGTTATGGCATTTTCCCCCTTTTCGGAGATGGTGATCATGGCGATTCCCGAGGGAACGCCTTTACAAACCTTGATATTCTCGGTGTTGATATTATCCAGTTTATACCCTTTAATAGCCTCTGTGCCATAAGGGTCATCCCCCACTGCGGCAATAAATACAACATCCCCTCCGGCCCGGGCTGCTGCCACTGCCTGGTTGGCCCCCTTCCCCCCGGGGAAGGTATGAAACTCACCGCCAAGCAGGGTTTCTCCCGGACGGGGTATTTCAGAAACGTGAATAATCAAGTCCGTATTGGAACTACCGACAACAACTATTTTTTTCATCATATAAGTCTTGCTGCGATGATCAATCCAAGTCCAACAAGGAAGAAGAGAAACATGGCCACCAGCAATCCCTTCAAACCCTCAGCCTTTCCAAACTCCTTCCATATAAATACACCCCACAGTGCTGCGATCAGGGTGGCTCCCTGACCAAGCCCATAGGATATGGCATAGCCGGCCTGCTCGGAAGCAATGATGCTAAAAGTCATTCCCAGGCTCCAGATGGCACCCCCGAGTATGCCGATTAAATGTAGCTTTGTATCTCCCTTCTTGATATAATCTCTGTAGGTGGCCCTCTCGCCTGAAACCGGTTTGTACATAAAGAAGGTGTTCCAGACAAAATTGGACAGCAGAAGTCCCAGGGCAAAAATCACTGAAGCCGTATAGGGAGTGAGTTTCCCAGCTTCAGGCATGGCAAAGTCGGTGACCATGGAGGCTGCCACAAAACGATAGAAGAATCCCATCAGGATGCCTCCCAGGATGGAGATAACAATTCCCTTGCTTGTTCCCGAAGCTCCACCACCACTATGTTTCCGGTAAGCAACTGCATCCAGTATGATGGCAATCACTACCAGGATCACACCCAGGAACAGAACCACCGGGTTCCCCAGGGGTGTGGCCACGTAGTTGACCACCACGCCGATCACCAGGGCCAGGCCGATCCCGATGGGAAAGGCCACAGCCATCCCTGCAATATTGATGGCCACCACAATCAGCAGGTTGGCAATATTAAATACGGCGCCTCCCAGCAGGGCCGATCCAATGGCGGAACCATCAGCCTGGGCCAGGTCCGCAATAAAACCTCTTCCCTCCTCCCCTGAACTGCCCATGGTAAAAGCCAGGATCAGTGCCAGTATTAAAACTCCGAGGGAATAATCCCAATAGAAAAGCTGAAAAGCCCATTTTTTGGAAGCCATTTTCTGGGTATTGGCCCAGGAGCCCCAGCAGAGCATGGTGATAACGCAGAGCAACACTGCTGTAAAGTAAGATTGAATGATAACCATAAAGGGTCGTATTTAGTGTGTTCGTATAATAGTCATTAGCATTTTTAATCAGTGCTTATTCCATTCCGAACTGAGTCCTGATATAGTTGATCATAAGCTGGTGGTACGCACCTGGCAAACCATGTCCGGCATTGGGGTACACAATATACTCTTTTGGAACAGTCAGTTGATTATAGGCAGCAAAATTGATATGCGGCGGACAGGTATTATCCACCAGCCCGATGGACATCAGAACCGGGGCATCAATCCAGGGAGCCAGGTTCTTAATATCGATGTAACTCAGGTTTTTATAGATCTCATCTTCCGAAATCTCAGGATGTTCTTCAAAGTACTGCCTGAATTCCCCTCCCGGCCATCCGACCAGTTTGAAATAGTCCCGGAAATCGGACAGGAAAGGCACGTGGGGAACGCAAAGATCGACGCGTTGCCTGTCCAGGGCTGCTGTGGCAAAACTGAGGGCTCCGCCCTGACTGCCTCCTTCAACGGCAATCCTTGAAGTATCCACTTCGCTTCTGGAAAAGAGGAAGTCCACTGCTCTCACACAATCCATATAAGCACCTCTGTAAACGTATAATTCCTTGTCATCCACATGATCCTGCAGGTAGCCCGGAAATCCGGGGTTTACATGATCCTGGCTGTTTCCGTGACCCCGTATATTAAGTGCCAGCGACACCATATCGTCGCCCTGATAGAGGGTTTGCGGGGTTTTGTTGCTGCTGTATCCCTGCACATGCAGGATGGCCGGATAAACACCCTGTTTGACCGGTCTCATATACCATCCCCGGATAAGAACATTGCCCAGGGAACGCATCTCCAGCAGGAAGATTTCACGTGTTTCTGTACAGAGTTCATTCTGACGTATCAACTTAAACTGCGGATCGACCGCATCAAGTTCCCGGCGAGCCCTCATCCAGTAGTCATCAAAATCATCGGGACGATCCAGCGGTGAGACAATCTCCTCGGGACGAACCCCTATTGAAAAATCAGCCCGCTTGTTATCAGACTCACTCTCAAGAAGGACTGTGACATTGTAGAATCCGGGGGGAAGTATTCCCATCTCAAACGGGACTTCCTTAGTAGCTCCCGATCTGACTTTTACCTGCTTAAAAAGGTCAATAAGGACCTCCCCGAAATCAGTCACCGCACTTATGTGAAGAGTTCCTTCAATGGCCTGCTTCATCTTGTTCTCCACCATGAGATTCACCACCACCGGACCCTCGTCCAGGACAATCTGGTCCTGCCGCGCCATCACAGGCGTGATTACCAGGAGTTCATCCATGCCCCTGACTGCAAGGCTCACCGGTGAACCCACAATGCCGCCACCACCTCCACCATCATAAACCCTCACCGCAATGGTATTCTGAGCACCCCATGAAATACGATCCACAGGAATCGTATAAGCGCGTTCATCGCCATAGCCACTTTCATATTCCGGTGGCATTCCCCCGGTGGATCCCAGGATCTGTCCGTTGAAGTAGCTTACATCCGAATCATCTATGCGGGCTAATCTGAGGACCAGTCCGCCATTGGATTCAGCATCCTTCTTCAGACTTTCAGGAATAAGCACTTTTTGCCTGTACCAGGCATATCCATCATAAGTTCCATACCCCTGGTTTTCCCAATCTGTACCGGCTTCAATGCTGGTCCAGCCGGAATCGTCATACTCAGGCCATGCCCAGGCGGAATTATCACCAGTTTTAAATTTCCATTCCGGTTTTAAGAGGTTCTGCGCTTGCAGGGAGGGAATCAATCCAATAATCACTAACAGGGCAATCAGATTTCTTCTCATGATTGGAATACTAACTTCGTTTTATCTCTTTCCTTCCGTTATCCTCCTCCAGTTATCGGTACTGAAGGAACTTGCAGGGAGTCCCTCAACATTGCTCAAATTGGGCTCAGCGGTATTACTCCATCCGTATCGAACTGCAACAGGCAGGGCCACATCAGGGCTGCTCACCAAAACAGTTTCCCCATCGATGACTGCCACAGCAGGATGGTAGATCTGATCCTCGCCAGCGATCTCAAAATGCGTGAGTGGACCTCCCGCAGCTGCCAATCCGCTTCCCGTATAATTAAAATGGAGCCGGATCTTATTCCCCTCGATGTGCTGCTCCCTGTAGAGTGGCCCCGATAATACAAGATCCTTACCGTAATCCATGGCCAGCGCCCAGAGGGCAAGACGCTTCCCCACATCCCGCTTGTTAGTGGGATGAATGTCATCGGGATTCCCGATATCCATGGTCACGGCCATCCCGGTATACTTTACTTTGGAAAGGGTTAAGAATTGTGCTTCCCGCAGTTCGGGACTGGTTTGTGAAGGCCCGTAATCATAAGGGGCAATCTGCACAAAATAAAAGGGAAAGTCTCCCTGCTTCCAGGTGGAACGCCAGTCCTCAATCATTCCCGGGAATATGGTCCTGTACTGAACCGCCCGGGTCTGGTTACTCTCTCCCTGGTACCAGATGGCTCCCTTTATTGCCATGTTCTTCAGGGGATGAAGCATCCCGTTGTAAAGTACCGATGGGGTGTGAGAATTATTTACCATGGGAACTTCCGGAAATTTGTAAGCGATCCGGTATTTCCATGATCCGGCCAGCAGGACAGGTGCTTCATCCTGATCCTCAGCCGGGAATATTTTCAATTCTTCGGGATGACCGAAGATGCCTCCCTGGGCATTGGTGTTCACAATACGAATGGCAAGTTGCAGTTCCCCGGATTTAACCAGTGCGGCAGGTACCGTGTAGTACCTGGGCACGTTCCAGTTGCTGATCACCCTGTTGGTCCCCACTTCGACACCGTTTATATAGGTGATATCCATCTCATCTACCGGTCCCAGCTCCAAACTAAGTGCCTTCCCGATCCAGCTATCCGGAATTTTTATCCCGGTACGCATCCATACCACACCCTCAAGCATACCAATGTCCTCCAAAGAGCTCCATTCGGCCGGACAGGCCACTTCACCCCAGTCTGAATCATTGTAATCAACTTTCATCCATGCTTCCCTGAACCCAATGTTCTCAGGGTTCTCAAAATCCTGTTGTTCTTTTATCATGGACTCTATGCGCGTCTGCTCCTGACGAGCCTTTTCCACTTCCTCGTCGGAGGTCCCATACAAGGCCTCCAGCTGCTGGTCGAAATCCCCGAAGGTGCTGAGGGTCTCCCTGCTGGTCCACGATTCAGAAGGGGTTCCTCCCCAGGAGGTGTTCACCAGGCCCACCGGCACATCCAATTCCTGATGCAGCATCTTCCCGAAAAAATATCCCACGGCACTGAAGCCTGCGGAACTTTCGGGATTACAAAGCTTCCAGCTACCATTGAGATCCTCATTGGGGCGGGTGGCAATATGTTTTTCCACCGTAAATAGCCTTATCTCCGGGAAATCGGAGGCCGGGATCTCTTCCTCTGCGGTTTCGGCCCGTTGAAGTTGCCACTCCATATTGGACTGGCCCGAGCAGATCCAGACCTCACCCAGCATTACGTCCTCCAGTATCCTGGTGATATCGGCCTCTATGGTTACGGTATAAGGCCCACCTGCTTTTCCGGTGGACACACTTACCTTCCAGTTCCCTTTCTGATCGGCCACTACCCTGTACTTCTTCTGGTTCCAGCTGGTAGTCACCAATACTTCCTGCTGCGGCTCAGCCCATCCCCAGATTTTGGTAAAGGAATTCTGCTGAAGAACCATGTGATCGCCCAGGATCTTTGGTAATTTAAGTGATGCCCCATGTGCAGTAAAAACTGCCAGGATGCCCAGGAGCATGAGCATGGATAGCTTTTTCATATCGCCTATTGATTATAGAGGTCTATATATTTTTGATCAAGTTCTTCCGAATCTTCATATTTCACACGCAGTTCGGCCAGCTTCTCCTTCAACTCGGCCACCACCTCGGCATACTCCGGATTGTCATATTCATTCTGCATTTCCATGGGATCATTCAGACGGTCGTAGAGTTCCCACTCATCCACATCATAATAGAAATGGGCCAGCTTATACTCCCTGGTTACGATCCCATAATGCCGTTTTACCATATGAACGGACGGATACTCATAGTAGTGGTAGTATACCGCATCCCGGTCCCAGGCCTTAATATCTCCTTTCAGCAAAGGAACGATACTCTCCCCCTGCATATCGGATGGAGCCTCAATACCGGCAATATCCAGGAAAGTCTGGGCAAAATCCATGTTCTGCACCATTTCATCATTCTTGCTTCCTGGCTCCACAGTCCCCGGCCAGCGTACCAGCAGGGGCGTTTTAAAGGACTCATCGTAGATAAAGCGCTTATCAAACCAGCCGTGCTCACCCAGGTAGAATCCCTGATCGGAGGTGTAGACCACAATGGTATTATCAGTGAGCCCCTCGGCATCCAGATAGTCAAGCAGGGTTCCAACCCCTTCATCCACCGCAGCAATACTTCCAAGGTAATCCTGCATGTATCGCTGGTATTTCCATTGCATCATTTCCTTCTCGGTCATGGTGGGATAGCGCTCAACGAAATCCTCAATAATGGGATCATAGACCGCATTCCAGGCAGCCAGTTGCTCCTCGGTGAATCGATCGTATTTATCCTGCATGGCACGCTTGTCCCAGTTGGAGGCTGGTGTGATGCCCAGTTCATCCAGTACTTCGGGACGCAACTTGGAGTCTCCGGCCCAGTTCTGGTGGGTCAGTATATTCATTTCAGCCTCCCTGGCAGCTGATCCACGTCCCTCGTAATCATCAAAAAGCGTGGGCGGCTCCGGGAAAGTCTTTTTCGTATACTCTTTGTAATGCCTTTCGGCTGGCAGCCATTCACGGTGGGGTGCCTTGTGCAGGAAGAAGAGCAGGAAGGGTTCATCCGGGTTCCTTCGGTTCTTCATCCAGTCCATGGTCAGGTCGGTAATCACATCCGTCGTATAGCCCTCTATGCGAATCCTGCCCTCGTTGGTATTGAAGTCCGGATTGTAATAAGCTCCCTGTCCGGGCAGGATCTTAAACTCGTCCACCCCCTTGGGATTATTCCCAAAGTGGAGCTTGCCAAACATGGCAGTCTGGTACCCTGCAGCCTGGAATAACTGCGGAAAGGTCACCTGGGTGGTATCAAAGGGAAAATGGTTATCGATTTTCCCATGCAGGTGACAGTGTTTACCGGTAAGGATGGTGGCCCGGGAAGGGGCACAAATGGAGTTGGTTACACAGGCATTTGAAAAAAGCATCCCCTCGTCTGCGATCCGGTCAATATTGGGCGTCTGCATCAGGTGATCACTGTAGGCCGAGATGGCCTGGTAGGCATGATCGTCCGACATGATGAAAACAATGTTGGGCCTGGTCTGCTCCTCTGCCTGCTCAGAACAGGCCGGAAAAATCAGTACCAGTGCAAAGAGCGGCAATAAAATCTTAATTCTCATAATCTTATACAGTTTTGGTAGTTATATACTTATTTCTTATAGAGGTCTATGTATTTCTGATCCAACTCTTCCGAGTCTTCATATTTCACCCTTAAATCTGCCAGCTTCTCCTTCAATTCGGCTACCACATCGGCATATTCAGGATTGTCATACTCATTTTGCAGTTCCAGGGGATCATTCCTGCGATCGTACAACTCCCACTCATCCGCATCGTAATAGAAATGTGCCAGCTTGTACTCCCGGGTCACAATTCCATAGTGCCGCATCACCATATGCTCTGCCGGGTATTCATAGTAGTGATAGTAAACCGCATCGCGATCCCAGCCTTTAATATCGCCTTTCAACAGGGGAACAAGGCTCTCACCCTGCATATCCGAAGGAGCCTCAATACCCGCGATCTCCAGGAAGGTTTGTGCAAAATCCAGATTCTGGACCATCTGGTCATTTTCGCTTCCGGGCTTCACGGTTCCGGGCCATCTGACCAGCAAAGGAGTTTTAAACGATTCATCATAAATAAAGCGCTTGTCAAACCAGCCATGTTCACCCAGGTAAAAACCCTGGTCGGAGGTGTAGACCACAATTGTATTTTCCGTAAGCCCTGCCTCGTCCAGGTAATCCAGCAGCGTTCCCACTCCATCATCCACAGCAGCAATACAGCCCAGATAATCCTGCATGTATCGCTGGTATTTCCATTGCATCTGTTCCTTTTCGCTCATGGAGGGATAACGCTGTATGAAATCCTCAATAATGGGATCATAGACCGCATTCCATGCGGCCAGCTGCTCTTCGGTAAACCGATTGAGAGTGTTTTGCATAATTCCTTTGTCCCA
>Ga0180436_10004520_pt1 | contig 12480 bp, 7 predicted proteins | sample SS_ome_2_FD_132434 | JGI IMG/M metagenome (GOLD analysis project Ga0180436, IMG submission 132434) | Hypersaline lake sediment archaeal communities from the Salton Sea, California, USA - SS_3_S_2 metaG | ecosystem: Environmental > Aquatic > Non-marine Saline and Alkaline > Hypersaline > Sediment...
AGCCACAACGGCCGGAAATCCAAAGGTATCACACGCCGAACCTCTTCAACGCCCCATGCCCTCCAATCCCGAATCACCGGAATAAACCGCTCCCTCTCACGCGGCGAAGCCGCTTCGTCCAATTGCAGCTTTCATGGCTGTTATCGTGGCATCGACGACTTGGACCATGGAGTCCGCAGCAAAGGAGTCGCCGATGGTGATCGATCTTGCTGGTAAGTGGCGATTTGCCATCGACGAGAAGGATGCCGGAAAAACGGAAAAGTGGTTCGATAAACATCTGGACAAGACCATTAAGCTACCGGGGTCCATGTGTGATAACGGTTATGGAACCTATGGCCATCCCGGAAGAGATGCGGTCTCGGGGTGGTGTGGGTGGCGAAAAGAGCCCCAGTGGCACCCGGTCCTGAAAAAGGATTACCGCGGTGCCGCCTGGTACCAGCGCGACGTTCTGATTCCTGATGCGTGGAAAGACATGCATATTCGCCTGGAGCTGGAAAACGTCTGCTGGGTCTCCGAACTATGGATAGATGGCAAGCAGGTCGGCCGTCAGGACAGTCTTGTTGCGCCTCACCTCTACGAGATTGGGGCCCTGGCGCCAGGGTCGCACACCCTTTCCATTTGTGTGGACAACCGTCCGTTGCATGATATCGGTTGCAATACGCATGCCTACCATGAGCAGGCCGTCACCATCTTCAATGGTATTGTCGGTAAGATCGAATTGACGGCCCGACCACAGGTTTTCATTCTGGAAAATCAGGTCTACTCCAATCCCAATACCGGTGAGTGCAGCTTCCATCTCAAGGTAAACAACCTGACCGGCAAGCCCCAGGAATGCGCGTTCAAGGGGGAAGTTGGTTCCGACCGGGCCGAAAAACAAGTCCGTGTGTCTCCCGGCATACAGGACGTCCGCTTTTCTGTCACCATGGACCCGAAGGGGGTCAGACTGTGGGACGAGTTCCATCCCAACCTGTATAATGCTGAAGTAACGCTCAAGAGCGCGGCGGGCAAGGATGAACTTAAGAGCCGTTTTGCGTTTCGCACGATCGAAGCCGATGGCACCCGTTTCCTGGTCAACGGTAGACCGGTGATGATGCGCGGGGAGGCAAGCGGGTTCATGTTCCCTTTGACCGGGTACCCCCCCATGGACGTCGAGTCATGGAAGAAGGTCTTCAAGGCCTACAAGGATTTCGGGTTGAACCTGATGCGCTGTCATGCGTTTACGCCACCGCGGGCGGCTTTTGAGGCGGCCGACGAGATGGGCTTTTATCTCCAGCCCGAACTGCCCAACGGCGAAGATGCCATCAATAACGAGGAGGGTAATCCCTGGCGGGAGGCGGAGTTCTACCGAATTCTCGACACCTATGGCAACCACCCCTCCTTCGTCTTCTACTCCAACGGCAACGAAGCCAAGACCGGGAAAATCGATTTCCTGATCGAGTTGACGAATAAGGGCAAGAAGCACGACCCACGCCGCCTCTACACGATGATCTCCAACCCCGATGCCAGTGGCAGCACGGAGGGATTCGAGTGCGATGAATTTCTTGTCTCACACTATTCCCGAAAAGGACGCGGCAGGCATGCGCCAAAATATCCGAGGCGTCTTGAACCGGAGTACAACCGGAGGACGCCATCGACCATGGCCGATTACCGAAATTCATTCCTGGTCCAGAAACCCTATATGAGTCATGAGTTGGGGCAGTGGTATGTCTACCCGGATGTGCGGACAATTGAAAAGTACACCGGTGCGGTCGACCCCCGTAACCTTAGGTCCTTCAAGGAAATTCTTGAGACAATGAATCTGATGAAGCAGCTTCCCGACTTTGTCGATGCTTCAGGACGGTTATCGTTGCTGTTGTATAAAGAGGAAATCGAACGTTCTCTGCGCACTCCAGACTATGGCGGTTTTCAACTTTTGGGCCTACAGGACTACTACGGGCAGGGCTCGGCTTTCGTCGGCCAGATCGATAACTTCTTCGACCCGAAGCCTTATGTGACCGGGAAGGCGTTTCGCCGTTTCTGCGGGCCCCAGGTTCCGCTCGCACGGTTTGCAAAACGGGTCTGGACGAGTGACGAAACCTTCAAAGCAAAGATCGAAATTGCCAATTACGGCCCGGTTGCACTGGTCAACAAAACCGTGCGCTGGCGATTGACCAGCAAGGACAAGACACTTGAAGAGGGCACATTCGGCCCTGTGGATATTCCGGATGAGGGATTGGTACCCCTCGGGGATGTCTCCTGTGCCCTTGCCGGTCAAACTCGCGCAGCAAAGCTCACACTTGAAGTAGAGGTTGAGGGGACGGAGATCGCCAACGACTGGGATCTATGGGTCTATCCGCCCAAGCTCACCATGCCGGCGCCGGAGAACGTTCTGATTACCGATGTTCTGACGCCGGAACTTCGTGACAAGCTTAAAGCGGGAGCAAGAGTCTTGCTGCTGCCCAATAACTATGCGAGCCGTTTTCGAACAGCCATGACCCCTCCCTTCTGGTCGCCGCTGATGTTTTCAAACCAGAAGTCGATTCTTGGTTTTCTGTGCCAGGCGGATCACCCGGCTTTCAAAGACTTCCCCACCGACACGCACAACAACTGGCAGTGGTATGACTTGACCCGGGGCGGGGCCTGCATGGACCTCTCCAGCATCAAGGAAGACTACCGGCCATTGGTTCAGGGCATTGACCAACCCCAACGCTGCAAGCGCCTGGGCATTGTCTATGAGGGGAAGGTTGGCAAGGGGCGTCTGTTGATCTGCACACTGGACCTGAACCGCGATCTGGAGACGCGGCCGGTGGCCCGCCAGCTCCGCTACAGCCTGATCCGGTATGCCGCGAGCGGAGCCTTCAACCCCACGTTCGAACTGAGTAACAGGCACGTCCCGGCGAGCGAGTATCGCTATGGCATGAAGCCTTCGAAGCTGGTGCTTGAAGACCTGTGCGCAGAGGTTGAGGTGGATAGTGAGCACGAAAACCAATGGGGCACCTATGCCGTTGATGGCGACCCCGAAACCATTTGGCATACACGTCACGATGCCACAGGAACGCCTCACCCCCATCAGATCGTGATTACCATGAGTCGATATCAGCCCATTCATGGAATCGTTTACGTCCCCCGACGTGACAGCGAAGATGGCCGGGTCGCCAAGTATCGGGTGGCCGGAAGCAAGGACGGGGAGAAATGGATCCCGTTGGCCGAAGGCACGCTTAAAAACTCAAAGCAGGCCCAGCGCATACGTTTCGAAAAGGGAGTCTTCTACAACTACATCAGGTTTGAGGCCCTCTCCGAGGTCAACGGCAAGCCCTGGACCGCGGTTGCAGAGATCGACGTTGATACGACCGGAAAGTAGGGCACTTGTGGGACTGGATATCAATCAGGCCATACATACTGTTCGTTACAAAGCGGAAGGGGGCACCTGCACACGGGAGCACTTCTGCAGCAACCCCCATGTCGCCTGGGCCAATGGCACGCTTGTCAAAACAACGGTCCGGGCCGTCAAAGGCACACGCAAACCCGGCGTGTACTGGTTCTGGATGATTCCCGCCTGTCGATACGCCCCCCCTCACCTTGATTCGAAAGGAGAACCACATGTTGCGAAAGACATACTACGCACTCATCGCCGTCGTCGTCCTGGGCGTCGCTGGGACGGCGTTGGCCGCCGGCAAGCCGCTGAAGGTGTTCATCATGGCCGGCCAGTCCAACATGCAGGGCAAGGCCCGGGTCTATACCATCGAGCGACTGAAGATGACCGACGACAGCCGGCAGCTCTACCAGGACATGACAGAAAAGGACGGCACGCCGGTGACGGTCGACGATGTGCACGTCGCCTACTTCACCACCAATATCCGCGGAGAGGTGGAACAGGCCGGGCCGCTCAACCCGATGCTCCGCGAGGATCGTGATTTTCAACCCGGCGATGGCTTCGGCCCGGAGTACACCTTCGGCATCTACATGCACAAGACTCTGGACGAGCCCTTCCTGATCATCAAGACCGCCTGGGGCGGCAAGGGGCTGTTGAACCACTTCCGTCCGCCCCATGCCCAGGTGGGCGAGGGGGATACGGGCCCCTATTACAAAAAGATGATGGAGGGGATTCGCAAGGTGCTGGCCGACCCCGGCAAGTACCACCCGGCGTACGACAAGGACGCGGGCTATGAGATTGCCGGCTTCGTATGGTTCCAGGCCTGGAACGATCTGGTCAATGGCTTTTACCCGGCCTATTACGAAAAGCACAAAGACGAGGAGGGCGAGTATCTCTATGCCCCGTACGCCAAGCTGATGGCGACCTTCATTCGCGACGTGCGCCACGATCTGAAGACGCCGGGCCTGCCGTTCGTGATCGGCGTCGTCGGTGTGGGAGGTCCCCTCGATGAGGGCGACACTCAATACTGGCTCCGCAAGGCGCAGGAAGCCCCGGCGGCCCTGCCCGAGTTTACGGACACGGTGGAGGCCGTCCGCACCGAAGGCTTCTGGGACATGGAATTGGTGCGCGTGAAGAAGAAACTCCGTGCGGCGGTGGACAAGATTCTCGATGACCAGAACTACACGGGAGGCCCACGAGCCAGAGACAAGAGGTTCAGAAGAATGAAGGCTGACGTCGCGCCCAAGGCGCTTACCGAATGGGAACTCAAGCTGCTGCAGACCGGTTCGTCCAACGCGCCGTTTCACTACGAGGGGTCGGCCTACACGTACGGACAGATCGGCAAGGCCTTCGCCGCGGCCATGACGGACCTGCTGGAAAAGGAGCGGGGAGACTAGAAAGAACAACGTCAACAATCCCTCCATGCCAACATAAGTGACGCCACATTGCGGGCCGGGCGGTGATCCGCCCGTAATTATCGTCGACGACAACGCCGTCGAGCAGTCGCCCCACATGCGTCTGGTCAAATGACAACAACCGCGGCACTTTCCACGTTGCGGCGGGCCCTTGCACATTCTTTCCCACCATGGAACGACACATGGCAACAACAAGAATCCACGAAGACGGGAACCACGCCATGAAACCACTCACTCGACGACACTTTGCCACGATCGCAGCGACCGGGATATCTGCAGTCGCCCTCGGCGGCCAATGGAGTTTTGCGGGAACGCAAACGAAGCAATGCACTCTTTGGCAGTTGCCGGATAAAAGCCATATCAACAGCTATGTGCTCCGGACAGCCGGCAATGAGCTTATCGTCATTGACGGTGGCAAGAAAAGCAATGCCGCGGAGCTTCGCAAATTCATCATGGAGAGAGGCGGTCATGTTCACGCCTGGTTTATTTCCCATACGCACTATGACCATGTCGATGCCCTGACCGCGATTCTCAACGAGCCGGGTGGGGTGACGATCGACAGGATCTACGCATCGCTTCCGGATGATGAATGGATGAAGAAACATCAGACTGCCGGAGCCTACAACACCCAGATGCGTTTCAAAGCGGCGCTCAAAAAGTCGGAGCACAAACTGCTCGATCTTTCACCGGGGCAGAAGATTGCATTTACCGGGGTCACATTCGAGATTCTCTCCACGGTAAATCCCGACATCACCAATAACGCGGTCAACAATCAATCGGCGGTCTGGCGTGTAGACAGCAGCAGTGGAAACTCCGTGCTGTTTCTCGGCGACCTCGGCGAAGAAGGGGGCGAGAAGCTGCTTGCCGGCCCCTATGGAAAACGCGTGAAGGCAGACTATGTCCAAATGGCCCATCATGGGCAGGCGGGCGTGAACGAGGCCTTCTACAAGGCCGTGGACCCGAAGTACTGCCTGTGGCCCACCCCCGGTTGGCTATGGAACAGCAAGAAGACACCCGAGGTCCGGGCATGGATGGAGAAGCTGAATGTAGAGAAGCATTATGTCGCCAAGGACGGTTTACAGCGAATCGATTTCTAGGATGTTCATGATAGGAGCGAGGAAAACGGTGCCGCTTATAACCACTTTGAATGCTACCGTTTTCTGAACGACAGCTTGGACGCGTAGGCGTTCAGGCCTTGACCCCGGCACGGCGGCCGACGCGACAGTTTCGCCACCGATGCAGCGCAGCGCAACCCGTGGTGTCGAAGTAATCCGACGCCCACCCCCCAATGCTCTCCCGCCCCATAGCACTGGCCAGGTCCCAGTGGCACGCTTCCCAGGTCCAATCAGTCGCAAGGAGGATATTGATGAGTCGACCAGTCGTGACGAACGATGCCGCCCGTAAACATAGCGCCCGGGAGCGTCGAGGCTCGCTCTCGCGGAAGTTCCCCTGCGTGCTGCTGGCAGTCGTCTGCGGCTTCACGATCGGCACGGCGGTCGACACAGCGGACGCCGATACGCCGGACAACGGCAAGGACTGGGAGAACCAGGCCGTCTTGTCACGCAACAAGGAGAAGACCCACGCCATCATGACGCCGATGGCCACGGCCGGGGAGGCGAAGACCTCGACCTATGGCAAGTCCACCCGCATCCGATCCCTGAATGGTCCGTGGAAGTTCCGCTGGGCGCCCACCCCCGAGTCGCGACCGAAAGACTTCTACAAGGACGGCTTCGACTGCTCCGCATGGGATGCGATCCAGGTCCCCTCCAACTGGGAGATGAAGGGGTATGGGACGCCTCTGTACGTCAACATCAGCTACCCCTTCAGTATAAAAGAGCCGCCGAAGGTGACCCTCGAACCACCGAAGGATTTCACCTCCTACGAGCAGCGCAATCCCGCCGGCAGCTACAAGCGCACGTTTGACCTGCCGGCGGACTGGACCAAACAACAGGTGTTCCTCCATTTCGACGGGGTGATCTCCGCGTTCTACGTGTGGATCAACGGCCAGAAGGTCGGATACAGCCAGGGCTCGATGACCATGGCGGAGTTCGATATCACGAAGTATCTCAAAGCAGGGAAGAACACCGTGGCGGTGGAGGTCTATAAATTCTGCGACGGCAGCTACTTCGAAGACCAGGACACGTGGCGTCTGGCCGGCATCTTCCGTGATGTGTACCTCGTCTCCCGCCCCAAGGTCTTCATGCGTGATTTCTTTGCCCAGGCCACCCTGGACACTTCTTACAAGGACGGGCTCCTGAACCTGAGTGTTGACGTGAAGAATGCCTCCGACGCGGAGCGCTGCGTTGGTCTCACGGCCACCATCCATGACGCCGATGGGAGTCCCGTCACGACCATTGAACAGGCAGCGGTCGCCGTGGCGGGCACGGACACAACGCTCGAGATGAAGGCAACCCTTCCCGGCGTCCGGCAATGGACGGCGGAAACGCCCAACCTCTATCGTCTGGTCATGGAGTTGAAATCAGACAAAGGCGAGACGCTCGAAGCCATCGGGCAAAACCTCGGCTTCCGCACCATTGAAATCAAAGGGCGTCGTGTGCTCATCAACGGCAAGCCTGTTCATTGGCGCGGCGTGAACCGCCACGAGCATCACCCCAGGATGGGCAAGCATGTGGACGAGGCGACGATGATCAAGGATATCGTGCTGATGAAGCAGGGCAACGTGAACATGGTCCGCAACAGCCACTACCCCAATGACCCGAGATGGTACGCGCTCTGCGACCAGTACGGGTTGTACGTCATGGATGAGGCCAACAACGAGAAGCACGGGTATGGCATGCGGGACGGGCGGTTGGTTGACGACCCGGCCTGGGTGCCCACGCTGGTGGATCGTGGCGATTCGATGGCCCATCAGAGTCGTAACTTCGCCTCCGTTGTGATCTGGTCCATGGGCAACGAGTCGGGGGAGGGACGCAGTTACCCGGCGATGCGGGCCTCCATCGAGAAATTCGATACGACCCGGCCTTTCTTCAGCGATACCCACCCTGGAATCAGCGACATTGGTGATTTTGGTTATCCAAGCCCCGAGAGGCTGAAAGAGACTCTGAAGTCAGGCAAAATTGCGAGGAGGGTCTGGGCCAGCACAGAACAGCCGCTCTTCATGCGCGAATACGCCCACGCCATGGGCAACTCGCTCGGCAATCTCAAGGAGTTCTGGGACGTCATTTATGGCAACCCTGCGGCCCTTGGCGGTGCCATCTGGGACTGGGTGGACCAGGGAATCACCGCCGACTACGAGACCGGCAAGGTGACGCCCCAGGTGGAGCAGACCGAACTGGAACTGCGCGACGGCGAGTTCTTCGCTTATGGCGGTGACTTCGGCGACGTCCCCAATGACGGGAACTTCTGCATCAACGGCCTGATCGCTCCGGACCGGACGGTGCATCCGCATTATTATGAGATGAAGAAGATCTATCAGCCGGTCTATTTCTCGCTGGAGGGCAAGACCTGCACTATTCGGAACTGGTACGCCTTTCTCGACCTCTCCCATCTTGCATTCAGTTGGGAGTTGCGCGTTGCCGGAAAGAAGGATCAATCCGGAGTGTTGCACGATATCGTGGTTCAACCGCATGGTGAGACGACGGTCGCCATTCCCTACAAGGTGCCGCAGCGCAAAGGGGAAGCGGTTCTTGTGGTATCGGCCAAAACCAAAGCCGCTGATCAGTGCCGACCTAAGGGGCATCGGGTTGCCTGGGAGCAGTTTGTCATCACTCCGTTTCAAGCGGAATTGGAGCTTCCCGCCAAGTCCATGGGACAATTGACCGTCGAGGAAACAGACGATACGGTTGTGGTTTTCAATGACAAGCTGAGTGTGACCATCGACAAGAATGAGGCATCCATCACCTCCTATAAGGTGGGCCAGGAGGAGTTGCTCCGCAACGCCATTGTCCCCAATGTCACCAAGGTCCCCAATGACAACCAGTACCGCAATGGGTTCAAGTATCCGGTGAATGATTGGCGCAATGCCATGTCGTCACGGAAACTGACGCGGTTTTCCATCGTGCCCGCAGCCAAAGAGGTCACCATCCGTGCGACATTCGACCTGCCGTGGCGAAAGACCAAGGATCCCGTCGCAACCTACCGGCAGGTGTATACGTTCAGCGATAATGGCAGTGTGACCATCGATGCGGCCTATACCTATCAAGAGGGCAGGTTGAGGAGGTTTCCCAAGCTCGGGTACCAACTTGCGTTGGACAAGTCATACGGAACGATCAGGTGGTACGGCCGTGGCCCTCACGAGACCTACCCTGACAGAAAGACGAGTGGGGAAATTGCCCTTCACGAACGTCCTATCGATCAGTTCCACACCCGTTATATCCGCCCGCAGGACAATGCGAACCGCGCCGGCGTGCGCTGGGTAACCTTCACCGACAAGGCTGGCAACGGCTTGAAGGTCGTTGGGGCAACGCCGTTGAACGTCAGCGCCTGGCCCTATTCCCAGGACGATCTCATGAAGGCGACACATCCCAATGCGATGCCTGAACGTGACTTTATTACGGTGAATCTCGACCACAAGATCAACGGCGTTGGCGGGAATGATAGCTGGGGTGCGCAGTGCCTGCCCGAGTACCAGATTTCGGCGACGGAAGATCATGCGTACCAGTTGATCTTAATCCCGTTGAGGAGCGACGCACATTAACCAGGAACAATCAAGAACCGTTGCACAACAAGGAGGTCCAAATATGATCGTGGTAATCCGGCGAATGAAAGCTATTGCTTTGTGTCTTTGCTGGCTGGTTTGCACCGCCACGGCGGGAGAGGTGAACCCGGAAACGGTATTCAGGAACCCGCCACAACTCGCGAAGCCGGGTGTGTGGTGGCATTGGATGGGGTGCAACGTGAGCTCGGACGTCTGTACGCCATGGGCGGCCCATATCGAGAATAGTCCGACCGACGGTTTGATCGCCTTCACCGAACCATGGTGGAAACTGGTCCGTCACGCGGTCGAAGAAGGTAAGCGTCTTAACCTCAACATGGGCATCCACAACTGCCCCGGTTACACCCACAGCGGCGGACCCTGGATTCCCCCTGAACTGTCCATGCTGGAGGTCTGCCACTCCAAGACGCCGGTGAAGGGCGGAGAGACGTGGAAGGGCAAATTGCCTCGTCCCGAGGTTGACCGGTACTGCATTTCGTGTCACGGGCTGGGCGGCAGTGATGATCCCAAGGCGAAACAAATCGACCTGACCGGCAAAAGAATAGGACCCGGGAAGAAGATGCCGGGAGACAACTACACCGCCTCCTACGACAACCTGGCCCGATTCGGAAAACCCAGACTGGGCCATGTAGGCTACTCAGCACAACACAAAAGGAATATCAGCAGGCCCCGGGACTTCTATGCATACCGCAACAAGGTGTCGCATATGTTGCTCAAGAACCACGGCAAGTGCAACATGGACGACGACAGCCGCATGCGCATCACCGAGTGGATGGACATGAACTACGTGTTCTTCGGGGACCTGTTCCCAACAAGCTGGAGCATCGCCGGTTGACGGATGAAAAGTCGGCCCAGACCCGGGCGTTGAGGCAGTTGATCAAGGCGCGGTTTGGCGAGAAGATCGCCGGCCAGCCCCTGTACACGCTGATCAACAAGGTGCAGGTGGATGAGAGTCGAATCCTGATGGCCCCGCTGGCCGGCAAGGCAGGGGGGTGGCAGCAGATCAAGCCGACCTGGAAAGATCGGAAGGACCCGGATTACCTGAAGATGCGCGCCGCGGTCGATGCCTGCATCATCAGGCAACCGAATGAGAACACGAACGGTTGGGAACCCACCCTTGAGCAGGGCGCTGCGGAGCCATGGGTCAGGGAGGCACGTGAGGAGCTTCGAGCCAAGCAGAGTCAGGCCAGATAGATTCCGGAGACTGCGTGGAGCGGTTTCGGCCGACCCTGACCGCTTGTCCTCGACCACCACCTCTGCCCATCCACCCTCGTCATCATCGTAGCGATCGAGATTGAAGGGCGACCAAAAACTGCCTGAGGAACAACGCCGAACCAGAACCAACATCGACCGAGCAAAAAGGTAGGTTACTTCGTTCTGGCTTGAGCGGCCCGGTGCGGGTGGTCAGCACAAAAAGGGAAATACAATAATGACGATCAGTCTTTATTGCAGCCGGCTTAGGCGCGTGTTTTTCGGATTGTTTTTGACGCTCTTGGTGGATTGTGTCGGTGCGCGCTTGTTGTGGGCTGAATCTGCGCCGAAGCGTAATGACAGGCCCAATATCATTGTCATATTCACCGACGACCACACCTATGGTGCCGTTGGTTACCATAACCCGTCAGTCAAGACACCGCACCTTGATGCGCTTGCTGCAAGCGGTATGATCTTTGAGCGGGCGTATGTGGCGAGTCCCATCTGCGCTGCAAGCCGGGCGTCGATGATGACCGGCCTCTTCCCGCAGCAGCACGGCGTGGTAGCGTTGAATACTACAGCCTTTTCGCCCTACCGTGTTGACGCCAAACGTGCCGCGCAGACGCTGCCGAACCGATTGAACAAAGCGGGGTACTTGACGGCCTTCTATGGCAAGTCTCATCTTGGCGACCCGAAAACCTACGGATTCGACACCGGAGATAGACCGCGCGGCCACAACGATGTGAAGTTGTTCGAGGAAGCTTCAGCATTCATCAAATCTCGAAAAGATCACGATCAGCCCTTCTTTCTCTGGCTAGCCCCACGTCAACCCCACGTCCCTCTACATCCAAAGCAGAAGTGGCTCGATTTGTATCCGCCGGGCTCCATCCAGCTAACAGGGAATTTCCGTGTCGAGCCCACGGACGAAAGTCTTAACAACCAGGGCACGCCGGGAGAAACACTCTATCGCGATTCCAATTATCGCAACAATGTGGGGCGCCTACCGGCAGGTCCACCGCGCGATGAAAAGACCATGCTCGCCTTCATGAGGGCCTATTACGCGGTGGTCAGCCATCTTGATGATCAGATCGGGGAATTCACGGATCTGCTTCGTGAGACGGGTTTGATGGAGAACACTATCGTGTTCTTTCTGTCAGACAACGGGTATCATCTCGGCTCTCACGGGCTCGGAAACAAGATCACCATGCACGAGGAATCTGTCCGCGTGCCGATGTTCGCTTATGGCGCCGGTATTGCGCCGGGGAAGACAACGCGCGCCCTCGTCTCTGCGCTCGATGTATATCCCACCGTGCTCGAACTTGCCGGCGCACCAAAGCCGCCGGAGTCGGCCATGGGAAAATCACTTCTACCCCTGTTCAAGAAGTCTCGCGCATCGCATCGTCGTACAGTCTTTTCTGAGTGCGTGGGCGTGGGGGCAAACCAGGTCAAGGCCACCGCATGGCCCGCAGTGATCGTTGGAAGCTCATCCTCAGCGACATGGATGAGGAGTTCCTTTTTGACCAGCAGAACGACCCTTTTGAGCTCAACAACTGCGTCGCCGATCCTGAGCTTGCGCCCGTTCTCAATACGCTCCGACGGGAACTCAGTCAATGGATGAAAGAAATAGGCGACAGGCCATATCCGCCCGCCATGAAGTAAGAAGTAAGCACCGTTCGAGGAATAAGTGTCACGTGTGGGGTACAAGCCGGTAATTCCACTTCGGAAGAATGTCGTCGGGGACCATGACTGATTTGATGTATTGCTTTGTCCTGTCGGTGATGGTTCGGCCAGTCTCGTAAAGGCGTCGGATGACGTTCACGGTCGTACGCAAGCCCGTGGTCGTGGAA
>Ga0180436_10004522_pt1 | contig 12476 bp, 7 predicted proteins | sample SS_ome_2_FD_132434 | JGI IMG/M metagenome (GOLD analysis project Ga0180436, IMG submission 132434) | Hypersaline lake sediment archaeal communities from the Salton Sea, California, USA - SS_3_S_2 metaG | ecosystem: Environmental > Aquatic > Non-marine Saline and Alkaline > Hypersaline > Sediment...
GACACCGGCCGGCATCCGGAAATTCGAGGAGGATCTTGATCTGGCCGTCCTGTTCAAATTGCGCGGCCCCCGCCCGGCGCCGGCGGATGTGGTCCTGGTCAACATCGATCCCGCCTCGGCCAGGCAGTTCAAGCTCGACCCCGACCCCAGTCAATGGCCCCGGGAACTCCATGCCCGGCTCATTGACCGCCTGGCGGAACAGGGCGCCCGCACCATCACCTTCGATGTGGTTTTCAGGCGCCCGCGCAGCACACAGGGGGATGACGCCCTGGCACATGCCATGCGCAAGGCCGGCAATGTGGTACTCTGCGGCTACCTGCAGGAGGAGATTCATCCCGCCAGAGCTGCCCAAGGTCGAAGGGACAGCCAGATCTACGTGGAACGACTGATCCCTCCCATCCCGGCCCTGGCCCGAACAGCGGCAGGTGTGGCGCCCTTTCCCCTGCCCAAGCATCCCGTGCGCCTGAATCAATTCTGGGCCTTTAAAACCAGCGCCGCCGGAATGCCCACCCTGCCGGCGGTAACCTTCCAGATCTATTCGGCCCGGGCCCATGGCCACCTGATGCGGCTCTTGAATCTTGTCGCACCAGAACCGTCCGGCAAGCAGCCCCCTGAAATGGAAACAGTTGCGGCCCCAACCCGCACAACGGATATCATGGACGCCACGCGGCAGAAGTTTCTGGAACAGCCGGACCTGGCCGCGACGCTTAGAAAAGCCCTGAAGGAGGATGCCGAACTCCGCGAAGACCCCGGAACCCGGGGGCTGGTCAGCGCTCTGATTAATCTTTACGCCGGCGCCGACAGCCGTTTTATCAACTACTACGGCCCTGCGGAAACCATTACGACCATCCCCTACGCCCAGGCCCTGGGCGCAGCGACATCCTCCCAGCTTCCTCCGGAAATCGATTTTAAAAACAAAGCCGTCTTTGTAGGCCTGTCAGAGCGCATCCGCAATGACCAGGCCGACGGGTTTTACACCATCTTCAGTCAAAGCAGCGGTCTGGATATCAGCGGTGTCGAGATCGCCGCCAGCGTTTTCGCCAATATCAGGGATGATGCCCTGGTGCAGCCCCTTGCACCCCAGGATCAAGCCGGCCTCCTGGGGGTCTGGGGCCTGCTGTGCGGAGCCCTCTGCCTGCTTTCGCCCCTGTATGCCGCCCTGGCCCTGATTGGAGCGGGCGTGCTCTACCTGGTGGGGGGCCTGCACCTGTTCAGCCACAACAGCACCTGGCTGCCCCTGGCTATTCCGCTCTTGATCCAGACTCCTTTTGCTTTCCTGGGCAGCCAATTTCAGCGTCACTACCTGACCGCCAGGGAGCGCCGCAATATCCGCCGGGCCTTTGGCTACCACCTGCCCGCAACCGTGGTGGACCGTCTGGCGCAAAACTTCAATCATATCCGCGAGGACTCCCAAATCGTCTACGGCATCTGCCTTTTCACAGATGCCCAGCACTATACCACCCTATCGGAAACCATGCCGCCGGAAGATTTGAGCCGCTTTCTCAATCAATACTATCAACTGATTTTCCAGCCCGTCCAGGACCATGGCGGCATCGTCTCGGACCTCAAAGGGGACTCCATGCTGGCCATCTGGAACGCATCCCAACCCAGCCCCCGCCTAAGCATTCAAGCCTGCCGCGCAGCCCTGGAGATATCCCGGGCAGTCAACCAGCCGGGGCGCTCCGCCCCGGAACCCGTATTGCCCACGCGCGTCGGCATCCATGCCGGCGATATCCATCTCGGCCATATCGGCGCCGGCAAGCATTACGAATATCGTCCTGTTGGCGATATCGTAAACACCGCCTCGCGCATCGAAGGGCTCAACAAATTCCTGGGTACCCGGGTCCTCGTCTCCGAGGAAATCGCCATGACCGTCGAGGGCTTTTTCACCCGCCTCATGGGCGCGTTCCTGGTAGCCGGCAAAACCCGCCCGGTTACCATTTATGAATTGGTGGGTGAAGAATCCACCGTCCCTGCTCAAGTGCGGGAACTGGCCCAAGCCTTTACCGCGGGCCTGGCGCTGTTCCGGCAGCGTCGCTGGTCACAGGCGATCCGGGAATTTGAGAAGGCTCGATCCATAAACCCGGATGACGGCACCACCCGCTTATACCTGAAGCTGTGCCGCCAATACCAGGTGCTGCCCCCGGATGACACTTTCGCCGGGGTGGTTGTGACAGGATCGAAATAGCGTTCCCAAGGAAAATTTATTCTCCCTTCCGGGAGCATTGCGCACCATGTATTAAATCCTCGAAATAGCTGATAATTCCTTACATTAGTTGACAATTGTCTAAAGCGGTTTGCATAAATTTGTTCTGATAATTGTAAACATTCTCCAGATGGCATACTGTAGGGGCGGGTTTTTAACCCGCCCCTACAATGAGTTTCAATGTCAAGGATTCAACCTGATCAGCCACCATACGGTAGGTATTCCCATCTGTTGCAATGTCTCATTGCAGTTTTAGTCCTTTTATATTACCCTTCCTCAATCCCTTCTCAGAACCAATGCCCTGGTACGCTTTTTTTATTAGGGTGCCGCAGTTCGTATCAGGTGCATGCTCCACGTTGTGTGCGATTATTTTTAGACTGAATACCACTGCAAGGAGGATGATTGTTGATGAAAAGATTTACCGGGTGCCAAGGATTGACTCTGCTAATTTTTCTAATTCTGTTCTGTATATCCAGTGCAACGGGCCTTCACGCCCAGGAGGCTGAGACCGCCTGTACCGCCCGCATCGCATCCATCCAGGGCCGGGTCACTTACCAAACGCCGGACCAGACCGCCTGGCAAACTGGGGTTCCCGGGACCTGCCTGCCGGCCGGAACCATGGTGCGCGTGGGGGCCCTGGGCCGGGCCGCGGTCATGCTCCACGACCATACCCTGCTGCGCCTGGACCAGAACAGCAGCCTGCGCCTGGCCCCTCCGGAACAGCCCAAATCCCTGTTCATGGAACTGCTTAAAGGCGCGGCCCACTTCTTCAGCCGCACCCCCCGCCGGCTGAAAGTCACCACACCATTTCTAAATGCCAACATCGAGGGCACGGAGTTCCTGGTGCAGGCGGGCGCTGCGGAAACCTTGCTGACCATTTTCGAAGGCCAGGTGCTGGCCGCCAACCCGTCGGGTGAGCTGGTGCTCACCAAAGGCCAATCCGCCACTGCCGGGCCGGACCGGGCCCCGGCCCTGAAGGTTGTGGCCGATCCAAGGGAAAGCGTCCGGTGGACCCTGCACTATCCCCCGGTGCTGGCAGCGCCCGGCGAGGGCACCTACGGCCGGGCAGGTGAACGCCTGCGGCAGAACGATCCGGCCGGGGCCCTGGACCTTTTGGAACAGATCCCGGCGGCGGACCGCACCCGACGCCACTATCTCACCCGGGCCTCCATCCTGATGAGCGCGGGACGCGCTCGGCAGGCCGCAGCGGACCTGGACACGGTTCTGGGTATGAGTCCCGGGGACGCCGAAGCACTGGCCCTTTTGTCCATGCTGGCCGTGGTCCAGTCCCGCAGGGAGGAAGCCCTGGAACTGGCCGCACAGGCCGTTGCGGCCCAGCCGGACTCCCCGGCGGCGCGTCTGGCCCTGTCCTATGCCCGGCAGGCCCAATTTGATGTGCACGGCGCCCTGCAGGAACTTGAGCAGGGCGTGGCGGCCGCCCCGGGGGACGCCCTGCTAAGGGCACGCCTGGCCGAACTCTATCTTTCCACCGGCGACCTTAATAGGGCCCTGGCCACGGCCGAGAGAGCAGCGGCCCTGGATCCTTATATCGCCCGTACCCAGACCGTTCTGGGTTTCGCCCGCCTGGCCCAGATCAAGACCAGGGATGCCCGGCAGGCATTCGAAACCGCCATGGAGCTGGACCCGGCCGATCCCCTGCCCCGCCTGGGGCTGGGGCTGGCCATCATCCGGGAGGGCGATGTTCAAAAGGGCCGGGAGCAGATCGAAGTGGCCGTGGCCCTGGACCCGGGCAACGCCCTGATCCGCAGCTATCTAGGCAAGGCCTATTTCGAGGAGAAACGGGACAAGCACGCCGCGGCCCAGTACACCCTGGCCAAGGAGCTGGACGCCAAGGACCCCACGCCCTGGTTTTACGACGCCCTGCGCAAGCAGTCCGTTAACCGTCCGGTGGAGGCCCTCCACGACCTGCAAAAATCCATTGAACTCAATGACAATCGCGCGGTCTACCGTTCCCGGCTGCTCCTGGATGAAGACCTGGCGGCCCGCAGCGCCTCTCTGGGCCGCATCTACCACGACCTGGGCTTTGAGCAACTGGCCCTGGTTGAGGGCTGGAAATCGGTAAACACCGACCCCGCCAACTATTCGGCCCACCGCTTTCTGGCCGACAGCTACGCCGCCCTGCCCCGCCATGAAATCGCAAGGGTCAGCGAACTGTTGCAGTCACAACTGCTGCAGCCCATTAATATTAACCCCATCGATCCCCGACTCAGCCTGAGCGATCTGCCTATAATGGAAAGTTCCGGTCCTTCAACCCCCGGATACAATGAGTTTGCCCAGTTGTTCAATCGCAACCGGGTCGCCCTGCAGGTGGACGGCATGGTGGGCGACAACGACACCTGGGGTGAGGATATCATCCTCTCCGGGGTTTGGAACCGCACCTCCTGGAGTCTGGGCCAGTTACATTTTGAAACGGATGGTTTCCGTCCCAACAATGACCGCCAAGACGATGTGGTCACAGCTTTTGTGCAGTCGGCCCTGACCCACAGGGATTACCTCCAGGCGGAATACCGCTATGAAGAATCTGAGTATGGCGACCTGCTGCTCCGATTCGATCCGGAGAATTACGACCCTGAAATCCGGCAGCCCCTGGATTCATCGTCCATACGGGTGGGCTACCGCCATGCCTTCCGGCCCGGGGCAGATTTTATTGCCTCTTTCATCCACCAGGACCTGGATACGGATACCAACTTGCCGGACTTCGAAATTGAAGTAGCGCAACACAGTAATCAAATTGAACTCCAACAGATATACCGGGTTGCGGGGTTCAGCCTGGTGGGCGGTGCCGGGTACCTGGATCTCGATGATGAAGATACCGTGCAGACAGTGATCTACGCCCCCCCCGATCCGCCTTTCACCGCCCAGGAGTCCACGGAATACAAGGTCAGCCATGGCAATCTGTATTTTTATTCCTATATTTCCTGGCCAGCCAAAGTCACCTGGACTCTGGGCCTCAGCGCAGATCTGCTGGATGACGAAATCCAGGATATTGAACGCGAATTGCTCAATCCCAAGCTGGGCGTGACCTGGAATCCCTGGGAATCCACTACCATCCGGGCCGCCGGGTTCCGCACCCTCAAGCGCTATCTCATCGGCGACCAGACCGTTGAGCCCACCCAGGTAGCCGGATTCAACCAATTTTTTGATGACGGCAACGGCACCGAGGCCTGGCGCTACGGCGTGGCCGTTGATCAGAAACTGCGGGAAAACCTGTTTTGGGGCGTGGAACTCTCCCGGCGGGATCTTGAAGTTCCCTATATGGATTTCTACCTGGATCCGTTAAATCCTCAGAACCTGCAAGTGGATTGGACGGAAGAACTGGCCCGCATTTACCTCTATTATTCTCCCCACCGGATGGTCTCCACCAGCGCGGAGCTGGTGGTCGAACGATTGGACCGGGGCGATGAGTACACTGGCAACGGGTCGTTTACCGACCTAAAAACCTACCGGGTTCCCCTGGGTATCCACTTTTTCCATCCCGCCGGTTTCAATCTCAATGCCCAGGCCATCTATTTCGACCAGTCCGGGAACTTCGGCAATCCGGCGTGGGAGCCCAGCGTGGCGGGAGATGACCAGGGCTGGATTATCAATGCGGGGATCAGTTATCGATTGCCCAGGCGGCTGGGCATGGTCTCCCTGGAAGGCAAAAACATCACCGATGCCCAGATGAACTACGAGGATAGCGACCATCGGCACACCACGCACTATCCGGAACGTAGGCTCCTGTTTGAAATATCACTCTCTTTTTAGGGTTCGTGAAAACATTAATTCGCAGATTTTCAGTGTTCAGGCGCCCGCTCAGCAAGGCGCGAAAACTAAGGAATATCAGGCATATTCCGTGGTTTCGCAACGCCGCTGAGCGGGATGCATGTTTGCTTACAATGTGAATTTATTTTTTCGCGAACCCTTAGCCGGCCGCCTCATCTGCAGGGCGGCCTTCCACACACAACCCCATTATGAGAGGAGTAAAAATGGAACGCGAACGAGAGGTTGTCAAGGAATTTGAAATTAAGGTGCAGGTGGTAAAGACCAAGACGGCAGAGGGCGAATCCTATGAGATCGACTACGCTGTGCCCAAAGGGAAGATGCTGGATCTTCCGGCACCCCTCAACGTGCATGACGGTTATGCCATCCAGGTGCTGCTGCATAAAGAGAACCCGGCACGTGTCTGTGTGCACCTGCGGACCTGCCGCTGGATTTGCATTTAATCCGGTGCAGCACTTATGCGCATAAAGGTTGGGTGGTCCGGGACGACTGCACAACCCCTAGGGGCGGGTTTCAAACCCGCCCCTCCAACATGCCAGCGGGAGACTAGTGTCAGTGTACATCGCTGGCAGCGTATGGCTGCAAACCACCTTATTTTTTTTGATTGTCCACAGAACTACCTAAAAAGACTAAAGTAGCGGCCATGATCGACCGATAACCATTGCAGATACACTGACATTATTTTCAAAAAACGAGTTGATCCATGGTCGGCGCAACCCAGACCACACCCATCCAATCCCGGAGCCTGGATGTCCCGCCGGACATCGGGCCCGGACCGGCTCCGCTGGCGAATCAGCCACCGGCAGCCACCGGTGCGGACCTGGTCCACATTTCACCGGAAGGCCGCCAGCAGGCCGTCGCTACTCGCGGAGCCTCCCCGCCCAACCCCGCAGATCCCAATCCGGAACTCTCCCCGGAGGAACAGCGCCAGGTCACTGAACTCAAACAGAGGGACCAGGCGGTAAAAGCCCACGAACAAGCCCATATGGCGGCAGGTGGAGGCATCGTACAGGGCGGCGCCACCTATCAGTTTGAGCGGGGGCCCGACGGAAACATGTATGCCGTGGGGGGCGAGGTAAAGATCGACTCATCTGCTGAAGCCGACCCTGCTGCCACCATCCGCAAGATGGCCCAGGTCCGCCGGGCCGCCCTGGCCCCCATGGACCCCTCGGCCACCGACCGTACGGTGGCGGCCAAGGCGTATCAAATGGAAAACCAGGCCCGGGCGGAACTCGCCCGGCAAGAAAGTGACAGGTCCGCAACAGCTTCCCAGGTCCCGGGCAACGGAACGGCTCCCGGGACAGATGCCAGCCCTGAGGCCCAGGTGCCTGGCGATCCCATGCACTCAACCCAGAAACCCGTCAACATCATGGTCTGACAACTCAGACCCCCCTTGACCCCTTAATGCTGGGTAGCGCCCTTAATGGCGACAGTCAGATTGTTTTTGGATTGCGTGCCTCTTGCGGAAGGTATTCAGGCAAACTGCTATAATAATGGCTGGCAGATTTAATGACCGGGGAAAATTTAAAATCATACTAGCGGGATCGGAAAATCCTTGGGTTTCTATCGATGCAAAGGGTCTGGTTCATACAATTCAAACCGCAGTACAAGTACACCAGGAGGGCTATTTATATGGAGTCAGCTTTCTGAGGATCAATTTATGGAGTTCCAACAACTCAGATTCCACCAGGGAGGAATCATTGAGAATTACCTCGTATATCTCCGTGAATCTACAGCTATTATCCGACAATACCACCGGATTCAGGGTGCAACGCTTACTGCTGCCGACAATCTCCAACGATATAGGCATAACCCTTCCCCCTCTATATCCAAAATTTCAATTTATATCATAGCTGAAAGCTATCATCTCCTGCTGAATTTTTTAATATCCGCTGCCATTTAGCGGCAGACTATCCTCGATATGACCATAGGGTTAGTTGTTGGTGCCAGGGCCCACTGTCAACTAAATATACATTCCGGGTACTCTCAAGAATGAACAGTATGGAAACTGGCTTTCGGGGTTTTGATTTACCCTGCGGGTATGTCCTTCAATCGCAAGCGGGAATGAAGAGGGCCGGCCACAATCATATACATCATGCAAGGAGGGTTAATGTTTATGCTACCGGCCGGAGGTGCCATCCAGCCGACGGGCCAGCCCTCTTCAAAAGCTGGTGTTTTTTCAGTTAAGTCAGACCCGGGCCTGTCAATCAATGAGCGCATAAAAGCGATTGTTGAGATAGTGTTGAACCGTTGCCGGGCTGGGCCGCACACTGTCATCCAGCATGTCTTCCACCAGGGCGTCACGGTAGGTCTTCAGAAAGGCGCCCTTCATAACTGAAAGGGCGATGGCCTTGCGAATATTTTCACTGCGGCTGTCACTGAAAACCTTTTTGGCATCGCAATGGGTGATCACCTCGTCGATGAGTCGTCCATACAAAATACGCAAATCCCCGGAATCCGTTGTTTGTGAGGAGGCTGCTATGGGTACCATACAGACAGCCATAATGATACCTAAGATTAATATTTGGGCTTTAATTTTCATGATAACCTCCCCCTGAAGGATGGAATCCTGTCGGATCCGGGTTGATGTCATCGAAAATCGACGGGAAGACAGGATCAACACACCATACTTAAAACCGCTCCCAGGATCGAATTTCGCCCTTTCCCCCAATCAATGCCGTTGTATTGATTAATTAATATAGCTTGCATATCTTGTGCCATGCGATCCGATTAATCCTATTTTAATACAAATCATGTTATTTCGTTATAATTTCAATCAATTGAGTCGAACATCCTTTGAACTGCCGTAACGGCCGGCAGCTTAAAACCAGGGTCCAACTGTAAATTCTGTTTACAATTCAGGAATAAACCGTAAACCTAATTGACAGTGCTATCAATCCAGAGTATTATCTCCTCCAGCATTCCCCGCCGACAGGTTTCCTCTCTGACCGCTCAGAGCAGTGGGTCTGTTCAGATTGGCAACGCTGCGATCCGAATCCGGAAACCTCAGGGCGTGGCGGGCTTATACAGCCTGGCGTTAAGGTGCCTGTGCACAAAACCGGGACCGGAATATCCGGATAATCAACCTGCAGGGGTTCCGTTCTGGTAATATACCATCAACGAAGAGACACACCCCATGGCCTTGGAAGAATCCGCCATCGAATTACGCCGCGAGGAACTCCAACTCCTCTTGGAGATCACCACCTCCATCCAGGCCATCCGGGATCCCGATGTCATGCTGAGCCGTATTCTTCATGAAATCCAGGAATCCCTTCATATCGGGGGGGCTTCAGTGGCGCTGCACGATCCTGACCAGCGCCGGTTTTTCTTCATTCACACCGTGGAAAAGGACTTTGGCAAGGCTTCGCCGAAGGAGGGCCTCAAAACCATAGATTTTCCGGATGACCTGGGTGCCGCGGGATGGGTTTTGCGTGAGAACCGGCCCTTGATCATTGCCGACACAAAAAAGGATAGCCGTGTGCATACACCTGTCCAATTCCAGGATGCCTTCAAGCCCCGCTCAATGATCTGCGTGCCCCTGCGCGCCCGCCAGAAATTCATCGGTGTGCTCTACGCCATGAACAAACAGGCCGGCGATTTTTCGCTCCAGGAGGCCGGCTTTTTGGAAATCCTTGCCGGACCTGTGGCCATCGCCATCGAAAATGCGCGGTTATACGGAGAACTGATGGATCATGCCGGCCGCCTGGAAGCGGAAAACCGGCACCTGCGCTCCGAGGCCCAGGAGCGCTATAACCGTCAGGGGATGATCGGCAACAGCGCGCCCATTCGACGCATATTCAACCTTGTGGATAAATTGATTGAGACACCAACATCGGTTCTGATTCAGGGGGAGACCGGTACGGGCAAGGAACTGCTGGCCCGGGTGATCCATTTCAACGGCCCCTTTAAGGATCAGCCCTTTGTGGCTGAAAATTGCGGCGCCCTGGCGGAAAGCCTGCTGGAAAGCGAACTGTTCGGCCATGTCAAAGGCGCATTCACCGGTGCTCTGAAGGACAAACGGGGCCTTTTTGAAGCCGCCCACGGGGGTACCGTGTTCCTGGATGAAATCGGTGAAATGTCACCGGCGATGCAGGTGAAACTGTTGCGGGTGCTCCAGGAGGGACAATTACGGCCGGTGGGCGGAAATCGAACCGTTAGGGTTGATTTTCGTTTCATCGCCTCCACCAACCGGGATCTGGCGCAGGAGGTTAAAAACGGTGCCTTCCGGGAAGACCTGTATTACCGGATCAATGTCTTTCCCATTGGCATGCCGCCGCTGCGGGAGCGGCGGGAGGATATTCCCCTGCTGGCCGATCATTTCCTCAGGCAAATGGCAGATAAGTTTAACCGGCCTAAAACCAGTATAACCCCGCGGGCCATGGCGCTGTTGGTCAACTACGCATGGCCCGGCAATGTGCGTGAACTGCAGAATGAAATCCAACGCGCGCTAACCCTGGCCTATGGCTCGGATAGTATTGATGAGAGCTCGCTTTCCCCCAAGCTGCAGCCCTCCTCCGCCATCTACTCCCCGGCGAACGGCGTGGAGTTGACCCTCAAGGAGGCAACCGGCCAGCTGGAACAACGTATGATCAGGAAGGTATTGAAAAAAGTCGGGGGCAACCGGACACGCGCCGCCAAGCGGCTGGGTCTCACCCGTCAGGGGCTGCTGAATAAAATCAACCGATACCAAATAACTTAGACGAACCCCGCAATTAATCGTCAAAATCCCCCTCCGGCCCCTTGTCACTGTCAAGGGTGGCCGCCCGGGCAACGATCTTCTCGCGGGTCCACTCTGCCGGGTCCTCGATCTGGCGGGCTTTGGGCCCCGGATCATATCCTCCGGCCTCGAGGATCATCTCTTTGACCAGGTCTGCAGTGTCCCGGGCATTGAATACATTGACCAAAAGGTCATAGGCAAAATCCTCGGCCCGCTGGATCATACGTTCCCGAATATCCGCGGACTGGGCTAGGAGGCGATTCTCAAAGGGCAGGTTCAGTTTCTTAAAATTTCCCCCCTTGAGACCGGCTTCCCGGGCATACTCCAGCATGGCCTGCCAGATGGATTCATCCATGCCCTCGCCGGCCACTTTGCTGAAATTGCCCGCATCATCCATGATGGCGTTGCCGTAATCGTTAACTTCCAATCCCCAGGATATCATCTGCAGGGCAGTGGCCACATTGGCCTTGGTGGTGCGGGTACGGGCAGCTATCTCCCGCAGCCTTTCGGAGCTGTTGCCCGATGTGCCGTGCTGGGCTCCCGAGACATGATAGGGGCTGAGGGCCTCGTGAATGCTAGCGGTGAGATCCACCTGGATTCCCTGGCTGCTGGCCTCGATGCCGTGGGAAGTCCCATTGTTTAATGCTATCCACTCCGGAAAGATACCGTGGGCATTCAACCCCTGGATGAGAAACAGCGCTTCTTCCGCAGTGGACAAACCCAACTTGCCTTTTATCTCCCCCACCTCGGTTTCCAGGCCGGCCCAGTCGGGTACAAAGGGATTCAGTTCCAGACAGGCCATAAGGTTCTGATCATCCGGCAGATGGGAGGCGTCGATGGCAATGGATGTGATCCCGGCATCAAAAATGGAGGGAATCTCCAGCTTGGCGCTTTTCAAATCGTCCTGGTTTTTGATCCCATAATGATCGGCATGGATGGCCACGGGAACGGTGATGCCCAATTCATTACAGACCCCATCGACCTGGCGCGCTATATTCCAATAGTTGACGGCGCAATAGGCACTGACACCCCCTTCCGACTTGGCAATCTCAATGATCAGGGCAGCATTGGCGCGCTGGGCGGCCCGCAATACACCCCGGATCACAAAATGGCTGCGCCCATTGGCAGCCAGGGCAATGGCGCTCCCTTTATTGAGCATGGCCCGGTCAATGTATTTCCCGCTCACCAATAGTGCCCGGGAATTGGGAAACAACCGCACCACATTGGGCGGCCGTCCGATGTTGAGGATCCTGTCGTAATCGGTTTGGGCAGTCGAGCCATTTGCGGTCATAAGACGCCTCCTTGTTGTTGGGATGCATAATATCTTCGAATATTGAATTTGATCATGGGCTTGGCAATACCTAAAAAATATAGTCAAGGTACGGCTAACCGTCAACTAGCTTCCAGCGCGGACCATCAATCCGGCTCTCCGTGGGGGTTGCCTATATATACAACGATGAATAAGACCGCATCTAATATGGAAGCGGCATTAGATATCGGAATGGATTTATGCAAACCACAATAACAGCATGGACGGGAGCGGGGACATGCGAAGCGGAGGAGTACGCCGGGGGGCCGGGTGTGACCCTTTTTAAAAAATAAGCCCGGTTCATAGGAACCGGGCTCAGAGGTCATTTTGGATAAAAGTGCAGGGTGTTCAGGATATCAGCCCAGGGGCTGATTTTTAATTTGCGGGCGCCCTTTCCAGGCAGAACTGGTCGCCTGAAGCCGGAATATAGTGCGCAGCGACTTTTAGCTGGCGGGTTTATC
>Ga0180436_10004525_pt1 | contig 12471 bp, 14 predicted proteins | sample SS_ome_2_FD_132434 | JGI IMG/M metagenome (GOLD analysis project Ga0180436, IMG submission 132434) | Hypersaline lake sediment archaeal communities from the Salton Sea, California, USA - SS_3_S_2 metaG | ecosystem: Environmental > Aquatic > Non-marine Saline and Alkaline > Hypersaline >...
CTCATGCTAATGTTCCTTGCAGACACTGTGGAATACGGACAGTGGAAACTAGGCAGAAGGAATGAAAGCGTCACTTTTGCACTGCAACCTTTCATTAATAAAATGGGTGGGGCAGTAGCAAGTGGAATAGTAGGTGCAACGGTTATAATATCCGGAATAAATGATGCTGAAACTGCTGCAGATGTCACAGCAGGCGGATTGCTTACCCTTAAGATGGCGATGTTCATTCTGCCGCTTCTGTTTATCCTGGCAGGATATATTATCTACAGAACCAAATATAAGATTGATAAAAATATGTTCAATAAGATTGTAGATGAACTAAAGGAACGAGGGGATATCAAAACAGGGGAATAACGGTTATGAATGATGTATGATCAATAAACCTATTGTATCATCCGAATTTTTTTCTCATGAATCGTCTGTAGGGTTTCTTGAACCAAGGGATACCGTTGAAAATATCTCCCCACAGGTCATAATAATCCCTTTGTTCGGCTATCTTGTCATCCTCGTTCAAGGTTAGCTTTGTGCTTCCGTATATAGGTGTGCTGGGATATTTCTTGAACATCATGGTCATTATCCAGTCCATTATTATTATATTGTCTTCCTTGACTATGGACTGAATGTCCATCCTAAGCTCCTTGCAACGATCCGTAAGTCGGGTGCACAAGGCCATGAATTCATCAATGCCTTCTATTCGTTGTATTGAATCCTGAAAAACAATATCATCAGCATAATACTTGAATATGTGAGACCAGTCAGGCTTACCGTCAGTATTATAGGTTCTTGACCATAAAATTAATACGTTTTCCTTTGTGAGGGGAAGTCTTTCCTCACTGCCGGCTTCATTTGTCATCATAACCTCCGAATTTTCTCTCATATAATCTAATCAACCTGGGGCGGTTGTATCTTTGTGCAATTATGCAGGGCATGTTAAGAACCAACGCATATAGAAGCATTATTATTATAACAAAGGGAGGTGACCATAAGCCGAAAATCCAAAAAGGTATAATCTGCAGCCAGTGAGACATTTCCGCCCGGCATGTTTCCTTTATGAATGCATCCAGATATTCTTTCTCTGTGTTTTTAAGTTCTCCCTTGGGAAATCCCGTGTCAAACATCTTTGCACCGTCAGGAAGCAGTTTTTTCCATTTATGAATCCTGAATATATCCCTGTATATCTTACCTCTGTTTTCAAACTGCCATCCCCGGAACCAAAATGAACCCGTGTGAAATCTATTGTCGGGTATATGGTTCCCAAGCGCTGAAATAGTTACCTGATACAAAGGCCAAATTATTATATAAGAGAGTAGCATAACCCATTCGGGAGGGTAAAAAACTTGCATGACTAATACAGCTTACGTCCTTTCCAGGTAGTGTTTTTGAAGACCTTTGTTGCAAGGAGAGAATATATGAATATCAGATGAAAGGCAAGAAGCGGGATAGGGTAAGCCCAGTATGCCAGATGAGGAAAACTACCCAATTTCCTGCCGGTTCTCATCAAAAGAAGCGAAATACAGATATATGCTGCAAGTAGAAGAATGGATGCGATCTGCCATCCCCTGGTCAACGCAATCAGCAACTCTACGGGAAGCACGGTAATTCCTGTTATCCATACTACAATCAAAAAAAGCATGAAAGGGGTAGTTGCTCCTGCGCCGGTTGAGAAGTTCTTAGTCCACCCTTCAAGCAGCTGTTTAAGTCCTTCTGAATACATTCTGAATGAGATATCCTTTCCTCCGATGAAAAGCCCCGGTTTTATACCTTTGGAACGATAAAATTGTCCCAGGCAATAGTCCTCTACCACCTTTGACTTAACAGGCTCAAATCCTCCGTTGGCATCAAACAGTTTTTTATTGATGAGCACAACCGGTCCGAACATTCCCTCTGTTTCCTTTTTACCGGGCAGGAATATTTTTGTAGCTGCGTTTTGAATGAAGTTGAAGAATATAGAGAAACTTTCATACGGTTTAACAACATTATGATAAGGTTGTACTGAAACAGGTGTATGTGGATTTGCTTGCAGTACAAGTTTTTCAATTGCTTTTTTCCCCAAACGCACATCAGCATCTATAAACAACAGATATTCTCCTGAAGAAGCTTCAGAACCCTTTTGGCAGGCCCAGGTCTTTCCCCTCCACTCATTGGGTAGACATGATGTGTATATATATATTGCGCCACTGTCCTTTATTATTTTTGCGGTTCCATCTTCAGAACAATCGTCAACACAGATAATTTCCAGGTTTTTATATGATTGATCTGAAATATCCTGCAGAAGAAGGGGGAGATTCCTTTCCTCATTTCTTGCAGGCACGATTATAGATACTTTCAAGTTATGAGAAGTCAACGGCTTCGTGCGAAGTTGCGGGAAAATTGCGAAAAGCATATAAGCCAGGAACAAGGACATAATAATCATTACGTAATTAAATATATGCAACAGTGTAACCTCTGAAAATATTATCAACCAAAGACATACTATCATATTTTTATAACAAAAGAGACCCGGGTTTGTTTGGGTCTCAATGAGGAAAAAGAAATTATTGATTCATTAGATTCTGTCCAGCTTCCTTTGGAAAGCATCCTGGTGTTTCATTGAAGCATCCCGGAGTGATGTGAAGGCAGCCGTAATATCTGACGGCAGATCTTGTTCCAGAAACATTTCATACATTGCTATGTTGTTTATTTCTGCCAAAACTCCGGCTTCAAGGGCTTCTGTTATGCTGGAAACCTCAATAAGGTGGTCGCTTGAAGTGTCTTCCGGAACTTCATAGCCATAGGTTTCAAAAAGGGGCAGGAGCATTGCTATATGGGTCTCCTCGGCTTTCATTATGTTGACGAATGGATTTCCTGCTCCCAAATCATTTATCAGAAACTCATATTCTGCACGGGCAGCATATTCATCCTGTATTGCGTATACAAGCATCTCTTCAATGGTGGGATTGATGCTTTCAAATGCTCCGGCAGATCCAAACCCATCATTAACTGTTTCATGTGCATTTGGTTCACTTACTGCTTCTGATTCGAAACTTTCCGTTTCCTGTATTCCTTCGGACTGACATGAAACCAGTAAACCGACCGCTAATAATATTGTTAAAAGTATAGTTATTGTTTTTTTCATTTCAATCATCCTTTCGTTATATTGGTATGCTACCCAACCAATATGTCATTTATGTGTCATAGCTTGACAGTTTCTGATTTGTAATATATATTGTGTATGCTCAATATACACAGTACGAAAGGGGACGTATATGAAAATACTTGAAATAGATAAACTAAACAAATCCTACGAGAAATTCAGACTTAAGGATGTTTCATTTGATCTTGAGGAAGGATATATCATGGGTTTCATCGGAGCAAATGGAGCAGGAAAGACTACAACATTAAAATCAATTCTCAATATGATAAATTATGAATCCGGTGAAATATCAATTATGGGCAAGAATTTCTGTGAAAATGAGAAGGAGCTGAAACAGCATATCGGCTATATGTTCGGTGATGCAGACTTCTATACAAGAAGGAGAATTTGCACCATTACCGATGTGGTCAGTAAATTCTATGACAATTGGGATGGAGACGAATACAGACGACTCATGGATTGGTTCGGCCTTGATGACAAGAAAAAAGTCATGGAACTTTCAGAAGGCATGAAAGTTAAGTTTTCACTTGTTCTGGCACTTTCCCATAAAGCCCGGCTTCTTCTCCTTGACGAACCCACCAGCGGGCTTGATCCGGTTGCAAGGGATGAATTGCTGGAATTGTTCCAAAAAGTCGTAGAAGACGGGAGAACCAGCATTCTGTTTTCAACACATATAACATCCGACCTTGATAAATGTGCTGACTATATTACTTACATAAACAATGGAAAAATCATAGACAGCAAGGCCCTGGAGGATTTCAAGAATTCATACCGACTGGTCAAGGGTCCCGTTGCCAAGCTTGACGAAGTAAGTCACAAACTGGTGTCACATAAGACAAGTTCCTTCAATTTCACAGGGTTGGCCAAGGAAAGTGAAATAACACAAACAGACGGTATCGTGCTGGAGGTACCGGAATTGGACGACATAATGATTTATTATGCAAGAAGGGAGAGGAACAATGCGTAATCTACTTAACAAGGAGCTTAAGCTTACAATCAACCCATTTTTCTATATTTTACCGCTTATCATGGGACTTCTCATGCTGATACCAGGATGGCTGTACTTTCTTGTATTCATGTACTTTTGTTTCATAACCGTACCGAATACTCTTGCTGCATGCAAGGCACAGAATGACCTAAGCTTTTCAATACTTATGCCGGTTCAAAGAAACGACATTGTAGGAGCAAGAGTATTATCGTTTACGATCCTGGAGCTGCTGCACATCGCTTTTGGTGCAGTATTTGCTGTAATTAATATAAAGCTCTACGGAGAAGCAGTGTTCTTCATGACTCCGAATGTTGCCTTCTTTGGGCTTGGTTTCATAATGCTGGGATTGTTCAATCTTTTCCTTTTTCCCATTTTCTTCAGATCGGCATATAAGTACGGAGTTGCCGTAACGGTTTCAACAATAGCTGCATTCCTGTTTGCTGCCGGAGCAGAGCTTTTGGTTCTTTTCAACAGGGAACTCAATGTGTTCATGAGATATTATAAAGGAGATCACTGGCTTGTACTGATTGCGGGAATATTGATTTTTGCAATAATGACCTATATATCATACAGAATCTCCATAATCAGATTCAGGAAGGTTGAAGCTTAGTGGACGTAGTCATTTCAAATACATCAGGAGTACCTATATATCAGCAGCTGTTTGACCAAATAAGTGCCCAGATAATAAAGGGTGACCTTGAAGGAGGACAGAATCTTCCTCCAATACGTACAGCAGCCAAGGAATTACGGGTAAGTATAATTACGGTGAAAAAAGCCTGGGAGGAGTTGGAGAGACATGGCTTCATATATACCATGGTCGGAAAGGGCTGTTTTGTTGCCGATCTCAATTCTTCGGAACTCGAGGACAAGAAGGCACAGATGATTCGCGAAAAACTTCTGGATGACCTGGAGTATTACAGGGAAATGGGAATTTCGATTGAGGAACTGGTTGAGGCTGTAAGGAAGGTGTATTGAAATGGATTCAATGAGGTCAGTGATTTGGACTGATTATGGAGGACCGGAAGTTCTGGAAACAGGGCTTCTTGATAAACCGGTTCCGGGAAAAGGTGAAATATTGATTAAGATATCGAATACGTCTGTAACACAAGGTGATTGTGAGGCCAGAAGTATGAATCTTCCTTTCTTGATCAAAATAATGATGAGACTTATGTTCGGTGTGTCCAAACCTGTAAGAAAAAAGGTTCTCGGCCAGGAGTTTTCAGGAGTGGTGGAAGAGGCAGAAAACTCCGTTGAAGGATTTTCAAAGGGTGATCGGGTATTTGGCTCACCGGGAATTAGTATGGGAGCATACGCAGAATATCTTTGCATGAAAGCTGAAGGAAGTGAAGGAGTCATATCAAAAACTCCGGAAGACATGGATGATTTGACGGCTGCAGTCCTGACAATAGGAGGCTTGGAAGCTTTGCATTTCTTCGGTAAATCGGATATTGGGAAAGGCAGCAAAGTTCTTGTAAACGGAGCAGGTGGCAGCATAGGAACTGTATTCATTCAACTTGCTAAAGAAAAAGGGGCTGAAATTACTGCCGTTGACAGAAATGAAAAATTCAATATGCTTGACGAACTGGGAGCGGATTATAAAATTGATTATCGTGAAAAGGATTTTTCTGAATCAGATAAAAAGTATGATTACGTGTTTGATGTTGTAGGAAAGGGCAGTTTCAGAAGAAGCATTGGAGTACTTAAGGATGGGGGGACGTACCTTTTGGCAAATCCGACTTTTTCAAAGATATTCATGGCCTTCTTAATTAACACTTTTACCAGGAAGTCTGTTGTCGTAGGAGCTTCGGACTATGACCGCAGTGATCTCGACTATATGGCAAAACTAGTAGTCAAAAAGAAACTTAAGATAGTGATAGACCGGGTATTCAGTCTCGAGGATATTAAAGCTGCACACGAATATGTTGAAAGCGGGATGAAGAAAGGCAATGTTGTAATAAATGTGGTAAATGCAAAATGATTAAGGGGTTTATTGCAAAAAGCAAATATCCAAAAATGCAAACAAAGCACCGAAAAGGTGCTTTGCGATATATTAAACAGAGAATAATGGTATTACACTTATGATTGGTTCTCCTCTGTGTATTCAAGAATGTCTCCTGGCTGGCATTCCAGTACCCTGCATATGGATTCCAGTGTATTGAATCTTACTCCCTTTACCTTCCCGTTTTTAAGAAGAGAAAGGTTAACCGTGGACAAACCTACTTTTTCAGACAGTTCATTCAATGATATTTTTCTGTCTGCCATCATTTTATCAAGTCTTACTATAATAGCCATTTTACACCTACACAATCGATTTGCTGTCAAGCTGAAGGTCTGTTCCGAATTCAAATATTTCAGCCAGTGCCAATACAAGTATGCCAAATCCAATCATAGCCCAGTTTACAGACAATCCATCAGTCAAAAACCTTGAGGTTTCAAATAATCTGTTAATCTCTATTGAAAGGGCGGTGCTTAGAATAAGCTGTACACCTGTGAAGATGAACATTGAAATACCTATTCTTTTCACTTTACGGTTGTTGTCCTGTACAAAAGGTGTCTTTGCTTCAACTATATTGGTAAAAATTCTTGACAAAGCCCTGAACACATAAGAAGTCAGAATAATTGCAGCCAAAGTACTTATTTCAAGCAGAAAAACCACAAGATAAGGTATTTCTTTAAGGGGAAGAGTATATTCAAATCCAAGGTTTGCCACAAAATCCTGTATGGACATTATTACTTCAGTACCTCTTACTGCCAACAGTATCATCACGAGAGTTGATATAATTATCCATAAAACGATTGCCACGATGGATAGTATAAAAAGCACCTTGGTAATAATTCTGTATATGTTGAAACGTTTTAGTTTCTTTTCCTGCATTTCCATATTATTTCCTCCAAATATTATTTTATGGACACATAATAACGCGCGATTATATGTTTGTCAATAAAAAATTAAAATAAAACATAAAATTTTATACGCATAACATAACTAATTGTCTTGTAGTGGACAGTATTTCATGATTTTTGTATCAATTCCTGGTGAACTTAGGATTATTTGAGCAGTAACATCCTTGCCCGGTTCTGCCAGGTCAATTCTTTTGAAATGACCGGTTCCATTCATTATGTATGTAGTAAATGACATATGATTTCCATCAGAAACGTGAATATCCATGATAGCTTCCTGATCAATCGGAAAAACCTTTCCCATATCATCAACTACCTCAAAAGACACATAAATATATCTCGGCAGCCAATTATCACCATGATTCAACCTGACTCTTAGGGGAGGATTGATTACAGCGGAAAAACCAAGGGAAGGAATAATTTTTTCTTTTACAACCGGAAGTGGTTCTTTTTCAGTAAAGACTTGGCTTGTTTCAATAATTATTCCAAAAGGCGCGGATGATTCCGGGTTTCCGTCAGTCCTACAATCATAAAGAGAATCAAAATCTGATATGTCATTTCCAAATCCCCATCCCGATTGTGGCTTTATATATACAAAGTTACTTTTGGTATCATTGTGAAATCCACAGGTCTTTGAGCTATAAAAAACATCAAGTGACTCAAACTCAGTAAGCTCAGTCCCGTTTGACTTTATTTTATCGGCAGGGTTAATTGAATGCACCTTAAGAATATATTTTCTGTTTACAGGCATTTTGGAATAACTTCCCATTGTTTTTTTTACGTCAATCCTTACTGTGCTCTTATCAGTACTGCACTCTACATTGGTTTTGGCAAAAGCTCCTTCTTCGAAGTCATAGCTGATTCCGTCATCCTCATAAATGGTTTGTTTTGCATATGGACCGGGGTAAATTTCCAAAATAAGTATATCCTTTCCATAGCTGCTGATTGAATCCAGGGCAGGCATTCGTGGAATTATTGAACCTGCCCTTGCATACAATGCCCCGCCGGTAAAAGACGGCCAGTCAGCCTTTACAAAACTGCCGTTGCTTATGTATTCAGAACCAGTCCAATAATCAATCCAACATCCTTCCGGCAGATATACATCAGAACCCCTGTCTACTGCAGCGCATACCATCAGGGCATCTCCCAGCATGAACTGGTCGTGTATTGATGCGGCCTTCTTGTCATTTCCATACTCCAGGATCATAGGCCTCAAAACAGGAATTCCGGTTTCGTGTGAGATTCTGAAAGTTGAATACAGATATGGAAACAGGCTTGATCGAAGCCTTGAATAAAAACGCACCATTTCAGTAATATGCTTCGAAAAAAGCCATGGTTCAAGGTAGTAAGCCCAGCTGTCCATGAAGGCAAAAGGCATGAGAAAACCAAAGTGGATGCCGTCAGGAAGCTCACTTCTCATGTCCTGGGTTACCATTGAATGTCCTGAAAGACTTGCGTTAACTGCTCCTTTGCCTAGTTTGAAATCTCCTGCCCAGACTACCGGATACCTGTGGGATGAGAATGAAGAAGCATATGAGTGGAAAATGATCAATGTTCTTTTTCCGGTCAACTTACGATATTCTTTGAAAACTGTTTCTGAATAGAGGGTGTTTGCAATATTTGTAATCTCTTCCTTTGAATGCTCTTCGTCATCATCCACGAAAATTGATTCATCGGGATTTGTGACCATCTCCTCGGAAGTTATACATCTTGGCCAGGGATCATCCTGTTTGAAGAAATCTACCCCAATATCAATACTTGCAGTTTTTCTTTTTGAAAACCATTTCCTTCTATTTTCCGGATCCAGGAGTCCACTCGTCGGGGCATCACCGGAATCCCATAGTTCAAAGGCATAGCCCATTTCATGAAGATTTTCTATCATTTCACCTGGATCAGGAAATAATTCTCTATTCCATACCCACTTCATCCGGTAATAATACTTCTCCCAGCCGGGTTCCAAACCTATCATGTCGCAGGGGATTCCATGATTCCTGAATCCATGGGCAATTTTAATAAGTCCTTCCTGGTTTTCAAAAAGCCGGGCTGCATAACATAGCCCGAATGCCCATGCCGGAACCATTTCAGGCCTTCCTGTCAGATCTGTATATTCTTTTAGGATGTTGCGAAAGTCTGGTCCGATGAAGAAATACAAATCCATACTGCCTCCTGATGTCTTTATGGAGCAGCTTTCTTTTCCCGTAAAATCAAATTCATGGTTATATGTATTCGCTGAAAAAACTCCGTATCCGGATGAGCATAGAAAGAAAGGAACCGTTGCCTCATTCCACCTGTAATTTTTTTTGAATCTCAGAATACTGCCATTGGCATCGTATGTCATGCGCTGAAAGCCAAAACCATGGAAAGATTCATTTTCTCTTTTCTCAACCATGACAGTATTATTAAGACCAATTGATATCTTTACTATACATGAACCATCAGTTCTGGATATTTCAATTGATTTTGTATTGCCGGAATATTCGGCACTGCAAACAGAAGTTCTGATCAGAGAGTCGCTTACTTTTTGAAATGAATCCATAGATGCGTTATCATTGTGTTCTTTCACAAAACCATATTTATATAGAAGGGATTCATAGTCAGACTGGTGTTTTGCTGTCAGCCTGAAAACAGTATTTGATATAAAAACCCCTGAAAATGAATCGCCTATAAGACCACAGTAATTGTCCATTGGCCACCCCCGTAAAACAAATTACCGCTTGATTATATAATATTTATATAAATCAAGATATTTTTTGGTAAAATTAATATATAAAAACCAGGTGGTGTAAAATGTCTCACAGAATAATCGAGTTATTGGTCGAATATGAATTGGCTGTTTCAGAGCTATACAGGGCGTGTGCAGCTAAATTCCCTGATGAGCAAAGTTTCTGGAATGAGCTTGCAGAGGAAGAAGTTGACCATGCCTTCAGAATACGTATGATATCTGAAGAGGCTGACGCAGGCTATGTTGAAGTTGATGATAAAGTCTTTGCTGAAAGGCCTGTCGAAAGTTCAATTGAATATGCAAGGGAAATAACCCAAAGAGTTTTAAGCAATGGTATAAACCTACTTGGTGTCTTGTCCTTGGCTTATGACATTGAAAGCTCGCTCATAGAATCTGAATACTATAAGGTTTTCAAAGGAGATTCACTCAGGTTCAATGCAATGATTCGCGAAATACATATGGAATCGGCAATACATAAGAAAAAAATTGGTGAAAAGCGTGACCAGCTGTCTGAACTAAACAGACCTCCTGTTCTGGAAAGATGGGACTGAAAAACAATTGACATACAGGTAAATTGAATATAACATATATCTCAGACAAACCTGTGAACGGGAATAGTAGATTCGGGAAATGCTTGGAGAGAGCCGCCGATGGTGTGAATGCGGCAGCAGGAAACGGATTGAATGGACCCGGGAGGGCGGACCGAAACCATGTGGAAGTAGTATCCGACGGGAGATCACCCGTTACAACGATAACCATATTATTGTATGGATTGAGCGGACCGTTAAAACGGTCAATATAGGTGGCACCGCAGGTAATACTCTTGTCCTAATTGAGGACAGGAGTTTTTTATATCCTGAAAATAGGCCGGCAAAGCCGGAAACGAGTTTAGTATAGGAGGAGAAAATGTTAGAGAAGAATGTAGATTTTGCAGTTTACACCAAGAACCATCCGTCAGAGGACGGATATTTCGGAACCTATGGGGGAGCGTACATTCCGCCGCAGCTGGTAGATGAATTCGAAAAAATTTCAACGGCATATCATGCCATATGCAAGAGTTCAAAGTTCATCAGCGAGTTAAGAAGGATTAGGAAGGAATTCCAGGGAAGGCCCACACCGGTATGCCATTGTGAAAGACTATCCAATTCCATAGGGAACTGCCAGATATATCTGAAGAGAGAAGACCTGAATCATACAGGAGCACATAAGCTTAACCACTGTATGGGTGAAGGCTTGTTGGCGAGGTATCTGGGAAAGAAAAAGATAATTGCTGAAACAGGTGCCGGACAGCACGGTGTTGCCCTTGCAACAGCCGCAGCATATTTCGGACTTGAATGTGATATTTATATGGGCGAGGTTGATATAGCCAAGCAGGCACCTAATGTTGCAAGAATGAAATTACTTGGAACCAGGGTTATTCCTGTATCGCATGGATTGAAAACCCTTAAGGAAGCGGTTGATGCGGCTTTTGAAGCATATATGAATGAATATGAAGACACCATATACTGCATAGGGTCAGTGGTCGGGCCCCATCCCTTCCCCATGATGGTAAGGGATTTCCAATCGGTTGTCGGCATAGAGGCAAGGGAGCAGTTTACCGATATGACAGGAGAACTCCCGGATGCAGTCATAGCATGCGTAGGAGGCGGTTCAAATGCAGCGGGAATAATGACGGCTTTTCTAAATGATCCCGTGAAACTTTACGGTGTAGAGCCTTTGGGAGTTGGAACAAAACTGGGAGAACATGCAGCAAGCCTCACATATGGAAGTGAAGGTGTAATGCATGGATTCAACTCAATAATGCTAAAGGATGACAAAGGTGATCCTGCACCTGTTTACTCAATAGCAAGCGGACTTGACTATCCGTCAGTTGGACCGGAACATGCTTTTCTGAAGGAAGTTGGAAGGGTAGAATACAAGACAGCATCAGATAAAGAAGCCATAAATGCATTTTCAACCCTATCAAAACTAGAAGGCATCATTCCGGCACTTGAAAGTGCACACGCTGTTGCCTATGCCATGAAGCTTGCCGCTGAAATGGAAACAGGCTCCATACTTGTCAACTGTTCCGGAAGAGGAGACAAGGATCTTGATTATGTCATTGAGAACTACGGTGCCGAATTAGGTCTGAAATAAGCAAAAACAAAAAAACACCAAAAACACTCCAATTTCAACAAGTCATCCAGACGGATGATTTGTTGTTTTTTGTGGATTGTGGATTCGGGGTATATAATGGGAAGGGAAAAAGGGAGATTACGATGGAGAATAATACATGCCCTCATTGCGGGGAACAGATATCAACATGGAAGAAATGGCAGCTTACGGATAACAGGTACGGAAAGAAATGTCCCTACTGCGGTGAAGTCATAGTGTTGTCGAAACCCTTTGTTAGGTTCGTACAGGTTTTCAATATCGCCATGGCTATAATACTGGTGGTTATATCCTACAATCTGGAAGTTAATAGATTTCTGTTTTTACTGGCAGGTGCTGCAGTACTGATTGTTTTGAACATAATCATCCTTAGATTTCCCGAGATAAAGAAGGACGAATAAAAACCCGGCCATAAGACCGGGTTTTGAATTATTTTGCAAGTGATCCCATTGGATCCCATGGTTTTAGTTCAATAGGTTTTGTTTTAAGTATTTCCAGTTGCTCTTTAGTTAGATATTTCTTGTTCACAACTACCTGATACATATATTTGTCAAACCATTCATCGGACATTATGAA